>Ga0172379_10002567_pt1 | contig 31527 bp, 28 predicted proteins | sample GrowelOW334metaG_FD_119756 | JGI IMG/M metagenome (GOLD analysis project Ga0172379, IMG submission 119756) | Groundwater microbial communities from an aquifer near a municipal landfill in Southern Ontario, Canada - Groundwater well OW334 metaG | ecosystem: Environmental > Aquatic > Deep...
AAAGCTGAAAAAATGCTTTTTATGGAGGAGGCTCTTAAGAATTTCGAGGATGCCGGTTTGCATAAACCCATCAGTTTCCGAGCACCGAATATGGTTATAAACGAAAAGTCTTGTGATGTTCTTGCACATTATGGGTTTAAATATGATTCTTCTTTCGCGTCTTTCCGCGGAAGAGATTTCGGTATTAAATTCCCTATTCCGTATAAGGTAGGAGACGTACAAGGTTTGCCTGTGAGTTTTGATCCGTTGCCTCATTTTGTCAGACGAGCGCTTATTATCCCAATTTCCAATTATTGGGTGATGAATTTGTATTATCTTTTGAGCTTGAGCGATGAGGATTTGGAGGAGGCGATTAAGAGAATTCTATGGAGCCAGAAAAAGTCCAAGGTTAAACCTCATTTGGTTTTCTTGGCGCATTCTTGGGAGTTTGAGAGTTGCGATAAATATCCTTATTGCAACGGCGAGAATTACAGCAAGTTGGCAAAGAAATTCTATATGTTGAGACAGAAGTTTAATATGAAATTTGAGACTTTTGAGAGGTTGTGCAAAGAGGTAGCGGAAGTAACATAGTAACATAGTGACATAGTACTTATGCGTTACGATTTCAATTATCTCAGGTCGGGTCTCGATTTCATTTTGAAGCAAAGCTCTTTGGCTAAAATTAAACCACGGCGAATTTTGGTGCCGGCTTTTATTTGTCCGATTATTCCTGAAGTTATTCGTCGAAACGGCTTCGAGGTTAAGTTTGCTGATGCGGATTTGGAAAGTTTTAATATAAAAATTCGTGATGCAGATTTGGATGGAGTGGGAGCTGTATTTGTGTGCCATACTTTCGGGGCAAAGTGCGAGATTCCATCTTGTAAGGTGCCGGTTATAGAAGATTGCGCGCACTTTTTGTCGAAAAAACGCGCGGGAGATTTTGCGTTATGTAGCATGTATAAACAGGTTGCGAATGCTCGAGGAGGATATGTCGAATGTGACGAAGATTTGAGCGGAGCTTATGAACATCTGATGACCGACCGAATTGGCATTACTGATTTTCCTGAGATTTTATTGCGAACGAAAGGGCCGCATCAGCCTGTTTTTGATTTCTTGAGATCTTTAAATGAATTGCCGGTTTGCGATTCTGTTAAAAATGAGAAATGGAATGTCTTGAAAGCTTCCAATTTGACGAAAAAGATGTTTGCGCGTGGGAGTGCTGACGCTTCCCATGCGCTGAATATCGAAATTTATAACGAAATGAAGTATGGATTTGAACATTTGGGACTCGGGAAATTTTTCAAAATGCAACAAATGCCGGAAGGATCCGTACCTTTTAATTTTTCGATTCGTGTTATCGATAGTTCGATTTCAAGAGATGATTTATTGCTTCGCTTGAGGAGAAGTAAGGTTTTTGCAGATAGGATGTGGTATAACGCAGATACGAGTGGAATTCCTAATGCGGAAATCTTGGCGCGAACAATTATCAATTTGCCGATGAGTTTAAAATCTTTAGCAATTTTAAAACATGTCATCAGCTGAAAAAACCATATTTCATACGGTCGAGTGGGGAGAATTTTTGAAGCATATTCTCCACGGCCGCGTTGAGACTGTCGAATCTCGGGATGGTTTGTTGCCGATTTTCAGAGGAAGTTCCATCCCGTTGGCAGACTATTGCGGACCTTTAGGTGATGTCGCGATACCAGATGGCGTTGAAGTTTTTTCGTTAAAAAAATTGCCGAAGTTTAAGCAATCGCCGTTTTGTACATTTAAACTCGCGACTGCCGGTAAAAGCTATGACGAAATTTTAAAAAACATCATTCATCAGAAGACGCGCAACATGATAAATAAGGCGTCTCGCGAGGGCGTGCATGTTTATAAAGTCGAGCTCAATAAAAAACATTTGTCGGCTTATTACCGCTTGTATTTTGAGACTATGCTCCGTTTAAATCGTCTTCCTCTGCCGACGAAAGCTTTTTATATTTTATCTCATGTTTTTGGCGAGAAAGTTGAGCTCTATTTGGCAGAATATAACGGCAAGTCTGTAGGCGGAATCGTGGCGTTTATTTACAATAAACGAATGCACATTTGGAGCAACGCGTCGGACAAGAATTTCACATCACTTGGCGTTAACAATGCGCTTTATGGTTTTGCTATCCAGCGCGCGTGCGAACTCAAACTGCACGAGGTGGATTTCGGAAGCAGTTTGATTAATTCTTCTCACCATTTTTTCAAAAAAAGATTTGGTGGAGTTGAAATGCCGATTTATTGCAATCATGAAATCGATCCTGATGTTAGGCCCGGATTATTGTTGAAAATCGCAACTCCAATTATGAAAATCTTACCAATTCCACTCGTAAGCTTTCTCTCGAGAGTCGCCCATAAAACGTCTTTTAGAAGTATTTTTAAGCTTGCATGCGGAATATTTTTACCCTTATTTTTACTCTTTTTAATCTCGCCTTTATTCATCTTGAATTCCGGCAAAAAACAAATTTATACCGACATAAATTCCATACCTAATTATGAAGTGGCGATTGTGTTCGGTGCCGGTATAAAAGATGACGGCACGCCTTCGGACGCCCTTAAAGACAGGCTCCGTACTGCCGCAGAACTGTATGACGCTGGGAAAGTCGAAAAAATCCTGGTTTCCGGAGATAACAGTTTCGAAAGTTACGATGAACCGACTGCAATGTACACGTATTTGGTAGATACCGAAGGGATTCCCGCAGAGGATGTCTTCATAGATTATGCAGGCAGGTGCACTTATGACACTTGCATCCGCGCTCATGAAATTTGGGGAGTTGACGAAGCGATTCTCGTAAGCCAAGGGTTTCATTTGCCGAGAGCGATTTTCACCTGTAATTCTGTCGGGGTGGATAGTTCGGGATATTCTGCAACCAATCAGGGTTATGTTTTTGCAGACTATTATAAATTCAGAGAGGTGTTGGCTATTTACAATGCCGTTATAGATGTATATTTGTGGGAGCCTGAATACATGAAAGGAGATTTTGAGCAGGATTTACAAATTTATTAATTCATATGAATCTCGAACTCGATTTAAAAAGAAGCTTTCTGGATCCCAAGAAAAGACATTTATCTATCAATGACACTACTTTAACTTACGACGGCAAGACTTTTTTGCTTAAAGAAATTACAGATATAAAATACGGATCGTTAACTATCACCACGTATGGCATAAAAGCGAATAAGATATATGAGTTCCAATTCCGAAGACATGGTGGCGATAAAATAAGAATTACTTTTTCAGCTGCGGGACTCGTTAAATTCGGCAAAGAAAAAGAAGAAATTTATTCCCAAATACATAATGCCATTTGGCCTATTATTAAAAGACTTACCAACCAGTATTTGGCTAATATCCACAGGGGCGAATCCGTTATAATAAAAAATCTCGAAATTAAAAAAGACGGAATTGTTATAACAAAAAGACCACTTCTGAATCTGTTCCGTAAAAAAGCTTTCCATATACCATGGAACAAAGTTCAATCTTCGGCGTATAACGGTAATTATATCCTTCGTTCAATTGATAAAAAAAGAATTTATGTTTCTTTAAACTGCTTGAGAGATTGGAATACAAATGTAATCAATTTTTTAATTGATTATTTGTTTGAAGGGGGAAGATGTTTTAAACTCGGAGAGAAAAAATTTGAAATAATATGAAACGAATTTTAATCATCTGCGGCGATCTCAATCCAAACGACCTTGGCGGTGCCGAGGTGCATATTGTTGAGGTTATAAAACGGCTCGCCGAGCGCGGTTATAAGCTGGAAGTTTTTGTTGGAATTGACGATTCGATTAAAACTGTTTTAAGTCATGAAAACATTTCGATTCATACTGTTCAATATAAGCGTGTGAAAAACTTTTATAGCATTTTTTATGCGAGGGCGGCTTTGCGACAAATTCGTGCGTTTTTGCGTAAGAATAAAGTAGATATTTTGCACTCGAAGCAAACTTTTCCTCAAGGATATATTGCTGCCAAATTGAAACGAGAGTTTGGACTTCCTTTGTACCAAACAATTCAGAATCCTCTCGCGTACAAAGAGGAATTGGTAATTAAGGGTTCCGTTATGAAAATCATGGGTTCTTTGTGGCTTAAATTTGCAGAAAGATGGGTTAAATTCGCGATGCGAAACACTGATTTGTGCGGATGCGTCAGTAGTTATTCGGAAGAGAAGGCCATTATGCTTGGCGCGAAGAAAACCATGATTATTCCGAATGGGGTTGATACGGATATTTTTTACCCCATGAAAGAACGGGCTGGTGGCTATAAAATTGTTACTACTTCAACATTAATCCCGCGAAACGGAATCGATGTTTTGGTACGCGCTTTTGGTCATATCGCGCATACTATCCCACAGGCAACACTTGAGATTGCCGGCGATGGACCGATGGAAGATGAACTCAAACATCTTGTAAAAGAGCTTGGGGTTGAAGGGCGTGTTAAGTTTTTGGGAACTTTACCGCACGAAAAAGTTCCGGATTTATTGCGAAGTGCAGATTTATTTGTCAGACCGTCGCGAGCGGAGGGATTCGGTGTTTCGTTTGTCGAAGCTATGGCTTGCGGAGTACCTGTTATCACATGCCCGAGTGGAGGGATTGTGGATTTTGTTGTTGATGGGAAGACCGGAATTTTCGTCAGGCCGGATGACCCAAAAGGGCTTGCTGATGCGATAGAGGCTGTCTTTATCGATATCGGTAAACTGGAAGATATGAAGGTTCAGGCGCTTAAGATGGTTAGGGAGAGATATTCGTGGGATAAGATTACCGATAAGGTTTGTGAAGCATATAATCGATTAATTGTTTAAAAATGACTAAAGGAACTCCCGCAAAATACATAATGTACCTGGGATTTGTTTGTATTTTTACTTTTGCTCTATTCTGCTCATCAAAAGTTGCCGCAAGTTTCACCGATATGAATTCCGATGATGAATATTATGATGCGATTTCTTACCTGCAAAGCATTGGGACTATAGAGGGTTATGCTGATGGCACATTTAAACCTGATCAGGATATAAATCGAGCTGAAGTTATGAAGATTTTAATTGAAGGATTGGGGATTACCCCAAGTCTTGAGGATTATTCTTTCTGTTTTGATGATGTTCAGGACGATTGGTATGCCCCTTATGTTTGTTACGCAAAAGCGCAAGGCTGGGTTTCCGGATATGAAGATGGATATTTCAGACCCGCAAATCCAATTAATCGAGTAGAAGCTACGAAAATGGTAATTAATACTCAAGGGTTTTCACAAGAACTCTCAAGTAATTTTATTGCACTGCCTTTTACAGATGTGGATTCTTCCGAATGGTATGCAATTTATCTCGATGTTGCCGAGAATTTAAATTTGGTTACTGAATCAAGCGGGGCATTTCATCCGTCGGAAAATATGACAAGAGGTTATTTGAGTGAAATGATTTTTCGCGGACTCGTGGTCAATGAAATGGATGCCGAAGCTTATAGCGAATCTCTAAAAGAGCAGTTCCTAAATCCAACAACAGAGATTTACATCCCGACGAGCACGGAAACCGGCTATGAAAATGCCATGATAGAAGACAAAGAGTTGTTTATCATTTCGGATGAAAAATGGGAGGATGTGCTGGAGTTTTTGCCCGTCGTACAGAATCACCCATATCTTTTAATCCATAAAAGTGGTGATAATTTCGATATCGACTCTGCAATCTATTTTATTGAGGACTATGCCCCTTCTCGTATTACTTTAATAGGTGATTTTTCCGGTGTCGAAAACTATTTCTCGGACTATGCTGGAATAAACAATATTGAAATAACGGATAGTTTTGAGTATTGGGATGGTTTTGATTCGGTTATTTATGCAAGTGCCAATTATCAATCAAGTCTCCTTTCCACTCCTCTTGCCGCTTTCAAGGGGATTCCGTTTGTCGTGGAAAATAGCAGTATCGATATGGCGGAAGTATTTGAAGGACGAACTGTTTATCTTGTCGATGGTCCCGAATGTCCGGATTTGGCGGAAACCTGCGTGGAAATGACCAGCGAAACTGATATTCCTAACTCAATCTTGGAATATATCGATGGCGATAAAATTATTTTAACAAATCCTTCGGATATAGATGGTGGTCAAGAGTTTGAAGATTTTGAATCTGCAATCACGGGACAGTCGATTGGTGATGGTTTAAGCAAGGATTCTTTGGTAGCGGCCATACTTTCCGTACAAAAAAGAGAACTTATTATCCCCACTTATTCTGACAATGCGACCTCCGTGCAAAGTGACATCGATTTTTTTCTAGATTCATTCAGTCTGGATGCGGATTATCTGACAATCCTTGCCAATCCCGATTTTATCAATCAAGCAAATTACGATGAAGATTCCGGAATTTACTATGAACTTGATAATGCTTATTATGGCGACTTAAACGGCGATTATCTTACGGACTTAAAAGTGGGTCGTATTTACGGGATTACCGTTACGGATACTTCCTCTACGGTAGCTCGATCTGTTTTTTATCAAGATCTCAATGTAAGCAATAATGTCTCTTTGTTATGGGTTCCCGATTTTTTGGAAATGCTTTCAATCACTTACGAACTTGAATCATGGTTTGACCAAGCCGGATATCAAGTCGCCGTACATACGAAAGGCAATCTTGATTGTGATTCATGGGAAGAATGCTACAGGGATATTGAATTTGACTTGGATGAAGCGCTCGAAGATCAATCTATTATTGTTTACCAAGGACATGGAAGTACTCAAGGAGGACTATTGAATTTAAACATTAGTACTCTCCGAGATGAAGATATTCAATTAAATTCTTCTCTCGTCGTAACCAGCGCTTGTTCCACTTGCGCTTATACCAAAACAAATGATCCTTATGATCTTTTTTGCTTAAATATTCTCAGGAGAGGAGCAGTGGCTTATCTTGGTGCCATAGAAGATTCCGCAAGCAATATTGATATACAACGGGACGGAGTTTACGACTTGTTAAGCGGCGATTCGTTAGGCGAAATTCTGAAGTCGTTCAAGGAACGGTCATACTATAGAACTCGTATAGTTTCGGCAGATACCGCCCCGCGTTTTTTTGACTCTTATTTTGTCTTACTCGGCGACCCGACATTAACACTTTCCGACAATGTTTTAAATTCCGTTGAATTTGAGGATTCAATACAATTCGATGGAGATACCATAACAATTGAAATGCCGGAGGTTAATGCCAGTAAGCAGTTCGATTTTAATTTTTATAGTCAATCCGAATACAATATTTACGGGACCTCTTATTTTGATGACTTGGTTGGCAATCTGGTCATGAGCGGACATTCCTTGATTGGAGAGCTTACCAGTTCAAACGGTTCGGTGGAGACTAGAACAAGTTATGAATATCTTTTTAGCATCCCCGTATCAATAGATTCCGTTTCGAATTATTTGTTTGAGTATTCCGATGGGCGCGAATCTTTTGCCGAAGAACCTGCTTTTATCGAAGATAACGAAGGGAATACTTGGTTTTGGTTTGAAGAAGTTTTTTATGATATCAACGACTCCGGTGGCGTACCTGCTCGTACAATCACCATTGATGTTCAATAATCTTTTGTAATTAAGAAGCGCAGGGTATAATTAGCTTCGCTTCGCTATCGGGCTGTTGATAAAAAATTAATATCGTTATTTTATGAAGATTTTGATTACCGGCGGTGCCGGATTTATCGGTTGTAACGCCTCCGCTTATTTTCTTGGACAGGGTCACGACATCACGATTTTCGATAATTTTTCTCGAAAAGGAACCGAATCGAATTTCGAATGGCTAAAAAGCCAATATTCGAATGTATCTGTAATAAGGGCGGACATTAGAGATGCCGATGCTATTAAAAAAACTGTTGCAGAAGGCGTTTTTGATGTCGTTTTGCATTTCGCCGGACAGGTTGCAGTTACAACTTCCGTAACGGATCCGAGAGAAGATTTCGAAATCAATGCTTTGGGAACTTTTAACATGCTTGAGGCTTGCAGATTGGCACCTAAAAAACCGATCGTCCTTTATTCTTCCACCAATAAGGTTTATGGAGGGATGGAGGATATAAAAACCGAAGAGCGAAACGGCAGATACGAGTATAAAGATCTACCTAATGGCGTTCCGGAGAACAGAATTTTGGATTTCCATTCACCTTATGGATGCTCCAAAGGTGCGGCTGATCAATATGTCAGAGATTATTCTCGTATTTATGGGCTTAAGACCGTTGTTTTCAGGCAATCTTGCATCTATGGATATCGTCAATTCGGTGTTGAGGACCAAGGTTGGGTTGCGTGGTTTATTATCGCGATTATTTTGGGTAAACCGTTGACTATCTATGGGGATGGCAAACAAGTTAGAGATATATTATTTATTGAAGATTTGGTTGCAGGATATGATGCAGCTATTCGCAATATCGATAAGACCGCTGGGCAAGTTTATAATGTTGGCGGTGGCGCGAAAAACCAGATGTCTTTATTGGAACTTATTGCATTTTTGGAGAAATTTACCGGCAAAAAAATTGAGTATAAGTTTTCCGATTGGAGACCAGGTGACCAACCTGTGTTTGTGTGTGACATAGCGAAGGCGAAAAAGGATTTCGGATGGGAGCCGAAGATATCCGTTGAAGAGGGCGTGAAGAAATTATTTGATTGGGTGAGTGAGAATAAAGAGTTGTTTAACAGCTTATAGATTGTAACTAGTAACTAGTAGCTTGGAGATGAAAATTTTAATCATCACACCGATTTTTCCTCCTGAAATTGGAGGTCCGGCAACTTACACTTGGGAACTCGCCCACAGACTGGACGAAGTTAGTGTTATTGCATTTGGAGATTCTCTTAAACCGATCGATTGCGCTAAATTACATCAACTGAAAGTAAGAAGCGGATATGCACGAAAATTACCCGTGGTTGGTTCTGTTTTAAGGCAGTTGGATTTATTTTTTGCCGTTTTAAAACATGGTAGGAAGTCCGATTTAATTTATTTACAGGGGCCGCTTGTGGTTGGATTTTTCGGAGGATTGGCTGCGAAATTGATTCATAGACCGATTGTCATGAAATTTGTTGGAGATATTGCGTGGGAAACCGCACACAGAGAAGGCAAAACGGATAAGAATCTTGATGATTTTTTGGCAAGCGGAGGGGGCGGAATCTCAAGGATGTTCCAAAAATCCGCTTTTAAAAGAGCCTCAAGAATCGTTGTTCCATCTCAATACTTGAAAGATATTTTGGCTAAACATTATTCGGTTCCCGAAGACAAGGTTACTGTTATTTATAATGCCGTTGAGGTGCCATTTATAAACAAACCTAAGCGCGAAGATAACACCAAGACCATTGTAACCGTCGGCAGGCTTGTTCCTCATAAGAATATTGCCGGGATTATTGAGGCGTTGAAGATAGTCAGCAAGACACAAGACACAGACAGCAGAGAAGTAATGAGAAGTAGGGGAAGTAGAAGAAGTGACATAGTATTGAGGATAATCGGGGAGGGCCCGGAGGGTACGAAGTTGAGACAACTTGCCCGAGATCTTAATGTGGATAAATATATTACATTTTTAGGACCTTTATCTCATGAAGAAACGCTTAAGGAAATTGCACGCGCCGACATGCTTGTTCTAAATTCGATTTATGAAGGACTCCCTCATACAGTTGTCGAAGCAATGTACTTACGCACTCCAGTTTTAGCGACAGATATCCCTGGAACGAGAGAGGTTGCAACTATCCAAACCGCCGTTCTGACCAAGCCGAATAATCCGCAAGATCTTGCGAGAAATATCAAGGCCACACTGACGATTGACAATACGGAAGAAGCTTACCGATTTGTTTCCGAGAATTTCAATTGGGAAAAGAATCTCGAACAGCTTCAAGAAGTTTTTTCAAGTACAAAAAAATAATGGTACGGGTTTAATTCCGGCGTTAACTCTTTTTTAATCTCAAATCCACAATCCTTGATAAGTTTTTTTAGCTGTTTTCTGGAATAACCCTTGGTTCCCATTTCCCAATAATGAGTACCGTTAAATTTATGTTTATGCCAAAAGTATTCGCATACTCTAAACATGAAAGATAACGGATGTAAAAATGGTAAAAATTTAAACTTTCCATAGATAGCAAATGTTACGAATGGTATCGAAATAACAACTGTTTTGGATGAAATCCTGTTTAACTCCTTGAGCCCTGTTTCCACATCGCTATAAGGAATATGTTCAAGCACTTCAAATGCCGTTACCATATCGAATTCTTCGTCTTTAAATGGCATTTTGCGAATGTCCGCAACGATGTCCGGATTTAATGTTTTATCCAAATCGCATGTTGTTACCGAAAATCCGGCTTCACGCAAATAATTCGAAACAACTTTGTTCCCTATCCCAATTTCCAGAATTCTCTTTGGGGACTTTTCACATATCGTCTTAATCTGACACAGATATGATGAAAACCTTTCCAAATTATTATATTTTCCCGTGTACATCTTTATCGAATATAAAAAATTTACTACCTGTAAAATTCCAGAAGAGAACCGCTCCTATTACAAGCATTTTTGCAATCAAATCGTATATACCAATTCTGTCCACCAGTATATAAAGTAATATTTCGGATATTACCAACCCGACAGTATAAACACCTACATATTTTGTGAATTGTACTCCGATAGCTTTGTTATTATTTTGGAAAGTGAACTTCTTGTTTAAAACATAGCTAATTATCAATGAAACTATAAACGCTATCGCATTAGCTAAAAGATAATGACTGTAAAAAAACTGAATCATTCTCGTCAAAAGCGTGTAGGAGCCAACATCCACAATCATGCTTATGGTACCGACAACGCAGAATTTTATAAATTGCCTGAAATTCGGTTTCATTTGTTTTGGTAAATCGATACGATTCCTTGATCAAAAACAACCTCTTTTGTCTCCAAAATGGCGGAATCTTCTTCTGTAAGGACATCGATGTCTTGAACCATTATGTAATCATAATTTAGAGCATCTTGCGTAAGCACTTTACCGGCATTGTCCACATCCCCATCTCCATACGCAAAAATCCATTCGTAAGATCTGAAAGATGAATCCGTATCGATATTGTTTATAAGCCAGAAATTTCCATCTGTATTTTTTAAATATTCAGCCGCGGCAAATTCATCCTCTGTTATGGCAGGTTCGACTTCATGCATGAGCACTCCTACCAACCCTGCCTGCCACAAGACACCAATTGAAATCAGCACCACAAATAGTTTTTTAAGCTTGGGTACATTTTTCGTAACTTCAAAAGCAAAATATGCACTTAAAAGCGCCAACACTATGAAATGGAACGCCTGATATCTGTAAACAAACAAGCTCAACCATATTTCGTCAGGAACCAGAAAGTTCGTAAGATTTATTATTATAAAAGAAGGAATAGCTATCCCGACAATCTTCCAGTTTTGTTTGTGAATTGCATATAGCAGCCCCAATAACCCAAAAATAATTAAAACCGGTCCATCGGTAAGAACACCATAATGCCAAAACTCCGGGACTTTATCATAAGCTTTTAAGTAATTTATCCATTCCGTAACCCAATAAGTTCTTGTACCTGCCAAAACAAACGGGATAAAAGTCACCAGAAACGCGAATATTGAAATACCTAATGTGTATATAACGGTTTTTATTGTTTTCTCCTGTTTTGCGCCAATCTCGAGCTTGATTTCAGGGAATTTTATCTTCGTATTTTTTAGAACTTTCATTCCAAACCATAAACCGAGCATCAGAAATACCGTAAATAAGAACTGTACCGTGTGGCTACCGGCGACAAGGAGTAAGAAACAAGACACAGACAGCAGAGAAGATTTTTTATTGGTTTCAAGATATTCCGAGTAGTAATAAAGGGTTGGAATACTTAACATCATTGCGCATGCGTTCGCCCAATTCCCTCCGAAAAGCAGGAAGTAAAACCTGAAATTAAGTGCGCTTAAAAGCGTAACGATGAGTGCTGTGTTTTTTGATGTCAGTTTTTTTACTAAAAAATATAAATAAAAATTCGCCAGTACAAATATTAGCCCTAATGCACCACCATTAATTGTGATCCTTTCGCCAAAAAACTTAATAAATCCCGCCATATAAACTATCGGGACGGGCAAAAATTCATTTATATGAGTGGCTTCCTCCCCTTTCGCAGGTATGTATGAAGGCAACTCGGCAAAAAAATCACCCGTTTCCGCAAGCATTTTTGATGTACCGAAATATGTCAGCCCGTCCGTTTGAGTTATCGGAAGAGATGTCGAGAAAGTCGGATATAGGACAACTGCCAGATTCACAATAAGGATTAAAATGAGCCAGATGTTTTGCTTAATCGTTTTCATTTTGCCGGTTTAAAGCATGATTATTCTATCTTCTCTTCTTGAAAATTGCCACAATCGGATTCTTTAAAACACCTATGTACTTCATATCAACGAGCTCAAGATCGTATTTCCGGAAATATTCTTTTATCCCTATTTTGCCAAAATGATAATATTTGGAATTAACATCTTTTGCGTATTTTTTATTGTTTATTATTCTCGATATAGATCTTGGAATATTACTTAGAAATAAAACCGGAGAAAAATTATTTATAAAATCGCAAATCAATACACCTCCTTTTTTCAAAGAACGCGATACAACCGGAACTGCGTCCTTGTATGTAGCCGCCGAGGCAAACCCTGTTGATATTATTATTTCCTGTGTCTGCGCACCAAGTATTTTGTCAATTTTGTAAACATCCAAAATCCCAAATTTCACAGATCCCCTGGATGTTAAGTCCGCGAAATTCTCTTTTGCCTTTTCGAGGCAATTCGGTATCAAATCCGTTAAGTAATATTCGAATTTTATTCCTTCTTTTAAGAAATAATCCGATATTTTCAATCCAACATATCCATTCCCGCATCCAACCTCAAGTATGTTGTAATTCAACAGGTTTAAATCTTTTAACCACTTTATTATCACCTGTGATTCTTTCTCTTGAATTTTTTTCGCTTTATTTGAGTTCCAGTGATCGTTTTGTTCGGAAATCTTCCCCCAATCTTGCATTTTGATTCTAATTAATCTGTTTTCACAATACATCAACGGCTGGAAAAAAAACACATTATATGGTAGAAGTATGTGGCTTAAATTCAATCCAATGAAGGCAATAATTACAGGTGGTGCTGGTTTTATAGGCAGTCATTTATGCGAAAAACTGCTTGATAAAGGTTATAAGGTTATCTGCATTGATAATTTTATTACCGGAGATCATGCGAATGTTGATCGTTTTCTGAAAAATCCTGATTTCAGGTTAATTGAGCACGATATTACAAATTCTATTCTTGACGAAGAACTTGATTTAGAGGGCGTAACCGAGGTTTTTAATCTTGCTTGTCCTGCCTCCCCTATCGATTATCAGAAAATACCTCTTGAAACCTTGTGGGTTAGCGCGGCCGGGACCAAAAACATGCTGGATTTGGCAGTTAAGTTGCATGCCAAATTTTTTCACACATCGACTTCGGAAGTTTATGGCGATCCGTTGGAACATCCGCAGAGAGAGTCTTATTGGGGGAATGTAAATTGCTTGGGTGTAAGAAGTTGTTATGACGAAGGGAAGCGATTTGCGGAAAGTTTGGTTGTAAATTACGGCTTCAAGTATGGACTTAAGACGAAAATTGTCAGGATTTTCAATACTTATGGACCGAGGATGCGTGCTCATGACGGAAGGGTTATCCCTAATTTTATAACACAAGCACTTGCCGGGAAATCGATTACTATTTACGGCGATGGCTACCAGACAAGATCTTTTTGTTATGTTGACGATATGGTTGATGGAATTGTTGAAATGATGGCGAAAGAAGGGTTTAAAGGCCCTGTTAATCTTGGCAACCCCGAGGAGTATTCAATTAAGGCGTTAGCGGAAAAAATCGTTGAGCTAACGGATTCAAAAAGCAAAATTATTTATAAGGATTTGCCACAAGACGACCCAAAAGTCCGCAGACCTGACATTACACTTGCGAAAAAAGAGTTCGGATTTGACCCGAAAGTCGGATTCGAACAGGGGCTTAAAAAAACTATTGAATGGTTCAAAAAAAAGGGCACATATTGATGTTAACCGGTGACTCCGGAATTGCGTATGGTAAGCAAAATGTTTTTTTCGAAATGCTTCGCGGGTTTTCCGAACATTTCGAACGGGTTTCCGTTATTTGTCCGAGTAACGGTAAAGGTGGCGAGATGAAAATTCATAAAAATGTCTATTTATATCCTTCGTCGGCAAGCAGGTTTATGCACTTGGATTTTTTTACACATAAAAATTTTATATTAAAAAAGGCTCGAGAAATTTGTGCAAAAAATCCTTTCGATCTTATTACCGCTCATGCAATTCCACCATGTTTTGCGAATGTGAAGGCCGCGATGGTTTTATCGAAAGAGTTAAGTGTTCCTTATGTAACCGAATTGATGCATATCCCCGGCTATCCGAAAGCTGAAAATCTTATGGAAAGGATTGAAAGGATTACGCTAAATAGATTTTTCAAGAAAAATCGGCTCAAGATTCCGCACTTAAGACTGATAAACAAATCTGAAACTTATAAATATGTAATCGGATTGGGTTTCCCTGAAGAAAAAATCTTACATATCCCTGCTTTTTATTTGGATTTTGATGTTTTCAAGACCGGGGATTCCGTACGCAATCCGAAACAATTCGTTTTCTGTGGACGATTGGAGAAAAATAAAGGTTTGGATTTGCTTTTGGATGCCGCGGATATTGTTACGAAAGAAGTACCGGATTTTAAGTTAAAAATTGTAGGAGATGGAAGTATGAAAGGTTTTGTCAAAAAAAGAACCGGCAAAAATATTGAGTTGCTCGGATGGCTTCCTACTCGCGAAGATGTCGCGCGCGTTTACCGGGAAAGTTCTGCGATTATAATGACTTCTTATAACGAGGGCGGACCACGCGTAACACTTGAGGCGATGGCTTGTGGGGCTCTTTGTCTAACCACAAAGGTCGGGATTATGAATGAGGTTGTTGACGATGGAAAAAACGCATTGTTTATCGACTGGAATGCTTCTGAGATTGCAGAGAAGATTTTATGGGCGATAAGAAATCCTGATGACTCGGCAAGAGTTGCCGAAGAAGGTCGGAAAAGTGTTCAGAAGTTTGAATATAATCAGGCTCTTAAGTTTTATGCGGATACTTATTTGAAGATTGCAGAATTACAGAATTACAGAGTTACAGAAAAAAGAAAAAAACTAGTATTTGTACTGCCGGAGTATGATGAGAATACTTCGACACATTACAATTATTTGATTGATCTTCTCGAAGAAGTTGCGAAAGAGATGGAGGTTTGTTTGTTTATTGAATATGGCAAAAATAAGCCGTGCTTGAAAAACATTCAGCACATTTACTTACAAAAATTTCAAATAAAAGGATTTAATTTAAAGGAGTTTCGCTATGGCGAAACGGCTTATATTATGGCGCAAGGAATGCTTCGCGTCCCTGCGCTGATCGAAAGATTTTTCGTATTTTTATGGCTTAGACTGCGCGGATATAAAAGATTTTATGTACATTATTCTTATTTCAGTGCCATACTCGTGGGTATTATTTCACGGTTTACATTCGCTAAAAGTTTTGTATGGTATTGCGAGCAGAAAAACTTATATAAAGGTGGTTCTATCGCCTTTAAAATGGCGATTAGATGCATTAAGAAGGTTGTAACCTGCACGGAATTGATGGCCGGATATTATCGCGAGTTTTTTCATTTAAGCGATAAGAAACTTACCGTTATGCATAACTGGGTTGATGTAAATCAAATCAAAAATTTCAAACCGACAGAAATGCGCAATAACAAAAAAACCGTTTTATTCGTACACTGGCTTTCTCCGAGAAAAGGTTCCGAATATTTGCCTGAAATTATCAAAAAAACTTTGTCGAAAACAGATTGTCGGTTCGTGATAGTCGGTGACGGACCGGATGTATCTAAAATTCGTAAAATCTCTGGTGAAAACATTGAAGTCGTTGGTGCTATATCAAATCGCGATATTTATAATTATTATAAAAATGCCGATGTATTCATTATGCCTTCGCGCGAAGAAGAGTTTGGTCGGGTGCTGGTCGAAGCCATGGCTTGCGGACTGCCTATCGTCGCAATGAAAACACTTGGCGCAGATTATATTTTGGACGGGAAACAAAAGGATTTCATTGTCCCGCAAGGCGACACCGATGCGTTTTCCGACAAGATTATCGAGCTTTTGAAAAATGATGAATTGCGCCGGGAAATGTCTGAGGTCGGCCTAAAAAGAGTTAAGGATTTCGACAAGGTTTTATCCGTTAAAAGATTTCTTGAAATAGTCACATGAAAATCGATTACATAACAAATCTTCGCATCCCCAGCACCAAAGCGAATAGCATTCAGGTAATGCAAAATTGCGAGGCTTTTAAGAACGCTGGTGTCGATATAGCTCTCTCCATTCCTTTCAGATTTGGCACAAAAAAAGAGAGTAAAATTAATAATGCATGGGATTATTATTGCATTACAAACAGATTCAAAATACGACATTTGTGTTCGATTGATCTCTTCCCTTTAGGCTCATGTAGTGCGGTTTTCCACTTGCAATCTTTTACATTTCACTTAAGTGTTTTTTTCCTTTTTTTATTCAAAAAAACTCAGATTATTTACACGCGAGAGCCATGGATTGGACTCTTCCTTTTTTATAAGAAAAACAAGATTATCGAGTTGCATAATTTTCCAATAAGAAATTTTGGCAAAAAGGTTTACAAGTTTTTGCTTAAAAGATTCGATAAAATAATTGTTATAAGTAAAGGGCTTGAGCATGAGGTAAAAGATCTGTTGCCCGAGGCGAAAGTTCTTGTTGCCCCGGATGGAGTAAAAGTCGAACTTTTCGACTTGGATATAACACGAGAAGAGGCAAGAAAAAAGCTGGGTATTCCTGTTGAAGGAAAGATTGTGCTTTACAGCGGGAGTTTGCAAAAATGGAAAGGCGTTTCGGTACTTTTGAATGCTTTTGAAAAAATCGATAATGTAAAGCTATATATAATTGGAAGTAGTTTGGATTGTTGCGATTTAGAGATTGTGACTGATCGAAAAGATACTGTGTTCAAAGGCCATGTTTCTTATCCTGAAATACCTATTTATTTGAAAGCCGCCGATGTGCTTGTTTTGCCGAATACAGGCGACAGCTCAATATCGGCCAAATACACCTCCCCTCTTAAGGCTTTTGAATATATGGCTTCCGGACGCCCGATTGTCGTCTCCAATTTGCCTTCGCTTATGGAAATTTTTAACAATGAAAATTCTTATATTTTTGAGGCCGGGAACAGTAATGATTTGGCTGCAAAAATCCAAGAGGCATTTGATGATCCGATGCGAGTGAAGTATCCTAAGGGCGATTGTAAAAAATACGGATGGGATATCCGAATTCCAAAAATTCTTAATTTTATATCTTATGAAAATAAATCCTAAGTATTCAAAAAAAGCTTCGATTCAAAATTATTTTGGCAAAAATCAAATAGAAGGCGTGAAGATTATCCCGTTAAAAAGATTTGTAGACTGTGGCGGTAGTTTTTCGGAAATCATGAGGTTTGATAAAGACACACCGATTGAATTTAAAGGGTTTGATTTGAAACAGGCTAACTATTCTGAAATTTTACCCGGGGCGATTAAGGCCGGACATTACCATTTAAATCAAGAAGACATTTGGTTTGTGCCGCCATCAAGCCGAGTTTTAGTCGGGCTTAAGGATTTGCGCGATGGATCGAAGACTTATGAGGTTGTCCAAAGGTTAATTATGGGGGATGGACATGCAAGTTTATTATTTATACCTCGCGGAGTGCTTCATGGTGTTGCCAATTTATGGCAAAAACCGGCTTCACTCATATATTTCGTCAATCAGAATTTTGACCCAAAGAAACCTGACGAAAACAGGTTGCCACCTGAAGAGTTCGGAAAGAATTTCTGGGAGATTGCGAAGGGATGAGGAGCAAGACACAAACAGCAGACAGCAGAGAGGTTTTTAGTTTGTTCGGTTTTTCATATAGTTCCATTTCAACCTTATAACGCTCGTGAATGCGCTTGTTATTTCATGTATCGACAGGTTCGATATACCGCGTTTGCGATTTGCGAATACAATTGGTATTTCTCCTATTTTGAAGTGTTTTTTGTGTAATTGATAAGACATTTCGGAAAGAACTATGTATCCGGAAGCTTCAATTCTATCAAAATCTATCGCTTCCAATGCTTTTCTCGTATAACAACGATATCCGTTTGTATAATCGTGAATCGGTATACCAAGTATCACTCTCGCGTATATGTTCGCGAATTTGCTGAAAATCGTGCGTTTTAGACCCCAGTTCAATATTTTACTGTCCTTGAGGTATCTTGAGCCTATTACCATGTCATCGCCTTCCAGAACCTTAGTTAACAGCCGCGGAATATCAATGGGATCGTGAGAGAAGTCTGCATCCATTTCGAAAACATATTCAGAACCTGCGCCCAAAGCCCATTTAAAACCTTCTATGCATGCCCCGCCACGGCCATTTTTCTTTGTTCGATGAATGACTTTTAGGTTTTTATATTTCTTCGTCAGGGTGTCTGCTATTTCACCTGTTTTATCCGGGGAATTATCGTCTACCACTACGATTGTCATATCTTCCGAGATCCCGGAAATTGCCTGAATCAGTTTCTCAACATTGTCTTTTTCGTTATATGTAGGGATTACGATTGCCGTTTTTGAATATATATCTTTATTTAGCATTTGATTGGTAGTATTTAATGGTTTTTTCAAGTCCGTCTTTTAAGGAAATTTTTGGCGCCCATTTCAAAGTTTCTTTTATAAGAATTATATTCGGAACAAGTTCCAGCGGTGCTTTTATTTTACGCTTCAAGTCATGAACTTTTACTCCGGTCTTTTTCGCCACCAGTTCCGCTATCTTGGCAACTTTTGTTGGCATTCCGGTGCCTAGATTCAAAGTCCCTGCAAACTTCGATTTCAGACCTTTTAAAACAACATCCGTAATGTCCGACACATAAATAAAATCCCTTGCGAAGTCTCCGTTGTAAATTTCTATCTCTTTTTTATTAAGCGCTTGCCAAATTATTTGAGGTATTAAGTTAGGTGTCTTACCAACTCGTTGATATGGACCATATGCATTTGCCAATCTGAAAATTAAAATTGGCATTTCATCTGCGAATTTTTGACACTCTTGTTCGGCAAGAAGTTTCGAATATGAATATGCATTGCTGTTTTTATCCACAAGGGCTTCCAAATCTTCTGTCATTTCGATGTCAACTTCTTGATAAACCGTCATGCTCGACATGAAGATGAATTTCTTTAGATTTTTATCTTTAAAATATTCAAGAAGCTTCTTTGTGCCTTCCACATTTAGCTTTATTGTTTCTTCTTCGTTCCCTTCCGAAAGCTTAATCGTACTGACTGCCGCAAGATGCACAACATAATCGAATTTATATTCATCCAAAACAGACAAGTCGTCATTTACGAGATCCAGTTTTATCGTTTTGACTGGGATTATTGGATCGTGTGCGGATAAATTTACAATCTTGAAACCTTGTTTTTCCAACTCGACCACGAGGTTTGTACCTATAAACCCCGATCCGCCCGTAACTAAAATCCATTTTTTTGTTTTCGCATTGTCGATATTTTTCGCTATCTGTTGCACAGAATAATGTTTTACATATTAAATCGACATTTTTGATAAGCCGTTCGGTCGCCTGCGGCAACCTACCGACTACTGAAAAAATTCTTTAAATACTTCCAGCATATAATCCATATCCGCCTGATTTATCCCCTGATGGCAACCGATATAAAATCCGTTTTTATTAACGAGCGCCGCGTGTGGATATTGCGGTTCGAGATCCCCAAATAATTTAACATAATATGGTTGATCAAGGAGCGGGACCATGTACCTTGTTTCCACATTGTATTCTTCCAAATGCATGATCAAATCCGTCCTTTTTACCGGACTTCCTTTTTTAATTACCAAAGGAAGCATCATAAATGCATGTTCGGAATAGTCCGGCCATGACGGTAATTGCAAATGCTCTTCGTATTTTTTTAAACCATTAATCAAATAAGCCGCGTTCTTTTGGCGCGCACTCAATATGTCTTGCCATTGCTCTATTTGCGCCATCCCAAGCGCTCCCTCGATCTCGGTTACTCGATAGCTGTAACCCATACGAACAAACGAAAATCTTCTGTCAACAAGTTTGAAAAAACTTTTTTTGCTATTTCTTACCGCACCTTTGTCGTCATCAATATTCATGTAAACCGAGTCGCGCCCATGATTGACCATGCTTTTCATGGCAACCGCATAATCCGGATTACTTGTAACACTTAATCCGCCGACACCGGTTACCAGCAAATGCGCCACATATGTGGAAAAACAAGAAATATCAGATTGAGAACCAACCATTTTCCCTTTGTGACGAACAAACATCGTTTCACAAGAGTCTTCGACTGTTTTCAAATTGTGTTTACGGGCGATTTCAAGAACCTTATCTATTTCGCACGAAAGCCCGAAAAGATTTACAGGCATAATTGCACGAGTTCGCGGAGTGATTTTTTCTTCTATTCTATTGGTATCGATATTGTAAGAGTACGGATCTATTTCTACGAAAACCGGCTTCAAATTGTTTTGCAAAACAACATTTGAGGTCGCTATAAAAGTCAGCGCCGGAACGAGTACTTCATCTCCATCTTTCCAACCGTGTATATCTTTAAGCGCATGAATCGCAACTTGAAGTGAGCTTGTTCCGCTGTTGCTCATAATCGCATATTTCGAATCATGAAGTTCGGCGAATTTCTTTTCAAAACCATGGACATATTTGCCATAAGACAATCTGTTATTGTCCAGAGCGTCCATGACATATTTTTTAGCGGTCTCGTTAATACAAGTGTCGCCAACTCCGATTTGCAAGTTGCGTTTTTGAAGCATTTTTACGATTGTCTTTTTAAGATATCAATATCAGATTTTACCATCATTTCGACAAGACCTTTGAAACTCACTTCCGGTTTCCATCCAAGCTCTTTTTTTGCTTTTGAAAAATCGCCAATCAGGTAATCCACTTCGGCGGGCCGCATATATTTCTCGTCCTGTTCTATATAATCTTTCCAGTTTTTAATTCCTATCGTCTTAAAAGCCTCCTCAACGAACTCCTGCACGCTGTGCGTTTCTCCCGTCGCAATGACATAATCATCCGGTTTCGGTTGAGATAACATCATCCACATAGCTTTTACATAATCTCCTGCAAATCCCCAGTCCCTTTTCGCGTCAAGATTCCCCAGTTTAATTTTATCGGCAAGTTTAATATGTATTTTGGCAACTCCATGTGAGATTTTTCTCGTTACGAATTCCAAGCCGCGACGAGGAGATTCATGATTAAAAAGGATTCCTCCACATACGAACATATCATAACTCTCGCGATAATTTACGGTCGTGTAATGTGCGTAAGCTTTTGCCACTCCGTATGGACTCCTCGGATGAAAAGGCGTCTTTTCGTTTTGAGGCGTTTCGCGCACTTTCCCGAACATTTCACTTGAAGATGCTTGGTAAAATTTTATTTTCGGGTTAACTATTCTTATTGCCTCCAAAAGTCGTGTCGTCCCCAAGCCCGTTATTTCTCCTGTTAAAATCGGCTCTTTCCAGGAAACTCCCACAAAAGATTGGGAGGCAAGGTTGTAAACCTCGTCCGGTTTTGTTTCTTGCAGAACTTTTATGAGTGAGCTTGTATCGAGAAGATCGCCATCAACAAGTGTGATTTTATCCAGGATATGATTTATTCGTTCATGATTCGGGGTACTGCACCTACGAACGAGTCCGTAAACTTGATATCCTTTCCCCAGTAGAAATTCGGCGAGATATGACCCATCCTGACCTGTTATACCTGTTATTAGAGCTGTTTGCATTGAAAATTTTACTTATAAATTTATTATACATATTTCTTACAAAAATTTCATATAACCACTTAACTTATGTTTTTTATTATCATATTTACTAATTTGGGGAAATCTTTGCTCTGTTTGATTTCATCCAAAGTCCCAAGCCATAGCTCTCCTATATTTATCGATTCGCTTATATTATATATTGATGCGATAAAATTTAGAGCTTCTTCTTCGTTGAATTTATAATTTTCCAATAAATCCCGTATTACAAAAGGCAACTGCTCCGGCTCTTTAATTCTTTTTATTGAAGGTACGACATTGTACATTACAGATCCAAATGTTATTACCGGCTTCCCCATGACATATCCCTCCATGCCTGCCGTCCCTGTAATTGTCGTTATTAGTTTTGCATTTTTAATCAATTTTTGAGCTCCTATAAACGGATCTATCAGCCTTACATTTGGGATTTTCAGTAGTTTTTTATAATAACTTTTCGACCTATTGTATAACATGTCCGGATGCTCCTTTACATAAAGTTTATATGTAACCGGTAGGGATTTGGCAATCATTCTGCACACTTCTATTTGGTTATCGTAATATGGCGCGAATACCGATACCGCGACCTCCGGCTCCACATGTAAAGGGAAGAAGGCATATTTTTCATCCTTAACAGGCTTTGACCATATGTCGTTATAACCTTTCAGCCTTCTGGCAAATCTTTTTAGTCTGTTTTTGGCATAATAATATGGCGTTTGGAATGTGTAATCTCCGGCCAAATTATTCTTTCTTATATCTTTTTTTGTCTTTGAATAGTTATTTATATATTTTACGAATCCTTTTGCTTCCTTATAAATAAAATCAAAGTAATTCGTTACTCTTTTTGCACCTGAAGTGCCCGCATAATAAACCTCTTTGTCCTTAAATCTTTGTATGTATTCTTTTGCCATTTCGTAATCATTTTCCGTCGGTTTGGCTTTTTTAATTACTTCCGAGAAATCATTATATGCATTTTCGTATATCGCCATCCTGTCATCTATTCTTGCCGTGAATACAAATAAGGTTTTTACTTTCTTTTTCTTGCATATTTCATATAGCAAGTGAACCCCAACATTCCCTACCAATGGCATTATCAAAATGTCCGGTTTTTCTTTATCTAACATTTCTATTATTTCTTTTGACGCGACCTGTAGTAGCTTGAGCATCCATTCGTGATCATATGCCGGAGTATATGAAAAATTCTCTTTCGGTATGTTTCTTGTAACGCATCTGTCTGTAATTAAATACGGCCATAAGTTCGGAATCCCGTATTCTTTTTCCAGTTTTTCTAAATATTCGTAGTCTATTTTTTCGTTCTTTGCTTTTTCATGTAACCTGTTATCAGAGATTATCGTCCCGTATTTAATTTCCTTTTGTTCAAGTAAAACTTTTTCAGCCTTAAACGAGGTACTATAGCCGCAAAATTCAGTTGCTATTCCCCTTTTTTTGAATTCAATCGCTAAACAATGCTGTAATTTTGCGAAATTTCGTTGGAATGAGAAGCAGATTTTCATTGTTCGAGTTTAACAATTATTTTTTTTAATTCATCAGCCCATTTCTTATAATCAAAGTACTTTGCTCTTTCAAGGGCTTTCAAACCCATTTCTCTGCGGAGCTCAATATTATCACATAATTCCAAGATTTTGTTACAAAGATCTTTATAGTTACCATTTTTGAATACCAAACCTCCGTCTCCAATAAGCCATGCCGAACCGCTATTTTCACTCGTTATCACCGGCAAACCAAATTTCATACCTTCCAAAACAGACATTCCAAACGGTTCCGGATCTATTGTCGGATGCACCAAGATAGTAGCTTTTTCGTAATATTCATGCAGTTTATTTCTTGGCACAAAACCATGCCATTTTATATTTGTTAAATTCAATTTGCGCGCTATTTCTCCCAGCCTGTCCCTGTCCGGTCCATCTCCTATCACATCTAAATTTATTTTTTTATTCGGAATTAATGCAACGGCTTTCAGCAAGAGCTCTATGCCTTTATATCTGGACAGTCTCCCAACAAAAATTATTCCAATATCATCGCTTTCACTATGGCGAAATGTGGGATTTGTTTCAATATCAACAAATGGTGGAATAAGTGCCATTTGATCTTCTCGTATGCCGAATTTTGCATAAAACTTTTTTATTACCGGCGATGTATATGTGAAAAAATCTATATATCTCAAATGATTCTTTGCGAATTGTCTTCCCCATATTCTTTGTATCGCCAGTCCTATCGTTCTCCTTATATCAAACCGGACAGGGTTCTCGTTAAAGAAATTAGCGGATTCTAAAAACGAAAATAAATCTACGATTACCTTCGACTTTCCTTTATTTTTTTTATACAAAGCCGCACCCCATATAAAGAAATGCCCATCTACTATGTATACATCTGTTTCTTTTTCGTGTTTCTTTAAAATATTTTCTATTTCTTCCAGGTTTTTTCTAGGATTGGTGCTTTTTATTTCTTCTACTAATATTTGATATGGTGCATGCCCCGGAATCTTTTCTTGTTGTAAACATACGACTACTTTAACTTCAAATCCCATGTTTTTTAGTTCTCGCGCTTTGAGATCTAAAGCGATATTGGAGCCTCCTCCCGATTCAAGATTTAATTTCGTTGTTAATAATGTTATTTTCATCTTTTTTGCTTATTTTTTGTGGTATCAAGTTATGAAATGTCATTTTCAATATTGGGACTGGGCCCAATCCAAATTTATGCCCCAATATCAATATAGGTAATATGTAGACTAGCCCCAGCCCTATCAATGCCAAACCGTATATAAATATATTTTTCGAATCTATAAAAACGTTATACATATGACCAAAAATTATCACCATAATAGATGGTACTATAATCACTAACAACGACGGAATAATTTTTATAATTTTAAATTTCGTTAAAACTATTAATTTTCTGGTTGTAAAAATTGTAGATACCGAAATGGCAATAATGAATGCATAAACAGCACCAATTATTCCAAAAACAGGGACCAATAAACTCAACCCCACGAATAAAACAGCAGCCTGCGCCAAGGTTGCCATAACATGTGTTTTTGGCTTACCCAAGCCGTATAAAAATGGGTATGTCGCATCATTCAAGCTTTTTATTACAAACGCAACGGCTATTAATTTTAACGGTTCCGCTACTCCAATCCATTCTTTTGTTAATAAGAAATTTATTATGTTTCCCGATTGTGTTAATAAAAGCGCCATGAATGGCAATGTAATAAATAAAGATATCTCGTATGTTTTTTCAAGAGCCGATAGCACCGTGTTTTCATCATTTTGTATTTTCGCAACCGATGGAAATCCGATTTTTCTCGTAATTTGCCCCAAGTATCCGCTTGGTATGCTTGCCAGGTTTTTTGCCTTCGAATACAAACCCAGATTTGCAGCTCCCAATACATGCGCCATAAACACGCTATCTATTATTGAGTTTATATAATTTACTATATTCCCACCTACCAACCATTTACTGTACCCCGTTAAATCTTTTAATTTACCCCATCTGAAATCCAGCACCGGCCTATATTTACTTATTACATATGTCATAATTGTAGGCCATGCATATGTGCTTAATTGAGCGATAGCCAATACCCAAACCGAAGTGCTGAATTGTATACAAATCAGTGCGGTTATCAGATATATTACCGGGCTTCCCGCATCCCTGTAAAAAACAAGCTTGTAGTTAATGTCTTTGAAGAAATAGATCCCACCTATGTTAGCCATACCCATCATTACCACATACAACCCTGTGAACCTTATTATGTTCTCGTAATCCCCTATTTGTAGAAATTCTGCGACATATGGTGCAATAATGTAAATTACCAAAAATACAACTATTGATTTAATTATATTTAAAGTCCATACCTGATTGAGATACTCTTTAATGTTTTCTTTTTTTTGTATAAGAGCACCTTCAAACCCTGTTTGCGATATCGTGTTTAAGAAGTCGGTTACTATTGCCGCTGAAACCATAACACCATATGATTCCGGTAACATAAATCTGGAAAGTATTAAAAAGGTGACAAGATCCAATGCTCTATTGAAAAATATCAACCCCGTCATCCATGCGCCACTCCTAACCGTTTTTTTCAAGATGTTTTCTTCCACTGTTTTGGGTATTGTTTAAATTTTTCTTTAAAAATTCTGATTATTTCCTTGAGAGACCGCAGTTTGTAGATATATCTTTTACCGTCAACCAAAGTAATATTCCCCACCGCAGATATTGTGTGTATCCCATTTTTATAAATTGAATTCATGTAAGGCTCTATCGTTTTAACTGTTTTTTCCGCGAATTCATCAACTGTCAGTTTTGTTATCTCATTTATCTTTATCGCCCCTCCATATGTACGACTACAATCCTGTGCCGGTCTAAATATTTTACCTTTGTATTTAAACAAAGTCCCCGCCGACCTTGATGAACTATTGTCTTCTTTGATTGGATTCCCCTTATGGTCTTCCCATGTACCGGTAATTGTTTTTGCATAACTTACATATAGTTTACCATGAGGATCATCTTGTAATGTGTAGAACATCCACCATAAACCATGGTGCTTAATGAAGCTGGCATCCACTACCTCTTTTTTTATCAATACCTTAATCTTCTCCCATTTAAACGGGAATTCTTTTGCCAAATACAAAACCAGTTCATTGGCTTGATGCGTTTCCGGGATGCAGTATATTCCCCCGTTTTCTTCAATTAAAAACGGATACGACATGTGGAATTCCGTTTTTAAGATTTGCTGCTCCTTATTGTCTTTTATTAAACATATGTAGCCCTTTTTCTCCTTATAATCATATTTTTCAGCTAATATAAAAAGCTCTCCATTAATTTCCAAACCAAAGGGATCCGCCAGAAATGTGTTTTTATCTTTTTCGTCTATCCATTCCACTTCCGGCTTGCGATTTAAAAACTCGTAAATTGGCTTATTAACGATGCCGATATTCCATATCGAACGCTCTTCCGCAAATAGTGTTGCGATTTTCTTGATTATCCCGTTTTTTAACATTTTTCCGCTTTTATATTAATAGAAAAGGATTTCCTGAAATTAGTGTTCTTTTTTGCCAGTAGCCTCGTTTCGTCTATTTCGCCAAGTGAATATACCACGCGTAAAAAAAAGTCCTTGCCGGTATTTATATATTTTATCATTGGCAAAGCAGCCAATTCCGCCATGTCGTTTCTGATTATAATCTTTTTTTTATCATCTCCCATTTCCAAAACTCCTTCCGTATTACCAAGTGCACCTTTTGCAGAGATTAATGAAGATACCGGTGTTGCCATGTCAAAATTACCTATTTCTCGTAGGCAAAATTTTTCTTTTCTTAATCCTCCGTTCTTACAGCCATAGAACAGTTTGTTTTTGTTAAAAGCAAATGGCATTAATGTAATAATCCCCGAATGAAATGAAGCATGTGGTAGCTTCTTGAAATCGAATGTATGTTTTATGCTTAAACTATCTTCGTATATGGATATCTCTTTTGTCATCACCCCGTATTTGCATTTGATCTGCGCTTTTATATTCGGATATTTATTTAGCGAGATTTCGGGTTCTATTTTTTCAAGATCCGTAATTTTGTGTTGGCCCGGAATTTCTATAATGGTATGACCCGAATAGTAGTCGGCTCCCATATCTATATCTTCATAATAGCCATGATACAGCGTCCCAACTAATGGTTTTTCGCTTATGTTCTTAAAAATCAAGCTTTCCAAAAACAATCCGCGTCTAGTATTGAACACAGCTTTTATCGCACTTGTTTCCGCTATTATTTTGGTTTTATCCTTGATGATTTTTATCGATTTTGTTTTTTTAAATTCCAAAGGTGGTGTTGTTTTTTTACTTACCGTGTTTAATTCTTTTTTAAGCTCAATAAATCTTTTTTCTTCTATGTGCGTTCTGAAATCACTGCTCCATAAATAGCATAATTTTTTCCATTTACTTGCTACCCCTCCCTTCAATTGCTCATTATATAGTTTGTAACATTGCGTGTTCAGGCCCAGGTCGTCCCTACCTGTCAGTCCCCATCTCGTTATGTTGTACTTTTCTTGCTTCTTAACTACAATTGGTTGATTTGACGATTCCAGTCTGATTTCATTAAATGATTTCTTATTAGGAAGCAAAATCTGACTTGGCATTACGAATCGTACCCATTCTGTTTTTTTTAATTTATCGAACAAATTGCTTATCCTCATCCATTCATCCTGTCCCCGCAATAACTTTTCATCATTATAACGACCGGGGCGAAAATCAAATATTTCAGCGTCACTGCCATAAAGTATGAAATTTCTATCATCGTCACCAGTGTGTGTTTTTAAATATCCGATATATTCATTAAATTCTATATCTTCATATATATATCTTTGAAATTTCTGAAACGATATCGCGTTATTCCATATCAAAGGTATCGTTTTACCCGATTGCCCTACTGCTATTTGAGGATAATATTGCCATTCTTTTTTCCATTTATTGTTATATTTATATGCATTGTTCCATTCCATAATGATTGCTTCATATCCGGCTTCTAAATAAAGATCTATCAGTCCGCTTGAATATGCCTGTTCATTAACATATGCGATTTTTGGAATTTGTTTCGTAAACCTCTTGTAAATTTCATTACCTATTTTCAGATTGTACTTGTTTACTTCGTATGGGACTAACGGCCCTATTATTTGGCAATAACCACTTCCTATTAATTCACATTTTTTATTCTTTATAAGTTCTTGTAGTTTTTTTATCCACTTGCTATCTATTTCGTTAATTTTCTCCAAAGAATAACCTGTTATCTCTACTCCGATTTTCACATCTTTTTCTTCTATTATTTTCAAAAGAGGCCAGTAGCATTTTTTTACCACTGCCTTCAAATCATCTTCCGATAAAGATGAATATGCGGCATTAATATGAAAAACTGTATATAGGTTTAAAGTGGCCATCTGTTTATTGTATATCCTTTGTCGAAATCTGTAATACTACCCGACATAGTCTTACCGCCTCCCTCTACAAGCCATGTAATATATTTCGCCACTTCGTCCGGGTCTATAAGTTCATGATTCGGCGTTTTATTTTTAACCTCGTGTAAAAGATTGGGATTTGTTTTAGTCGATTTCATAAGCCCTGACAAGTGACCAAGTCTTATACAATTAACGGATATATTATATCGTCCCCATTCTACCGCCAAACTCCTTGTAAGTCCTTCCAACGCGGCTTTTGATGCTGCGTATGGCAATCTTTCCGGATATGGATGTGTCGCCATTATCGATGATATGACAATGAATGTTGATAAACCGGCCGCCTTCATACCCGGCAAAGCATGTTTTGCAAAAAGAAATGCCCCTTTTAAATTAATATTCATAACGGTGTCCCATTCCTTTTCTGTTATATCTTCTGCCTTTTTTACCAAATTCACTCCTGCCAAATATATTGCCGCGTTTATTTTCTTTGGAAGATTCATATAGGATTTTTCTATTGATGCATCCGGATGTTTTTCGTTATTCCATACCGGATCGATTGTGTAAGTTGCCTCTTTGAGCCGTTTGCATACCGCTGTTCCAAGATTTCCAGTAGCTCCTATAATTACAGCCGTTTTTTTCATATCTATTCGTTTTTTATTAGGAGTTGTTCACGTATCCCTTTTGGGATGGTTGGATTGTATCATATCTGGATTCAAGACACGAGGAGCGTACCGTACCCGTAGCGGTACGGAAGCGACGAGTAACGAAGAAGACGGATATGATACAATCCAACCCGAAGGGAAGATATAGATTTTGTCCATTTCTGCGTCAACTCCTCCTCGCTGTACTGTTCCAGTACAGCTTTGTCGTCGTTCCTTAAACTGTACAAAATCTATATCTTCCATCTACAAAAGAGATACGTGAACAACTCCTAGATTTTCTCCCACCTTTTCATTTTTGCCAAGTATGCCCAAACATAGGACATCTTAACTCCCGGTTCAGCAACTACGGGATGATAACCCATGGGTACCGTGTTAAATGTTCTATCGGATATTGGCCAAACACCATCGACGCTTGAATTGTCGAACCATACACCTCGCCCAACTTGAAATCCTCTTTGTGTTGCACCTTCTGTAATATAAAAAAACACCTCTTCGAATCCCGGTTCCGTGTTTAACTCAAAATTGTGTGGCAAACTTGACCATGTCCCTTCCCCTCTATGTTTAGTTATACCTAATCGCAAGGTTGGAGTTGGTCCATTAGGCATTAAATAATGATATACATCTCTTTGAGTATTTCCATCTCCTACGACTATGTGTTTTCTATCATTTTTCGTAATCTCCTGTTCTTTCCCGTCAACCGTTATGGTTATTTTTTCTATATCGTTATTTACAATATAAACTTTCGCTTTTTCATTCTTCGTTTCGAAAATCAAAACATCATTTTCCCCATATACTTTCAGTGTATCTAACTTACATTCATTATTCCATTTATACATTTTTTTGAATAATTATTTTTATAAAAAATTTTTCCTGATTACATTTTGGCATGCTTGTAACAATGCTTGTTCAGGATTCGAACCCGTACCGTATGAATATTTTCTTCCTATGCAGTCTTTTGCGTTTTCTTTAATTGCGGACATTATAGTAGCATATTTGTTTTTGTTCTTATATTTAAAATATTTATCTATAAACTCTTTATCTACCTTGGATCCCAGTGCCAATTGTATCGCCCCTCCAATAAAATCTCCGCCTCTTAATGGAGTTGTCATTGAGCTATCCCATCCTCCAGATAATCTCGGAGTTATTTCTATAATGTACGGACCTTTCTTTGTAAGCATAATATCGGCTTTAAATATATGCCCTCCTTTCTGTTTATCCATTCCAATCGCTTTTCCCGCGTCATAAATCATTTTTTCGACCTTGGCTTTAGTTTGCGCACTATGGATAGCGGGATTAATGTGCCCCAACTCTATTCCCCATGGTATGTTTTTATATAAATCTCCACTTGTTTTTACTAAATTCGGGAACAGCATACAATCTTTTCTGAATAATCGATCCACCCAATTCAAAAAATACATTTGTCCGTCGCACCATAGTGTTTCCACCGATTGTTCCGCTATTTCCGTCTCTATCGGCTCGAGTAATTCTTCAATAATAACATATCCGACCGTGCCATTCTCCAATGCATTTTTAAATGCTTCTTTTGTAAGATCTTTTTTTTCTTTTACAAAAACGAACCCTCTACTCCCCGAATTATTCGAAGCTTTTATTACAACCGGCAATCCTATCTCTTCCATCACCGATTTTGCTTCTTTTACAGACCTTGCTTCCTTTGCTTTTGGCTGTGGCAATCCTTTCTCTGATAATAATTTCCTTGAAAGTATTTTGTATCTGCAAATCTTTGAAATTTCCGGATCCAAACCGGACAAGTCCAGTTTTCGTGCGACATGTGCAACCGTTTCATGACAATCCGCGGCTACCGTTAGTACACCTTTTATATTAAATTCTTTTCTTAATCCCGGAATTGCTTTTATATTTGCGGCGATATCGAATGTATCGGTTTTGACAAGTTTATCTGCGTATTTTGCACAAACGCATTTCGGATTGTAATCGGTTATTATTAATTTATATCCTTCCTTTAAAATTCTTCTGGCAGCTATTTCCTGCATTACGCCTCCTGCAAATAACCATATTGCAT
>Ga0172379_10002568_pt1 | contig 31527 bp, 9 predicted proteins | sample GrowelOW334metaG_FD_119756 | JGI IMG/M metagenome (GOLD analysis project Ga0172379, IMG submission 119756) | Groundwater microbial communities from an aquifer near a municipal landfill in Southern Ontario, Canada - Groundwater well OW334 metaG | ecosystem: Environmental > Aquatic > Deep...
ACCGTTCAAAACTTGACGAAAGCTAATCAAAATTTTACGTTTTTTTGCAAAATTTTGCAAAATGTTGCAGAATTTTGCTCGTTTCATGCAAATTTATGCTTGAATTTTGCAACTTTATGCTCGATTTTTGCAACAAAAACCTGAAAATTTGCGCAGTTTTTCAAAAAAAACTTGCGCAAATCGCCATAAGTCCTTTATTTACGTTGTAAAAAAGGAACGTAAAATAAGGAGTTACAGTCAAAAGTATAATGCGATTTTTTGCTGATATCTGAAGTCTGACATCTGACATCTGTTTTTTATTTGCTTGTGTAATAGCCGATTTGTCTGCCGATTTTTTCAACTTCCTCGCTCCGGCGAAAATCGCATTTATCCGCATCGAGGGTTATCACCGGGCAAGCCCTGAATTTCGCGAATAATTTTTCATATTCAGCGCAGAGCCGTTCAAGAAATTTCATATCAATGCCCTGCTCATAAGGTCTGTTGCGCAGATGTATCCGCTTCAAACATTCTTCTGCGGACGCTTTTAAATATATAACAACTGTCGGTTCAACCACCAGCGTACCCATCTCGATATTTATTTTTTTATACAATTCAAACTGAATTTCATCGAGCCATATCTTTGCGTACACAAGTTCCTGATTCATTATATAATCGCTGATAGCGATTCTGCCGTCTTTGAAATTTTGCAATTTCAACTGTTCCATTCGACTCAGAAAAAAATACAACTGGCTATCGAGAGCATATTCCTTTTTACCGGCATAAACATCTCTCATAAACGGATTGGCATCGTAAGCCTCTTTTATCAGCCGAAAATCAAACGCATCGGCAAGACCTTTCGCGAGAGTGCTTTTCCCTGCGCCGATTATGCCGGCAACAGAAACAAGCTGCGGCAGGCGTGAATCAATATGAAAATTTTCGCCATTGAGTCTTTTGTAAAGAACATAAATTGTTTCACCAAGCAGCGGATGAACAGCTTCCGGCGCAAGCTCGCAAAGCCCGGCAAGCACAAACGACCTTAAATGCATATTTCTATGCGGAATGGTCAATTGCACGGTTTTTATCACATCCGACCCGAACAGGAGAATATCAATATCAATAATGCGAGAAGCCCAGACCTGCCCTGTTCTTTCTCTGCCGGACAAAGATTCTGTTTTCCTCAAAACTTCCAGCAGCGCATCAGCCGAAAGAGATGTCTGAATTTCGGCGACACAGTTGAGATAGTCCGGCTGGGCCTTCTGGCCAAGCGGTCTTGTTTCGGTAATCGAACTGCTGCGCAGAAGTTTCAACCCATCCTGAGCGTCAAGACTTTTGAGAGCAGCTTTAATATTCTGCTCTCTGTCGCCCAGATTACTGCCAAGACCAAGATACGCTATTGTCATATTTTCAATTTTCAATTTTTTTAAATCGTTCCATCGCTTCAGCCACATTTGCGGGACTGCCGAATGCGCTTAATCGGAAAAAGCCTTCGCCTGCTGCGCCGAATCCGCTGCCGGGTGTGCCGACGACATTTGCCTTTGACAAAAGGCAGTCGAAAAATTCCCAGCTTGTCATTTTCTTCGGCGTTTTGAGCCAGATGTACGGCGCATTTATCCCGCCATAAACTTCATAGCCAAGAGCGGTCAGAGATTTTCTGATTATCGCGGCGTTTGACATATAAATGTCAATAATTTTGCGAACCTGTTTTTTGCCTTCGTTTGTATAGACCGCCGCTGCCGCCATTTGCGAGATATAGCTTGCCCCGTTGAATTTTGTGCAGTGCCTTCTGTTCCAAATCGGGTTCAGCTCAACAGCCCCGCCGTCTTTTGTCCAGACTTTTAATTCCTTCGGCACGACTGTATATGCGCATCTCAAACCTGTGAAGCCCGCTGTTTTGCTGAAGCTGCGAAATTCGACAGCTACTTCTTTCGCCCCTGCGATTTCATAAATCGAGTGCGGAATATTATTATCGGATATAAACGCCTCATAAGCGGCATCGAACAAAATTATCGCCTTATTTTTAAGCGCATAGTCAACCCACATTTTCAACTGCTCTTTTGTCGCCACCGCTCCGGTCGGATTGTTCGGATAGCAAAGATAAATCATATCCACCTTTTCCTTTGGAAGAGCAGGAACGAAATTATTATCGGGCGTACAGGGCATATAGACGATATTTGTGAAGCGTCCTTTGCCGTCAAATTTTCCCGCCCTGCCTGCCATAACATTTGTATCGACATAAACGGGATAGACCGGGTCTGCTACCGCGACGATGTTGTCGAGGCCGAGAATTTCCTGAAAATTGCCTGTGTCGCATTTTGAGCCATCGCTGACGAAAATTTCGCTGGTTTCAAGACTTACGCCGCGAGAGGCAAAATCATTGGCGATAATCGCATCTGTTAGAAAATCGTAGCCCTGTTCCGGGCCATAACCCTTAAAACTATTTCTTTCAGCCATATTATCAACGGCTTTGTGCATCGCATTTATAATTGCCGGTGGAAGTGGTTCTGTAACATCGCCAATTCCAAGTCTGATAACCTTCGCAGTCGGGTTTTTCTCGCCAAAAGCCCTGACCCGGCGGGAAATTTCCGGAAAAAGATAGCCGGACTGTAACAAAAGGTAATTTTCATTCACTTTAATCATAGAAACTCCGTCAATTTAGCTAAAACAGGCAAGTTATATCGAGTCTGATTTGGGACGATATATCCTGCGATACTGTGAAAAAGTCTAAGCTAAATTACAGGCAGTCAGAATGACTGTCAATAACAATAAATTACGGAACTTGTTTATCAGAAAAGGCTTCTATTGGAAATGGCAATAATAGTTTTAACTTGCATTTCGGCATTGGTTGTGGTAGAATCCCGCTGTTTATGGGGCTCACGGAAGAGGGACGACTATCTGTTGTCGCCCATACCAAAGGCACGCAGGGCTTTTAGCCCGCGAATCCTGGGGCAAGTACATACGGAAATACTCAAACGACTCAGCCTGAATCGAAATATGTTGTTGCGCTTATAGTGCGAACTTTTTTAGGATGAAAAAAAATGAATAAATCGAACGTTGTGGATAATCATTTGAATTTGTCGGGATGGAACAAATCTATGAACAGAAATTTTACAATTAGTGTAATCGTATCACTTATATTTTTAACAGCCGGCGCGTTTGGAGCAAACCGCAACGTACCGGGGTCATACCCGGACATTCAGGCAGGTATCGCCGCCGCAAATGCAGGCGATGAAGTTGTTGTAGCCGACGGCACATATACCGGCGCAAACAACCGCAACCTCGACTTCGGCGGCAAGGCTATCACCGTGCGCAGCGCAAGCGGCAACCCGGCAAACTGCATTATCGATTGCCAAAACGCCGGCAGAGGATTTTACTTTCACAACAGCGAAACAACCGCTTCTGTCGTAAAAGGTTTTACAATCAAAAACGGCGATGAATACTATGGCGGTGCGATTGAGTGCGAATCATCTTCGCCGACAATTGATAATTGTATTTTGACCGCAAACGCCGCAACCGCGGCAGGCGGAGCTGTCGATTGCTTTAATTCATCGCCCTGGATTGAAAATTGCGTTATCAAAAACAACACAGCAGACGATGGCGGAGCTATTGAATGCGGCGGTATCTCTTCCAAGCCGATAATCAAAAACTGCCTTATTACAACAAATAGCGCTGCATACTATGGCGGTGCGATTGACTGCTATGATGGGGCAGAGCCGAGTATTGTAAACTGCACTATCGTTGACAATACCGGAGCAAACGCCAAAGGCGGCGTTTATGCCATTGACACAAGCCATCCGACGATAAAAAATTCTATCTTGTGGAATAACGGCGACGATATTTTCGGTGCGGCTGCAACATATTCCTGCATCGAAGACAATGACAGCGGAACAGGAAACATACATACAAATCCGTTGTTTAAAACAGGACCTTTAGGCAATTATTATTTAAGTCAAATCGCGGCAGGTCAATCAGCAGACAGCAATTGCATCAATACAGGCGGAGATTCGGCTGACACAGTCTTCATCATAGGCCATTCACGCACAACAAGAACGGATAAAGTTGCCGACTCCGGCACAGTCGATATGGGCTATCACTACGCCGGCGGCGGAGCGACCGCACAGTACACATTGACTACAATTGTCGATGGCAACAGCCCATGGGGAACACTTGCCCCAAGTTCCGGATTGTCGTACAAGCAGTATGCCGATGTGCTCCTTACGGCTGCACCAGACCCGAACTATGAGGTTGGAAAATGGACAGGCACAAACAACGATGCAGGTACGGCGTTGACAAATACCGTTACGATGACCGCCAATCGCACCGTTGTTGTAAAATTCCGCTCTATTGTTATGTATGGATTGACAACGAAAGTCATCGGCGCAAACGGCACGATTGACACGCATAACAATCAGCAGTTCCGCCAACATACCCCCGTTACAATCAACGCATTTCCAACACCGGGCTATGTGATAAAAAACTGGCTAAAAGGCAATACCGCTGTGTTCGATGCCAATAACCCGGGCACCTACACGGTTATAAACGACCCGAATACATTTATAACAATCGCGATGGAAGAAAATACAACCATCGGCGTTGAGTTCAAGACCAACCCAGTTACATATCTGCTCGATACTCGCGTTACCGGCGGACATGGCACAATCAGTCCAAGAAGAGACCAGCAGCCGAGCGGAAAAATTGTTCAGCTTACAGCGACTCCGGATTATGGCTACAAAGTTAAAAAATGGACAGGCACAGACAACGACGGTTCCACCGCGGCGACAAATACCATAACAATGACCTCGGCAAAGACAGTCTATGTCGAGTTTGTACTGATACCATCATATACCCTGACGACTACCGCAGACACTGGCGCAGCGATAGCTCCAAGTTATCCTGCCGGACAAAGCGTTCCGGCAGACAGCGTTGTTTCGCTGACAGCTACGATTCCAGCCGGAACTGTCGTTAAATGGAGCGGAACAGATAATGATAACAGCTTGTCGCTTACAAATACCGTAACAATGACCGGCGACAAGACGGTAAATGTTGGTTCTTACACCACGCGAGTTTTACATGTGCCGGGGCAGTACCCGTCAATTCAGTCGGCAATCAGCGCAGCTAACAGCGGCGACACAATCATTGTAACAAAGAGACCCGGCGCACCATACGGTGGCGGTATAAATCTGAATGGCAAATCTCTAACTATCGCCAGCGGAATGCCGGACGACCCGTGCTATGTGGCACAAACAATTATCGACTGCCAGTTCAGCAGCAGAGCGTTTACAATGTCGCAGGGCGAAAATGCTACAATCGACGGCTTTACGATTATCAACTGCTCGCCGAATGGAAGCGACCCGCAGCATATAAACAATAATCCAGCTTCGAGAGGAGCAGGCGATGGAATAGATGCTAATGCCTTCGGCGGAGCTATTCATTGTTCTAATGGCGCAAGCCCGACGATTTCAAACTGCGTATTCAAAAATTGCCGAGCGGAAGGACAAAGGGGTCGAAACGCAAATTATGTATGGCCCAATATAAGCCCGGACCCGAATACTAACGGAGTTGACGGAGCGGATGCCAATGATGGAACAGATGGAGTAACTGGCAGCCCGAATGGCACGAATGGCACAGATGGTGGAGATGGCGGAAACGGCAATCCTGGTCTGCCGGGCGCAACTGGAACTGACGGCTTTAACGGCGGTAACGGCGGTAACGGTTTCGGCGGAGCGTTATACTTCGATGTTAACAGCAATCCTGTGATACTGCACTGCAAATTCATCAATTGTTCCGCTATCGGCGGAAACGCTGGTAAAGGCGGAAATGGACAAAACGGACAGGGCGGCGGAAATGGCGGTAAGGGCGGAAACGCTGGAAATGGTGGAAAAGGCGGCGATGGAAATGACGTGGCCGGAAATGGCGGAAATGGCGGAAACGGCGGTAAGGGCGGAAGCGGCGGAAATGGCGGAAATGGCGGAAATGGCGGTAAGGGCGGAAACGCTGGACAGCCGGGCAACGGCAGCGGCGGAGCTATTTATTTCGCCGGCAATAACATAATAAACATAAGATTTTGCGAAATATTAGATTGTAATACAGTACCCGGACTCGGCAACGCGGGCGGAAACGCTGGGACAGGCGGAAAAGGCGGAGACAGCGGAACCAGCGGAACAGGCGGAACAGGTGGAACAGGCGGAAAAGGCTCCATACCCGGCACTGATGGCACAAGCGGTACAGATGGAGCTTCGGCGCTTGCTGGAAATGCTGGAAACGGCGGTATCGGCGGAAACGGAAGCACGGACGGAGACTCAATCGCTGGCGGATTATATTTTGGGCAAAATTGTATAATCAGCGATATGAACGGCTGTGATTTCATCGGAAACTATACATTCGCAGACGTTGACTCATTCCATTATGATGGCGGTAACGGCGGAAATGGTGGAAACGGCGGAAGCGGAGCTATCGGTGGAGCAGGCGGAAAAGGCGGAAATGCGGGCAAAACAGGCGGAGCCGGCACAGGTAAAATAGGTGGTAACGGCGGTAACGGCGGAAATGGTGGAAACGGCGGAAGCGGCACAGGCACAGGCAGTATTGACGGACCGGGCGGCAACGGCGGTAATGGCGGACCTGGTACGGGCAATGGCGGCGTCAATGGAACAGGCGGAGCAGGCGGAACAGGCAACCCGAACGGCACAAACGGCTCGGCAACAGGAGCCGGGGCGATAAGTATTACAGGAATACTCGGCTATGGCGGAAGCAACTACTACGCTCAAGACAGCAATGTTGCAATGACCGATTGCAACTTTGAAGATAACTATACGGCCAAAGTATATGCCTGGGGCGGAGCTGACGGCGGTGCAGAATACTATGAATCAAGCTGTCTCGCCTCTATAAACAACTGCTCATTTATAAACAACCAGACGGTGCAAGGGTCCGGCGGTGCGCAGTATTTCATCGGCGGCTTTAGCGGAATCAATCCGAGTTCTGTCAGCATCAGCAATAATTCACTATATAAGAAGAATTTGTCTGTCGGCTACGGCGGCGCTGTTGCTATTAGACAACCAACATTTATCAGCATTAGCAATTCTACATTTACGGATAACGTCGTGGACGCTACTCTTGGCTACGGCGGAGCTATTAGCTGGGACAGTAGATTTGGTAGTTTTTGGCAGGCTCAGATTACGAACAGCGTCTTCACAAATAATACCGCTCCTTTCGGCGGAGGTATTCACTGGTTAGACAACCCAAGCAACTTTAACACGGTATCTATTACGGATTGCTCGTTCACGGCAAACCTCGCCGACCACGGCGGCGGTATCTATTACAGCGGCAGCCAGCCAAACATAACAAACATAACCGGCTGTATTTTTAAACAGAACAAAGCCGGCGGACTGTGGACTGTGCCGGAAAACTGGATTTATAACGATATATTCGGCGGCGGCGGAGCTATTTTCTCTCTAACTGCCAACGGAACAATCAGGGATTGTATTATAAGCGACAATACCACCAATGGCTCAGGCGGCGGCATCTATATTTGCGGCGGAGACACTCCGGCAGAGCCAAACATAAGCAACTGTCTGATTACAAACAACTCAGCGCTTTTAGACGGCGGCGGTATAGCCTCGAATTGGTACGCGATACCTTCTATTAAAAACTGCACAATCGTCGGAAACAACGCCGAAAATCCGTACAACCTGAATCAGGGACACGGCGGCGGGTTCAGCGGTTCATACAACAGCAATACAACATTAACCGACTGCATCGTCTGGGGCAACTCGGCGACATTCGGCAATCAGATATCTCTGGGCAGCAACCCAGACCGTATTTACGTCAACAGGCCGGCAACGCTGACCATTGACCATTCAACGCTGGAAGGCTATCCGTCTGTATCTGACTACTACACTTATGGCAGTTCGACCTTTACTGTATTCAACAGCAACATACTCGACCCGCTGTTTGTAAATACAACTTCATATTTCCTGCAATCGGACAGCCCCGCTGTGGACGGCGGAAGCAGAACGGCGGCGGCGGCAGGACTATCAGTATACACAACGCAGAAAACAGGCATTGTTGACAGCGGCGCAGTTGACAGAGGCTATCACCATAACACCGGTCTGACACTAACAATTACCGTTGTCGGAGGCCACGGAACAGTAACGGCTGATGCCAATAATTTAGTCAGCGGTACATATTTCGGTATTGTAGGTTTAAAAGCGACACCGGATACAGGCTACAGAGTAAAGAGCTGGACAGGTACGGATGTTTCGCCGGCCTGGAAAGCAAATATAAATACCGTAACAATGACAAACAATAAAACCGTTGTTGTGGTATTTGAAATAGAGCAGGACAAAGTTATCAACGTACCGGCTTTCGCGGGCACTCTTCAGGCGGCAATTGATATGGCACAAAACGGCGATACCATAAAACTCGCTGACGGCCATTATGTCGGTACAGGCTTTGCCGTTGACAAAAAGAATATCACAATCGTCGGAAACGAAGCTAACCCAAATAATGTCATTATCGACTGCAGCGGCGAATGGCCCATAAACGAAGATTATGCAAGAACGCACGGTTTACATCTTATCGGCGACAACCAGAATTTTGTAACATTAAATGGTTTGACAATACAAAACTCACAGACATTCACTAGCACTTCGCCTTCACCGGCTAATCCCGGCGATGACGGTAATCCGACCAAATCCGACCACGACAACAATGGAGACGCACGAAATAATTATGGTGGAGCAATCACCGTTTTGGGCAACCATATAATTAAAAACTGTATAATCAGAAACTGCACTGTAATGGTGCGCCCCGCTACCAACGGCAACGCTGGCGGCGACCCGAATTTAGCGACTACTCCCGTTAACCAGAGCGGCGGAGGCGACGGCGGATATGGCGGAAACGCTGGCGGCGGCGGTATCTATGTAGTATGGGGAAATCCGACCATACAAAATGTATTGGTCGAAAACTGCCAGGCAATCGGCGGAGACGCTGGAAACGGCGCAACTGGATTTAACAGCTTAACCGACCTCTATCCCCCGGGAGAAAGCGGCAAGGGCGGAGGCGGAGGCGATGCGCTCGGCGGCGGTATATATGTACGCAGCGGAAATCCGACGTTTGAAAAAGTTCACATCAAAAACTGCGTAGTAAGGCCAGGCAGAGGCGGCAACGGCGCTAATGGCGCAGCGGCTACAATCGGCGGCGACGGCGGAATGCCTGGAAAAGCTATGGGAGCGGGCATTTACTGCTCGGCACAGTCATCTCCGATATTCAGAGATTGCATTATTGAAGACTGCAATGCTTACGGCGGACTTGCAGGCAACGGCGGCAACGGCGGAACGGTTGACCCCTCTTTCAGTAGAGACGTATTCGGTGGATATGGCGGACTTACAACTGAAGCAGCGGCAGATCAGGGCGACATCAGATTGTACTCCGCAAGAGGCGGCGGCATTTTCTGCGAAGACTATTCAAGAGCGATGTTCACCGATTGCAGCTTCATAAGCAATATGACCTACGGCAGTATCAGCGGCGTAGGCGGGCATATCAATGGCAGTAATGACACCTGGCAGCAGCAGCCAAGACAAAACTTCAAAGTGCCAAGCTTCGGCGCAGGCGTTTTCTGCTCGACAAGTTCGGCAACGAGTTTCAGCGGCTGTCTGTTCAATAACAATAGAACGGCTTACAATACCGATTTCAATGTTCCCGGCTATACAGGCTTAACCGCTTATGACGGCGAATATACCGGCTGCGGCGGAGGATTGTGCCTGTGGTATGCAGACTCGTCGAATATCACAGACTGCAACTTTGCCGCAAACGCAGCCCCAATCGGCGGCGGTATTTACAGTCTTGTGTCAAATCTGTTCATTACAGACAGCATTCTAACTAACAACACCGCTTATTCCGGCGGAGGTCTGCTTGCTGTTGACAACACATCAATAGGAAGCAATACAGAAATACGCAGAGCTTATGTTTCGGGAAACACTGCCGGCACGCAGTCTCCAGACAGCGCAAACACTGGCGAAATAATGTTCGGCTCAGGAGGCGGTATCTATATAATGGGTTCGCTCCTCACTATGAATGATTCGGTCATAACCGAAAACTACGCGAGAATCAACGGCGGAGGTCTGTGCATCGAAGATGACACGCCGTTTATTGAGCGGCCATTAGTCAAGAACTGTCTCATTACCAAAAACAGAGCGGTTGACTTCGGCGGAGGTATCGCAGCGTCGTATTTCGCGGAGCCGAATATCGTCAACTGCACCATTGCTGATAACATCGTAAGCGATGTCAACAGCAGCGGCGGCGGTTTGTTCGCATCTTATGGCGCAGACGTAATTGTTAAAGATACTATCTTATGGAATAACAGCGGTATCAACGGTTCGCAAATCGGCGTAAGCAGCGGCGGAATTTTTACAGATATGCCGGCAACGCTGAACATCTCTTACAGCGATATTGAAAATCCAAATGGCGTTGAAGGTGTAAATGCCATTGACCTTGTATTCTGCGTGGATGAAACAGCCAGTATGAGTAGTGTTATTGACTCCATCAAAAACTCGCTGATAGATATTACTGACGCAATTACAAAAGTTACGCCTGATTTTAGAATTGGTGTGGTCGCATATCAGGATTATCCGGCGCCTGGCCCAAATCAGCCGGCCTGGGACTTTATATACAGGGATTATTCGCCGTTCACAAACAACACTGCTGATCTTACGGCTGCTATAAACAGAATGAGCGCCTGGAGCGGCCATATGACGCCATCTATTTGTATGGGGTTAATGCACTGCATCGATGCCGCCAATCTCGACCAGAGACTGAAAAGCGGTTCTTACAATTATTTAATTGATGCTAATTCGCCTGGGCCTGGCGAGTGGAGACAAGGCAGTAATGTTGCCAAACTGGTACTTATGGTTGGCGATATGCCTATAACCAATCCGGAACCGTTCGGCAATTATACGCCCGACCAGGTGGCCGCGGCGGCGATAAAAAAATCCATAAAAATATTCTCAATCGCAACAGGAAGCGGCGCCGGCAATCCATCTGTAATTTCCGGATACACAGATTTGGCTGAAGCTACCGGAGGCTCTTATATCTCGTCCCCAAATTCTGACGACATCGCCAACGCCATTATCCAGGCCGTGTTACTGGCCACCGCTAAATCCCATCCGATAAACCTCGAGCAGGGTTCCACAATAATCGGTCTTGCGCAGGATGCAAATAACGTATGGAATATCTCGACCGGCAGCGGAAACATATCAGAAGACCCGAATTTCGTTATGGGTTATTATCTTGGCCGAAAGGAAACCGGTCAGGATGCAAATAGCCCCTGCATAGACGCAGGCGATATTACAGCGGCGGCATCTGAACTTGAAAATTATACAACAAGGCTCGACGGCATATTCGATATAGGTACGAGCAAAGTAGATATCGGGTATCACTACAAAACCGGCTTAGATAAGTATGACATAACAGTTCAGATACTCCAGGACGCTAACTATCCGGGCATTCACGGCACAATTTCCGCTGACCTGGGCGTACTCGTTTCGCATACTGACCCTGCTACATACAAATACAATTGTTATGCCGGTGCATTTACGACATTCACAGCAACGCCGAACGATGTCAACTTCGTGGTTGCCGGCTGGTATGATGTGAATGATGTCAGACTGTCTGTTTTGGACGGCTATAAACCTGTCGTTGACGGCAATGAAACAATTTTTGTCAAATTCCGAAAAGGAAAAGTAACGCAGGTATCCGGCGGCGGAGCGGCCATTGGAGATGCCGTCAACATCGCTGAGAACGGAGATACCCTAATCATCGCGGCAGGAACATACACCGGCGGCATTAACATCAGCGGCAAAAAAATCAAACTCTACGGCGTTAATCCGGACGACCCGAATGTTATGGCAAGGACTATAATCGACTGCAACACCACCGGTAGAGGCTTTACGTTTGCAGGCGGCGAAAACTATCAAACCGTCATTAACGGCTTTACAATCATCAACGGCAACGGAGACGGCATTAACGGCGGCGGTTTGTTTATCGACGCGAACAGTTCGCCTTTGATTGTAAATGTTGATATTCGCGACTGCAATGTTACCAACGCGTCAGGCGGCGGTATCTACATAGGCGAACACAGCAACCCGGAATTCAGAAACGTAAGCATAACGAACTGCTCGGCGGCAATAGATGCCGGCGGTATCTATGTAAGCTCGTTCAGCAGTCCGGTATTTAAAGACTGCTCAATAGCAAACTGCTCGGCTGTAATTAATGGCGGAGCGGCTTATTGCAGAACACAGAGCAATGCTGAATTTTACAATTGCGACTTTGCCAGCAACACTACAAGAGGCTCTGCGGGCGCGATATTCTATGAACAGAAAAACCAAGTCGTATTGCACGACTGCAAATTCACGAACAATACCGCGGATAGCGATGCAGGCGCGATTATGTGCGGCCTCGACTGTACCGTCGATATCAACAACACGGACTTTGCAGACAACCAGGCGGCTTATGCCGGCGCTGTTTATCTCTCCCAGGGCTGCAACGGCGGCATTTACGATTCAAATATGACCGGCAATGCGGCTGATGAAGACGGCGGAGCGATTTATATTATCGATGCAAATATAATCGATGTTAATAACTGCGCAATAACCCAAAACACTGCTCTTCGCGGCGGCGGCGTCTTCGCTCTCGAATCGCCGAAGCTGACGGTAGCCAATTGTCGGATTGAAAACAATCAGGCGTACAGGTCTGTTACATATCAGACAGACCCGAACGACCCGAAAACGGCTGTTACGGACGATGGCTTCATCGGCGAAGGCGGAGGTATCTATGCCTTTGCGAGCATTGAATCAATCAAAAACTGCCAGATTACCTACAATATGGCAAAGACCAGCGGCGGCGGTATTTATGTCGGCGGCGAAATAAGCGATGTCAATGCCCTGCTTATCAAAAACTGCCTTATCGTCAAGAACAGGACAAATCGCGACGGCGGCGGTATATCTGTCAACTGGTTCGCAGCGGCAAAAATCGCAAGCTGCACCATTGCGGAAAATATCGTTACCGGAAACGGATATCTGAAAGGATTAGGCGGCGGAGTCTACGGCTCTTATGGAAGCGACACGCAGATTATCGACTCTATTCTCTGGGGCAATGTCGGCAAAAACGCTTCGCAAATCGCTGTCGGAAGCGGCGATGAGCAATACCAACTGCCTTCTGCGGTAAATGTTACTTACAGCGATATAGGCTATCCTTCTGAATCTACGCAGGTGACTGCCGGTAATACCATCGTGTCAGGATTCGATCAAAACAGTCTTGCCGCCAACGATGATATGTCAACAGGTATTGTGGACATAGGCTTTACCATAAACTTTTTCGGACAATTACGGTCATCCTGCTATGTCAACAACAACGGCAATATAACCTTCGATGCTCCGATGGCGACATTCACGCCATTCGGTCTGACAGACAATATCGGGACATCGATTATCGCTCCGTTCTTTGCGGATGTGGATACAAGGCCGTCCGGCTCGAGGCTCGTTACATACGGTCGCGGAACTGTCAATGGAAGACCAGCCTTCGGTGTCAACTGGGTTAACGTGGGTTATTATGGCAATCATACCGACAAGCTCAACAGTTTCCAGCTTATCATAATTGACCGCAGCGACAGGGCTCTCAATGATTTTGATATGGAGTTCAATTATGACAGAATAAACTGGGAGACAGGCGATGCGAGCCGGGGCGTAAACGGATTCGGCGGAAACTCCGCCCGTGCAGGCTACTCCAACGGGACAGGCAGAAACGGTTCTTTCTATGAAATTGAAGGTTCCGGAGTCAACGGCGCATTTCTCGACAACAACCCCAACGGGCTCGTACACAGAGAATATCGCAGCGGCTTGTTCGGCAGATTCTTGTTCAGAGTCGAAGGCGGACAGCCTGAAATGCCTTATATAGGTTCAGGTCTGCCTCTGACCTATGTTGAACCAGGCTGTATTTTCAATACAGGCAACAATATTGAAGACGACCCGAATTTTATATTCGGCTATTATCTAAGCCAGATTGCCGCTGGTCAGGCATACGACAGCAACTGCATCAATATAGGAAGCGATACGGCAATAAATCTCGGTCTCAATACATTTACGACAAGGGCTGACAATGTCGGCGACAGCGGCCAGGTAGATATGGGCTATCATTATTCTCTTGGCATAAGACGATATACGCTGATAACCGATGTCAATGGCCCGGCTATCGGCACAATTGAAGCGCCGTGGACACCGGGAACTTATCAGGTATATGAAAATACCCAGGTAAAACTCCATGCACTGCCGGATGTAAATTCAAGGGTGGCTGCGTGGATTATCAACGGGGTCGAGACTGCGACACATAACCGCAATGTTACGGTCGTTATGAACCGCAACAGGCATGTATCCGTCAGATTCGAGCCTTACGCGCCAAGAAACATTATCGTGCCGGATGAGTACGAAAATATCCAGGATGCGATAGACGCGGCAGAAAGCAGCGATACTATTTACATATTCAGAAAACCAAGCGGCGGACACCATTACATCACCGACCCCAACGGCTTGGACTTCAAAGGCAAGACTTTAAGAATTCGCTCTGAAGACCCCAATGACCCGGATATCGTCGCGGAAACTATTATAGACTGCAACAATGCCGGCAGAGCGTTTATCTTCCAAAACGGCGAAGATTCTAACAGCATCATCGAAGGCCTTACGATAATAAACGCCTCTACCGCAGGCGCTATTGGAACAGGTTATCAGGAAGAAACCGTTCAAAACGGAACCGAGGCCACCGCCATTCCTTACATCATTTATCACGGTGTTGATGCCACAGGCGACGGTTACGGCGGAGCGATTTACTGCGACAGCGGCGCTTCTCCGGTAATCCGCAACTGCGTATTCAAAAACTGCGAAGTAACAGGCGGTCGCGGAAGCGACGGCGGAGACGGCTATGGCTTAAATGGCTACGACTTCCACAACTCCTCTATCGGCCTCACTGTCTACACTCGAGATAATCTCAAACCGCGACTCGGCGAAGGCGGCAGAGGCGGCAGCGGCTACGGCAACGGCTACGGCGGTGCTATCTTCTGCAATACCGAAAGCGCACCGGCAATACTCAACTGTCAGTTCGTTGATTGTATCGCTATGGGCGGACTCGGAGGCAACGGCGGCATAGGCAGCAACGGCACATCCAGCAAAATTCCCGGCGACGGCGGAAACGGCGGAAATGCAACAAACGGCTTCGGCTTCGGCGGAGCTATATACTGCTCTAAGGGAGCAACGCCAAAAATTAAGGGTTGTGATTTCAGAAATAGCGCCGCGACATTCGGACTCGAAGGCCGGGGCGGAAGGCGTGGTACAGGCAAAACTGTTACGGCTTCTGACCCGCCGCCACATCCTTTTAACGGCTCTGACGGCTTGGCATCAGGCGGCGCAGGCAAAGGAGGCGTAATATACTACGAACAAGGTTCAACTGCCGATATTGCAGACTGCAATATGCTCAATAACCTCGCGGATTCCAGCACAAACACTCTCGACAGCCTCGGCGGCGGAGCTGTTTATTGCGAACCGAACTGCACAAGCATATCGATTACAAACAGCTCTCTGTCCGGAAACAAGACAACTTACGGCAGCGGCGGAGCTTTCAGATGCGGAGTTCTGAACAAACCAAAATTTGAAAGCTGCTACTTCGGCGGAAACACCGCGGCAGAAAACGGCGGAGCTGTCTTTGCCGGCGACGCGAACAATAACGGCTTGTGTGTACTCGACTTCAACAGTTGTGCGTTCACAGATAACACCGCAGGAAATCAAGGCGGAGCTATTTTCGCTCGCAACTTCGACGCAAACTTCATCGACTGCTATGTCAACAGAAATACAGCGGCTTCGGGCGGTGGTCTATATCTGGCGCCGGCGCCGACAAGAACCGTCCAGATTCACGGCGGAACAATTATTGACAATAAAGCCATCGGCGAAAACGGCGAAGGCGGAGGTGTCTATGTTTCAAATATGCCGGTCGAATTCATTAACTGCCAGATTATGGGCAACTCCTCATCGTTCGGCGCAGGCGGAATTATGTTCAAAGGCCCGGACTCGGCGAATTCCAGAGTCCATAACTGTCTGTTTTCTGATAACTCCGCGGTTGTAAGAGGCGGCGCTATACTCACCTCGCTCCACGCTTCCATCGACATTACAAGCTGCACTTTCGACAAAAACGCCGCACAGGCCGGCGGCGAAGGCGGCGCGATTTTCAATACCCACAGCAGCATTATAAATGTAAGAGACTGCATCGTCAGCAATACAACTCGAATCGCTGTTTATAAAAACACCACGGACTGCGATGTGAACCTTTCATACTGTCTGTTCTATGACAACGTCAATGGCGATTTCTACAGCCGTCAAAACGACAGGACATATAAAACCTATCAGAAAGATTCGAACTCTGTTTATGCCAACGCCGCTGATGCGGAACTTATCGCTCTTAACCTTGCAACAAGCGGACACAATCAGCGGGGTACTTTTAACAGACTTCCAAAGATAAACCTGTACTGCCAGGGCCCGCTGGGAAGCTACTATCTGTCGCAGAAAGGCGATGGCGACAGTAGCCATATAGGCTATGACAGCAACGCCGTAGACTTTGGCAGCGCAAACGCGAATCTCGTTCCGGTCTTTGGCGCAAAGACTATGGCCGATTATACAACACGACGCGACAGCGATGCAAATAACGCAGCGCTTTACACCGGCGATGCAAATCAGCTTGATATCGGTTTCCACTACATAGACGTTGACCCGGCTTCAAGCTACCCAAGAAAGTATCGTCTTACAACGGCTGTTCTCGGCGGACACGGAGGCATCGCGCCGGACAGTAATGATTTCTACGCAGGAACAACGGTTAATATTACCGCTTTGCCGGATTCAGGCTGGCGTGTGAACCAGTGGCTCGGCACGGACAATGACAGTTCCACAAAGACAACCAATTATGTCGTTATGATAGGCAATAGATTTGCTGCCGTATCATTCGAACAGCCGGTTGATTTGCACGTGCCGGGAGAATACGAAAATTTGCAGTCTGCCGTTAACAATGCCAAAGACGGAGACAAAATTATCCTCGCCCAAGGCACTTACTTCCACCAGGAAACAAATTACGACTCGGCGAAAATTTATATTACAGGCAAGGATATAACTATTACCAGCTCTGCTCCGGATGACCCCTGTGTTGTCGCCGGCACCATAATTCGAGCCAATGGTTTCTACATTTCAAATGTAAGCAGAAATATGATACTGGATGGCATAACCATTCGGGACGTTTCTTTTTGGCCGGGGGCTGTTAATTGCAGCGCAGCAAGCGCTCACGGCCCAAGCGGCGATGGTTTAAACGGCTTCAGTATATTCGGCGGAGCCGTAGATATGTACAACGCATCACCGACAATTAGAAACTGCCGTTTTGTAAATTGCTCAATATACGCGAGCAATGGATGCGACGGTCAGGGTGAAGGCGATGGCGGATGGGCTGGCTACGCTCAAGGCGGAGCTGTCGGTATTGATTCGGACAGTAGTCCGGTATTTAAAAACTGTGATTTCATAAACTGCTGGGCGCAGGGCAGCAATGGTATGAATGGCGCAGGTCATTATGGCCATGGCGGCAACTGGGGCGATCCAAACGACCAGGTCTGGCATACATGGGATTTCGCTCCTCCAGGCGGCTATGAGGAATACTGGCGATACAGCGGTTATGGCGGAGCTGTCTATATTAGAGCAGGCGGCAAAGGCATTTTTGAAAATTGCCTGTTCCAAAACAATCACTCTTATGGCGGCGTAAGCGGTATAAGCGGAGACGCGCGTCCGGGTGGTTATCCGAACCGTCACTATGCAATTAACACCTTTGGCGGTGCTGTTTATCTGGCCGCAGATAGCGAAGCAAACTTTACTAATTGCGAATTTATCGGCAATGAGGCTCATACCAGAGGTCAAATAGGCAGCTCCGATGCCAATGTGCCAATTATATTAAGAGATGAAGAGCGTGCGTTTGTACTGTACAATGAGGTTATAAGCTACGGCGGTGCTATCTGCGCTGAAAGTGCAGCGAAACTCACATTGGAAAATTGCCGATTCAGCGATAATATAGCCTGTACGGGCGGAGCTTTGTATCTGGAAGATACCGCGGCTCAAATCAGCGGCGGAAATAAATATAATGTAGAATTCGGCAGAAATCTGGCTATGCTCGGCGGCGGTGTCGCGCTTATTAACAGCAGTTCGATAATCTTCGACTGCCTGTTCAGAGACAACATCGCTTACGGCCCTCCAGGACTCGGCGGAGGCGTCTACAGCGCTTCAAGCGCTGCGAAGTTCTTCGATTGCAAACTCGAAGAAAACACCGCCAGAACATCTGGCGGCGGAGCATACTTCGTAGGCGAAAAAGAACCGAATATGCACAACTGCCTTATCCTAAACAACAACGCAAACAGAGACGGAGGCGGTATATCGGTCAACTGGGATGCGCAGCTTGGATTATCGAACTGCACAATCGCCAATAACTCAATCATCGGCAGCGGATTTGCTTCAGGATTCGGCGGCGGCGTAAGCGTAGCTTATGAAGCATACGTCAAAATAATCAACAGCATTATCTGGGGCAACAATTCAGAACGCGGCAAAACGCTATCCATCGGAAACACTTTCGATGCTGCGGATAAATACAAGGCAGAAGCTTCGGTAAGCTACAGCGATTTACAGGATGGCGAAGCCGGCGTGTTTGTCGATACGGCAAGCGGATGCCTGCTGCACTGGGACGGTGGAAACCTCTCAGGTACAACGCTCACTTCTCCATTATTCGTAACCGGATACTGGGGAGACTTCTATCTCCGTCAGCCGACAGGCCAGCCTGCTCCGATAAGTCCGTGCGTTGACACCGGCCAGGGACAGGCAATCGACCACGACCTGTTCAGGCACACAACCAGAACAGACCACAGCGACCCAAATATATATGGCTTGGCTGTCGATAGCGGAATCACAGATATGGGCTACCACTATCTGCTCTACGCTGATTTGCAGGGCGACTTCAACTACGATGGACAAGTCAACGGACCGGACCTTGCTCTGTTTATGGAGTACTGGATGGACGACGGCTGTACATTCCCATACTTCTGCCGCGGACGAGATTTAACTAAGGATGGCGAAGTTGACTTTAAGGATTATGCTATATTCGCCTCAAACTTCGGCGATACAGAAACCACGCCTCCATCGCCCAATCCGATGACATGGGAAGACGTTCCTGGGTCGGCAGCCCTGACTATGATTGCTATGAAAGCCACGACCGCAAAGGACAACTCTGGTTCGCCTGTCTTGTACAACTTTGTGCGGTATGGCTCGGTGGCCGGAGACGACCATGATTTCGGCTGGCAAACGGAGCCAAATCTTACAGATGCCGGGCTTGTTTATGGAAGACAGTACGGCTACCAGGTTCGAGCAAAAGACGCAAGAGGCAATACAACAGCCTTTAGCGTAATCGGCTATGCACAATGCGGCATAGATACAACTCCTCCAATGCCTAACCCGATGACATGGGCGCAGTTGCCTACCGCAATATCTACCACCGAAATTACGATGACCGCGACTACGGCCACAGATGCCTGCGGCATAGAATACTTCTTTGTCGAAACCAGCGGCAGGAACAGCGGCTGGCAGAGCAGCCCAATTTACACTGACAACGGCCTTGAGCCAAATACCACTTACACCTATCAGGTAAGGGCTCGCGACAAATCGCCGAACAACAATCAGACCGGCCTGTCAACCGCGGAGTCGGCTAAGACATTCGTACCAGGCGATACAAATACCGTCGAAGACCACAACGCACCGACATACACCCCGACAGTCAGCGGTTTGTGGGCTGTAGTTCCTTATGTTTATAATGCCGGCGGCGGTGCCTTCTATCACTATATGACCGCGGTTGCCGCCACTGACGCTCAGAGTCCGCCGGTTTGGTACAAATTTGTATGCACAAATGGCAGCGGCGTAAGCAGTGGATGGATAATGGGTACAGGTGCAGATGTGTTCTACCAGGCGGGACCGTTTTACTCCCACAACGACAGCACCTACCAGGTCCACATCAAAGATTCTGCCACTCCGTGGCCAAATGAGATAGTATCCACAAAGTGGAATACTCTCAACGGTCAGATGCCGTAAGGAACAGATGAAAAACCATAAAGCAAAAAGCCCCTGCCTGAAAACAGGGGCTTTTTTAATAACTCAAACTGGCAGATGCCGCTTGTCATACCAGCACAGGCGGGTATCCGGTCGTAAAATTGAACATCTGGATTTCAGCTTTCGCGGGAATGACAATCAGTTTGAGGATATTAAAATTTCGGATTTCTTTATTATTCGGCTATTTCCACTCTGCATTTTTCTATCGCGGCTATAAAATCTCTGCCATAGCCTTTGCTCGCTATTCTGCTGTCAAGTACAACCACAATGCCGGTATCTGTTTTGCTTCTTATCAGCCTGCCGAAGCCCTGTTTGAATTTTATAATCGCCGCCGGAAGCTGATAGCTGAAAAACGGATTTTGCCCTTTGGCCTTTATAGACTCAATTCTGCCGGCTATAAGCGGATGCGTCGGAACGGCAAAAGGAAGTTTCGTAATAATTACGTTGCTAAGAGCCGCTCCGGGAACATCAACGCCCTGCCAGAAACTGTCCGTGCCGAAAAGAACGCTGCCGGTATCAGCTTTAAATCTACGCAATAATTCCGCCCTGTCCGCCCCTGTTCCCTGAACAAGAAGCTCGATGGAATTTTCGCTAAACCACTCGCCGAGCATTTCCGCAAACTGCTGAAGCATCTGATAGCTGGTAAATAACACGAACGCGCTGCCGTTAGTCTGCTTTATATATTTTTTTATTTTTTCCGCCGCCGCCTCGGCGAATGCCGTAGCATTAGGCTCAGGCAAATCAGGCTCTATGTACATCACCACCTGTTTTTGAAAATCGAATGGCGAACCGAGTTTCAATTTGTCGAAATCATCAAGACCGATACGCTCGGCAAAATAATTAAATTCCTGCCCGCCTTTTTCCTCGCCTGTGCAGAGAGTAGCGCTTGTGAGAATTACCGATTCAAATTCGCCAAACAGACATTTTTTGATATTTTCAGCGGGATTTATCGGCGCGCTTTGCAGCGTGAGAGTCTTTCTTTTATTTTTTTCCGACTCAACCCAGTGAACACAATCCTTGTCGTCGTGAGAAAGAAAACTTTTTATATCAGCTTCCAGACCGCCTAAAAGTTCGGCGAAACGCAAAAGCTCAAATTTTTCATCAGCGTCTTTGATTCCGCCGGCGAGCTTTGAAAGGCCGAGTCTTAATTTTTTTATATGTTCGCTAATGCAGTCCGAAACAAACCCCGGCCTTGTGCTGCCGTTGCCCCTGTCCGCTTCAAACCACCTGCCGACAGCCTTAAAGAACTCCGTTCCCGCTTCCTGACAGCTTTTAACCAATTCAACCGCCTCGGCATATTCTGCGCGGGCAAGGAGACCTTTTTTGGTTTTCTGATTATACAAACCGTTAAGAATAAATGAAACGCGTCCCTCGCTTATATTCAAACCAAAATGGTCTTCGGCAACGTGTTCGATATTGTGCGCCTCATCAATAATCGCATAGCGATAATCAGGAAGAATTGAAACATTCTGCTGACGCAATACAAGGTCGCTGAACAGCAGCGCGTGATTGGCAACGATAATATCAGCGGTGTCAAGCCGACGGCGATTTCGCCAGTAAAAACATTTATTAAAATGCGGACAATTCCTGCCTTTGCAGTTGCCGTGTTCGCTCATAACAGATTGCCATATCTGCGGCGACGGTGAAAAACTAATATCGCTTAATGAACCATCCTGGGTTTGTTTCGCCCAGTTGCCCAATCGAACAAGAGTTGCCATATCGCTGTCAAAAAGCCCCTGCTGCCGGCGAGTCGAGAACTCAAGTCTTCTTAGGCAAACAAAATTATTCCGACCCTTGGCCAAAACCGCTGTGAAATTATGCTCAAGCAGTTTTGACAAAAAAGGAATGTCTTTATTTATCAACTGTTCCTGCAATGTGATTGTGTATGTGCTTATGAGGATTTTACATTCCCGCTGTTTGGCGATTTCTATCGCGGGTATGAGATACGCGAAACTCTTGCCTACTCCTGTGCCCGCCTCAACCGCGAGATGACGATGATTATACAAAGCGTTGTAAACCGCTGACGCCATTTGCTTTTGCTGCGGTCTGTCCTCATAAGCAGGATAGCCTGCGCTTAACGCACCAGCAGAGCCAAAAATTTCTTCTACGTCAAAATCCTGCCCGGCAAAATCTATCAAATTCGCTCCGCTGTTATTTCTTCTCTATTGCCTTTTTAAGAGCCGTTACCGAGACGCTGTCCGGAATTTTAGCCGCTGCAGAGTCTATCGCCTCTGTCGCGAGTTCGGTTTTATCAAGCTGGTAATAAATATACGCCAGCAGAAAACTAAGCTCCGGAGAATCAGACTTCTGTATCCACAGCTTTACATCGGCTATTCTGCTCTCGAGCCGGTCCTTATCAGGTATCATCTGGTCAAGACCGATTTTAAATTTCACATACTGTGGAAAAATATTTATCGCTCTCGAAAGAAAATATGCGCTGGACATATATTCGCCGGATGCAAACAAAGCGTGCGACTTACCAGCAAACGCAAGCGGGTCGTCAGGTTTATAAATCCCAGCCATAGAATATGCGTCGGCGGCGCGATAATACTTGCCATCTTTTAAAAGTTCCTCTGCCGACCGCATATAATAATTAAATTTATCATTGGCTTCGGTCGCAAAACTTTTATGCACACCGACAGTCGCATCGGCGGTTTCCTTGTCTATCTCGGAATATTTACTCCGTAAATCGCCGGGCTTGTGTTCTTTTTCTTTATCGCTTTTATCCTGCTCTTTTGGCTGGTCCTGCTGCTGTTCCTGCTTTTGCTCCTGTTCTTTAGCCTCTTTTTCTTTGGCCTGAACATCTTCCTTTTTTGGATTAGCCGACGCTATTTCCCGAAGCATTTGCTCATAAACGGTTTTTGCGGGAGCGTTTTGGTTTTGTGTTTTATCTATCGGCTTGTCGTCCGGCTGAACAGGCTCTGCGGGCATAGAACGCTCTAAAGGCTTTTGCGGCTCGTGCGGTTCGGCAACTATACTGTCTTTTGTTTTTTTGTCGTCTGATTTTGTTTTTTTATCCACCCCATCGCTCGCCTTTTGCAGGGCATCGCTTAACTCCTTTTTATTCCTCTGCTGAATAAGGTCATAAGTAATCACCCTCTCAAGGTCGGCCGCATCATAGCTCAGCGGCCTGGTCCTGCCCTGACCATATAATGGCGTGGTCGCTGCAATCTGGGAAGGACTCTGAACCTGAAATTTCGGCATTTTTTCTATCTCATAATCGCTTGTACCGCCGCCGCTTCCGATATTGGGATATGCTAATGCCATAGGCCTGGTGCTGGAAACGCCTGAACTCACCGTAGCGGAAGGCAGATAGTAGGGCTGTGGAGTAAGAGTTGACCGCAATGAAGTTATCGGCGCGGTGTTTCTCAAAAATGAACCTATATCCTCAGAGCCGAGCGGCGCTCCGAACTCTGTCTCGTCTCTGTATGGCACAAGCCCGCGAAAATACTTTCCGCCGCGAACCCTGCCGGTTACTATCAAATTGCCGCTTGTATCCGCAGGATTAGGAGATTTTACAAGGCCGCTCTGAAGGCTGCTGGGCGGAACAGTCGGGTCCCCTATCCCATCGTTCAACGCAAAACTCTCTGTGCAAAAGGACACAAGAACCAAAACGATTAAAAAACCGAATATCAAATATCGAAACTCGAAACAAATCCAAAACCTCAATGCCTTAATACTCAAAATGTTTTGAATATTTGAATTTTGGTCATTCGATATTGTTTCGGATTTAGGATTTCGTGCTTCGAATTTTTTATATTTGTCTGTCTTCACTGCAACCGCTCCGTTATTTTGTTTTGTACTTGGGTTTAGCCGCCCAGCTCAATTTCCCGGCAAGAGTATCCCACTGCGTACGCAGCGGATTATTTACAACCTGAAAAGTGCCGGTGTGTTTCTCTACCGTAACAACGTCGTCGAAAGCCAGCGGACTCAATATCTGGCCATCAAGCATAACCGATGTACCTTCATTTATTTTCTGAGGGAAAATCCCAATTATGTTTTCAGAGCTTATAACAATGGGACGAAAGCTCAGCGTATGCGGGCATATAGGCGTAATTACCATCGCCGACAGACTGGCCGATAAAATAGGACCGCCGGCGGAAAGACTATAAGCCGTCGAGCCGGTCGGCGTCGATATTATAATTCCGTCGCCTATACAATCGGCAAGATTCTGACCGTTGACCGCAACCTTCAAATCAACCATACTGAAATTTGCGCCTGCTTTTATCGCGACCTCATTTATCGCTGTGGAACTTAGTTTCTCTTTGCCATTATTAGTGATAGTGCATTTAAGCATCATTCGCTTTTCTATCAGACTGCTGTCGGTCGTAAGTCTGCCGAAAAGGTTTTTAATATCATCGATACTAAACTCCGCCAGAAACCCAAGCCTGCCGACATTTACGCCGATTACAGGAACGCCGGTATTGCTCAGGTCTCTTGCCGCTGAAAGTATTGTGCCGTCGCCGCCGAAGGCTACCGCAAAATCAGCCTTATCGGCAACGCTCGCGCAATCGCCCCGAAAACAGTTGGCAAGTATTTCAGCTTTGCCGGCCGAAAAATTTACAAAATCCTCTATCGCCTCAGCTACAAACTGACGCCGACTATCGCCGAAAATAATCAATTTAGGTTTATTTAATTTTTTTGCCATTATTCAAACATTCCAAAATCAGAGCCTGGAGCGACAGCGACAGGAGTAAAAACTATGCGATGTGAAAATTTTAAATTTTCAACTTTTCAAAATACTCCTGACACTATCAACAATTTTTCCAACGCTTATTCCGCAGGCGTCAAGCTGCCCCGCCCTGCTGTCAGAGGCCACAAACTCATCGCCGACGCCAAGCACGGTTATCTTTGAACTATCAGCCCCTGCCGCCGAGGCCGCTTCCAAAACCGCAGAGCCAAATCCGCACGCCGACGAATGGTCTTCGACTGTTATTATACCAAATCCCTGACCCAGCATTGAAATAATCTTTTCATCTAAAGGCCTGGCAAATCGGGCGTTTATAACAGTTATATCGACATTTTCAGCTTTAAGAATTTCTGCCGCCTTTAATGCTTCTATCGACATACTGCCATAAGCCACAACAGCCAATTTCGCAGTCCCCTGCCTCATAATAACGCTCTTTCCAGCCTCAAACGGCAGGGAAAAGGCCTCAGGACAGAGATTATCTTCAACGTAATCCTTCGGGTATCGAATGGCGACGGAAATATCGCTTTCGACGGCAAATTTCAATGCAGCCTTGAGTTCAATTCCGTTTGCCGGCGAAATCAGTACGATGTTCGGCATCATTCTCAAAAAACCTATATCCATAAGACCGTGATGCGTCGGGCCATCGGAGCCGACAAGACCCGCCCGGTCAATGCAAAAAACCACGCCAAGTTTTTGCAGCGATACTTCCTGAAATATCTGGTCAAAACTTCTCTGCAAAAATGTCGAATAAATACATACAACCGGCTTGAGACCGAGCTTCGCCTGCCCTGCCGCGATATCAACTGCCGCAGATTCTGCTATGCCTACATCGTAATATCTGTCGCCAAACCGTTCCCTGAATTTCGCAAGCCCCGTACCGTCAGACATCGCCGCGGTAATAGCGGTTATTTTTTTATTTTCTTCGGCAAGCTCGACAATAGAATCAGAAAAACAGTCCGTAAAAGTTTTTTTCGCCGTAGCTGTTTTTGCCGCATCGCCATTCATCTTAAACGGCCCAGTCGAGTGAAATCTCGTCGGGTCATCATCGGCAGGACTGAACCCCTTGCCCTTTTTGGTATAAACGTGAAGTATCGCAGGAGTTTCCAAATGAGACATCGCTTTGAAAATCTGAATCAGAGAACCGATATCGTGGCCGTCAACAGGCCCAAAATACGGAACATTCAAACTCTCAAAAAGCCTGCTCGGCGTAATCGCCATACGCAGCGTCCGCTTGACATTCTCAATCGCGTCTTCCATCTTTTTGCCGAACATCGGCAAATGCTCAAGGATTCTGGTGGTGGTCTTTCGCAAATCCTCATAAGTATGGCTCAATCTGACCTTCGAAAGAAATTTCGCAATCGCGCCCTGCGTAGCGTCTATCGCCATAGAGTTATCGTTCATTATGATAAGCATCTGACGTTTGGCAAGACCGAGATTGTTCAGTGCCTCAAAATTCGCGCCGTTGACAATGCTCGCGTCGCCGACAAACGCTACTATCTTTTCTTTTGTGCCGAGCTTTTGAGCCCCAAGCGCAAGACCCAGCGCTGTTGGAATCGAACTGCCAGCGTGTCCTACGGCAAACTGGTCATAAACGCTTTCTGCCGGATTGGGAAAACCGCTCAAACCGTCCTTTTGACGCAGTTTTTTGAATAGCTCTCTTCTGCCTGTCAGAATCTTGTGTGCATAACACTGATGACCCACGTCCCAGAGAAGTCTGTCTCTGCTGAAATCAAAAACGCTGTGCAGCGCGATTGTAAGGTCAACAACGCCGAGATTGCTCGCCAAATGTCCGCCGGTCTGGCTTACAGAGCAAGTAATATAATCGGTAATTTCAAGAGCGAGTTTATTTAACTGCCCAGCCGCAAGTTGTTTCAAATCGGCAGGCGAGTTTATTTTTTCAAGTATTTCGTATTGCATCTTTTCTATTTTGTCCTGTTCAGCAATTCAAAGACAAGTTCATTGAGCAGCGTTGCCTTTGAGCCAAACGCCCGAAGATTATCTGCCGCTTTCATCGCTGACAACTGTGCTTTTTTCTTCGACTGCTCTATGCCGAAAACAGCCGGATATGTAAGCTTGCCCTGCTTTAAATCCTTGCCCGCGGTTTTGCCAAGCTGCTCCGAACTCGATGAAACATCAAGAATATCATCAGCTATCTGAAAGCCCAGACCAAGCTCAAGCCCGAATCTGCCGAGCAAATTTATCTGCTCCTTGGTCGCATCCGCCGCTATTGCGCCCAGCACTGCCGATGCCCAAAACATCTTTGCGGTCTTGTTTATATGAATATCCTGAACATCTATTCCGCTGCCAAGCCCGTTCTCTGACGCAATGTCCTTCACCTGCCCGGCAATCATACCGCAGGGACCTGCCGCCTGGGCAAGCGATTTTATCATTTCAATCGCTCTTTCAGCGCTGCTGATTTTTGTCGCCAGAACTTCAAACGCCATCGTCAAAAGCGCATCGCCGGTCAAAATCGCCGTCGCCTCATCAAACGCCTTATGACAACTCGGCTTGCCTCTGCGATAATCATCATCGTCCATCGCAGGCAAATCATCGTGAATCAGCGAATATGTATGGAGCATCTCGACTGCCGCTGCCGCTATTCTCGCATCAGCGGTAATTTCATCATTGATAGCGTTGCATGACCACAAAACAACCGCAGCCCTCACCTTTTTCCCGCTGGCGGAAAGGGTATATTCTATCGACTCGTTCAGATTGGCTGGGATACCCTTAAAATCTTTAAGAATAGCCGCAACTGTATCGCTCACTAACAGGGCGTTCCGCTCAAGCTCGCTTTTTATGTTGATTTTCTCATTCTTTTCAACCATAAGCATCTCTAATCTATGGAGTTTTCCCGTAAATCGGTTATTATACATATTTTCCGACCAACATACAGCCAAATTTAATTGTGGACAAACAAAGGATTTTAATTCTGGGCGTAACCGCCGGCGGTAAGGCAAAATTGGCCTTTGAACTGGCTAAAAAAATCGATGCTGAAATCATAAGTATCGACTCGATGAAGGTTTATAGACGAATGGACATCGGCACAGCTAAACCTTCAAAAGAACTGCAAAAACAGCTCAATTACCACCTAATTGACATCATTGAACCCAGCGAATCTTTCAGCGTGGACGTATTTTTGCAGCTTATGCAAAACGCCATAGAAAAGATAGAAGCCAAAGGAAAACCAATCATCGCGGTCGGCGGAAGCGCGATGTACATAAAGGCTATGCTCTTCGGCCTGTTCGACGGCCCAGGCACAAACGAACAAATCAGAGCCAAACTCAAAGAACAAATTGCCCAAACTTCGCTAAGCGAACTCTACAAACAATTAACCATCGTTGACCCGCAGGCCGCCCAGCGAATACACGCTAACGATGAGAAACGAATTATCAGGGCGTTGGAAGTCTATCAGCTCACCGGAAAACCGATTTCTAATTTTCAGCAGCAGTTCGATAAACCCCAGCCAAACGACAAATGGAAGCTGATTGGCTTGACACGCGAAAAAACCGATGCAAGCGGCCGAATAAACGCCCGCGTCAAAAAAATGTTCGAGCTTGGCCTGCTTGACGAGGTTAAAAACCTGCTGGCGGAAGAAAAACCGCTCAGTAAACAAGCCGCCAGTGCTATCGGATATGCCGAGACCATCGAGCATTTAAAAGACAATGAAACGCTTGAAAAAACCATAGAGCAGATAAAGATAAATACTCGAAAATTCGCAAAAGCCCAGCGAACGTGGTTTAAAACATTCAAAAATGTTCACTGGCTTGAAGTCCAAAAAGACGACAAAGTCGAAGATATCCTGCCCAAAACAATAGAACTGATTCAGTGCCGGTAATTCTTATCTAAACTGCTCTGTGTAATATAGATTAAGGTAGAAATAGCCTAAAAAACCTGTACAATTGAACTGGCTAATGATAAAATAATAAAAAACTTTTTCGTAGGAAAAATATTATGAAGATATTTTATTCATTCGTATTCATATTAGTTCTCACTTTGGTTACAGGTTCGTATTCAAAGACGTTACTGAACTCAGATTTCAATGCTGATGCTAACGGCTGGACTCTGGAATACGGCGGGAAGTGGCAAATTCGGGCGAATGCTTTTGAAGGAAAAACATCTTCTGTCTGGGCAGGCGATAAAAACTGGACCGACTACCAGGTAACTCTTAAGGCAAAATGCCTCGAAGGAGGCGATGAGGGGCAGATATGGCTTTCCTTTCGTTATCAGGATGAATGGAATCGCTATGCAATCGCCATTCGGGGCGGACTTCTTGATGATGCAGCATTATTTCGATACCAAAAAACATCTTCGCCAAAGCCAAGCGTTAGTTTTCCGCCAAGCGTCGGCTGTCCTTTGACCGTACCTCTTGGCTTCAATTTTAAGACAAATACATGGTACGATATCAAAATTGAGATATCCGGCCCGCAAATCAAGGTTTGGATAGGCGATGTTGCACAGCCTCAAATCGATTACGTTGATAAGACCCCCCTGACAAATGGCGCGATAGCATTGGGAGGCAATTATCACCTGTGCAGTTTTGACGATGTCAAAATTATCGAAATCTCGGATGAGATGAACAGAGAGGCACAGAGAGTAAAGGATAGCCAGCAAGCGAAAACGCAAACGCTGCTGGAACAAAAGGAAGACAAAAGGATTGAGCAGCGTAAGAATTATAAAGCGGTCGAAATAAGCAAAATCTCATCTTCAGGGCGCACGGAAATCAGTCTTAACGGCAATTGGCTTTTTATGCCCCAGCAGAATATGCTCCAGAACGCAAAGCCGTATAGCCCTCAATACTCTGATTCCGACTGGCATATCATCGCGGTGCCGAATTTCTGGAACCAGATAGCATGGTGGTTTTCGGGAGGGATGGAGTATATTGCAGCTTATCAATATGATGAAATTCGAAGAACCAACGAATATACCTTTGATTACGGCGCCACAAAAAACGCCTGGTACAGACAATGGCTTACTATTCCTGAGTCGGCGAAGAACCGAAGGTTGATTTTGAAATTTGACGCCAGCGCCTCAGTAACCACGGTATATGTCAATGGCGCTCGAATTGGAGACCACGTGGGAATGTTTGCCCCGTTTGAGTTTGATATCACGGAATTCGTAAAATTCGGCGACAGGAATTTAATTGCTGTTCTTGTCTCAGAGGGCGCTCGAAAAGAGATTGCCAACCCGGATGAAGTGGCCGGAGTGGCGGTCACTATGTCTATTACAAATGAAATGCTCAATTCTTTGCCAAAGGGAATATCTTCAAGCCAGGCTACTACTGCGGATTACAGGACTAAAGGCTTGCCAAGACTCAATGGTATTTGGCAGCCCGTTACATTATTGGTTACAGAACAGGTCGTTATCAAAGATGTGTTTTTCAAGCCTGATCTCAAAGGCGCGGACATTGAAATAACCCTTCACAATCCTGAAAAATCAGATTTTACCGGTGTCGTAAAAATAGCTGTCGCCGGTGAGCATATTACAAAAGACATTTCAGCCGCTCCCGGAAAAACATCATTGGTCTCAATAAGAATCAATGTGGTCAATCCTAAATTATGGACACCCCAAACACCAAATTTATATCCATTACAAGTCGATATTGTTAAAGGAAACAAGATAATGGACTCGTATTCCTGCGATGTAGGCTTCCGTACATTTGCAGTGAAAGATGGAAAGTATTATCTTAACGGCAGGCCTTACTGGCTGGGCGGCGGAAATATGCCGCCGCATGGCTTACGGCCGAACGACGCGGAGCTTGCGAACAAATTCTTTAAATTGATGCATGATGGCAACCAAATGATAACCAGATCCACATGCAGCCCCTTGACTCCGGTCTGGGCAAACGCGGCTGATAAACAAGGTGTCGCGGTTAGCCTTGAAGGCACCTGGCCATGGCTTGCGTTGCAAGGCAAACCTATGCCTGAAAAAGTATTACTGGAAGCCTGGGTGAACGAAATGCTTGCTCTTGTTAAGCAGCTCAGAAATCATCCAAGTATTGTGATATGGACGGTCGGCAACGAATTTCAGTACCATCCTGACTATCATAAAAAGGGGTTCAAAAATTTTTGGCAGCCAATTCAGGAAGACAGGCCGGATGATTTTGCTGACCCCGATGCCGCATATTTAAAAAAAATGCGAGTCTTAAACGATCTTGTTCAGAAAATCAGAACGCTTGACCCAACCAGGCCCGTATGTTTATGGTCCAGCTATATCCGAGATAAAGATGTTTATGAAAGAATTCTCAAGCCCAATGGCATAGACGATGGAAACATCACCGATCCGCATCTATATTTGGGGTGGTATCAGCCTTCCGTTTTCCAGGACATTCAATATGGCGGAAAATATGTGCCGCCATATATAGGCCAGGCCATTATGAGCCAGGAGGCCTCAACAGGATATCCAAATGGCGATAACGGGTCGCCAGTCCGAAAGTATATTCCAATGTATGTGCCTCAGGCGTGGATAGGCAGCGATGCGTTTGAACATCGTAACCCGCAAATTTTCCTTAATTACAATGCTTTAATAACAAAGGAATGGATGGAAGATGTCCGTCGGTCAAGAAAAACCGCCGGCTGGATCGCGTTCTGCAATACATGCTGGTTTAAATATCCGAGTTTCAGCAAACACATCGAGCCTTACCCGGCATACTATGAG
>Ga0172379_10002569_pt1 | contig 31526 bp, 40 predicted proteins | sample GrowelOW334metaG_FD_119756 | JGI IMG/M metagenome (GOLD analysis project Ga0172379, IMG submission 119756) | Groundwater microbial communities from an aquifer near a municipal landfill in Southern Ontario, Canada - Groundwater well OW334 metaG | ecosystem: Environmental > Aquatic > Deep...
ACGTTCCCGTCGCCGGAGCGAGGTTGCACCTCGGTTCGAAACGTTTGTATGAAAGCACCGAACTTTGTGAAAAAACAAAGCTTAGCAAACATTCCAAACGTCATGAACCGGGGTACAACCCCGATCCGGCGACGAGGTGTGAGCAGTTACGCATCTCGTTACGGCTTCACTCCGGGAAACAGCCCAGACACCTGATCATACATGCTCGTCAATTTTTCGATGTACGGTTGTGCGTAATAGTACGACCCGACCATTAAACCTAAAATAATGACCCAATAAAAAATTCGAAACAATCTTCCTGTCCACATGCTTCGATAAAGAGAATGCAACATTTCGTTGTTCTCCTTTTCTATTTTATATGTTTCTTCGAGAAGTTTTTCTTCGTTTGGGTCGAGCATAACAGTATGATATCAAATAACTTCGCGAGTATCAACGCACAGGTACCCTTTTGCTCTAACCGGCCATCCGTGAGTCAATAATTTCTAATATCCAATTTCTAATTTCTAAACGACGGCATAATTGTTTTGGCATTATTCATTAGACATTTTATTAGAAATTAGGTATTAGATATTAGACATTTTATAAAAATATAGTATAATCACTTCATGATTATCAACGGCAAACAAATATCCTTAGAGATACAAGCGGCTCTGAAAAAGGACATCTTAAAGCTTTCTCGCCCGCCGCGGCTTGATATCGTGTACGCCGGAGACGATCCGGTCATCGAAAATTTCTTGAAGATCAAAATGCGGCTCGGCAAAGAGATCGGCGCAAAAACAATGGTTCACCTTTTTACGGAACTGGTGGAAGAAGATACCCTGATCGCCGTAATAAAAAAGATCGCGGCAAACAAAAGATCGGACGGAATTATCGTCCAACTCCCGCTTCCGAAAAAGCTGAACTCTCAAAAAGTTCTGAATGCGGTTCCCGCCGAAAAAGACACCGATGTTCTGTCGGACGCAGCTTTCGATTTCTTCGTAAAAAACGATGACGCGAATATCCCGCCCGTTGCCGGAGCGTTCATGGAAATACTCAAACGAAACAAAATTGAAGTAAAAGGAAAAAAGGTGGCGATCATGGGAAGAGGAAAACTCGTCGGCAAACCGTTCAAAGTCTGCATGCAAAAAGCCGGCGCGGAAATTATCGAACTGAACAGTACGACCAAAGACCCTGAGCAATATCTTTTAACCGCCGACATCATCGCGACAGGCATCGGCAAACCCCATTTCATAAAACCGGAAATGCTAAAAGAGAACGCCATATTGCTTGATGGCGGAACCAGCGAAAAAAACGGCAAAGTGGTAGGTGATGCCGACCCGTCCTGCGCCGAAAAATCCGCAATATTCACCCCGGTCCCTGGGGGCATCGGTCCGATTACCGTCGCGCTGTTGTTTAGGAACTTATTAAAGTCTATAAAGTCATAACGACACACAATAAAAAAGTAAGATTCAACCTACCAAATTTTGGTAGGTTGAATCTTACTTTTTGTTCTCGGATTTACAGTCGTGAGACCCTGTAGTGATTTCTTGGGGAGATTTAGGGTGAGAGATAGAAGCACCTTTATCTTAACTACGAAACGACCATTCCAGCAGGAAGATCGTCATCAAGAAAAAAAAGACGAGGGTTCCCTTTCTGATCTTGTTCAACGCCAATTAGCATCCCGCAGCTTTCAACACCCGCCATAATTTTAGAATCAATATTTATCGCAACAATAACATTCTTGCCAAGAAGATTGATTGGATCGTACACACCCATCACGCCTGATAGTATTTGACGAGGAGTATTCTCGCCAATATCTACACCAAATTTTAGCAACTTCTTTGAATCTGCAACTAATTCAACCGCAACGATTTTTCCAACTCGCAGTCCCAAATTCTTAAATTCGTCGATATTCATTGTTTTTATTTCAATACAAATTAAAACCTCTCGGTCACTGTGCCCTCGGCAGGAATCGAATCTTACAGATTCAGTACCCCAATTGGATATTTTGTTTCGTCCTCGTTGCGACTCGGTCTCACAAAATCTCTCAATCGGGCTTCAATTCCTGCCACGAGTGAGGAGCATCTCACTCGCTCCGAGGGCTGAGTGCTTTAAATTCGTTCGTCACAACTTTCAACTTTAAATTTTTAAATATTGAAATATCCATGGTGCCCTCGGCAGGAATCGAACCTTACAGGTTCAGTACCCCAATTGGATATTTTGTTTCACCCTCGACAGAGCTCGGGTTCACAAAATATCTCAATCGGGCTTCGCTTCCTGCCGCGAGTGGGTCCCACCCCACTCGCTCCGGGGGCAAAATAAAAAACGCGCGGCGGATTTTTATTGTGCCCTCGGCAGGAATCGAACCTGCATCAGCTCGTTAGGAGTGAGCTATTCTATCCATTGAACTACGAAGGCGGACGACGAAGATTTATGTTTTAAGATTCAGGTTTTATAAACACGACGGTCGTCATTCTTTCCGCCAGCGGGCGGATCCTCCCGCTGGAGGAAAATCTTTAATCTTTAATCATAAATCCCCGTTCATTCTACAGTCCGAGCGCTTTTACAAGTCTCGGTTTATCGAAACCAATGACCGGCTCCGTCTCCCCTTCCACCGTAATAACCGGAACCCCCATTTGTCCGGTAAGTTCGAGCATTTCTTTTCGTGCCTCAACGTCGGTTCCGACATTGAATTCCTCGTAAGGAACATTATTGGCGTTGAAATAGTCCTTCGCCATTTTGCAGTACATGCAGGTCGAAGTGGTGTATATTTTTACTTTTTTCATAAATTTTTTGGAACCCAAAAAAATACAGGATCCACTTAAATTAGTAAGTGTAGGAAGTATAACACAAAAAACTTAGTTTGAAAATTGCACATACATGTCGTGAATGATACGATTTTTAGGGAAGTTATTGGTACGACCAAGGAGGACATAGTGGAAAATATAAAAATAGACGCGTTGGCATACCATGAAGCTGGGCACGCTTTTGTCGCGATCATGACAAAAAAAATACGCGTCATAAAAGTGTTTTACGACGGTAGTTCCGAAGGATATACAACAGCACAGTGGGATTCCGGCGATATAAATTTTGAAAAGCTTTGTTTTTATCTTGCGGGAGAAATCGTTGAATATGAATTTTCGGACCAATTTTCAGAGCGTCACGCGGGTATAGACAGAAAAATTACCGAAGATATTCTTTTCCTTATTTCCGGCAGTCGCTCGGAACAGTATGAGTTCTGGATGCGCGCAATACGAACGGTTCGAAGTATGATCAATGGACCCGAAAGCGCACAAAAGATCAAAAAGATTGCAGAAATGTTAATGACGAAAGGAACACTTACCGAAGAAGATATGAACAAGATAATGAGAGAATAAAATAATGATCAACGCCCTGTTTCCACGGGGCGTATTTTTTAAAAAGAAGAGATAATACTCAAAAACTTCATCGATGTAAATCCTCCCATATGGGAGGATTTACATCGATGAAGTCAAGAAAATTTCCCCGCAATAAATTCACTGCGGGGAAAACGTTCACTACACTTTTTTTGGCAAGAACTGATATCCTTTCGGAACGATGAGAGAACCGGGATCTTTTCCGTCCCATGAAATTTGCTTGTGCGCGACCAAATCCGTTATCGCCCACTGAAAAATATGCTCATACCACTTTACTCTTTCCTGTAAAGTTTCCGGTGTGTCACAATGGTAGATAGGCACGGGATATTCAAAAAATACCGGACCTTTATCGTACTCCTCTGTTGCGAAATGCATGGTTACCGCCGTATTTTTAATGACGCCTTTATTAAATGCATCAATAGCGGCGCGGTGAACATTAATTCCATACATACCCTTGCCGCCAAAAATGAGCCGAGACGGATGTATATTGAATACGGTTTTCGGATCTCCGGTCATTTTCCAAAGCCATCCGGAAAGTGCGATATATTCGGCGCACGTCACATTACGTATTTGCAATTCATCTCCGGGTCGGCTGTAATAATAGAACGGAATGCCATATTTGCTCGCCACCTTTTCAACTCCCCCACCCAAATGAGAAGAAACGACTCCGACAATTTCCGCACGAAGCTTGCAGTGTTTTTGCGCATCGACAAGCGCTGAAAACCCGCTCCCACCACCGTCTTTCGTCCCATTCGCAAAAATGAGCAATTTAGGATTTTTGTATGTATTCTTAAATATCACGGGTATACCCTCCCATTTAAATGCCTCCAAGGTTTGTTATACCACACACGAAACAAATAGCAACGTATCCGTTAGTAACTGCTCACAACACTCCCAAAAATACCGCAGTAAATCGTCGCCGGAGCGGGTGAGGAATGGGTAGGGACCCATTCCACCACAGGGGTACTTCATTTTCTAATCGCTTTGCTCAAGCACCACAAGAGTATTTCCAATTTTATACTCCCTTCGGTCGTAAAATTTAGGTCAAAATTAGTCGCGTAAAACCTTCTTCAAATATTTTGAGAGCGGTGAGCGAAACAAAATATTGAAAAGGTGTACTGAACAGGTACTGTTTGCACCCCGGTCCGAAACGTTTATGTTTTCGCTATTAATTCTGTGATAACGAAAAAAAGCTTGGAATTTAAAACGTTTCGGACCGGGGTACAACCCCGCTCCGGCGACAAGGTGTGAGCAGTTACATCCGTTACTTTATAAACTTTTAGCTTGATGAACTCTTCTGGTGCGGGTACGGAGAATCGAACTCCGATCTACTGCTTGGGAAGCAGTCATTTTACCACTAAACTATACCCGCGTACGAAGTTAAAAGTTGAAAGTGAAAAGTTGAAAGTCCAAAACCCGGCGTCGTGATTTTTAACTTTCGACTTTCGACTTTCTTATAGTCTACCTGAAAAAATTTAAAAATCCAGACCACCAGGACGATTTCGGGGCTTCCCGCACCGCCGCCGTATTTGGCTTTTCATCTATAACCATAATAACGCCCTCCCCTTCCTTGCCCACCATAAACCGCCCCCTCATTTCTTCCTCCTTCCCTCTTTCAGTTTGCAAATAATCAACTTTCTGTTTGAGTTCTCTTTCGCGCGACTCCAGCTTGGACAGCTCGGTTTTTACCTCCTTAGACTTCTCACGAACATCGGTTTCTTTCTGAAAGAGCAAAAACGCCCTGCTTGCCAAAAAAGCAAAAGCGGCAAGCAAAAGAATAAGCACCGGTACCGAGTACATAACTTTTCGAGTCTTCTTTTTTTGAGAATAGTCGAGCATCGTACGAAGTCTATAAAGTCGAAAGTCTATAAGGTCTGTAAAGTCCGACAAAACGGCGTCGTGACTTTACGGACTTTCGACTTTATGGACTTTAAAGACTGATAGTGATAGTATACTCTATATGCTTTTCATGAGCAAAAAAAACAAGCGCAGAGTGGAAGTCATCTGGGGCGTCATCAGCATCCTGGTCATTGTCAGCATGACCCTCCTCTACATGCCAAGCCTGTTCCAATAGGATTTTTTGTCGCGGACAAAAAAAGACCCAACAACATGGGGCTTTTTTGTGTATTATTGACATATATTTAATAATAGTGTATAATGGTTCCAGTGTTAATGGAGAAAAGTGATGACAAATTATAGTGAATTAAAAAAAGGGGCGCTCTTTACCAAGCCAAGTGATTTTAAAAGAAATAGGACCTCAACGTATGATGAATTTCTGCACGATAATCATGGGTATACCAAATTATCCGAGGATTACTACCAATCCAGGTATAGTCATGAAAAAAAACTTGTAGATAAAGACTTTCCAGTTGATGAATTTCGAGCTGGGGTCGATATGTAAAAATGCAAACAACCCATTTTCTTACGAGAATGTGTTGTTTTTTATTTTTTCGTCCGTCGTCATAAATGTAGCCCCAATCAAATCGAAGGCACGCGAGGCGGGATTTTTGGACCCTCCTTCGCCAAAGGCTACGGAAGGGCGCAGTGAGATTCATTTTTATTTTAAAAAAATATTGCGGGGCTGTACAAGAGTACTGCCCCGCAATATTTTTTTAAAATAAAAATGAAGATCGCCCAAAATGAAGGTTCTTTTATTGTTTCATCATTTTTAGGAACACCTCATGCGGTATATTAACCCTCCCCCGCGCCTTCATCTTCTTCTTCCCTCTTTTCTGTTTCTCCAAAAGTTTCATTTTTCTGGTAATATCGCCACCATAGAGATATCCTGTCACATCTTTTCTGAGAGCGGAAAGTGTTTTTGACGACATAATTCTCCCCAGCGCTTGTCCTTGAATCTTTACGACGAATAGCTGTCTCGGCAATACATTATATAATTTTTCCACGGCGTTTTCCGCTTCTTCCTGTACGCGTTTTTTGGAAACTACACGGGTAAAAGCGATGACCGGTTCTTCGGCGACCACAATATCAAGCCTGGCAACGTCCGCTACCCGCATTCCAGTTATTTTATACGAAAGCGAAGCATAGCCAGAACTCGCGCTTTTCAATTTATCGAAAAATCCGCGCATGAGCTCACGAAGCGGCATGTCCACCTCTATGGAATTGCGATTCTCTCCGAAAATTTCCGATGCACCGACTTCCCCTTCGTGTTCATAGAGGAGCGTAATAATATTGCCGACATAATTCGGAGGAGTTATAATTTTCGCTTTCACCCACGGTTCTTGCACCGACTTGTACGATCCATAATCGGGAAAAAGCGCCGGCGAATAAATTATTTTTTTCTCCCCGTTCAGATATTCCACTTCATAAGTAATAGAGGGCGTGGCAATAATCAATTCCAAATTGAATTCACGGTGAAGCCGTTCGGTAAGAATTTCAAGATGGAGCATTCCGAGAAAACCGCAACGATACCCGCGCCCGAGCGTTCCCGAGGTTTCTTCTTCATACGAAAGCGAGGCGTCGGTAAGCTTGAGCCGTCCGAGGGCTTGTCGTAAAAGGTTGAAGTCGTCCTGACTTTCCGGATAGACGGATGCCCACACGACCGGCGCGGGATTCATATATCCGGGAAGCGCAAGTGCCGGGTGTTTGGATGAAGTTACGGTATCTCCAACGGAAGCGATGCCCGGCTGTTTGATCCCCGTAACAATGTAGCCGATCTCGCCCGCCGAGAGTGTTTCCTGCGCCACTTGACCCGGATGAAAGATCCCAACCTCAAGCGCAATAAATTTTTCATTCGCCGCGCTAAAAAGCAGCGTATCGTTTTTTCGCACCTCGCCGTTAAACATCCGCACATAAACAATAACCCCGCGATGATTCGAATATTCAAAATCAAAAACGAGCGCCCTCGGCGATTCCCGTTCTCCTAGGGCAGCCCTAGCGATATCGTTCGCTAGGGCTGCCCTAGGAGAACTTTCGCTTTCGATCGGCGGTTTTATCTTTTCGATGACCGCCCGAAGCACGGCATCGACACCCTCGCCGGTCTTTCCGGAAACTTCGAGGACGTCCTCGACGTGGCAATCAAGCAGCTGCGCGACCTCTTCTTTTACTTCCTTCGTCCGCGCTATCGGGGAGTCGATCTTACTGACGACGGGGATGATCGTGAGCCCGCTTTCGCGCGCCATTTCGAGTGTTGTGAGCGTTTGCGCCTGCACGCCCTGCGTCGCATCAACAAGCAAAATGGAACCCTCCACCGCTTTCAGCGCCCGCGATACCTCATAGGAAAAATCGATGTGCCCGGGAGTGTCGATAAGATTCAACACATAGGGTGACCCTTGGTAAGCATAGATCATTCTGACCGGCTGCATTTTGATCGTGATCCCGCGCTCACGTTCAAGCTCCATGGAATCAAGCACCTGCGCCATCATTTTTCGCTTCTCAATGGTATTGGTGATTTCCAGCATCCGGTCGGCCAGCGTGGACTTCCCATGGTCAATATGGGCGATAATGCTGAAATTTCTAATGTTTTGGCAATCTTTCATATTGCCAATAATACGGTAAAATATACTAAAAAACAAGGAAGAAATTGAAAAATACTTGACTTTTATATTAATGCTTGATATAGTAACACAGGATTTATATAGAAAACATATTTTCACAAAGCAAAGGAGTTAGAAATGAAGTTACCCGATTACTCAAAAAAAGATACGCGAGCGATTGGATGGATAGGATTAACACTATTTGTATTGTCCTCACTTTTAGCTTATCCATTGAACGTAATTTTCTTTTTGGTTGCTTTCATCGTAAGCATTTTTTCCGGAATTTTGTTCTGGAACAACAAAACAAGAAAGAAATAAATCACTTGAATATAACCGATCCGACATTTGTGCCGAATCGGTTTTTTTCATCCGTCGTCCCTGATACTGATACTTTCCCCTGATACTCGTTACAACTCCTCTTGCCCCGAACTGATCGGTTGCGACTTCCAGAATTTATGGCGCATGGCGACACTCGCGGTTTTGAATTCGGGGTTTTTTAGTGCGATGAGCACGATGATGCCGGCGATGATACCTAAAATTCCGGCGAGAAATCCTTGCAGAAAAATTCCGAGAAAGGTATCGCGATCAAAAACCAACGCAAAAAGATTTAAACCTTCATACGCGACGATACCCATGGCAAGCGATGCGCTCAAGCTGTGCCAAAATGACCGTGAAATTTCTTTTGTCATTCCTTCCGCAAATTCCCTTTCGAAAGCGATCCATTGCCATACCGCGTTTACAATGGTTCCGATACTATAGGCAAGAGGAAGCAGTATTACGCCGGCACCTACTATTCCCTGTATCTTAAGGGATGATTGCAGAAAAACAAAGAAACTGTTTTGCGAAGAAAAAGAATGGGTAAAGAAGTAAGCGAGAACGATAATGAGCATTGCCGAGAAAAAATTAATGACGAGCGGTTTTTTTGTGTTGCCCGCGGCGTAATACCCGCGGGTAAAAAGCAGAATGAGACTTTGTGCGACGAGAGAAATAGTAAAAAGAGCAAGCGAAGCGGCGGTCAAACGGGTGTCGTCCCAATTAAAACGGCCGGAACCGAGGATCACCCGCACGATCTGCGCGCGAAGCACAATAAAAAGAAATATGACGGGAAGCGACCAAAAAATGATGTGTTTTGCGGCGTTGGTGATATGTTCGGCGAATTTCTTTTTTTCACCGTTTGCAAAGAGCCGCGCCATCGTCGGAAAAGCCGCGACGGAATATGAAACGCCGATAATGGAAAGCGGAACGGATTGAAGGTTGTAAGCGAATTGAAAAATAGAGATGGAACCGACGGAAATGAGAGAGGCGAACGTGATAAGAAGCAGAACGGAAATATTGTTGATTGACATTGCGAGCGTCCGCGGCAAGGAAAGCAGTGTCACTTTTCTGATGCTCTTCCAGTTGACGGCGGCGGAAAATCGCGGGAAGAAATCTTCTTTGAGAATGACGGGCAACTGGATAGCGAGATGAAAAAATGCGCCGATCACTACGCCGAGGATCATTCCGAGTATCCCAAACATCGGATAGAGAAGAACGATGCCAAGGATGATCCCGAGGTTATAAAGCACCGGCGAGAGAGCAAAAACAAAAAATTTGTTGACCGATTGGGTAACGCTGCCGACGAGATTGGAAAGGCCGAGCAGAAACGGCGAGAGAAGCAGAACGCGTGCGAGAAAAACGACCTCTGCTTGGTCTGCCCCCGAAAAACCGGGTACGACATACGGCGCAAGCACCGGCATAAGGACGAAAGCCACGAGCGAGGCAACCGCCATCGCAATAAAAAACAACGTAAAAATATCGTTCAAAAATTTCTTCGCCTCCTCGTGTCCTTTATTTATCCGCTCGATAAAAAACGGAACGATCGCCGTCGCCGATGCGAACGATGCCACCGAAACGAACAAAAGATCGGGAATACGGAAAGACGCATAATACATGTCGAGCAGATGCGAAGCGCCGAACGAATGCGCCAGCAACCGGTCTCGGAACAGTCCCAAAATTTGCGAAAGTAGAGCAAACACACCCAAAAGATACGCCGCCTCATGCAGGCCGCTGAAATCTCGATGGAATAGTTTTAAGAAGCGACGAACCATGTTTCAAATTAAAAAGGAAAAACGACAGCGTAAAAGTAAAAAGTCCTGTTGTCGCCGGAGCGGGGTTGCACCCCGGTCCGAAACGTTTGAGCTGTAAAATAATACTCAGTTTACTTTTCAAACGTTTCGAACGGGGGTACAACCCCCGTCCGGCGACGAACGGCGACGAATACAGTATACAACAAAAAGCCCTGATTTAAAAATTCAAAATATAAAAAGCCCAAAGCGGAAAAGAATTCCACTTTGGGTCTCTGTGTATGCTAATTTATTTGCTCGTTTTTTTTCTTGCCCCAAAAAACCAGACGGTTGCCCCAAAAAACCATAAAAGAGAAATAAAACCGTCATAAGGATCCATTCGGAAAATACATAAAGCTCCATACGCAACCGCCGGCACAAGAGCCGCTAGACTTTGAAAAAAACCGAAAGTTCTTGATGAAGAAAATGTTATTCCACCGACTAACATCATTATCACCGTTGTGACCCCCGCTATTGCTGCAAATAATTCCAAACTCATGATTGTAATCTCCTCAATGTACTATTTTCCGTCACAACGCGTGACAGAAATGATGTAAAAAATATTTTCTTTCTCCACAAATAGAGTATATTATAATATAAAATTTGTCAAGCGAATCAAAAAAAAATCCTGTATTTACAGGATTTTTTGAGAAATTTGAGTTTTGTGATCATCCTCCAAGTACACCTGCTGTTGTTCGTAAAATCCGTAAATCGTAAATCCGTTAATCCCCCTGCTTCGCCAAGGCTACGCAGGGCAAGCGTAAATCATTCGTTATCGATTCTTTTTCTTCTTCCCTCCGTATGTCTGCTGAACAGGCGCAACTACCGGCTTCCCTTTTCGCTGCCATTCCTCTACAACTACCAAAAGCGGACTGGCGAGGAATATCGAAGAATAGGTTCCCATCGTGATGCCGATCAAGAGGATACAGGAGAAATTAAAGGTGGAAGCAGGGCCGAGAATGATAAGCATAATAAGAACGAGAATGACCGTGAGCGAAGTGTTAAGTGAGCGAACGAAAGTTTGCTCGAGGGATTTTCCGACGACGAATGCAAAATCGGTGGAAAGTTTGTTCTTCAGGTTTTCGCGAATCCGGTCGAACACGACAATGGTGTCATGAACGGAAAATCCTAAAATTATGAGGATTGCGGTGACGAAAAGAATGTCTACCTCAAAGCCATAAAAGTGTCCAAGAAGTGCCACAGCCCCCGAAGGAATGATAACATCGTGCACCAAAGACACGACCGCCATATAACCGTATTTCGATGATGAAACAGGCGCGGAAACTTTTCGGAAGGCAAATGCGATAAAAAGCATGATGGCGAGAATAACACCTACAGTCGCCCAGATGGCTTTGGCGCGGAGCTCATTGCCCATAACGGGACCGATGGAGGTAAATCTTTTCTCCGTTACTTTTTGCGTTCCTCCAACAGACAGAGCAGAGAGAATATCTTTATGCTCTTTGTCGGTGAGATTCTTCATGCGGATGATGTATCCGTCAGCTCCGGTCGGCTGGATCATTTCGTCTTTGAAACCGGCGGTCTTGATCGCTTCCTTAATGGCACCGACTTCGGGACGTTTTGTTCCCGCGGTCGCCGACACTACAGGAGTCGTTGTCGCCGACGTGGTTGATGCGGTCGCCGCCACGCTTGCACTTGTCGCTCCGCCATACGACACCTCGATCAAGCTTCCGCCAGTGAAGTCGATGCCCGTTTTGATCCCGTACACGATAATGCTCACAAAAGAGATAGTCACGAAAAATGCCGAGAGTCCGAGGAAAATATTTTTGTGTTTGATGATAAACATAAAGTTCAATTCAAATTGCCGGTTAATTTTTGATACCGCTCCCAAACAGGAATTTGGAAACTTTTCCTTCGCCCCCGACACCGAGCGAGAGAAGCAATGTGCGCGTAACGGTCAGCGCGGAGAACATGGAAACGAGAACGCCGAGCCCAAGCACAAGCGCGAATCCGCGGATCGTTGCAGTACCGAACCAGAACAAAATAATGGAAGTGATGATCGTGGAAAGGTTGCTGTCACGGATCGATGTCCAAGCGCGCGCGAATCCTTCATGAACAGCGTCATATATATTGTGCCCTTTTCTGATCTCCTCTTTCATTCGGGCAAAAATAAGAATATTCGCATCGACGGCCATACCAATCGTCAGGATGAATCCCGCTATGCCGGCCGCGGTCATGGTTACCGGCAGGAGTTTGAATATCGCTACCATTATGGCAACGTAGATCGAAAGCGAAATAGTGGCGACGATACCGGGAAGCCGGTAAAAGAGGATCATGAAAAGCGCAACAACAAGGAAGCTCCAGAAGCCGGCCCACACGATCGCGGCATATGCCTCGCCTCCGAGCGATGCGCCGATAGACTGAGCGGAAAGAAGTTCAACGGAAACGGGGAGAGCGCCGGAGTTCAAACGTCCAACAAGAGTTTTTGCTTCATCAATGGAGAAATTACCGCTGATCTCTGCACTGCCGGAAGTGATCTCTTCCCTGACGACCGGCGCGGAAATGACCGCTCCATCAAGGTAAATCGCCACGGTCTTGCCGACATTTTCTCTCGTTATCTTTGCAAAAAGGTCTTCTCCTTCAGAATTGAACTGAATGGAAACAGTCGGCTGACCGAATTGATTGCTGAAATTCAGAGTGGCTTTTTTTAGATACTTTCCGGTAAGACCCGTCGGTGCGTATTGATCTTCGAACGCTAACGGATTAATCTGTGAGGGATTCAATTGCGTTCCTGCCTTTTGCGCAGTCTCAGCCAGTTTTTGATAATCCTGTTGCGCTTTCAAAATAGCATCCATCTCCGCTTTCGGTCGTTCCACTTTAAATTCGAGCGTCGGGGTCGCGCCAATCATTTCCACAGCCTTGTTGACATCGGTCATTCCGGGTAATTCGACGATGAGCCGCTGTTGCCTTTCGCCTCCGGCCAAGACACTGGATTGTTCCACTTGAACAAGCGGTTCGGCGACACCGAACATATTCACGCGGCGCTCGATAACATCGCGCAGAGCATTCATGGAGTCGTTCACATCCGACGCCGTTTTCAGTTTTGATGTGTCGGCTTTGTACACGAGCTGTGTACCGCCTTGCAAATCAAGACCGAGTTTCAAGGAGAATTTTTGGAGAGACTCCTTGGGGCTGATATTTATTTTGTCTAATATCGCAAAATGCTTCGATTCGGACGCGAAATCAAAATACGCGAGCGAAAGCCCAAGCAAAACGAGCACTATGGCTAGAAATCTTATTTTTTTCATAAGTATAGGGAATTATATGCTTTTTATGCGTTTTTGCAATGGTTGCGCAACGAATAAAAGAGTGTTGAAACTACTTGACATTAGTTTATTTAAATGATAGCATAAAAAATGGTTTTGACGAAACAACGAGGTAACAAAAAATGCCAAATAAAGGAGACCATGTGAGACACGTTGAAACATGCGACAATAGGGAATTTTTTATTGCGAGATACGACGACCGATTTTATTGGGTCGTAGTTCTGAGAAAAAATGATAGCTTCAAAATCGATTATGTTTCGGACATCCGCCCGAGGGATGCCGATGTTGATCCTGATGTAAAGCAAGTATATTTGACGGGGGTTTTCGACAAAGAAACATTCATCGACATGATGAGAACATCATGGATTGGAAAAACGTATTATGCGACGATCGAATTTGAAAAATTTGTTTACCGTTCGGAGTATATACAAACAGTGAAAGAGGAATACGAGAGAGCAAGGTTCCGCGTTCACGAACTCATAGAGATTGAACACTACTCGGACGCCAAAGTCCTCGCTGAGGCGCTGGGTATGGACGAAGCATGTTTCAACAACCTTGTCCGAAAAAATGCACAAAAACCTTCTCCAAGAAGTGTAATAAAAGGATAAAATACACTTTTGTGTGTCATTATAGTTCGAAAGGTATACCGAAACCACTTAGCTGTCCGACAGCTAAGTGGTTTTTTCATCGTTCGTTTTGGAAATTAGAAATTAGGTATTAGAAATTTTTAGTCCACCCAATCTTGAGAACTTAACTAAATATTCTTTTTTAACACCTTATCTATTCTGTCTGCCAACTTCACCATCTCTTTTTCCTTTGCTCCGCGCGTTGTTTCCGCGGCGGTTCCGAGACGGATGCCGGACGGATCGAACGGACTTCTGGTATCAAACGGGATCGCGTTTTTTACAAATATAAGTTCTTTTCATTTTGAATGATCAAGCGCAAGAAGCACCGCCCAACCTTTCCTTACGACCGCTCACCGGATCAAGGAAAAAGAGAAACCCGCATCCGAAAATGTGAGAGTATTGATAATGGATCGCATGCCGTTCTCCGTCAATTTGGATATAACGATATCCACCGGATAATTTACCATTTCTAACGCTCCTTTTTTATGTTCGCAAATTGAACATTTCATCCGATTATTGCTCTAACTCTCAATAAAAAATTTGTCAAATTAATCACAAGATAGATACCAGCACCCCCTTCAATAAGCCGAGAGCCGGCGAATGACTACGGATACAACAGCAAAAAACCGCCTTAAAAAAGACGGTTTTATAAATTCACTTTGACTTTTTTTAGAAGAAAACCTTCAAGGAAAGATCCACAAAATATACAATCGATATGAATATCATAATGTATGATACTATATAGAACATCATAGATAGTTCTTCAAAGTCATCTTCATCAAAAAACGCCCACTCAAAAAGTATCACGAGGGCACCGATAATGCCCATAACAAAAATAACTTTGACTTTCAGGTAAAATGCTAGAAAAATTGAAATAGCATTTAGTGTTAAAGCAATTTTTCCGCTTGTTCTCTTTGATATCATCTTGTCCTCCCGGAGCAAAAAGCTGCAAACAATAATATATACCCAAGAAACAGTATCTGCCATTGTTACTATTTTGTCAAGTTTTTAGCCTCCCGTTAACTTCTTAATTCTTTAGTACCTTATCAATTCTCTCCGCCAATTTTATCATATCCTTCTCTTTCTTCCCTCTCGTTGTTTCCGCGGCGGTTCCGAGACGGATGCCGGACGGATCGAACGGACTTCTGGTATCGAACGGGATCGCATTTTTGTTGACGATTATCCCCTCTTTTTCAAGGCGTTCACTGGCTTCTTTGCCGGAGACTCCTTTGCCATCTTTCCATACATCAACCAGGATCAGGTGAGAATCCGTCCCGCCGGAAATAATTCTCCAACCTCGTTTTTTAAGTTCCGCGGCGAGTACTTGCGCATTCTTTATCACTTGTTTCGCATACAATTTAAAAGCCGGAGTATTCGCTTGGCCGAGAGCGACCGCAACGGCGGCGATAGCGTTCATATGCGGGCCTCCCTGTAAACCCGGAAAAACCGCCTTGTCTATTTTTTGCGGCATGCCGCGTTCGTCAATTTTCGAAAAGATCAGTGCCGCTCTCGGACCGCGAAGCGTTTTGTGTACAGTCGTCGTCACCACATCGGCATATTTGAACGGCGACGGATATTCTCCGCCCGCGACCAGCCCCGCAAAGTGCGACATGTCCACCATTAAGAGCGCGTTCGAGAGATCAGCGATATTTCGGAATTTTGCGAAATCGATCTTTCTCGGGTACGCCGTGTAGCCCGCGACAATAATGTCCGGTTTGTCGATCATCGCCATCGGCAGAAGTTCTTCGTAATTGATGCGTTCCGTTTTTTTATCGAGACCGTACGGGATCTGCTGCCAAGCCCGCCCGGTAAATGAGACCGAGTGCCCGTGCGTAAGGTGTCCGCCCATTGCGAGTGACATCCCCATGATCTTGCCGACCGGTTTCTTTCCGACTTGTCCGAACGGCAACAGTGCGGCATAAACGGCCAGATTTGCGGGCGAACCTGAGAGCGCCTGGACGTTTACCGCCCAGTTCTTCGGATTCAGCTTAAAAAGCTCAAGAGCGCGTTTTTGACAGAGCAATTCCAGCTCGTCCGTGATCTCATTCCCCCCGTAATACCGCTTCCCCGGATACCCTTCAGCATATTTATTAGTGAATTCCGACCCGAGCGCCCCGAGCACATCGGCCGATACGATATTTTCCGATGCGATAAGGTTAACGACTTTCGCCTGCCGTTCGCGCTCGCGCTGTATGAGTTTTTCTATTTCTTTATCTTTCATAGTTTTTCCATGATACCATTTTTGCCGGAAAATACAAAAAACCCGCGAACTTTTATTTGCGCCTCATATTCCCGTATTTTCTGATCTGCAAACGGTCGCCGAGTATGTAGCCTTCTTTTGCCACCCGCCAAATTATTTTATCGGTTACTTCATCGAGTGCTTCCGCAGTAACTCCTTCGGGGGAGATGAATATTCTGTTTTTTTGAACGGAAAATATATACGGATCATAGGTTTTTATAAGTTCATCGATGTCTTCCTCGTTTTTAACGACGAACTTGAAATAGGTGTTGCGCTTTGCGAGCGTGAACAGCGCTTCCGGATTCATTCGCTGTTTTTTCTGCAGTCCGGAATTTTCAAGCTTCGGAGAACAGTTAAACTGCGTATCCGGCGGAATTTCTTCTGACGGAATTATCGTACCGTTCGTTTCGATCTCTATCTTCCAATTTTCGAGTTCCGGCATTTTTAAAAGTTCAATTATTGCGCTCTGTTGCAAAAGAGGCTCGCCACCGGTAATGACAAGCCGCAGAACTTTTCCGTCCGCGTTCCCCGCTTTCCATTCATTACAAATTTTCTTTACGGTTTCATCCAAACTCCACCGTTCGCTTTCCTCATCCGTTTTCCATGTGTACGGCGTATCGCACCAAGAGCATCCGAGATTGCAGTGGTGCAACCGAAAAAATACCGCCGGTTCCCCTGCTGTCCGTCCTTCGCCTTGCTCGGTAAAAAATACCCCGTCTCCCGATACGATAAAATTCATATTTATAATAATAACATTCCATCACCAAAAGAAAACAATCGAAAATCCCGCCTCATCGCCTCGCCATACAATTCAAATAATTTTTCCCTCCCAACAAACGCCGCCACGAGCATAAGCAACGAAGATTTCGGCACATGAAAATTCGTAATCATTCCGTCAACAAATTTAAATTCATATCCAGGCCGAATGAATAGTTGAGTCTCACCTGTCAACAAGGTACGCCCTTGTTGCGACAAGGGCGTACCTTGTTGACAATTTGTCGCCCATTCTTCGAGCGTCCGAACCGCCGTCGTCCCAACCGCGATAATCGGTCTTCCCTCTTTCTTTGCTTTCACGAGTGCTTTCGCTGTTTTTTCAGAAATCTCATACCATTCTTTATGAAGTTTCCCCGTCGTAAGCGCTTCTTCCGTAAGCGGCGCGAACGTCCCAAGGTTTACATGAAGCGTCACAAATTCAATCTGAATTCCCTGCTGTTTTAATTTCTCCAAAAGTGCTTCCGTAAAATGAAGCGAAGCCGTCGGAGCCGCAACCGATCCGGTATGTTTCGCAAACACCGTCTGATATTTTTCCCGCAATTCGGTCTCCGAAAGTTTCGTATTCTTTATATACGGCGGTATCGGAGTCTCCCCATATTGGTTGAAAATTTTCTGCACGTCACTGATCGGAAACGAAGGTTTCAGAGTATAAATTTTATCTTCCTTCCCCAAACACTCAAACCAAATGGAGTCGTTCAAAAAAACCTTCTCCCCCACCTCAAGAAAATGATTTGTTAGTGCCAAAATGCAACCATCGCCGCCGTTCTTCGTAGTCGTCATTCCCGCGGAGGCGGGAATCTCGTCGTCTGTTTTTGTCGTCCCCACATAAAACACCTCCACCCTTCCCCCCGTAATTTTCGTACAATGCAACCGCGCCGGAAACACCTTCGTATCATTCAAAACCAAAACACAGTTCTTCGGCAAATATTTCCCGATGTTCGCGAACACATCAAAAACAGGCGTATCCGTCTTACGGTCATACACCAAAACCTTCGCCGAATCCCGCGGTTCCGCCGGCTCCGTAGCAATCCGCGCAGGATTGTATTGGTAATCGTATTCAGCTAAAATTTTTAATAAATCCATAAATTATCACCGTTCGATATAATCGGCGTTTTTCCAAAACAAAGTAACTATGGGTACAATCTCACCCATAAGCTGACTTCTATCCCATTCCTTTTCTGGTATCATACTAGCAATTCGTTCAGTCGTAAGGTGCCCGACCTCTTTATTTACACGAAACCTTGCCTTTTCCAAAGAGTCCGAAATTGGCACAACATTTTCTTTCCACCAATTATCTTTTTCAAAATAATATTCTGCATAAACGTCGCTTGGCTTGCGTGAATTTGGCGGATAGAAAAAATTTAATAGATTTCTTAAATGTATGCAGAAAGACTCAAATACCATATTACAGTAGAGCGTTTGAGCATCATCTCCATCCAATAGTGGTAATTTGCTTGTGAATTGAAGCATTTGTATCTCATACTTCACATGAGCGTCAAAATATTTTAATAATTCTTCTTTTGATAATTTCATATTTTTTAAAAAACTTAGAGCCTGGATTTTTGGATGAGATTTGATTTATTTTTTCTAGGCGTGTCGCCGTGGTCTGTAGCGGACTACTACCCCAAGACCGCCGACGGGAAAATAAATCAAAGATCGCCAAAAAGACGGCTCGGCTCTCTATATATTACCTTGCCTAATCTTCTCCCGAAAATCAGCCGCGAGTTTATTCAAATAATATAAATTATGAAACGTTATCAAGTGCATCCCCGTATACTCCCCCGCGCGATAGAGATGTGCTAAATATGAGCGTGTGTAATTTTTACAAACGTAACAATCGCACTTCGGGTCGAGCGGTTTTTTCTCTTTTAGCAAACTGGTCTTTTTCATGTAGATCCTTCCTCCGCTGGTGAATGCGGTGCCATGCCTCGCGTAGTGCGTTGGCGCGATGCAATCAAACGTGTCCACGCCCGCTCGTATCATGTACTCGAAATCTTCCGGGTGTCCTACTCCTAGCAAATGCACCGGTTTTTCGTTCGGCAATTCGGCGAGCGTCGTTCGCACCATTTTTTCCATTTCTTCTTTGTCGTACCCGAATTCTCCGCCGATCGCGAAGCCGTCAAAAGACATTGCGCCGATTGCGTGTGCGCTTTCTTTCCTCAGGTCTTCCCATTTTCCACCCTGCACGATTCCATACATGGCTTGCTTCGCCGCGCCGTAGCCTTTAGCGGAGGCGGGCTTCGCCTTTTTCTCATATTTTGTGTGTTCGTCCAAACATATTTTCGCCCAACGATGCGTTCGCGCCATCGATGTTTTCATATATTCATAATCCGCGAGCGGGCTCGGACATTCATCGAACGCAAGAATAATATCCGCGCCGATCTTTTCCTGTATCGCGATCGACTCTTTCGGTCCGAGAAATAATTTCGCGCCGTCGATCGGCGAACGAAATTCCACACCCTCCTCCGTAATTTTTATTTTCTGCGGTTGCATCCCTTCTTCGATCGTCCGTTCCTCCCCTTTCTTTAAAATTTTCCCCACACCATGATCCTGCCCAAAACCAAGCGAGAAAACCTGAAACCCTCCCGAGTCGGTCATCATCGGCCGTTTCCAGTTCATAAATTTATGCACCCCGCCGTTCGCCTTCACTAAATTCTCTCCCGGCCTCAAGTGCAAATGAAACGTGTTGGAAATCAACATCTGTGTCCCTGTCCTCTCCACGTCCTCCGAAGAAAGCGTCTTAATAGTCGCCTTAGTCGCCACCCCCACAAAAGCCGGTGTTTCCACCACACCATGCGAAGTTTTAAGCAATCCCAGCCGAGCCCTCGATTTTTTTGATTGTTTAATTATCTCAAATTCCATATTTTTTACTTACTATTTACTTGGAGGTCCAACCTCCAAGTAAATTTTATTCAATCATTAAATATTTTTCTTCTCTCTCTGTCTTTTTTCTGTCAAGCATTATAGGGAGCGCATCTTCCGCATATATCTTATAATCTTCGTTTTTCTTAAATTGTCCTAAAATAATATCCTTCTCACACACTGCCTCTTTTACCTCTCCAATATATTCCCCCCAGCTCGACTTAATAAACTTGGAGGTTGGACCTCCAAGTGAGTCAATGCTGTGTACACGATCATTTAAATTTATATATGCACTCAAATGAAGAAGATATTCGTTTGTGTTCACCCAGACACCTTTAAATTTCCCGTGAAATAAATGTCCTCGTCTTTTATTTCTTTTATTGTAATACATCGTATATCCGCCACCGAGTCGCTTCATAAATTCACTGATACCATTGTCGGCAACCTGTTCAAGAAGAAGATGGTAATGATTCGGATTAAGACAATAAGCAATAATATTTACCAGTTTTGACTTGGAGGTTGGACCTCCAAGTGTTTTTTCTTGATTGAATGACTGTTCGTAAATGCTCCCTATCGGGGTTTCGCTATTGAACATTATCAAACTTTCCAAAAATCGCAAAGAGTCAAATTCATCCTTAAAAATATCGCGGTTTTCTATTCCGTGATTATATATGTGATAAAACTCTCCTACCGAAAAATCTATTCTGGACACAGTCGGCAGTATATCACTTGGAGGTTGGACAGCCAAGTGGACAAATTTTTTAATACGTGCTATATTTTTATATAGATTCTTACTTTTTACGGGGAAAAACAATGAAAATGAACTTTGGCATATGCAAAAGCGAGGTGAAGAAATTTATTGACGGAGAAAAAGTATTTTTTGGAGCACCGAAACCGCCTTTCGACATCTTGATTGAAACGGATTTTGATAAAGTCCTCACTACAAAAACAAAACATTCGACACTCGATCAAATCATCTTTACCAATTCCGAAATTGAAAAAACAATTATTCATTTCGGGATACATAAGATGGATGTACCGAATTTTCGATCCGGAAAAGCGGTTGACTTTGAAAATCCTTTTGAGGGACATATTGATTTTACAGCGGACTTAAGTGAAGTTGAGTTTACTGAAACTACGGTTCGACGAATTCTTGTATAAAAATTATTTTACGGAGGATAAAAAATGAAAATACGATTTAATATCAGTAAGCATGATTTGATTTCTTTTTTGAACAGAGAGAATGTAATCTTGTCTGGCATTGGAGAGTTCAGCGATCACATAACTATCGAATGTGACTCCAACGAAATCGAGGTTAGTAAACGCAACGAAGTTATGACGCAAGTTCGTCTCAATAAACCGGAAAAATCTAAAAAAGTTGTTGACAGTGATGAAGTGATTTTTAATTAGGAATATAAATTTAATCCGCAAGCTTTTGTCTTGCGGATTTTTTTATAGACTTGGTAAACTAAATGTTAAATATTTTTTTCAATTCTGCAATCCCCTCTTCGAATGAGACCGTCGGTTCCCAGCCTAACAATTTTTTGGCAAGGGAATTATCTGCCAGAGTATCGTGAGGTTCGAGGCGCGCCGCGATATGCTCCACTTCCCCACCCATGAGTTCGGCAAGATGATTGATGGTGTGGTTGTTTCCGGCGCCGATATTAATTACTTCGCCATGCCCCACCGTTTCGCTTTCGGCGGCAAGAATGTTGGCGCGGACAACGTCGCGAACATGAGTAAAATCGCGAGTTTGAGTGCCGTCGCCGGTGATGGTGAGCGGCTTTCCTTCGCTTCGCAACCGGAGGAATAATCCCATGACGAGAGCATAGGCTCCGGTCGGATCAAGACGCGGACCGTACACATTAAAGTAACGGAGCGATACCGTCGGCAGACCGTATATTTCACTAAACAGACGACAATATAATTCTCCGATATATTTATGCAAACCATACGGGCTTTTCGGATTCGCAGGCATATCTTCGCGAAGCGGCATAATGGGCTGATCGCCGTACGCCGAGCTCGACGCGGAAAAAACAACTTTTTTTACGCCCGCCTCATGCGCCGCTTTCAAAACATTCAGCGTCCCGTCCACATTCACCTCGTTCGTTTGTATCGGATGTTCGATCGAGAACTGCACCCGCGGAACCGCCGCGAGATGAAAAACGTATTTCGCATTCTCCATAATAACGTGCATATCCTCCAAATTGCGGATATCTTTCTCGTGGAAGACAGCCTTCGGATTCACATTCTCCCGCTTCCCCGCCACAAGATTATCGATGACGTGAACGTCATACCCTTTTTCAATAAGCCCATCAACAAGATTGGACCCAATAAATCCGGCCCCGCCGGTGACAACTGCTTTTATTTTGTCCATAAGATTTTCAAACTAAAATTATTAATAGAATAAAAACTACCGCTAAAACAAATCCGTTCAGCGTCAAACCAACAAGAGAAATCATTTTTTCCGTCTTATTGTGGTTATTTTTGTAACCGAAAACACCTACTAATAAACCAAAAAAAGATAAAAAATACGCCTGATACACTCCACCGATAAACGCAATCGCCACAATCGCAAAAAAAACAATTATTGATACCCAACCATTCGATAAAATATTTTTTATATTCATTTTTTTAAAATTTTGAAATTAGAAATTTTATTGCTTGCCCTGCGTAGCTCACAAGCGAAGCAGGGGAAATTAGAAATTGGATATTGGAAATTTTGGTCCTGCTTCCGATCGCACCCCACCTCAGTCCTCCCCTCTCAAGAGGGGAGGAGGCTCGACATACGGAATCGGTATATTCGTATTCATTCGTATATTCGCATGCATTCGTATATTTGTATCTCTATTTTCCACTCCTCGACAGCAGTGTTCGAATAGTAAGAAGTGCAATCTTTATATCGAGCATGATCGATCGGTTCTTTATATAGTACAGATCGTAGGAAAGCTTGTTCTTCGTTTCCTCGACATCGATCCCGTGATGCGGGTGGTTTTCATGGTAAATCTGCGCCCAACCGGAAAGTCCCGGTTTGATGAGGTGGCGGATATTATAGTATGGAACTTCCGCGGTGTATTGCTTCACCGGATCGGGAAATTCCGGTCTCGGTCCGATTAATGAGATACTACCGAAGAGAACATTCCAAAGCTGAGGTAATTCATCTATCCGACTTTTTCTCAAAAATGCGCCAACGCGCGTCACCTTATTTTCGCAGACTCCCCATTTCCCTCCGTCGTCGGATGTCATCGTGCGAAATTTCAAAAGATGAATGATGTTGTTGCCTTTTCCGACGCGGTCCTGATGACTGAAGATCGGCCCGCCATCATCCAGTTTAATTGCAACAAATACGAACGGGTAGAAAATCATTGAAACAAGAAGAGCAATAACCGATACTATTATATCCATCAGCCGCTTCAGCGTGTCATACACCGGATGCGACGAAGAAGAAATATTCTGCAAGAACCAATTATAGCGCAGGAGCGAGAGCGGAACGCGGTCAAAAATATCTTCGTACACTTTGTGCATGTCAACAAAACGAACATTCGCAAAAATGAGATTATAGAGATGCGGCAGAAGCGGTTCGATCTTTGCGCTTTTGGAATCCACCACGATCACCGAAATTCCGTTTTCATACACAGGTCGTACCAGGTCGTCTTCCGCATCATACCCGTCTCTTCCGATGTCGAGAAAGCTAACAAAAGACAAAGAATATCGCGGGTTATTATTTACCTCTTCATACAATTCAAGCATTTCCCTCCCTTCGCCGACAAGAAAGGCTTTTTGTTTATGGCGAAAACCGAAAAAGGAAACGAGGCGCACTCTCCAAAACAATATAAAGAGAAAAGAGATGGCGAGATAGATGAACAGCAGGATTTTCGGGGTAATGACAAGCGCGGGAATAAAATAGAAAAAAGCGACGGCAAGAACGCTGTTGATAATTTGCGTGTTCAGAATGAGTGTCGGCAAGCGACTCTTAAAAAGAAGGGTGTGTTTCCCATACAAACCGGCAACAAAAAAACTTAGGACCCAGGCAACAAAAACAAAAGAAAACGAGAAAAGATGAAGATAAAAAACTTCCCGAGAAGGCACTCCGAGATTGCGAATGAAAAGTGCCATCCACAAAGAGGCGATAAAAACAAGAACATCGCCCAAAAAGAGCAATAATCCTTCTTTTTTGTTATATATATTCATACATTAACAGTATAACCGAAATTTTACGAATTGTTAATGAAAGAAACGGAACCTTTGCAAACAAGCGACTTTTCCTGATCACTGGCGCATGTATGGAATAATGTGGCATTTCTGATATAATGAAACCATAAGTCAATACCCCCCGTAAAAATATGAGCCAAGAATTTGAGACGGCTGATTTTTCAGACCGTCTGGAGTTAAATAAAACAGTCGGCAAAAACCCCCTTTTTTCATCCATTAAAGGTGTAAGCTTCGACGAATCAAAAATCACCCCTCCTTCATCAAACAGCAAACAAAGACCGACGATAACCAAACTGATTACAAAAACGGGATTAGTAAAAAATGAAAAAGAAGCCGCTATAATACTTTTGATACTTGTTATCATAATTTTTATCCTCACTATTATTATTTGGCCTTCGGAGTCGTCGAACCCCCTCGCACCTGATCAGGAAGCACAAAAAAGGGCTGTCGAGCAATCAATGAAAGGACCGGCATCTTTATAGGTTGCAACAAAAATCTTTTTTATGAATAAAAATAAAAAAATATCGGGTTTTACCCTCATCGAACTTCTTGTCGTCATTGCTATCATTTCTCTTCTCTCCAGTGTGGTAATGGCGGGATTGAACTCTGCTCGAACAAAAAGCCGAAATACGACAAGAATGGAATCACTCAAACAACTTCAAACGGCGCTTGAAAATTACTACAGCGACAACAACGCTTACCCCACCACCGGCGGATCATGGTTCGGTGTTTCAGTAAACGGCGGCAGTAAAACAACCAGCGGAGTAAATGCCTATATACCGGGGTTAACACCAACGTACATAAGCGTTTTGCCGACTGACCCCCAAAACATCAAAACAGGCTGGTCGGGATATCTCTATCGTTCAAACGGTGCCAACTACAAACTTCTTTCTCATTCCAGAGGTCCGGAAGGAACGTGGGGTAGTACCTTTGCCTTTTATGACCCAATTCGTTCTACTTGGGCATGGCAAGTTTCTAGCAGTGCTACGGTAAGAAATTCATGGTAAACACACCGACGTTTAATCAAACAGTAAGATACACTCGAGATGAATAGCAAAACCAAAAAAAAGAAAATACTCTATGTCATCACCAAATCCAATTGGGGGGGCGCTCAACGATATGTTTTCGACCTCTCGGTAAATTTTTCAAAAAAACATGACGTTTCCGTGGCACTCGGCGGGAACGGCCCGCTTAAGACAAAATTGGAGGAAGCGGATATTCGCACAATACCGCTCCCTTTTCTTGAACGGGATATCAATTTGTTCGCAGATTTCCTCGCTTTCAAAAATCTTGTTTCTCTTTTTAAAACGGAAAAACCGGACATCATTCATGTGAACAGTTCGAAGATAGGCGGGCTCGGCGCACTTGCCGGACGCATCGCAAAAGTTCCGAAGATAATTTTTACCGCGCACGGCTGGGCTTTCCGCGAAGAACGTCCGGAATACCAAAAAATCGCCATAAAATTTTTATCATGGCTGACAATCCTCTTGTCTCACAAAGTAATAACAGTTTCGGAAAGAGATGAAAAAGAGGCGCTCGCTCTCCCTTTCACTGGAGGAAAAACAATTTTGATCCACAACGGAATAAAAGAAGAACCCATTTTTGAAAAATCCGAAGCAAGAAAACAAATTTTGGAACGTCTGAAAAAAATGGATGAAATACCGTTTGCGGGAAATGAGAACGCCCTTTGGCTCGGAAGCATCGGTGAGCTTCATGCCAACAAGGGACATATATATGCAATAGAAGCCCTTGCCAAACTGCCGCCAACCGCAAATGTTCTTTTTTTTATCATCGGTGCGGGCGAAGAGAAAAAAGCGCTTGAGAACAAAATCAGCGAATTTCATCTCGGTAGTAAGGTTTTTCTCCTCGGAAAAAGAGATGAAGCACAGGAATTGCTCCGCGCTTTTGATGTTTTCCTTTTCCCTTCCGTCAAGGAGGGGCTGCCGTTCGCAATACTGGAGGCGGGCATGGCATCCTTGCCGGTGATCGCTTCCGCTGTCGGGGGAATACCCGAAATTATCACCGACATGCAAACCGGCATTCTCGTCAGACCGAAATCTTCAGACGAAATGATCCGTGCTCTGGAATACGTTCTGAATCACCCGATAGAAACAACAAGCTTCGGAAAAAAACTGCGCACTATGATAAAAAAAGAATTTTCGCTCGCAAAAATGCTGCGGGAAACGGAGACGGTGTATCAGGGAAAAGTATCGATATCAGGAACGACAACAGATGATGACCGACAACGACAAACAGACAATTAACAAAACAGCCCGTTCGGAAAAATTTCCGAACGGGCTTGAACTTTAATCCGATCTTCGGTGATCGGTTTGATAATGTCCATCAATTTTTCCTCCAAAAAAATAGCTTCTTTCTAAATACAACCTTACTACTTTTTTAAAATAATACAATCGCAAAAAAATTTTCAATTTTCAATTTTTAATTTTCAATCAATTTTCAATAACAGAATTTTCAAACACGAACGTGGCCGTCGGGTTTGAAAATTTTTATTTGAAAATTCATTGAAAATTGTGATTTGAAAATTGAAAATTCTACGATCTACGATAATGGTCAAAACTCAGCCGACCCCCAAAAACTCATGCTGCAGATCATCCCGATGCGCCACGCGGCTATACCTCCTCATTCCCATCAAGATCCCGAGGGCGGCGAATTCCGTAAGCAGATGCGAACCGCCGTAGCTCATAAACGGTATGGTGGTTCCCGTGACCGGAAGTAGTCCGATGTTCATACCGACATTGATGACGAAGTGCGCAATAAAATATATCGCTATGCCCATACCGAACAATATTTCAAAATTCGTTTCACCGAGCATGGCGTTCGCCAAAATTCGCCAGATCACCAGCGCAAAAAAGATAAAGAGCAGAACAACGCCGACAAACCCCCACTCCTCCGAAAATGCCGCGAAAACAAAATCCGTCTGATATTCCGGAAGGAAATTCAAACGCGATTGCGTCCCATACCCAACCCCCTTTCCGAACACGCCGCCGGAACCTATGGCGACGGTGGACTGGAACGCGTTGTATCCCGCACCGCGAATGTCGGCCAAGGGGTGAATGAAGGTCATGATGCGCTGTTTCTGGTACTCATGAAAAACAAATCCCCAGAGCGTTCCGAATGACACAAGCCCGAGAGTGAACACGACCAACAAATGTTTTTTTGAAATTCCGGAGACAAAAACCATTCCAAACCAGATAAGAAAAAAGATCATCGCCGATCCGAAATCAGGCTGAATAGCCACAAGAACAAACGGAATGAATGCATATATCCCCGAAACGATAATGTGCCGAATATTCGCAATCTCGATATGCCGACGCGAAAAATACTTTGTAAGAACGAGAACCAAAACCAGCTTCATGGGGTCCGCCGGCTGTATCGCAAAAGCCCCAAGATTGAACCACCCCTGCGCCCCTTTAAAAACACTTCCCACGGCAAAAAGAGCCAGAAGTAAAACACAACCGGAGAGAAAAAGAAAAATAATGACGCCGGTCCGGCGCAGAAAACGAAAATCAACAAAACTGAACAGAAAAAAAATCAAAATGGAAATTCCGATCCACACGAATTGTTTGTTTGCATAGGCCCCTTCACCCCCAAAAGAGCTCATGGTAACCACTCCAGCCAAAAGAAGCGGGAGTGTCGAAAAAAACAATATCCAATCGATCTTTAGCGAACGGAAAAATTCGGTCATAGAGACATATTACATTAAGGGGCCGGGGCGATGAATGGATTTATCCGAGGAATTATTTCCACCCGTACCGGAGGAACGCGAAATGCTTCAAGCCACGTAAATACGAGATTATATGACGACTCCGGCGGTATTTCATCGACAACGGTCGCGGAAGCGGCTATGGCATTATCTTCGCCGTCATAAATGATTGCCACAGCATGAACACCCTTAAGTGGGACGAGTAATTTATTCTCCATAACGGCATCCACTCTCGGCTTTGTGTCCGCAGACTCGATCTGTTCTCCCTGTATAAACAGCGGCGGCATGTTTCCCTGAATTTTTTTCCACGGAGAAAACGAGACGAACTCAAAAAAGGTCTTTTTGGGGATCCGGTTTCCTACGGAAAAACGCGGTTCAAATACGGCGAATTTTTCATTAGGAAGAATGAAAGTTTTTCCCACCCTCTCTGTAATATAGATATTTTTTTCGTCATACAATGTAAATCGGTACGTCGCCTCTTCTACGCCGAGATCGCTATTAGGATTTTCCACATACGCGACGGCATTGTATACTCCGTGTGCACTTTCAAAAGAACGCTGCCATAAAACGGCGGGCTTTACGATCTGATCACTGCAAACGACCGTGCACGACCCTCCGCAGTCTATACCCTCTTCTCCTTGATTTTGCAGACCGTCAAAACAAGTCGGCGCTTTGTAAAAATTAAGAAAATATATTCCCGCCCCGATCATCGCAAAAACAGCGAGGGTAATAATGATAAAAATAAGTCTTCTTTGTGTTGCCCATTCCATAGTGACATTGTAGCAAAAAAATACAAAAATGGGAAAATAAATGATACACGTTGTTACATTCAAACAAACACAAAAAACGACGATTGACGTACCAATTCTCGGTTTGATATACTACTCACATGAAGAAGAAAAAACCCCTACTTCGCCAAGGCTACGCAGGGCAAGAAAAAAAATCACCTTTGCCGATAAAAAAGAGGGTTCTTAAAACGCTCACTACGAATGATTTTGGTGCAGTACTTGAAGACATAAACGACAAATTTACAGTAATGGTGGAGGGGCTTGAAGGACTTCGTGGCGAATTTTACGCATTTAGAGATGATATGAACGGTTTTAGAAACGAAACCAAAAACAGTTTTACTTCAGCTCTTGAATATCTTTCTCGTATTGACGATGATTTGAAAGAAATAAAAGAAGAAATATCCCGATTAAATAAAGATAAAGCGGAACAAGAATATGCAAAATCCATAGAAGGACGAGTCCAAAAAATACAATTTGAATTACTGGCGATCCGAAATGAGCTCAGTAGGAAAAAAGCGTAAAAGTTTAAGCAAAAAAGAAAATTTATTAAAAAATCGGGTACCCGCTTGGTGTACCCGATTTTGTTCTTATCTCTTGAGCCATTTTTTACATTTATATTTCATCTGAATATATTTTTGTCTAAACAATGGTTTTTTAATATAGCCAAAAATCCAACCTATTTCTATGTAATCGAGATGTTTGTTGTGGTGAAGCAAAACCCATGCAAGTTTCCTGACTAATTTTCTATTCTCTCTTTTAAGAAGAATTTTTCTCGCAGAAATCACAACATTTTGAATTTGTTCCGGACCATACTCCATAATTTCCAGACTTTCACGCATCATTTCCCAGTCTGTCTCAGAACCTTCTTTGTATTTTTTCCAATCATCCGGAAAAAATGTTTGTTCAGCCACACGCCCACCGGCGCACACCAAAGCTTGAATCGCCGGTCCACTTGCAATCGTTGACATTGATTGTATACGGCTAGCAATCGTAGCACCTGCAAATTCCATACCCTTAAACACTCCCGGTTTTCCCCAGATATAATTTACAGAATCACAGGATAAATAATGCAAAACAGCATGCCCCGCTTCGTGATAAGATGTCATTCGTTCTCTTAACGTAAACTCACTCATTTCAATATCCTAAAAAGTTCAAAAACACTATAAAAAGTATATGACAAATATAATCACTTGTCAATATAAAAAAATACCGCTATTTCTAACGGTATTTTTATACAATTTGAGTTCCTCGTCCCGCGTAGCTTTAGCGGAGTGGGATTTGTTCCGCCTGCCCTGCCGTAGTCAGCCAGCTGGCGGACGGAGGAAGGGCGGCTACGATTATTATAGCAAATCAAGAAAATCTGAAACGGAAAAACCTGTGTCGTTTATTATTGCAACGAGTAACGGTTTCTTTATGGTTTTTCCTTGATGCATTGGAACGACTACCCGTCGTTTTGTCTCCCGATGTATAAGAATAAGATGACTTCCTTTTTGCCGATCCTCAAAAAAGCCGAGTTTTTTCAAAACCCGAACAACTTCTTTTGAGGTCACAGAAGGAAGTTTGCCCATATTTCATGCCATTACGGAAACTCTCCCTTGAAAAGTTCTTGTTTCTTCCGGTATGGTCTCGTTTTCCGCTTCCAAACTTTCTAAATATAGCTCAATTGCCTCCTTTATGTTAGATTCCGCTTCTTCCATCGTTTCACCCTGCGAATGACATCCGGGCAGTGCGGGCACAGAAACAACATAACCACCGTCAACGTCGGCTTCATAGAACACGGTATAAGAATATATTTTTTTGCCTAATTTTTCCATACGCTCATATTACCACAAAAATATATGATTTTCAAATGAAATAAATAAACATTCGGAACGGGATCGGCTCGCCCTGCGTAGCTTTAGCGAAGTAGGGGCTTTGCCCCGCGTAGCCTTTGGCGAAGTGGGATGTGATCACTGCGTCAAGCCACCACTGCTTCACTGAAATCTTCGCAAGGTAGGCGAAATAAAAAAAGCAAGATATTTTTATCCTGCTTCTGCTTTTTTATTTTTCTTCTTTTTTACAACAGCATTTGTCACTTTTTACCGGAAAAGTAAGAATACTAATTCGTCCCACCCCAAGTCCAACGATAAACCATGACACGGCATAAGAAGGAAGCGTGCCGGCAAAATGCGCAAAAATTATACCTACAAAAACGATAACAATAACGCACCAACTATACTTTCTGGAAAACTTTCCGATTTTTTCTTTAGGAAACATTTCTTTACTCCTTACAACAAATTAATCGTTCTCACTATCAGATTCTTCCACCTCTTCTCCGCATTCTAGACAGCGCCACAGAACCCACCCCCAAGCATAACCGCCCCGAAGGATATGTCGCTTATCCTCCGGATGCAAACATTTCTTTAGTTTTTTCTCTGACAAATTTTTTGCGAGAGTTTGCATTTCTTTTATTTCGTTTTCAGTAATTTCTATGACTTTCAACTTACCATTGTAATTTGACGAAGGCCCAAAAACACCTCCACCGTTTATAAATTCTTCCAAATCTTTTTCAAACACCCTGTATATAATACCACTGCTCATTTTTATCTCCTTTATATTGATATAATTCTCTCTCAATAAAGTTCGTTTTAAAGTTCTGCTAATCTGTGTGTAGATTGCACTATTTTATTACAAAAGTCAAGCACAAAAAATACCGCTATTTCTAGCGGTATTTTTACAATTTGAGTTCTTTGTTCCGGCGGCTACCTACTCTCCCCCTTTCGGAGTACCATCGGTACTACGGCGCTTAACTTCCGAGTTCGGAATGGGATCGGGTGTGACCACCGCGTCAAGCCACCGAAACAAAAAACTCAAAGAGCTTTTGTATTATAAATTTTTACAGAATCATTAGCAAGACTTTTTAAATCAAAAATGTAAGTTGTTTTGTGTGATTTTCAACTTTCCTAATAGGAATCGATAAATTAGTACTTCTCGGCTCAACGCCTTACAGCGCTTACACCTAAAGCCTATCACGTAATCATCTCTTACGGATCTCAAACGATTCCTCAT
>Ga0172379_10002570_pt1 | contig 31507 bp, 26 predicted proteins | sample GrowelOW334metaG_FD_119756 | JGI IMG/M metagenome (GOLD analysis project Ga0172379, IMG submission 119756) | Groundwater microbial communities from an aquifer near a municipal landfill in Southern Ontario, Canada - Groundwater well OW334 metaG | ecosystem: Environmental > Aquatic > Deep...
ATACTCTCTCGTCGTCGGTTTGAAAAAAACGGGTGATGGCACCACTTCAAAATTTACCCTACAATCCATTGCCAATATGCTTAAAGCCATGAACATCGATATGAATCCTATTGATATTAAATCTAAAAATGTTGCAGCCGTTGTTGTAACCGCTAAATTTGCTCCATTTGCACGACAGGGTGATTCTTTTGATGTAACAGTATCTTCGATAGGTGATGCAAAATCACTTGAAGGCGGAACGCTTCTCATGACCCCGCTCAAAGGTGTCGATGGAAAAATCTATGCTCTTGCTCAAGGACCGGTAAGCATCGGCGGAAAAAATGAAAAAGGTGCAGGAGCAGAATCCCATCCAACAGCGGGTATGGTGTATGCCGGTGGTTTAGTTGAACGTGAAATAGCGCAAGATTTAGCGCATCAAGAAAACGTTACTTTATCCCTAAAAACATCCAATTTTGCCAATTCACTTTCGATCCAAAAAAGTATAAATTCTCGATTTAAAAATGAAATTGCGAATGCCATTGATTCACGTACTATTTTACTTAAACGTCCAAAAGATATGAGTATGGTTAGCTTTATTGCGGAGGTTGAGGGTCTTTCTCTTGATTATGCACAAGAGCAAAAAATTATTATTAATGAGCGTACCGGAACTATTATTGCAGGCGTTGATATCGAAATCAAACCCGTTGTCATAACGCAAGGTGATATTACGGTAAAGATTCTCGCACAAGATACGATCAGCAAGCCAAACGGCAGTGTGGTTATGGATAAAAACTTAGCTATCGGATTGAATGAAAACGAAGTCTATACTAAAAATGGTACCACAACGGTTGCCAACATCGCCCGCTCTCTTCAAAAGCTAGGCGCATCTCCAAAAGCCATGATTTCGATTTTCCAAGCGATGAAGAGTGCGGGTGCAATTTCATGTGAATTGGAGGTCATCTAATGGATTTGTCTGGAATTAACACGCATAAAGAACTTCCTAAAATCGGTTCTAAAGAGAGTGATAAAGCACTTCGTGAAAAAACCGATCAGTTTGAATCCATTATCGTAAAAATGATGTTGGATGAAGCAATGAAAGATGAAAAAAATATTTTTAAAACAAACGATCCGGGAGATAAGATTTATAAATCGATGTATCGAGATGAGCTTGCAAATGCAAGTGCAGGCGGATTTGGTTTTTCACAAATGTTGTTTGATAGCTTGAGTCAAAAAGGGGTAAAAAGTAATTAAAGATTACATATTTTTTGTTTTTGGTCGATATTAAAAGTATAAAGATTTTAAACAAATAATAAGGAATCACAATGATTTCAACCCTTAATAGTTCTCTCGTAAGAGGGACATATCAAGATTCATCACTAAAACCTAAAGAGCAAGAAAAATCGGCTCAAACGGTTGCAAAGCAAGGTGACACAAGCCGAGTTGATAAGCTGAAAGCTTCTATCGAAAATGGCGAATATCGTGTCGATATACAAGCGTTAGCTAAGCGTATTGCTCAAGACTTAACGTAACGCACTTTTATGGTGCACATTTAGGAGTTTATGATGTTGTCCTACCAGTTGCAAAACGCTATCAAAGATCTTGACAAGTTAATCTCGCTTTCGCTTGAAGATATTGATGATATAAAAGAGGCAAAGCATAATCCCCAATTTGATCGTCTTTCGATTAAGCAAGAAAAAATAACAAGTTTTGAACAAAAAAAAGCAATGATAGACCATGAAATTTCTAAACTTATGAACGCACAGCCTGAAAAAGCATTGAATGATTTATTGGACGATCAAGAGCATCAAGAGCTGGAAAGCCTCAAAATACATTTATCACGACTCCGCGATGTTAATCAGCAATACGCAAAAATGGTTTTAAGTGTAGGTGCATTTTACAATTCATTACTCGAAAAAGTTGTTCCAACACAGATGCAAGGATATCAATCTGTTGTTTCTAATGAAGCTTCATTTTTGGAATTGAGAGTATAAGATGGGATCGATTTTTAACGCTTTACACATAGGATACAGCGGTCTCAACGCTGCTCAAATTGGGATTGATACAACAGGACATAATATTGCAAATGCTGAAACAGAAGGCTATACTCGGCAGCGAGTCGTAACTGCTGCGGCAACGCCCATTAGTATTGATCCTGGACAGCGTGGAAATGGAACACAGATTACGGAAATTGCTCGTATATTCGATCAATTTGTTTTTGATCGTTATGCGTCAACCTCCCAAGCAAAAGATTATTCTGATGCGATGACAAAGAATTTACAGGAGCTTTCTAGCTATTTCCCAGAGATTGATAAAGTAGGAATTAAAAATGACCTTCAAAATTATTTTAACTCTTGGCAGTCATTGGCTAATAACCCTGGTAACAGTTCATTAAAAGTAGATTTGGCACAACAAGCGCAAAATTTGACTCAGCATATTAGTAGTACCCGCACACAAATCACAGGATTACAATCTTCTCTCAATGATCAGCTTGCGGTAAATATTAATGAAGTCAATCGTATTGCTGAACAAATAGCAGGATTGAATAAGTCCATTAATGTTGCAGAAAGTGCTGGATTAAACAATGCTAATGATTTGCGCGACCAACGAAATCAGCTTGAATTAACCATGTCTAAGCTTGTAGGGTCCAAAGTAACAATAGGTCAAATTCAAAGTAATACTGGAGTAAATAGCAGTATTGCAGAAGGAAACGGAAGCTATACCATTCAAATTGGTGGCTTTAATATCGTTGACGGTTCTAATTTTCATCCGATTGGTATTGAAAGTGCCGGTAATAAAAACGGTTACAATGATCTTTATTATGAGCGTCAAGATGGAGTCAAAATTCCATTTTCCCAAAATATTACAGGTGGAAAAGTAGGAGCTCTCTTGGAGCTTCGTGGCTCTCAAATAGGAGCTGATGGCGAATTTGAAAATGGTTTTTTACAAGAAACGGTTAATAATTTAGATACTTTTTCCAAAGGACTTATTGAGTCTACCAACAGCCTTTATGCTCAAAGCGCTACCCATGCAATGCATTCAAACCCGTTAGGATTCTCAGATACAGAATCTCTTCTAAGCACGGGTGAAAATTTTAAAGCAGGAACGTTTGAAGTAGTTGCATACGACATTGACGGAAATGAAGTTGCACGAAGGAAGATAGTAATCGATACCGCTACGTCAATCGGTGATTCTTCGACAGTAAATAGCATTATTGGAAAAATGAGTGCATCAAAGGATGATAATCTTGATAATAATGCACTTAATGATATTAACAATATTTTAACTACATCTTTTTCTTCTTCAAATATATTGGATATCACTATGAATCAGAGTTTTGCTGATCAGGGATATACATTTGCGATCGAAGATAAAGGGACTAATTTTGCAGGTGTTACAGGTTTAAGCCGTTTTTTTGATGGAAATAATGGTAAAAATATTACGCTTAATAGTGATATTAAAGATGATTCAAGTCAGTTACGTGCTTTTAAATCTCCAGCCAATGGGGATAATCAAACGGCTTTAGATATGGTGGAGTTACAGTATGCATCGGTTTCCTTTACTTCAGGTATAACAACTTCCAATGAAACTCTTTACAGCTATTTTGATTCACTTGTGAGTAAAGTGGGAACACGAACCAACTCAGCAATTTTGAGTAACAATTCCATCACGGCTCAATTGAACGCGGTTAAGCAGGAGTATGATTCGATAGGCAAAGTGAGTATTGATGAAGAGATGGCAAATCTTATTCGCTATCAAACATCCTATGGCGCTGCAGCAAAGGTAATTACGACAATTGACCAGATGATGACAACATTATTGGGGATCAAGGCCTGATGTTTATTGCAAGTAGTATCTTGCTTGCAGGGGTCATTCTTTTTTCTTTTTTTGGTACTCTTGTATATGGTATTGATCCAAGTAGTTTGGATAAAAATGCTATTTTACTCCCCCCATCAATGCTGCATTGGTTCGGAACCGATAGGCTTGGACGTGATGTATTGGCGCGCATTATTGAGGGTGGTCAAGTCTCTTTGATTATTGGTTTTGGAAGTGCACTATTTTCTACTTTTATCGGTTTGATCTATGGAGTGAGTGCTGCATTGCTTCGTGGTGGCTATGATAAACTTTTTATTGTGATCGTGGATCTCTTTTTAACGTTTCCAACTCTCTTTTTACTTCTTACACTTGTTAGTTATGTAAATGCTTCGGTGTGGATTTTGATTTTTATTATTTCCATTACGGGATGGATGAGTACCGCACGGTTAATTCGATCGGAAAGTTTTGCAATATCAGCTAAACCCTACATACGAATTTTACACATTGCTAAAGTTCATCCTCTTAAAATCATGATGAAATATTACGCGCCTTTGCTGGCTCCAATTGTATTGATCAGCTTTACGTTTGGAGTGGGGGGGGCAATTTTAGCCGAATCCGGACTTTCATTTTTGGGCCTCGGTATTACAGCTCCACAAATGAGCTGGGGAAGTATTCTCAGTAGCGGTAAAGAGGTAATTGATATCGCATGGTGGGTAAGCTTTTTCCCAGGACTTATGATTTTTATCGTTACCTTTGCATTGATGAATATATCCAATGCATTACAGGCGCGTATGAATCAAAAAGAGATTCACTGAGTGTTAGATAATTCTTGTAATTTCGAGTAAACTATCGGGAAATGAGATTCGATTTTCTCTCAGTGTTTTGGAATTGATCAAAATAACGGGAACACGTTCCATCCGGATCGAGAGTAAAATACCTGCATCAGTGAGTTTGTCTGCATCATAAAGTGCTGTAATCGTACTGGATGAACCACCGGTATTGTGAACTTTTTTGAGCTGTGACAAACTTGCCTTGAGCGCATAAATGAGGTGATACGATGTCGATCCGTCAAGTTTGTCGAACAGGAGTGTAGTTATAATAATCGGATGTCCGTTTAGCACTCCATTGAATTTGTTCATCAAAATTTTGCTGCATATAAGGGCGGTATCCTCATCATTGGATTCATAGGCGATCAAGATTTTAATCGGAGATTTACTGTGAGGAAAGGCAATATTTTTATTGAGCATTGCAATTTTAGGCAGTAATGTGAGTTGTGTATCCAATAAAAATGGATCATACGATGTACACCATCCTGTTGCACTTAGCACAAAGAATATAATAATTCGTTTCAAAATGTCCCTCTTACCGTGGCCATAATTGCACGTCCGGTTGATGGATAGTCCCCGTCATAAGTGTTTGATGGGCTTGGATAGAGTTCTTTTTCATCAAAGATATTTTTAACAGTAAATTGAACCTCGCTGTTAAGATATGGAAGTTTATAACCGATAGAAGTATCGATAATTCCGATAGCCTTCATATCGTTACGCGGATCAGTGGATACTCTTGGTGTTGTACTTTGCCATCGTCCGGCTAAGGACCCGTACCAGTTTTCATTCAATGTTTGAGTGATAAATCCTCGCGCTGTGTCGGAGGGTGTATTTGCCAGTGTCACACCATTGCCGTCTTCCGCCCAAATATGAGTATATGCTGCGTAAAAGGAAGTGTCATCGTACCGTTTTCGCCATTCCCCTTCGATACCCTGAATAGTACTTTTTGATCCGTTAACATACTTATAGTTTTGCAGGTAGATTTGATCGTCGTTATTGAGACGGAATAGGTTAACGGATAGCGTATGGTCAGTTTCAAACTGATGGATGTATTGGGTTTCGTACGCCAGGACAATTTCGGGATGTAGATCGGGATTCCCCGAACGGGCTCCATTATTTTGTGTAAACATTTCCTGCCACGACGGATTTCTGTGGGCTCGTGAGATTGAAAATTTGATCTGATTAGCGGGATCGATGACGTAGACAGTAGCAATTCTTGGATCGATTTGTGGGCTTAACCCGTTGCGCCGGTCGACGGTCAGCGAGGCATAGCCGACCAAAGAAGAAGAGATTGCTAGCTCATAGGTCATGTATCCCGTTAGATTATTGATAGAGCCATTGGGATTGATAAAAGGCCTAGTCGTCGAATAATCGGTCATCCCCGTTCCGGTGTCCCGGTCGGTAGTGATTGTTTTTTCTGAGTTAACGCTGCTCCATGAACCACTGATTCCGAACGTAGCGGCACCTCCGTATATATTTCCTGATAGGGTATTATTAACCTTATAGGTTCGGATAAATGCTTCGTGTATGCCGTAAAAACCGTCATCAAAAGGGACAGCTGGTAAATATGTTATGGGTTTTGGCAATTCCAGCCCGATAGGGCCTAATAATTGATGGCTTGTGAAGCTATCTTGAACCATAGCCGCTTGAAACGTTCCGGAAAAATCTTCGGCATTATAGTGAGCGCCAGCGCGAACTTGCCATTGATCGACGTTATAGTGATCCCCATCGGAGGCTAAGGCATAATTAATTCCACCCTCTGATCCGTGTCGATAGGTGGAGAGACGACCGTCGGCAAAAAAATCTCCCTTGGATATCGATGCTGAAACCATAGTTGTATCGGTGGATGAGGGGGCATCGCCAGAGCGGGAAAGAGGTCGGTTATTAATATGAAGAGAGTCATAGCTTAGTATACCATTACTAAGACCGTCTTGTCCGTAGGAGAGAGAGAGGTCATCATGAACGGTGTACATATCGGCTGAAAAAGCAAAATCATGATCCTTCATTGCATACGAGGCCCCGATTTTACGGGTTCCATAGCTTCCTGCAGAAACAAACCAGCGGCTGAGTCCATCAGCCTGAGCTTCCCCCTTATAGGTCGTTACGACGATGGATCCGGCATAGCCGGAATGTCCGTCACTGTAACTTCCAGGTCCACGAACGATCTCGATCCGTTTGATCATGTCAATCGGCATTGTAAGATAGGCAGTATAACCGTCGAAAAAAAGGTCATTAACTTCGACGCCGTCAACGATCAGTTTGCTCTGTCCATAGGAGACAGGATTGGAACCTCGAATGACAGGATTGAATAAAGAGAGGTTGTCGCTGGAAATATTGACTCCTGCGACGAGGGTGAGGGCTTCTTTAAGTGAGGATGCACCGGCCCGGGAAAGTTCTTCACCGTCAAATACCGTCATTATGAAGGGAAGATAATCGATATTGGCCCGTTGATCTTTTGCCATTTGTGCAATACTGCTCATATCATCAGTGAGGTTATTAAAAAGATCGGTACCTGTCTCAGCAGAAAAAAGAGACCAATGGAGTGATAATAGGATAAGAGAGAATCGGACACTCATGGCATTCTTTCATAGAAGGTTTATGGTCTCGGGATGAGAGAATGACAGTATAGCACTCAGAACCGATGTTCATTATATTGAAAGATAGTATAAAAATTGTTAATCCCTACTGAAAAACAATTCAAGAAGGTAAAACGGTAGGCTTGTGTTTTACAGTTTATGATGTGATGATATCCCGCTGATTTAACCTCTGGTCTATAATTTGTGACTTTTTTAAATAGAATATTTTTTCGGAAAAGGAAGTCTTATTATAAATAATGCACCATCTCTAAAATTATACGCTTCTATTGTACCTTTGAATTTTATTTCGACGATCATTTTAGCAATAAAAAGTCCTAATCCAGTCCCTTGAGATTGATGCTTTGTTGTAAAATAGGCATCAAATATATTCTCAATTATGTTTGGATCAAATCCTCCGCCGTTATCGTATATTTTAATGAGATTGTTTTCCTTTTCGGCCATGCATTCGATGGTTATTTTACTACTGAGAGCATCTGCAGCATTGTTGAGGATAATCACAATCACCTGTTCTAATTCATTGATGGAACCGTAAGCATGCAAGGTTTTATCCAGATTAAGCTCTATTGCTATCTTTTTCTTATCAAGTGTACTATCAAGTAGCTGCATGGTAGTTTCAATGGCGTTTTTAATCGAAAATATTTCCATTTTTTTGTCGTTTTGCTCACCATTTAAAAAATCTTTAAAGATGTCAATCGTTTTTGACATAAATTCTACTTGAATGTGCATATCGTTAAAAAGTTTTTGTTGGTATTGAGTGTCAATTTCTCCCATCATGCTTTTTATGGTTAAATCGGTAATACACAGCTCAACTATGTTAAGAGGCTGTTTCCATTGGTGGGCGATATTGTTGATCATCGTTCCCATTTCAATAAATCGCGACTGCTTCATCAAAAGGGCGTCTTTGATTCGATTGTTTTCTTTTTCTATCTTTTTTTTCATCATTGTATCATCAATATTTTGCTGCATATGGAGAAATCCGTTAACGATTTCAGATATCACATCGTCTTTTTTTTCGATAAATGGTTTGAATATCAGCTTGTCACCAGGCAAATATCTTTTGATTTCTGCTGCAATATTTCTCAGAGGTGTGAGCAGTTCTTTCAGCAGACGCATTTCCAGATAAAAATAGAGAACCAGTAGTGAGGCAAGAAGCCCCCCCGCAATATAGAATTTATGAGAGAGTTCTTGCAAAATATGCTGGTCATACACAATCCTAAGCGTCCCTATACTGTTATTAACATCACTATTTTCCGGACTGTAGACTATCTTTGCATATGTTAAATTATACGGATTGCTTGAAGCGTATGCCGATGATTTAACCTCTGATATCAGCGATCCGTTCTTATCTGTAAAGGATATATAGTCCAGATTATAGGATTTAAGCATACTTTTTAGAAACTCGTCCATCCTTAAATTGTTAGATTCTTTGTTTATAAAATACCATATACTCACTTTCGGCGATAGTGATTCAGAAATAATTATGATATGTCTTTTTTCGGATTCGATGAATGTATCACTGACAAGCACGTATATAAACATGCCGATTCCGGCAATTATAATGGTCAGGGCAACAACAACGAATGAAAGTAACTTCCTCTGTAATGTAACAGTAGTAAACGCTTTTATAAATCCTTTCTCTGATACAGTTTTCATTGCTGATTAGTATGTTCCTTCCTGTGTTATGTATGTTTCGTTTAAGAGGTAATTTTGATAGTTGTTTTAAAATTACTTATAGTTATTCAAAAAGGATTTGAATTATGATTCTAACGAAACTTTTTAAAGAGGGAAATAAGTTTCATTAAATGACATTGCAGAAGTTGGATTTCATATGTACGGTTTGATTATAAAGATCGAAAATTTTAAGTCGTATTTCTAAATAAACGGTATGGTTCTTTTTAGAAAATAGATGAGAATTTTGGGAGTTCAAAAGGTCTTTTAATTTACTATTAAATGCCAACACGATAGGATAAGATAAAATGTTTATAATCGCTGTAAATGGTCTAGTATTGATGATTATTTTGTTCGATTTTATAAGGATTATTTATGATGTATCTTTCTAAAACCCGTCTTTCCTATAAGATTGTTGGATCGTTAGTATTGATTTTCTTGCTAGTTTTTTTAACGCTTGGCGTAGTTGTCAGTATGGTTTTTGAAAATACGACGTTAGTTTCGGAAAAACAAAAGGCTAATTTACTATTACGAACCATTGAAAAACCGCTTCAAATTACCCTCTATTTAAAGTTTTACGATCAGATTGCAGATAAAGTTTCCCCTGTCGTAACGGTTCCTGATGTAAGGGAGCTTTCGGTTCGTGATAATAACGGAAAGATATTGTACCTTTACTCTAACAGTAAAAAAATGTTGCCATCCACACATGAAGCAATTAGTGTTTCTCATCTGATTAAGGAACCGACATCTGGTCGGCTGATGGGATCAATTAGCCTGCGTTACAGCGATTTGACCTATAATGAGACGCGTCAATCAATACGTAAGATTGTGTACGGTTTCGGAGTGAGTATAGCGCTGCTTTTTTTCGTTGCGGTATGGTGGGTCCGTTATCTTCTCTCTCCTTTGACTAAGATTGCTCAAAAAGTACATTATTACAAACCTGGTGACCGTATGGTGTTTGAGGAGGATGGCAGTATGGAGATTGAACAAATCGTTACGGCATTCAATGCGATGCAAGAAACGACCCATATTTATCTGGAACAAATTGAAGCAATGAATACCTCCCTTGAGATCACGGTTAATAAAAAAACTCGTGAGCTTGCAGACCAGTATTATACTGATCGGCTGACCGGTTTGCCTAACCGTTACAAACTGCAAGAAAAATTGCTCAAAGGAGAAATTATGGCTCTGGCAATTGTCAATATAGATGATTTCAAGGAAGTTAATGACTTTTTTGGTATTTCCATTGGAGATGAAATGCTGGTGCAGGTCAGTTCATGGCTCAATGAGCTCTCAAGCACATGTTATCGTTTAGGTAGTGATGAATTTGCTCTGACTTTCTATGATCTGCTTGATCAAGCTGAGGTTGAACATCGTTTACTCATGCTCATAAAACTATTGGATGAGAAGACTTTTATGGTAAAGGAAGAGACCCTGAATATTAGAGTCACTATCGGTGTTGCTCTGGGAAGTGAAAAAGTGTTGACACGCGCTGATATTGCGCTACATCATGCCAAAGAAAATAATAAACAGATCGCTTTTTACAATCAGAACGAAGGAGTTGAAGAACACTATCGTTCTAACCTGACAATGGCTTCTCATGTTCGCAGAGCACTTTTTGAACACCGTATTATCTGTTATTATCAGCCGATTGTCAATTTGGAAACAGGTACAGTAGACAAATACGAAACCTTGGTTCGGATGATAGACGAAGAGGGTAATATTGTTCCGCCGATGGAATTTTTACCCATCGCGAAGAAAACAAAACTCTATCCCCAAATTACACTTGAAGTGGTCTATCAAGCCTGTACCCTTTTTGCTAATCGTAAAGAGGAATTTTCTATTAATCTGTCTGACAGTGACATACGCAATCCCCATACAGTAAGCGAGATTATTAAAACAATTAGAAAAACGGGTACTGCACCCAGAGTCGTATTTGAGATTTTGGAATCAGAGGGGATCGAGAATTATGACGAAGTGATAGAGTTTATTACGCAGGTCAAAGCTTTGGGGGCAAAAATAGCCATCGATGATTTTGGGACGGGGTATTCTAATTTTGAGAACATTCTAAAGTTGAGCGTCGATTACATTAAAATAGACGGCTCATTGATACGGGAGATTACCGGTAACCCGCGACATCATATTATTGTTGAAACGATTATCGATTTTGCGCAGAAAATTGGGGCCAAGACGATTGCTGAGTTTGTCAGTGATGAGGCTATCTATAACACTATCAAAAAAATCGGTGTGGATTATTCACAAGGGTACTTTACCGGCAAACCGACATCACTTTCGTGATACAGTTTTATAGAGAGGGATTTTAGCGGAGTACATGCCCCACAAATTTTGACATATTGTTCAAAATCTTGCCACCGCGACGAAATCCTAATCCGCACGCTTCGTAAGCAAAAAATACGCCCGCTTGGTAGCTGTTTCCTTTTATATCTTTAGGGAACTCGACGTATTCTTGATAGATTGGTTTGAAATTACCATAGGGACCGTCATTGGCTTCGAGAACGTTGCCTGATGCATCTAAAATCTTTACATTCGAACCTTCACGTCCGAACATACGCTTTTCAACACATTGGAGTCCCTGTAGAGGCTCATATGAAGTTTTAAGGAGATAGGGTGACTCAGGGAAAAGATCACAGAGTATTTTCAGCATCCCTTTGGATTGGAAGAGTAATGTGTAGGCAGGATTGAGAATGATTGCTTTTTGGTTATTCATAATGGTAGTAAGTAAAACAGCAAGTTCGTTTTCATCGATAGCGATGTCTTCCCACGGGAAAAGTTTAAACCAGTATTCATAAGGAATATTATTACTGTCATAAATTCCTTCTTCATCAAATTTAACCCCTCCAAGCGGTTCAAATCCCGTTTCAAATCCAGCATCGATTGCCATTTGTTGCAATAATCGTACGGTTTGTTCCTCTTCGGTATTTCCACTCACAGAGCTAAAAAGAATTTTCCATCCGTCATAGTGTTTTTCAAATTCGCTCGGGTCATCAAAGAGGGTGACAAGACGGCGAAAGTTTTCACTAAAGGCTTCATAGATGTTGTTAAATTGACGCTCTTCATCCATATTGTTGTGTTTAAGAATCGCCCATTGAAGTATTGCAGTTTCGAAAAGTGAAGTTGGGGTGTCGGCATTGAATTCGATAAGTTTGATAGGTTTTCCATCGATCCCGCCGGCTAAATCAAAGCGACCATATAGGTGCCAATGGACATCATTGTCCCAACTTTTTTTAATAGCCTCTATAAGGTTAAACGGGATACCAAGTTCAAAGAAGAGGTTATTATCGATAACGTGTTGAGCCGCCGTTGCGTACATATCGTAGAGCTCATTGACACACTCATAATAGGCTTCAGCTTCGTGATCACTTACAATAACGAGTTCATCTGCAACGTACTTGCTTTCATCACTGTCGGTATGCCATGCGAAGCCAATTTCTTCCAGGATGCTGTCATTTATAGGATTGATTGTTTGAAGTGATATCATCATTATCCTCCGTAACTGCTAGATGATGAAGTGCTGCTTGCACCTTTATTTCCAAAAAAGCTTTTTTTACCTGAGCTAGCCGTAGATGATCCGCCACCTGCACCAGCTGATTTATGATACGCTGAACGATTGGATACATCTTGATGTCTTTGAACATTTTTATTGTTCATAAGAGCATTTCCGATCATGTTTCCGAGCAATGCACCGCCGGCAGCAGCGAGGATAGTACCTGCTAATCCCATCCCTTCTCCGTGAGGCTCAGAGTTGAGTTCTGATTTCCCTTCTTGCATTTTTTTGTACTCTTGATCTGCGAGGGCTTTCATCTCTGCTTCGGTTAATACACGTTCATGTACGGTTCCATTCTGATCTGTTTCACGAATAATGGCACGGCTAGGACCTGTGGTTGGCATCTCTTCAATAATGACGTATTTACCGCTCGTTTGCTGCTCAACAACAAGAAATTTATTCGCACCTTCTGGTTTTTGCTCTTCTTGATTACTTTGGCATCCAGAGAGGGCACTTAAAACGGCAAGACCTGTGGCTCCAAGCATAATATTTTTTGCACTAACAATGTGTTTCATTTTCTTTCCTATCGTAGTTTTTTAAATTGGGTTGAGGTAAGTTTAAAAATTTTAGAGGGCGTTGAAGAATTAAAACCTCTTAAATCTTCGATGATAGTATCACTATGAGAGAGACAAAAATCTTTATCATAATCACGACCGCTCTCATTGGCAGAAGTAGAATAAAGCCAGCCATATTTTTGAATCAAACGAGAGTGCGTTGAGTCGGCTACGTATCGGATTGCCTGATTTTTAATGACAAACGTTGTCTGTCGTGCATGTCGAACCCATGAACGATATTTGAGGGGAACTCTCACTGTGGACTGAAGCAAGCTTAGGGAAGCAAAAACTTTTAAAAAAGGCTTTCCCTCTTTTCTCCCTTTGACCTGCACCAAAGAAACGCTGTCTTGTGAGAGAAAACCGACGGTTGTATCGGTCTGAGCGAGGATAATCGGCATTTTAACGTACCAAAAAATCCTGAAGTGCATGAGGTTTCATCCAGCTGTCATCACCCATATAGGTCATCGCTTCGATGGCTGCACGCGCTGCACTGAGGGTTGTAAAATACGGGATTCCCATACGTAAGACCACTTGACGAATTTGCTCTGCATCTTTTTTGGATGTTTTATTATCAGAAGTATTGATGGCGAGAGAAATATCACCGTTTTTCATCATGTCTTCAATATTCGGGCGACCTTCTGAAATTTTCAAAACGACTTCACACGGGATTCCGGCAGCTTCAATAATTTTTTGAGTACCGCGAGTCGCAACCAGTTTAAATCCTTGCGTATGCAAACCACGCGCAATTTCTGGTGCATGCATTTTGTCCATTTCGATAAATGAGAGAAAGCATGTACCCGCTGTAGGGATTTTATTCCCTGCAGCAAGTTGGCTTTTGGCAAAACTTATTCCAAAGTTCTCACTGATACCCATAACTTCACCGGTTGACTTCATCTCAGGTGAGAGAACCAAGTCAGCGCCATAAAGTTTATTGAAAGGGAATACCGCTTCTTTAATGGCAACATGTCCTTTAAGACGAGGTTTGAGAAGACCATTTTCTTCCATAACAACATTGTAGTTGTCATAAAATTTCAGAGCATTGCGAAGTGTATCTCCAACCATAACCCGTGTTGCAACTTTCGCAAGAGGCATACCGGTAGCTTTTGATACAAAAGGTACCGTTCGAGATGCACGAGGGTTGACTTCGATGATGTAGACTTCATTTTGAAAGATTGCGTATTGGATATTGAGCAATCCAATTACACCAAGTCCCAATGCAATTTTTTTGGTTTGTTGTTCCACTTGTGCTTGATGATCGGCGCTGAGGCTTACAGGCGGAAGAGAACATGCGCTGTCTCCTGAGTGAATCCCTGCTTCTTCAATGTGCTGCATGACAGAGCCAATATAGACATCGGTTCCATCGGTAATCGCATCGACATCAAGTTCAACAGCTTGATCTAAAAATTTGTCTACCAAAACGGGAGAGTCGTTGCTCACGGATACGGCAACATCCATGTAGGTACGCAGTTCGTCTTCATTGTAGACAATACGCATCGCACGTCCACCCAAAACATACGATGGGCGCACAAGAACCGGATAACCAAGTTCTTCGGCTACTTTAAAAGCTTGCTCTTTGGTCATAGCGATACCATTTTCAGGTTGCTTGAGTCCTTGTTCTACAACAAATGCGGAGAACTTTTCACGGTTTTCAGCCAAGTCAATTACTTCTGCTGACGTACCTGCAATGACTGCTCCGATATTGTGAAGTGCATTGGCAAGTTTGAGAGGAGTTTGACCTCCGAAATGGACGATAATCCCATTCGGTTGCTCACGCTCAACGACAGCACGAACGTGTTCAAAATCGATAGGCTCGAAATAAAGTACATCGGAGGTATCGTAGTCGGTTGATACGGTTTCAGGATTACAGTTGTACATAATTGTTTCAATACCCATCTCTTTAAGAGCAAATGCGGCATGAACACAACAGTAGTCAAACTCGATTCCCTGACCGATACGGTTTGGCCCTCCGCCTAGAATCATAACTTTTTTCTTGTCACTGGCTCGAGGCTCTTGAGCACCCAAGCGGGTGATATTGGTTGTTGAATACAAATACGGGGTTAAGGCACCAAACTCAGCAGCACAAGTATCTACCTCGTTATATTCATGAGCGATTGCCAGGGCTTTACGAGCATTATAAATATCTTCTTCTTTTGTCGCTTTATCATTAAGCGTGATAAGACGTGCAATGCTTTTATCCGAGAATCCTTCGGTTTTAAGAATACGAAGTTGTGGTTCATCGGTAAGTATTTTGGACGTGATGCGTGGTTCTTGTGCAATCAGTTCCTCGATTTGAGTTAAAAACCATGGATCAATTTTAGAAAGTTCAAAAATTTCACTATGGCTTAGTCCCATACGGAACCCTTGCGCAACGTAGAGAATACGCTCAGCATTGGGACGGCGAATTTCGTGTTTAACAAATTCTAAATCACCATCGATAGGATCAAAACCGCTTAACCCTGTCTCAAGGGAGCAAAGAGCTTTTTGAATGGATTCTTTGAAGGTACGACCGATTGCCATTACTTCCCCGACTGATTTCATACTCGTTGTCAGCGTTGATTCAGCTTCTGGGAATTTTTCAAAGGTAAAGCGAGGAATTTTGGTAACGATGTAATCGATTACCGGTTCAAATGCTGCGGGAGTTCCGGTAATGTCATTGGTTATTTCATCAAGAGTAAATCCTACTGCAAGTAGAGTTGCAACTTTGGCGATAGGATATCCTGTTGCTTTAGATGCTAGCGCCGAAGAACGAGAAACACGAGGGTTCATTTCGATGACAATCATACGTCCCGTTTTAGGATCAACAGAAAACTGGACATTGGATCCGCCTGTATCAACTCCGATTTCACGTAAGATTGCAAACGACGCATCACGCATACGCTGATATTCTTTGTCCGTAAGAGTAAGGGCAGGGGCTACAGTAATAGAGTCACCTGTATGAACACCCATAGGATCGAAGTTTTCGATAGAACAAACGATGATACAGTTATCATTGCGATCACGAATAACTTCCATCTCGTATTCTTTCCATCCAAGAAGTGATTCTTCGATCAAAATTTCAGTGATAGGAGACTCATCGAGACCTCGTTGAGCGAGGAGTTTAAATTCGTCAATGTTATATGCAACACCGCTTCCTCCTCCTGCAAGGGTATAGGAAGCACGAATAATGGTAGGAAAACCGATTTCATTGGCAGCACTGATTGCTTCTTCAATGTTGTAGGCATAACGAGAAATAGGAAGATCCATTCCAATTTTGAGCATACACTCTTTAAACGCTTGGCGATCTTCTCCTTTTTTGATAGCACTTGGATTGGCCCCGAGGAATTCAATTCCCTCTAAAAGACCTTGCTCGTGCATAAGCATGGCAGCATTAAGCGCAGTTTGTCCCCCCATGGTTGGGAGGATGGCATCTACTTTTTCATCTCTGATGATTTGAGCAATAATTTCAGGTTTAATCGGTTCGATATAGGTGCGATCGGCAAATTCTGGATCGGTCATAATGGTGGCGGGATTGGAGTTGATAAGTACAACACGGTACCCTAGCTCTTTAAGAGTTTTAACCGCTTGTGTCCCAGAGTAGTCAAATTCACACGCTTGACCGATGACGATTGGACCTGATCCAATGAGAAGTATCGTTTTAATGTCGTCGCGTTTTGGCATGCTTACCCTTTTGTCAGAAAAATTTGTCAATTATAGGGCAAAAGCACTTAAAAGCTCATTTAAAATAGGGTTATGAATGCGCTTTTTAAGAGTGATCAGTCGCGAGAGCACTCCGCTGAGGAGCTAATTTTGGACTTGATTCAAAATTTGAGAATATCTTAAATGGAGAGATTATTTCACTTTGGTTATGACGTGAAAATAAGTAGGATTTTTAGCATAAAAATAGGGTTCAACTACAGCGCTTTGGTAACCGCTTGCTTTGGAAATAGAGATTATTTTCCCTACTTTAAGTCCGGAGAAAAAAATTCGATCCAAACCAGAAGTAACGATTTCATCTCCAACATAAATTGGTATCCATGTGGGGATAAATTCAACAACAAGATGACGTTCATTATTACCTCGCACAATTCCTGGAGCTTGCGAATTTCCGACTGAAACGGCGTAAGAACTTTTTATATCACCATTGAGAAGTGCCATAGGGGAATGATTTTTAGAGACAACAATCCCGGCAACATAACCTCGATAGATCAAACCATAAACACGAGCAGAATCAAAATGATCCATCTCAAGCCATAATTTATGAGGATCACCCATTCTCACATAAGAAATAGTACGTACAAGTTCAACGGAAGGAAGTGTTTTAATAGAACTATTTTGAAGTTTCAATAGATTTTGGTATTCACTTGCTACTTGGTGAAGAGTTAAAATTTCACGTTCATAATAGCGATTCTTCTGTTGTAATTCGGTAATGGTTTTTTCTTGAGAAATATGCTTTGCAATAGAGTTTTTAAAACCTTGAATTTGGTTTAAATAGGTAGTTTTGATGCTTTGTGAGAGATGAATGAAGGGAGTTTGTAAAAAAGGGCTAAAATAAAGAGCCCCGCCCACACATGCGAGAAGAAGAAGTGTGAGTGAAAGACGCTGTTTATTCATTATCGAAAAGTTCGTGAAGTTGATCGATCTCTTCGAGCGCTCGTCCTGTACCACGTGCTACACAAAGCAATGGCTCGTCAGCAACGTAAACAGGAATTTTAATGGTTTCAGAAAGGTATTTGTCAAGTTGGCGAATCAATGCTCCGCCACCTGTTAAAATAACACCGTTGTTGACAATATCACCTGCTAAATCAGGTGGCATATTCTCTAGCACATCCCGTAATGCTTCAAGAATCTCTTTGAGCGGATCACGCATCGCTTCGCGAGCATCTTCACTGGAAAGTTCAAGAGAGGTTAACAAACCTTCTACTTGATCGCGGCCGTTGATAATCATTTTGAGTTCTTGAGCCAATGGCATTGCAGTACCGATATTGATTTTTATGTCTTCCGCAATACGCTCACCAATAAGAAGATTGTATTTACGTTTGACATAATCCATGATAGCACGGTCAATTTTGTCACCTGCAACACGAATAGAGCGGCACAGTACCAATCCTCCCAATGAGATAACGCCGATTTCCGTTGTTCCTCCACCGATATCAACGATGACATTTCCTTTTGGCTCACGAATATCGATTCCTGCACCGATAGCGGCAGCCATAGGTTCGTCGATAAGATAGACTTCACGTGCTCCTGCGCTCATTGCTGATTCACGAACTGCTTTACGCTCAACTTGTGTTAAGCCGTAAGGGATACAAATGATAATGCGAGGACTGATAAGATTTCGTCGTCCATGCGCTTTTTCAATAAATCGGCGAATCATTTTTTCAGTCATATCGAAATCGGCAATAACACCGTCTTTCATAGGACGAATAGCTTTGATATTTCCTGGTGTTTTACCAACCATCTCTTTGGCTTCACGTCCAACTGCGAGGACTCTTTGTTGACCGTATTTTTCTGTTTTGACCGCAACAACAGAAGGCTCATTGATAACAATGCCTTTCCCCTTGACAATTACAAGGGTATTCGCCGTGCCCAGGTCGATGGCAAGGTCGTTTGAAAAGAGTCCGATAAGTTTATTAAATAGCATTATTATGTCCTATGCGCTTTTTTGAGACGTTTTTTTGATGTAAACTGGAAGGGATGCTTCATCAACCACTTCTTTTGTGATGATTACTTCGTATCCACTGTATTCTGGGAGCTCATACATGATTTCACCCATAATTTCTTCTAAGATTGCACGAAGACCGCGTGCTCCTGTTTTACGGGTAAGAGCTTTGGCTGCAATGGCATTCAATGCCTCTTTTTCAAAAGTGAGCTCAACGTCATCGATGGCAAAAAGTTTGATGTATTGTTTTGCAAGACAGTTTTTTGGCTCGGTGAGAATACGTACCATTTCGTCTTCGGTGATTTTATTCAAAGATGCAATAATTGGAAGACGTCCAATAAGCTCAGGAATAAGGCCATAATTGACCAAATCATCGGGTTCAACGTTTTCAAAGCTATCATCACCCTCAGCGGAATTACGTTTTTCATGACCAAAGCCCATGACGTTTTTCCCTTTTTTACGCTCTAAAATTTGTCCTAATCCATCAAATGCACCGCCGCAAATGAATAGAATTCCTGAAGTGTCGATTTGGATAAAATCTTGATTCGGGTGCTTACGCCCGCCTTTTGGAGGGATGTTGACAATGGCGCCTTCAATGATTTTTAGTAGTGCTTGCTGAACCCCTTCACCCGAGACATCACGAGTGATAGAACGGTTTTCGCTCATGCGGGAAATTTTGTCAATTTCATCGATAAAGACAATGCCCTGTTGTGCGCGTTCAATGTCACCGTCAGCAGCTTGAAGAAGTTTAGTAAGAATATTTTCAACGTCTTCACCAACATAACCAGCTTCAGTAAGACTGGTTGCATCGGCAATGGCGATAGGTACATTGAGAACACGAGCGATGGTTTGTGCCATGAGTGTTTTACCGCTTCCGGTAGGTGCTATAAGTAAGACATTGGATTTGGCAATTTCAGTATCATCGTCTACATTATGATGTTTAAAAATCCGTTTGTAATGGTTGTAAACAGCTACTGAAAGAAGTTTACGCGCACGTTCTTGACCAATAATGTATTGACCTAAAAAAGTATTGAGTTCTTTTGGAGTCAGTAATTCAGTATTTAAATGCTCATGTGCAGCAGAAGAATCATTGCTGTTCTCTCCAAACATAATCTTGTAAGCTGAAAATACACAATTTTTACAAATGTAAACATTGTTACCAGCAATAAGTGGGTTTTGGTCGCTTTCTTGCGCTTCGCAGAAGCTACAATGACGGTGTATCATGATTCTTTCCTTTCGAAGGGGATGCCCCGTTTGGTATTAATAATAAAGGTACATATATTTTTTACATACTCACTTGATGTGGCTTCTAATAGTGCGGCTGCATTCTCTTGAAGAGGTTTCCCTGACTCAAAAAGTTCTCGATAGGCAGCTCTAAGAGCGTCAATATCTTCACGTGCAACGTGACGGCGAAGACCGTTGAGATTAAGTCCTCGTAATACTGCACGATTTCCTTCTACGAGACAATATGGAGGTACGTCCTGGGATAGGGCAGATGCTCCGGCTATCATGGCATAATCCCCAATTTTTACAAACTGATGAATCGGTGTCATACCTCCGACAACGGCATAATTACCCATTTCTACGTGTCCTGCAAGGGTTGCAGCATTTGCAAGAATACAGTGGTCTCCGATGATAACATCATGCCCTAAGTGAACATATCCCATAAAGAGATTGTGATCACCTACAACGGTTTTGCTCCCGCCGCCTGCAGTTCCAGGATTAAAAAGAGTGAACTCACGAATGGTATTATGGTCGCCAATGATAAGTTCAACTTTTTCACCTGCGTACTTTAAGTCTTGGGGAACGGAGCCCAAAACAGCATGTGAAAAAATAGTGTTATTCTCGCCAATGGTGGTTTTTCCATAAATACACGTACTGGCAGCTATTTTAGTCCCTTTTCCAATCGTAGATTGGCTGGAAATAAAACAAAAAGGTCCGATTTCAACATCTTCTGCGATAAGAGCACCCTCTTCAATCACTGCAAGTGGAGATATTTTACTCATAATGTCCTACTTGTCCACGATCATAGCTTTGAGTTCAGCTTGAGCAACAAGAGTGTCATCAACATACGCTTTACCCTCTAAAACCCAGATAGCGCCTTTGTGCTTAATGACGGTCATACGGTATTGGAGGCGATCACCAGGACGGACTGGGGCACGAAATTTTGCACCGTCGATACTCATGAAATAGACTACTTTTTTAGCTGCTTCTTCTTCGGTCATGTCCATGCTCTGAAATGCCAATATTCCGCCAGCTTGAGCCATTCCCTCTAAAATCATAACGCCTGGATAGATAGGGTGTCCAGGAAAATGACCTTCGAATATTTGTTCACCGATGGTGACATTTTTAAAGCCAATAAGCGATTCGTTCGGAGTAATACTCGTTACTCTATCGACAAGGAGAAAAGGAAAACGGTGAGGTAAAATTTTTTGTATTTGAATGACATCCATCATATTTATAAACACCTTAAGTAAAAAGTCCGCCAATTTTACCGCAAAAATAGTTAATTAATGATAATTAGCTTTCAACTTACTTTAAATACTCATTTTTGAGTGCATGTCTGACAAGTAAATCTGCGACTTCAAAACTAGCATCAACAAATTCTAATCCAGATAGGTCTCTCATGCTTTTTCGCTCTTCAGCACTGTCGATTTTGATAATGATATTGGCGTCTTTGTTGTAGTTGAGGATGGCTTCGCTGATGAGTCGTCTATTGTGTTCACTGCTCATTGTGATGATGACAGCTTTTGTCTCTTTGACCATCAACGACTCTAAAACGGGGAGTTTATTTAAGTGCCCAAAATATGCCATGTAGCCAAGTTTTCTAGCATGTAAAACGTGTTTAAGGTTATCAGATATGATGATGAAATTTGCTCCTTTTGCCTGTAAAGAAGCGGCAACAATTTTTCCAAGTGTTGCAAATCCGGCAACGATAATGTGACCTTGGCGTTCGATAGGTGTAATAACGTCGGATTCATAAAACTCTTTTTCAAAATAAGAAGAGAGTTTATAAATATTTCCGATAATAAACGGAGTGAGGATCATGGATATGACACTTACGAGGATCAAAAAACTGGACATCTCTTGAGAAATAAGATTTTGCGATCCTGCAAGAGCAAAAATGGCAAAGGAAAATTCACCAATCTGTGCAAGTGCGAGAGCTGTTTTGGCAGAGGTGTTTTTATCGGAGTTACGTCGAATGATGCTATAAATAACTACCGCTTTAAAGAGCATGGAAAAAATGAAAATAAACGTGATGATATGGATATTTTCTAAAAAATAAAGCATATCGATCTTGGTTCCTACACCAAAGAAAAATGCTCCAAGAAGCAGATCTTTATAGCTTGCGATATCCGATTCGACTTTGACGTTAAAGCGGGTGTCGGCGATAATCATCCCTGCTATAAACGCTCCAAGCGAGTACGTAAATCCCATACTGTGGGCAAGCAGTGAAGCTCCGATAAGAATGGAAAATACAGAACCCAAAAAGAGCTCTTCAAGCTCTGTTTTAGCCGAAAACTGTAAAAGGGCATTAACAATCTTTTCCCCAAGGGTAAACATAAACACCACGACAAAAATAGCTGAGAGTATCGTTTTCCATAAGACTTCGCTCAGAGAGAGGGTATCGTTGGACAAAAAGGTGATGAGGAGCAAAATGGGGATAACGGCAAGGTCTTGAAAAATCAAAATTCCCATCGACTTTTGCCCATACGGTGTATGGATGTCTTTGGACTCTTTGAGATAAGTGAGGACGATTGCGGTAGATGAGAGCGAAAAAGCCAAAGATATGATAAGTGATGTGTTGAAATCGAGATGAAAAAGAGTAAACGAGAGTAAAAAGATCACCACGACGCTGAATAATACTTGCAGTAGACCGTTTGTGAGGAGAATCTCTTTCATTTTTTTGATTTTATCAAGACTGAGTTCTAGTCCGATGGTAAACATCAAAAAGACGATTCCGAATTCACCGATTAACTCTAAAGAATCATTACCATGTCCATTAAAGCCAAAGAGGGTGCTAATGATTGTCCCTGTCGCAATGTAGCCTATGATATGAGATATCCCAAATCGCTTTAGGATAATATTGAGAACTGTGGCAATGGCAATGGTTAAAAAGATTGATAAGAGTAAGTTTTCCATAAAGATGATTATAGTGGACTAAGTGCTTTATGTGTGATTAAAAAGTAGGCGTATTAGAGAGTTTACAGCAGTATGAGCTTTTCTTTCGTATCGTCATACGTTTTCGTCTCTAAGAGAAGGGTGATTTTAGCAGTCGGTATTTCATCCACGACGATGATTGCAGAAGTGTTGAACGCGCTTTCGGTAAGCTTGGCACGTAAAGTCATTTCAATATCAATATCAGGAGCATTAAACATCAACTCTTGAGTATTTTTATAGACTGATGTGGTGAGGGTGTTGAAGGTATCGAGAGTGATAAAACGTACCTCTTCACGATTGAGAAAAAATTGCCCGTTTATCTCAAAATCGATTTTCCCCTCGGTCGATGTGCGGTTGATGGTTGAGTAAAAGAGTGGATAGGATGGGATGATTACGGAGCCTGTTTTTACCGAAGCACGCATGAGCCGATAATTTAAAAATCGCTCGCGTATGATTTTATAGGGGATGTCTGAATCTTCGAGATCCATACGCTTGGTATAAAGTTCAAGACGCTCTTCGATGGAAGCAGGGAGAATTTGGCGAGAGAGGGGAGAGAACATCTCATCCATTAGACGATGTTGCTGGTCGCGTTGCATGGTGAGTCCGAAGATGCAGCCGCAGTAGTCTTGACGATACAGTTGTTCTTCTTTACTAACACGGCTTTGGTCGTTGCTTCCGCCATTTTTACGGTAATCAAACGCGATGAACTCGACGCCATGCGTTGCATGAAACACATCGCCGCTTTTTTTGAGTTGTTCTTGCGATTTTAGAGGGCTGACGAGGAGGGTGGTGGTCATCGATTTCTCGCCGAGTTCCAATGCTTTGTAAGCGCTTACTTCAAAACGACGGTCAAAACATACTTCGCAACGCGCCCCTTTTTCAGGTTCTTTTTCGAGTCCTCGGACGGCATTCATCCAATCTTCAAAATCGTATTGACCTTCGATGAGCTCAATACCCAGTTTTTTACAACTTCGTGTTACGTCTAAAAGGCGCAGTTGATATTCGCTGTTAGGGTGGATATTGGGATCATAGAAGAATCCGATGAGTGTTTCATCGGGAAATTCCTGTTGCAGCTTTTCCATAAAGAAATGGGAATCAACACTGCAACAGATGTGTACTAGCATGATTAGTCGCGAGCAGCTAAAATTTCAACTTTTTCAATAACGTCACGCATAGCGATACTGTCAAGAACTGCCATTGATTCAGCGTCATCTTTCTCAATTCCGCCGAAAACTGTGTGAACACCATCAAGATGTGGAGTTGCAGCAAAACAGATGAAGAACTGGCTTCCGCCTGTGTTTGGACCTGCGTGTGCCATTGACAATGTTCCTTTGACGTGACGGTGTGTGTTAAGTGCTGTTTCACAAGGGATTGCCCAACCTGGACCGCCGGTACCAGAACCATGAGGACATCCGCCTTGTGCCATGAAGCCTGGGATTACACGGTGAAAGTTAAGTCCGTCATAATAGCCGTCTTTTACCATTGCAGCGAAGTTTGCAACGGTATTTGGAGTCTCATCATTGTATAGCTTGATCCACATAACGCCTTTGGCTGTGGTCATTTTCGCCCATTGGTAGCTTGCCATCTCTTCTGGAGTGACAGTATAAGTTTTAAGTTCTTTGCGTCCGAACATTAGGTGATCCTTGAGGGAATTTTTTGAAATTATAGTCGGTTTTTCTTAACCAATCGGGTGTAATGAGTTATAATGGAGCAATTTTATTTGACAGGAATGGCATGGAGTCTTGGTTACAGCATAGGTTGTCTCGTATTTCTTTACGAGAACTTAATTTCTATACCATTGTCTTTATCCTCTTTTTCACGGTTATTTTTTCGTCATTACTGATTTACGATGAATACAAAGATTTTTTAAAAACAGCAGCCCATGGTATTGAGATTAGTAAAAATACTCCGTTAAGCAGTTCTCTTTCGTTTCAAGATTTACCCAAAACACGTTTGATAAAAATAATGGTGGAGATTGCAACGCTGGCGTTGATTTTATTTGGATTTATTGTAGGAATTTCAAAAATTATTAACAGTATGATTGCTCGTGATATGGAGCGTTTTTTGACTTTTTTTGAATCGGCACATGAGAAAGCAGAAGCCATTCTCCCTGACGAACTCTATTTTAATGAGTTCAAAAAAATGGCGGGTTATGCTAATGAGATGGGTTCAACGATTTATGAGCAAAAAGAATCACTTCGTACGCTCAATGCGAGTTTGGAAGATCGAGTAAAACTAAAAACAAAAGCACTGCAACTAAAAAATGAAGCACTTGAAGAGGAGCGTGAGTTTTCACAAGGATTGCTCGAATCGCACAAACAGTTTATTCGTTATGCCATACATGAAACACATACTCCTCTTTCGGTGATTATGGCAAATATCGAGCTCTTTAGTATGAGCGAGGGGCGTAACCGTTATCTGGCTAAAATCGAAGCAGCGGTCAAAAATATCTTTAGTATTTACGATGATTTGAGTTATTTGGTGAAAAAAGACCAGATTGAGTATCCTAAAAAAGCGATGGATTTAAGCGAATACGTCGAAAAACGGCTTGAATTTTTCGATGAGGTCGCCCAATTTTCAAACTTATCATTCGAATACAGTAAGCCTGATTTTCCTGCTTGGATTGTTTTTAATGAGACAAAACTTCAGCGTGTTATTGACAATAATCTCACAAATGCGATCAAATACACCAAAAATGGAGAAGTTGTTCGAGTGGGTGTGAGCTCCAATATCGATGCGTGTGCTTTTTGGGTTGAGAGTAAATCGCAAAAAATCCATGATGTGGATAAAATTTTTGAAGCCTACTATCGTGAGCGTAAAAAAACCGATGGATTTGGATTAGGGCTTAGTCTGGTGAAATCGATTTGCGATGAAGAAGGGGTTGATATTCGTATTGATTCAACGATTGAATATACCCGTTTCGACTATCAGTTTCCAAAAGGAGGGGATGTTTGAAAATTCTTTTGCTTGAAGATGAACAAATGCTCAGTGAAGCAATCAGTGAATATTTGGTGGCATTAGGTCATCGTGTTATGACATGCTATGACGGGAGCGAAGCGTTAGTCTGTGTCCAAGGCGAAAACTTCGATTTGCTTATCCTGGATATTAATGTCCCCGGTATTGATGGGCTGGATTTACTTGAACAGCTTCACGTGCTGAAAATTCGTCCTCCTGCTATTTACATCAGTGCCTTAGCAGATATTGAGGGGATTAGTCGAGCGTATGATCTGGGATGTTACGATTACCTCAAAAAACCATTTCACCTCAAAGAGCTCTCATTGCGCATTGATAAAGTGATGCAGAATTGTCTTATTCCCCAAAGCCATACACGTCTTTCGAAGAGCTATGCGTATGATGCTTCCACCTCAACTTTACTGTGTGATAATGTAACACATCCTCTTTCGAAACGACAATTGCAAATCATTGACCTATTAGCACGAAATCGCGGACGTGTCGTTGATTTTGATCAATTTCGTACCTATATATGGGATGATGAGTACGTTGACAATGCAACAATACGTGCGGAAGTGAGTCGTCTGAATAAAAGTCTCAAAGAAGATTTTATTCAAAATATTCGTGCTTTAGGTTACATGATTGATATTCCACGCTCTGTATAGCGTTACTTTTTTACTCATTTTGTTTGTCTCATTTTGATATTTAGGGATAATTTTTTCTAATTTAACAAATGCTACGTTCGTGCTACGATTACTTTTTATGATGACAGTGAAAGAAACCAGAAGGAGCAAAAATGAAACGAATAATACATCTATCGTTTTTAGCATCAGTCATTGTTGTCAACAGTATGGCAGCAGATGATTTGGCTAGTATGTTTAGTGATGGAAAAGTGAGCGGGCAGTTCCGTGAGTTTACGATTAGCCGTGAGGTTGATGATACACGTACAGCGGCTAATAACGATTATATGCGTAAAGCTAATGCTATCGGTGGATATCTTAAATACGAAACGGGTGCATGGAATGGTTTGAGTTTAGGCGCTGCGGCTTATGGCACTATCGGTTTTGCATTACGTGATAGAACAGACCTAAAGCAAGTTGATCCTACTTTATTAGGTGAACAAAATAGTAATGATCTTTATCTCGGTGAGGCGTATCTCCAGTACAAAAATGGGAATACAGCATTTAAAGCTGGTCGTCAAAAACTTGACACTCCTTTAGCTGGCAGTGATGATGCGCGTATGCTTCCAAACCTTTTTGAAGCGTATGTCTTGAGCAATACGGATGTTAAAGATACAACATTAATTGCAGCTCATGTGACGAAGTTTGCTCAAGGGACATTTGGTCGTGTTTATGATGCATCAACGAATAGCGGGACTACTGGAAATAATGTTTTAAGTGCAACTTCAGGTTATTCTTATTGGGATTCTCGTAATCAAGCGGGTGATTTTACTGATATGGGAGAATATGCTGTTAATAAAAATACCGCTGGTGTCAGTGTTGTAGCGGGAATTTATTCAGGTATTCCAGGATTAAAACTACAACTTTGGGATTATTATGCCCATGATATTTTAAATGCTATTTACGGAGAGGCTAATTATGGCTGGTCTTATGCAAGCGGTGTAGCCCCTTATCTAGCTGCACAATATATCAAAGAAGATAATATTGGCAGTGATTATGCAGGTAATGTGAACAGTGATTTTATGGCTGCTAAAATTGGTGTGAAAGTAGCTAATTTTGATGTCTATGGTGCTGTTTCTCATAACAGTAAAGATGCAACTGCTACTGCTAATGGCGGAACAATCTCTCCATGGGGCGGTATGCCTGCATATACTCAAGGGATGGTAACTCGTCACCAATTTATGGCGGGAACGGATGCTTCTAAAATAGCAGCAGCGTACGATTGGAAAAACTTTGGGATTAACCTCAATACGAGTGTATATTATACTAGCTACGATATGGATGCTTTAAACGGTTATGCAATAGGACAATCATGGACTGCAACAGAATCAGGTTTTGACATCATTTTCAATCCTCAAACATTCAAAAATTTGCAATTACGATTACGTGCCAATTATACTGATGATTTTTATCAGTACTCTGGCGGAACAGTTGCTCAAAATGGTTCAGTCAGCTGGGATGAATACCGCTTTATCGCAAACTATAACTTTTAAAGGAGGTTTATTATGAAACAAGAAATGGTTGATCGTATTAAAAACGATCCAGATTTTATACAGCTTGTCACTGTGCGAACAAAATTCGCATGGACATTGACAATCGTTATGTTAGTGATTTATTTTGGCTTTGTATTGACGATTGCGTTTGATCCGTCGATTTTGGGGACTCCTCTCTCTGCGGGCTCAGTTACAACAGTAGGTATCCCTGTGGGTGTTGCTGTTATTATCAGTGCGTTTCTTTTGACAGGGATTTATGTACGTCGTGCAAACAGTGAATTTGATGAGCTTACTCGTCGTATTAAAGCGAAAGCGAAGGGGGAATAATGAAACCAATACTCTTTTTACTTCTTGGATCAGCTGGGATATTCGCCAGCGAAGCACTTACCGGTGCAGTAGAAAAACAAGCGTTAAATATGTCTGCGATTATCATGTTCTTGATTTTCGTTGGAGCAACACTCGGAATCACGTATTGGGCGGCAAAACGTACCAAAACGGCAAAAGATTTCTATACTGCAGGCGGTGGAATCACTGGTTTTCAAAACGGTATGGCGATTGCGGGAGACTATATGTCTGCGGCATCTTTTTTGGGTATTTCAGCTCTTGTATACGGAAAAGGGTATGACGGTTTGATCTACTCTATCGGTTTCTTGGTTGGATGGCCGATTATTTTGTTTATGGTGGCAGAACAGCTCCGTAATCTCGGTAAATATACGTTTGCAGACGTTGCATCGTATCGTTTGCGTCAAACACCTATTCGTACATTGGCTGCGTTTGGTTCAATTGCAACGGTTATTTTGTATCTCATCGCTCAAATGGTCGGTGCGGGTAAATTGATTCAACTTCTTTTCGGACTTGAATATGAGATCGCGGTTGTATTGGTCGGTGTATTGATGATTCTTTACGTCACTTTTGGCGGAATGCTCGCAACGACGTGGGTACAAATTATTAAAGCCTTCTTATTGCTCTCAGGCGCGACCTTTATGGCGATTGCGGTTATGGCACACTATAACTTCAACTTCGAGACATTGTTTGCTACTGCGGTTGAAATGAAAGACGTAAGTATCATGGCTCCGGGTAAATTGGTATCTGATCCGATTTCAGCGATTTCTCTAGGGGTTGCCTTGATGTTCGGAACAGCGGGTCTTCCACATATCCTTATGCGCTTTTTCACTGTTAGTGATGCGAAAGAGGCACGTAAATCGGTTTTCTATGCGACAGGATTTATTGGGTATTTCTATATCTTGACGTTCATCATCGGTTTTGGTGCAATCGTTATGGTCTTCCAAAATCCACAATATCTTGACCTTGCTAAACAAGCAGTTGACGGTGGTTCTCCAATCCTTGGCGGCGATAACATGGCGGCAATTCACTTATCCCATGCAGTGGGTGGAGACTTCTTCCTAGGCTTTATCTCAGCAGTAGCATTTGCAACGATCCTTGCGGTTGTTTCGGGGCTTACTCTGGCAGGGGCTTCGGCAATTTCTCATGACCTTTATGCGAGTGTTATTCGTAAAGGTAAAGCAGACGGGATGATGGAGATGAAAGTTTCTAAAATCGCTACGGTTATTCTTGGTATCGTCGCGATTTATCTTGGTATAGCATTTGAAGAGCAAAACATTGCATTCATGGTTGGATTGGCGTTTGCTATTGCTGCAAGTGCGAACTTCCCGATCTTGTTCCTTTCTATGTATTGGTCTAAACTTACAACTCGCGGTGCATTGTTAGGTGGATCATTAGGTCTATTAACAGCGGCTGTTTTAGTGGTTCTAGGACCTACCGTATGGGTTGATTTCTTAGGACATGCAGAAGCGATTTTCCCATACAAATATCCAGCACTATTTTCTGTGAGTGCAGCATTTATCGGAATTTGGTTCTTCTCGATTACGGATAAAAGTGATACAGCAGCTAAAGAGCGTGAAGCATTTGAAGCTCAGTATATCCGTGCTCAAACAGGTATCGGTGCTGAAGGTGCAGTAGAACATTGATTGGAACGTCAGCCGACAGCGGGGCAAGCCCTTCTCTTTTGGTACCGAACCTACGAAAGTGAGGTTTCTCACATTCGTTACGGTTCTCATGCTTGCCGCTATGGCACTGAAGTTTGCCTCTGACGAGGCAGAATTCACTCATCTTACAGGAGCTTCTCTTGAGTCTTTTTGACCAAAAAGCATTATTAATGTCGATCCATCCTTTTGATCTTTTGACTGAAAGGATGATTGAGCAACTGATGACACAGATGGATATTGCCTATTATCCCAAGGAAACGGTTTTAATCGGTCCGAGGGTTCGGGCTCAATCGCTTTGCATTATTATCAAGGGAGCCGTCGATGAGACCATCGACGGTGAACTTCAAAACGTGTACAGCGAGCGAGACAGTTTCGATCCTAATGCTCTCATCTATGGCAATACCCAAAGTACTTTTATCGTTACCGAAGATCTCATCTGTTACGAACTCCCCAAAGAATCCTTTCTTAATCTTCTTCAAGACGTCGAATCCTTTCAAAACTATTTTATGCAAGACTTCATCACTAAACATCAAAATCTTAAAGAGCGTCAGCACCAAAATGAATTGACACCTTTTATGGTTGCTCGTGTTGATGAAATTTATCTTCATACGCCTTGTTTTGTAAATGCTACGACCACGATTAAAGAAGCATTGCGTGCTATGGCAGATCAAAATGCGGATGTTATTTTAGTTCGTGATGCAGAGTCAATAGGGATTGTAACGGATACGAATTTACGTGAAAAAGTATTGTTAGTCGAAAAAAGCACGCAAGATCCAATCGGAGAGATTGCGACATTTGGTCTTGTGACGATTGAGAGGAGTGATTTTCTCTTTAATGCATTGCTGCTTTTCACGAAACACGGAGTTAAACGTCTGATTGTTGTTGAGAATGAGAAAATTGTCGGGATTTTGGAACAGCTTGATTTGTTAAGTCATTTTGCTAACCATACCCATTTGATTGCTGCCTCCATTGATCGTTCTCTTACCATTGATGAGCTGGACAATGCCCAGCGTTCATTGACTCATCTCATCAGTTCCCTAACCTCAAAAGGGGTAAAGGTTCGGTATATCTCGAAACTGGTAAGTGAACTCAACTCTAAGATGTATCGTAAAGTCTTTGAATTGGTTGTTCCTCAAGAACTTCAAAGCAAATGTGCACTTATCGTGATGGGAAGTGAAGGACGAGGTGAGCAAATATTGCGCACCGATCAAGACAATGCCCTGATCATACGTGACGGTGAAAATGAAGAAGAATTTACTTCTTATATGATGACGTTCAATGCGTATTTATTGCGATTAGGATTTCCAAAATGCAGCGGCAATGTTATGGTGAGCAATCCCTATTGGCGTCATAGTGTTTCAGGATATAAGGTTATGATTTCTCAATGGGTAGAAACCTTTAATGAGGAGACACTTCTCTCGCTTTCGATCTTTTTAGATGCATCCTGTGTAGCAGGAGATGAGCGTTTATTGATCGAGTGCAGAAACTACTTGAATGAGCATTTCGAGGGTCGTAGTGATGTATTGGCTCATTTGGCCAAATCAGCACTTGCATTTGAAACCCCTTTGAGCCTC
>Ga0172379_10002571_pt1 | contig 31500 bp, 33 predicted proteins | sample GrowelOW334metaG_FD_119756 | JGI IMG/M metagenome (GOLD analysis project Ga0172379, IMG submission 119756) | Groundwater microbial communities from an aquifer near a municipal landfill in Southern Ontario, Canada - Groundwater well OW334 metaG | ecosystem: Environmental > Aquatic > Deep...
TATTAAATTTTCAATTACCAATTTACAATTTTCAATAAATTTTCATTTAATCAATTTTTCAATTTGATTCATTGAATCATTGTATAATTCAATGTAAATTGAAAATTTGAAAATTGAAAATTAACGTCATATCTCCAATACAACGACTTTCATTTCCTGTTCAATTTCTTCTTTTTTATAGACCAACTTTGGTATTGGAGCCAAATTATCCAACCCGAATTTTTTTGTAAAATCGTTTACCGCTGTCAACTTTCCAAAATTCTTCTGGTCCAGCTTGTCTGAGTTATAGTGCATTGGAATAACAATTGACGGCTCAATTTTTTTCACTAACTGAAATGCTTCTTCACTGTCAATTGTGTAAAATCCCCCAACCGGAATCATCAGGACATCAACTTCACCGATTATCTCCAAAAAACTTTCCTCGGGAACAACTCCTAAATCCCCACAATGAAGGACCGAAAGACCATCTGACTCAAATTTATAAAGAATATTTTCTCCCCTTTCGCTCCCTTGGGTCTTATCATGAAAAGATTGAAACCCAAAAATACGTACCCCCATCTTTTCAAACTCTCCCGGCATATCAATTAATAAAGGTTCAACTCCGTTAATTCCGGAAACATTTTTTATCTGATTATGATCTTTGTGCGAGTGGGAAACGGTAACGATATCAGCCTCAGTCTTGGGAAATTTTATTCCGACCATGCTCGGATCAAAAGGATCGGTGACAATTTTAGCCGTTTTGGTTTTAATTAAAAAAGACGACTGACCCAAATATTTGATTTCCATAAGTGTTTTAAAGAATAGCAAAACCTAACAAAAAGTTCAATGACAAATCTGCTCTCTTATCTTCTCCTGCTGATCTTTCGGCAGTTTATCTATTTGATCAACTAATTTGCCTATAGAATTTTCATAAATAATTGTGCTGATGACTGATCCTGCTTCCGAAGCCAATTTGTTTACCGTAATGGTTGCTTCCCCTAGGACAACTCCACCAATTTCTTCAGCTTTTTGTATCGAATTTTTGACGAAATTGCTTTCTTGCACGGGTTGGTCGTGACCGACCCCTACTATTATTTCTTGAGATTTTCCTAAAATACTGGGAATGTCCTGAGATCTTTTCAAAAATATTTTGTCCAATAAAAAGGCTGTTCCCACTAAAGTAATTAAAAAAAATAGTTTTATCACTGCCGGTCCGTTAGATTTTGTTTCAAGTGGTTTGAGAATTGGCATCGTTGTAATGGAGCCCTGAGTGAGAATCGAACTCACAGTCTAACCCTTACCAAGGGTTTGTTTTACCACTAAACTATCAGGGCGTAAGCGTCATTAATTATACATAAATTTTTTACGAAGATAAGTTATAATTTACGTACTGGTGGCTGTAGCTCAATTGGTAGAGCGTCGCCCTGTGGAGGCGAATGTTGCGGGTTCAAATCCCGTCAGTCACCCACACAAAAATTTACAGCTTCACAACAATCTAGCACACTCAAAGTGTTTTATTGATAGGATTTTTATCTATAAATTATGGTTGGTCAAACGAGTAATAAATCTTACGGAATTGATTGTTGAATAACATAATGTCACCTTTAACGTTGCCTCCTTTAAGGGCCTGGTCCATTAAAGAAGCAATTTTTTCCATCTCGGTTTCTCTCATACCGCGTCGGGTTAATTCTTGAGTACCGATCCGAATAAACCATTTTCCATTAGCTAATTCTGTGCCCTCAAAATTTGTTGAAATATTATTTTCAATTAAGTTTTTATAAAGATCCAAGTAATTACCCATTTTTTTATCAATGAAAATATGAGCCTGATGATCTTCTGAATAGCGACCGGTATTGGCCTTTCGAACATGGTAGCCCAACTTTTCAAAAGCTTGAGCTATTGCATTAGAATTGGCAATAATTTGCTTAGCATATTCCTGTCCAAATTCTTTTATTTCAAGTAGTGTTATTGCTAGTGGTACAAGATGAATCATGTGAGGGGATGAGTAAAGAAAGCCATCAATAACAGCATTTGCTTTGGCAGCAAGATCTTTATTTTTGAAAGCAATCATGCCTTTATGAGGCCCGGGTAAAGTTTTGTGAGTATTGGCAGAAATCATATCTGCGCCGTCTCGAAATGGATCTTGAAATTGTTTACCCATAATAAGACCCAAAGTATGACTGGCATCATAAATAATTATCTGTTCAGGTCCAATAGCTTGCCTCATCTCTTTAAGATTATGCGGATTCAGATAATAAGAAACGTCAAGATATATTGCCCGAACATTCTTCTTTTTTACCGTTTCGGCAATTTTTTCAACATCAAATCTCAGGTTTTTAAAGTCAAAATCAGCAAATACTTGTTTTCTTCCAATCTTCTGAAGAATACCAACAGTAGCAAAATGACCTCCATATTTTAAGGGAACTGTCATTATTGTTTCGCCGGGTTCAGTTGTTGATAAAAGAGAACACATCATAGAATGAACACCGGAGAGAACATTTAGGTTTATATCTGCTGCACCTAACATTTCTTTTGCGGCATTCTTTGCCGCCTCGATCAAATTTTCAATGCTTTTAATTCCTAGGGCAGTAAAATGACCAAAATCAACAATGCCATTTTCATTTCCGCCCCCCATATAATATCTTTCATTGATTTTTGATCCCAAAAAAGTCCTTGCAGTGTTCGACATCTGTGCTTCATTCGCAGTCAAATGAAGAAAATTATTATTTCTTAACTCATCAATTTTTATTTGAGTAATGAACTTTTGAATATCCAGCATGATATTATTATATCATTTGGGTACGGAATTAATCCGCCCTGGCACTCACAATCCTTTTTTATTTTGCCGCTTTTACTCTTCTTTTTAGTTTTTTGATCGCTCCCCGCATCCTTTTCCGAAGCGGTTGTTTTACAATTCTTTTTGACATATTTATAAAAATTGATAACGACTACCAATCACTACCCACCGTTTTTAAAAGTGGATAGTGATTTTTTAAATTTCTTTTTATTAGAACGATCTTCTCTCTTCTCTAGGTTTAGCGATATTGACGACAATTGCACGACCATCGACCTCTTTACCGCTCATTTCCAGGGCTTTTTGGGCGCTTTCAGGAGTAGCAAAAGTAACAAAACCAAATCCTTTTGATTTTTGAGTTTCACGATCCATGATGACAACTGCTTCAGTGACTTCACCGTACTGAGTAAATAATTCTTTTAAAGAATCATTATTAATTGACCAAGGCAAGCTTCCGACGAAAATTTTATTTTTATCCATTATGTATAAACACCTCCTTTTTATCTTTGTGAAAGATGGTAACAGTATATCAGGTATAATTGATTAAATATACGTATGAAAAACATTTGTGTTTACTGCTCCACCAACAACGTTGATAAAAAATATATTGAAGCGACCAAACAACTTGGAGCATTGATCGCAAAAAATAATTTTAATTTGGTCTGGGGCGGGGGTAATAGGGGCTTGATGGGGGTGGTCGCTGAATCGGTCCAAAAACACGGTGGAAAAATATTCGGGGTGACCATTGAATTTTTAAAAGACCACCGAAGAATGAACGCTGATGAAATGATCATCACTAAAGATTTTCCGGAAAGGAAAAAACTTCTTCTCAAAAAAGCCGATGCCGTTGTTCTTCTTCCCGGCGGAGTCGGGTCTTTGGACGAAATTACCGAGGCAATCGAACTGAAAAAGCATGACTTTCATTTTAAACCGGTCGTGGCCCTGAATACCGATAAATTTTATGAGGGTTTAAAAATTCAACTAAAAAGAATGGAAAAAGACGGTTTTTTGACAAAGTCGGTTGATGCTTTTTTATATTTTGCCGACACCCCAAAAAAAGCCATTGACTATATTATAAAAACGCTTGGCCATTAACCCGCCGCCAATAAAGAAATATGAGTAAAATCAAACATTATCACCATCACTTTCACTTCTCTTATCAGACGACAATAAAAAGACACCTTGCCTCAATTGTTGGAGTCACTATAACAGTAGCCATCCTTATTTTTCTGATCATTCACTTTGCCAATCCAAACAACACTTTCAATATTAATCAAATCTCCTGGACGGATATTTTTTTGGCTAGTATCAATACTTTGACCAGATTATTTGTTGCTTATATTTTTTCTTTAGTCTTTTCTATTCCTTTAGCTCTTCTGATTACCAGCACCCCAAGGGTGGAAAAAATTTTACTTCCTATTTTTGATATTATTCAATCAATTCCTGTCCTTGCATTTTTTCCAATTGTGGTTGTTTTTTTTGCTATTAATCATGCGTTTGAACTTGCGGCTATTTTTATTCTTTTTATGTCAATGCTCTGGAATCTCGTTTTTAGTATGGTTGGAGGCCTCAAAGCCATTCCTGAAGATGTTAAATCGGCTTCGGTAGTTTTTAAAGTCCACGGAATCAAAAAACTTTTTTATATCACTCTTCCGGCAATTTTTCCGTTTATCACTACAGGATCTCTCCTCGCCTGGGGACAGGGCTGGAGCATCATCATTGTTGCCGAAGTTCTTCATACATATATTCCCAATGGCATGGTTTCCCAGGACTTATTAGGACTTGGTAGTCTTTTGGTTGATTCGTTCGCCCAGGGTAAAAATTCAGTATTTTTAGCAACCCTTGTAATAATGATCTTGGTAATCAGCCTATTAAATTTTGTAGTTTGGCAAAAATTATTGCACTTTACCGAGCGTTTTCGATTTGATTAATAAACGTATGAAAAATCCAATTATTTTTGACAAAGTCAGCCTGACTTATGATAAAGGTTCGGATATTTTTGTTGTCCAGGACTTTACCCTTTCAATAAATCAGGGAGAATTTTTTTGTTTGGTCGGTCCTTCAGGTTGCGGAAAATCAACCGTTCTAAAAATAATTGCCGGATTGGAAAAACCGAGTCGGGGAGAAATCAAAAAACCTGAAACTGTCGGTATGGTCTTTCAAACCGGTGCTCTTTTACCTTGGTTAACGGTCGAAAATAATATCGCTTTTGCTGCCAAGATGGAAGGGTTTAGCCAGGAAAAAGTAGAAAGTCTGACAGGTCAATATTTAAAAATGGTTGATCTTGAACAATTTAGAAATAAATATCCGCGCGAACTGTCAGGTGGACAAAAACAGCGGGTTGGAATTGCCAGAGCTTTAAGCATCGAATCTGAAGTTCTTCTTATGGATGAACCTTTTTCGGCTCTTGATCCTTTAACAACCGAGGAACTTCATAATGATTTATTGCAAATTTGGCAAAAAACAAAAAAAACAATTATCATGGTCTCTCACTTGGTTGAAGAAGCGGTATTATTGGCTGACCGAATCGGAATAATGAAAACGGGTCGGTTGGATTCTATTGTTTCCGTCACTCTTCCCAGGCCGCGAAAGGAAGAACAAAAAGAATTTCTACCGGAAGTGGAAAAGGTTAGAAAAATATTACATAATCAATAACATGGACAATAATTTACTTTGCCCCTCTTGCCGATTCAAAGTGCAGGAAGATTGGTTTTTTTGCCCGAACTGTTCCAAAACATTAAAAGAAAAAACACCGGAAATCACTTTTTCTAAACAAATCCTGATTTATTTTGTCAGTTTCTTTCTTGCACCTTTAGGCCTGGGTTGGGGTTTAAAATACGTTAGATCTCCAGACAAAAAAGTAAGAACTATCGGAATTATTTCCATCGTATTGACAGTCTTATCGATAATCTTAATCAGTATGGTTTTTAAAGGTTTTATTGACCAATATTCAAAAATTCTAAATAATCTTGTTCCTTCTTATTAATTTCAGTCTTTTTTCAGAAAGAAGAGTTATACTTGAATAAGTTAACCCGTTAATTCTTTAACTCGTTAACAATTTTTAACTAATTAATAGTTTTTTATTAAATAATATGATGCACTACTGGAACTACGACTTGGGATATGGCGTGAACCCAGGTTTCTCAATTTTAGGTTTTGTTTTTCAAGCACTATTTTGGGGTTTGATCGTGTTGTTGATCGTTAAGCTGTTTAGACATGGCTCCCATTCCCGTTGCTGTCAGCACGAAATGATTGACGGAGAAACCGCAGGAGACAAAAGTTTGGAAATAGTCAGAGAAAGATACGCTAAAGGAGAGATCGATAAGAAAGAATTTGAGCAGCTGAAAAAAGACCTAAGCTAAATAGTGGGCTCCAAGACTTTTGGAGCGATCAAGTGCCGATTTGGTGATTAAAACCGCTGTTTCGACTAAGTTGACCGCTTCAAATAATTGACGGGATATTCCCGAATTTTCTTTTATTTTATTAAGTTGTACTCTAAGTTTTTTAAACTGTTTTAGTGCTTCTTCTAATTCGTTTTTTTTTCTTATTATTCCAACTTTCTCCCACATAATTATTTGAATATTTGTTTTTATTTTTTTTATTATGCTGTTATTTTTTTGATTAAATTTAAAATTTTGACTTTTAAATTTTGCTTGCCCAACGAAGTCTTGACGAAGTCGGGACTTTTTACTTTTTTTAATGTATTTAGCCACTTGTTTTCCGAATACCACTGCTTCCAACAACGAATTCGAGGCTAGACGGTTGGCGCCGTGGACTCCCGTGGCAGCAACTTCGCCCACGGCAAACAGGTTTTCTACCGATGTTTTTCCCTCAAGATCAGTAGTAATTCCCCCGCACTGATAATGAGCGGCGGGAGTGATAGGAACACGATCTTTAGTTAGATCATAGCCAAAAATCTTTAATGTTTTATAAATGTTTGGAAGTTTTTTGATAATTTCTTTTTTAACAAGATGAGCCATTGTCAGGTATACTTCAGAGGTTTTTTGTTTTTCAAAAACCGTTCTCGAAAGTTTATCACGCGGGATTAATTCGTCAACAAACCGGCTGCCTTTTTTATCAACCAGTTTTGCTCCTTCACCGCGGAGTCTTTCCGATAGCAAAAAAAGGGGTGAAGTTTTATTTTTAAACGCCGTCGGATGGAACTGAATAAACTCGAGATCGGAAATTTCAGCTCCGGCCCGGCTTGCAATCGCTATCCCGTCTCCCGTTGCTACCTGTGGATTAGTCGTCCATTGATAAACTTGTCCGCTTCCTCCGGTTGCCAAAATAATCGATTTGGCAAAGATTGAAATAATTTTGTTATTTTTGCATAAAATAAAAGCTCCCTGACAGATATTATTTTTAACAATTAGATCAACCGCTAAAGAATTTTCAAAAATCTTTATATTTTTATTCTTTGCGGCTTTTTTTAGCAAAGTTTTTTCGATATCCCGACCGGTGAAATCGGTTGTATGAAAGATCCGGGGCAAACGGTGGCCGGCTTCAAGCGAGGGCTTTCTGTCAAATAAAACACCTTGTTTCTTTAGCCAAAGTAATGCTTCCCGGCTATTTTTCACTAAAAGTTTCACTGCTTCTCTTTTATTGTGAAAGTCCCCTGCTTTCATGGTATCTTCGATGTGCCAATCGGCTTGATCACCCTCACCTATCATCGCTGCTATTCCTCCCTGAGCTAAATTAGTTGAAGAGTCGGAGGAATTTTTTTTCGTGAAAATGGCTATTTCGCCGGAATCAGCCAAAGTAAGCGCAGTTGTCAGTCCAGCGATACCCGACCCGATAATGATATGATCGAAGTTGTTTTTCATGCATCAAGAAGTATATAATAGTCAAGCCGAAAATAATAATAATAAATATGGAAGATAAAAAATTAATCGAAGAAATTAAAAAGTGGAAGAAAAAAAGAAGCGCATTGATAATTGCCCACAACTATCAAATACCCGCCATCCAAGATATTGCCGACTTCGTCGGAGACTCATTAGAGCTCTCTAAACAGGCAGCCAATTCACAAGAGAAACTAATTGTATTTTGTGGTGTCCATTTTATGGCCGAATCAGCCGCCATTTTTTCCCCGGAAAAAACTGTCCTTATCCCCGATCTTGGTGCCGGATGTTCCTTAGCCGCCTCAATTGACGCCGATGAATTGCGAAGATGGAAAGCTAAGTATCCGAAGGCTGTTGTTGTCAGTTATGTGAATACGACCGCTGAAGTTAAGGCTGAATCAGATTATTGTTGCACTTCGACCAACGCTGTTGAAATCGTCAACGCCATCCCCAAAGATAAACAAATTATTTTTGTCCCTGATATGTTTTTGGGTGCTTATGTCCAAAAGAAAACCGGTCGGGATTTAATCATCTATCCGGGGCAATGCCACGTCCATGCCCGCGTTCGTCCGGAAGATATCCTAAACAGGATGAAGGCCCATCCGGAAGCTGATTTTTTGATTCACCCTGAATGTGGTTGTGTTTCCAATTGTATGCATTATGTAGCAAATGGCGACATCCCGGCTGATAAAACTCATATCCTGTCAACCGGCGGAATGTTAAAACACGCACACAAATCAAAGAAATCAGATTTTATTGTTGCTACTGAAACCGGAATTATCCACCGTTTGGAAAAACAAAATCCTAAAAAAAACTTCGCTCCCCTACGGGATGATATGGTCTGTGAGTTTATGAAGATGATCACTCTTCCAAAATTACTAAACTCACTGATGAATCTGGAATTTGAAGTCAAAGTTCCAAAAAAAATCGCAGAAAAAGCTCGAAGGCCTATTGAAAGAATGTTTGAAATTTCTAAATAATTATGAACAGTATCGTTAAACAATATTTTGATAAAGGCCGCTTTTTGACTGTAAATAACAAAGTTTATGCTGAAACCTGTCTTCAGCTTTTTGATTTCCAGATAGGCAATGATCTTGTTGAAAACGATATTACTTCAAAAATAATTTTCGGAAAATATGAAGATATAAAAGCAGAAATAATCGGCAAACAAAATGGCATTGTTGCCGGAATAGAAGAAGTAGTTTATTTAATAAATAAAGGAACTAATTTGCGAGTTAAAAAAATTATAAGTGATGGAGCAAAAGTAAAAGATAAAGATTTGTTAATCGAACTAACCGGTAATCCTTTGGAAGTTCTAAAATTTGAAAGAACTATTTTAAATATCATTTCCCGGATGAGCGGCATTGCCACTTCGACAAATTATCTAATTACTAAAAATAATTTAAGGACTCCCCTCGCCGCCACCCGCAAGACTTTATGGGGTTTGCTTGACAAAAAAGCCGTTTTTGTTGGCGGCGGCCTTACACACCGACTATCACTTTCTGATGAAATTCTTATCAAAGATAACCATATCGATCTACAGGCCGGAAAATTGTCTGTTTCAAGAACTGAAAGCATAGAAAATATTTTACATTTTATAAAAAAAAGTGAAGTGCGAAAACCCTTTGAAATAGAGGTAAAAACGGAAAAAGAGGCTTATTTTTTAAGTAATTATTATCAAAAACTAAATATCATCGCACCCTTAATTATTATGCTTGATAATTTTAAGCCTATTGATGCTAAGAAAACTATTGACAGAATCCGAAAACAAGTAAACAATTTAAAAATAATTTTTGAACTCTCCGGAGGCATTAATGAATATAATATAAAGGAATACGATCAAGTCGGAGCTGACGTCATCTCACTAGGAGCCCTAACCCACTCTTCCAAAGCCCTGGATATATCACTTAAAATGAAATGATTTATAGTATTTCTTGCAATTTAAATGGTAAATGTGAAGCTTTATTTCTTTCTAGTCCTAATGCGTCCATTCCACCCGTAAGGCCAAAAAGAAAGTCAATGTTTTTATAAACGGTCGCTCCCGGAATACTTTTGCCATTTATCCTGATAGTATCTGTTCTTGGCTCGATTTCCATATCAATTCCGTACAAATCTGTTAGAAAATGTCGTACTTGGATGCCTAGACGGTCAAATGTTTCATTATTTAAAAATTTTCCTTTCAAATAAGCTTCATATATTTGAAGTCCAAAAACTCGCCGGTAATAAGCAGAGTCTGGGAATACTCTATATGATAATTTACCGTTATTTCTTACATTCCAATATGGCCGAAATTTTTTTAATTCCAAGTCATGTGTTTCATCCACATGATTAACAACTACAGGAGGGTTGTAAAACAATTGAATCTCTTTTTCCAAAACACTTAATGGAATAGCAAAAACGCTAATTATTACTTGATCAAGATCTTGATGTCTAAATTCACCATGGACCCCAAGAGCATCTAAAACTGATGGAAATACGGGCAATCCCGGGACAATTCTTTCTTGAGGCAATATAGCTGTTGCTAAAGGTCCGGGCGATAGGACACGTTGTCTTTCCTCTTTGTATTGAGGATTATTATATAGTTCATTTAAACGATCTTGACCGGCATTATCAACGATTCCATTACTTTTTATTTGCCTTATTCTTTCAGGAGTGGGAAATCTTGTACTACGAAAAAGCTCGACATAATGTTGATTTATTTGTGGAAAGAGCGTTCCTTGTAAGAATGCCAGTTCTCTCATACCTGGAATTTCCCTTAGAAGCGAATCTGGCAATATATTATCTTCTATATCTACATCTACTAAAGAAACTTTATTTAATAATTCGCCGTCCAAATCTTTTTCTAAAAATAGCCTTTCTCGAGTGCTTTCCGGAAGAGGAGCTCTGCTAAATTTTGTTACGGCAGGCTCACTTGTAATTTTCCGCCACTTACGAATCAACTCTCCTTGAACTAATCTGGATTGAAATTCATTTTTGTTTGCCATTATTATTACAATGCTATATAAATACGGTCTTAAAGCATATCATAAACAGGATTAATTTTCATCTTTGACGGGAAAGGTTCAAAATCTATTTTTACTCTGCTATAATACTCTAAATATGCATTTAAGTGTCACTATAAAATTGCTATTATCTTTGCTTCTCGGAATGGCGATCGGTTTGGAACGGGAATCTTATGAACTGCAGATAGACAAAACTAAAAAGAGTGGCGTTGGAAGCCTCGGAATAAGAAGTTATGCATTAATAACGTCTCTTGGAGCAATTTCCGGCATTTTATTCCAAAATTTTTTTAGTTTATTTTTAACGATTTCAATTACATTCTGTGTTCTTTTAGTTACCTACTATATTCTTGGTAGTTTATCGACTAAAGATAATGGCCTGACAACTGAATTGGCCATTTTTTGGAGCTATTTGATTGGAATATTTGTCGGTCTAAATATATTTCCAATTCAGTTGATTATTGCCATGGTTGTTATTCTCATGCTCATCCTATCGTTGAAAAGAAAAATAAAACTTTTCGTCGCCGGTATTAAACAGTTTGAACTTGAATCATTTATTAGTTACGCTATAATTTCGCTTGTCATACTCCCCTTTTTACCTAATACAGGATATTTTTTGAAAGATATTCCTTTCTTAAAAAGTATTTTGTCAGCCTTCCAAATTAACTTTAATAAGTTTATGAATTTGGAAATTATTAATCCTTTTAGTCTTTGGAAAGTGGTCACTCTGGTTACCGGAGTAGAAATTGCCGGATATTTTCTGGAAAAAACAATTGGCCAAAAAAAAGGCTGGTTATTAACAAGTATTGCCGGCGGATTTATCTCTTCAACCTCAACTACACAATCGCTCGCTCAAAGAAGCAAAGGGTCAAAAGATACTAATCGCCTAACTTCAGCAGCTATATTTGCCAATCTCTCAAGCTTCCTCCAGCACTTTGTCCTACTTGCTTCGGTTAATTTAATATTTTTATCAAAAAATTTAATCTATATTTTTTCAATCTCAGTCACAGCGGTTATTCTTGCTTTTTATTTCCTCAAAAAAGAAGATAAAAAATCGGAAAATCTTATTCAAACAAAAGAAAATTTGAAAAAAGACAAGTTATTTTCGCTTATGCCGGCTTTAAAATTCGCTCTCCTCTTTTTATTCATTAAAATAGTTACAAAGTTTGCCTTAATAATATTTGGAAATAATGGTTTTATTGTTAGTACAATCCTTGGAGGGGTCACCGGACTTGATGCTGTGACAATTAACACGGCAGAACTTGCCGGAAAGACAATCAGCTACCAAACAGGGGTTCTTACTCTGATACTAGCCAATTCTGTCAATTTGCTTTCCAAATCAGGCTATGCCTTTGCCCAGGGTAGTCGTGATTTTGCCAGGAAATTTTTGTTAAGCGTTATCATTATTATTGCTTTTAGTTTTTTTGGAATAATTCCGTTTATAAAATAGCTATATTCCCTACAAAAAACGCGCCGGGCCCTCGGAAAATTCTTTGGACTCGGCGGCGTATAGTTTCTTGTTAATAGCTTTCAACTCCTAGCTACTAACGCCTAATGGTTTTCTTTTTTATCCGCTCCATAAACCCCCAGGATAGTTTTCGTCTTCGAATCGGTGCGTTACTTTTGTGTTCATATTTTTCCTGATTTTTTTGATTTAAAATTGATCAGTTTTAAATCTTAATTTATAATAAACTTTATCCTATAATTTAACATTAAAGGATATTTTTTAGTTTGTCAAGCGCATTTTAACTGACAGAATTTTTTTATTGATTTGAGGCTCTAATTCTATTATTTTATCAAGTCAAATAAGAAAAATAGTCAATAAAATATTTAATTATAGGGACAATATTGGTTACGAATATTAACCTATATAAATATTAAAGAAGTATCTATATTTATTTGAACGAAGTACCAGCGGCCCAATAAGAAACGATTGCTGCGGAGACAATGACATTTAATGATCTATTAATCCCCCACATTGGGATCTCGACAATTTGATCGGCCAACTTTAAGGTTTCCGGAGTCACCCCGTAAGTTTCGTTGCCTAAGATTAAAGCAATAGGGTTTGAGTAATCGGCTTTTTGGTAAGGAACTGAATTATTTGCTTGTTCAACAGCGATTATTTTGATCTCTGTGGTCTTTAACTCTTCGATTGCTTCTTCGGCTGTTCTTTTATACTCCCACGGTACAACTTTGTAAGTCCCTATCGAGGCTTTTTTGATCTTCGCATTAGGCGGTATCTCCGACTGACCGCAAATATACATTTTTTCAATGGCGAGAGCATCGGCAAGCCGGAACAATCCGCCGATATTATAAGTATCGTAAATGTTCTCTAAAATAAAATACATCGGGCGGCGTTTTAGGGTTTTTAATTTTTCAGCAACCTTCACATCAGTTTCATCAACATCCCGAAGTTCTTTAGCATTAAGTTTCATCATTGCATTATTATATCAGCAACACATTAATTCTTTGGCCCGTTAATTAGTTAACGGGTTTATTAAACACCCTATAGTTGACATTTCCCGAATCTTATAGTATAATTCTGATTATGAAAAAAATATTTGTTTTTTTAGCAATAGTTTTTTCGCTTCTTTTTGTTACTTCTTTTGTTTCAGCAAGTTGTGGTGGCCAGTACGAATCCCCTTGCCAATCTTATTCCATATTAGTTGATAAAACTGTCCAAGTCCCCGGAACATCAAACTACGTTGACAATCTTTCTGTTTCTGATCCCCGTTATAAACCTAGTGAATACGTAATGTTTAAAGTAACAATAAAAAATACTTCAACAACTACTTTTGGTGGAATGACCGCAAAAGATTATGTCCCCTCTTACTTAACCCCTGTTGAGGGACCGGGAGCTTTTGATAGTACAACAAGGATAATTTCCTGGGATGCCGGTTTCTTCAATGTTGATGAACAAAAAACTTACTATTTTAAAATGCAGATCAATTCACAGGCTAATTTACCGGCTAATCAAGGGCTGTTTTGTCTGGTAAATAAGGTTCAAGCTTGGTCTAACGAAACAACTGACGATGATTCATCCCAATTTTGTATCGAAAAACAGGTTTCTACACCTCCTAAAGTCCCCTCAGCCGGACCAGAGATGGGTTTGATCTTATTTTCAGGTGAACTCTTTGCCTTAGGAACCGGAATATATATGAATTATAAGTTGAGAAATAATAAATAAAATGACAGAATCTACTGGTGGAAAAATTTTTAGAGGTATTGTAACAACTGCTGAAGTACTTGGTGTTGGATTTCTTGGATATTTAGGAGCTCGATCTTTAATAGACCAAAACGCTAACAGACAATTGATGCTAATAAAGCAATCGGCTACTTTGAATTCTCCTAGCTTATTAACTCCACCGGGAGTTATATCAGATTTTGGTGGAGCGCCCTCAACTCCAACTCCAGAAGCTGCTGGTAAAACTAATAGAATGGCAGAATGGTTGGCTTTTTGGCCAGGTTCACCAGAAAGAATGGCCGCAATGTGCGGTGGAAGTTCTGCAGATTGGAAAAGAAATCCAGAATGGCCTGATTCAAGAACCATTAATAATCCTGAGCTTAAAATAGAAGGGTATATTAATCGAGAGTGGAGAAATACAAATACAGAGAATTGGCCGACAACTCCAGAAGCTGCTTCAGATTATTTTTTCCCAGGTCAAAATATTGATCCAAAATTCATGCAGCCTGCATGGATTGATCCAGTCACCAAACAAATTACAGGTTGGCATTTATCTGAGGATCATTGGTTGGTCGACGGAAGTCCTGCAGATGTCACTTTAAATCTTCACACTTGTGAAGTTGGCGAAGGTTATACCGTAGCCGGCACGCTTGATCCAAAAGATGACAGAAACTGGGTGGCTTTTGGTGGACCTAAGGACGATATATCCGGAGGAATAGCTATTAAATTGGCGAAAGGACAAGGGATGACCATGTGGATCGCAGGAACAGATCCTAATGCCGTTGCTTTGAGAATGGAACTATTCACTCCAGGAGACACTCCGCATTATATGGGACCAAATGGAGAACAGTTAGGACCGGATGCGATAAATTTTACACCTGTTTATAATGCCCCAGGATTTGATATTTTATCGAGTTTATTCAATCGTTCATTTGGAGCTATAGAGAAAATATTAAAGCAGACTTTTGTAAAATCACCAACAGAAATATTAAAAGCATCTTTACCTTTAGCCGCAGGATCTAACCCACAAACAATTAGAAGACCACAAGATAAAGGAAAAAGTGCTATGACTTTTGATCAGCATCCTTTAAAGGGAATTAGAAATAACTATCGCTATTCTTAAATAAATTGTAGACAACGTTAAAAATCCCGCCTCTCGGTGGGATTTTTTATCTTATAGTAGTTGTTTATTAGCTTCATTTGTGGTATAATATCGTGTCATGAAATATCTTATAGAAAAATATAATCACCAGGACAGTCTAATCGTTATTTCTTCATATCCGGAAAAGAATATTCGATATAGCCAAAAAGTTTGTGCCGTTGGTGGCTTTACAAAAAATGTCATTGATGATTTCCCGGGTCGTAAAATAATCTTCACCACAAGGCTCGGATACAAAAAAGATCAAATATATCAGGAAAATAATAGCCTTGTATACAGAATATTCAAAAGAAATAGTTTATTTTCTTTTATTAAACTGTTTTTATCAATAAAAAATTTCACTTACGTTAAAAAGGTTTTAATTCAATTCGAATTTTCTTCTTTTGGAGATATTTTTACAACCATATTTTTCCCTATTCTGTTAATATGCCTTAAGCTTTCGGGTAAAAAAATATACTTTGTTTTTCATCAGGTAATATTTGACCTTAATAGTCTAACTGAATACTTAGGATGGGAAAAGAATGATTGGAGACTTCCATATTTTAATTTTTTCTTAAAATTATTTTATCAAATTAATGTGGCTCTTTCCGAAAAAACCATTGTTCTCGAGGAAGAATTCAAACAAAGATTATTAAAGATAAGTGATCAGCCTCAAAAAATAGCTGTTATCCCCCACGGTGTTGATACAAATTTAAAAATAATTGATCAAACAATCGCTAGAAAAAAACTTAAAATTGAAAATAAACCGACTATCTTATTTTTTGGATATCTGACCTGGTACAAAGGAGCCGATTTTATGATTGAGATTGCCAATATAAACAAAAAACTTAACTTTATCATCGCCGGTGGACCTTCATTTACTCAAAAAAGAAAACTTCATTATCAAAAGTATTTAAAAAAATTTTCTGATCTGCCAAAAAATCTAAAAATCACAGGTTTTGTTAAAGAAAGACTAATACCTCTCTATTTTTCCGCCGCAGATCAAGTGATTCTTCCCTATCGATCAATGATTTCATCGTCCGGTCCACTTTCTTTGGCTTTCAGTTTTGAAAAGCCAACAATTTTGTCTAAAAAGCTCAATTCCTATGTTAAATCTAAAGACTTTAAAATAAATCTTACAAAATCAGGATTAATTGAAACCGAATTATTTAGAAGTTTTGAAATAAATAAAAAAATAATCCTTAATAATAAGCTCAATTTAAAATTAATCAAATTTTCAAAATTAATGAAAATATCACGTAACTATGAAAAGATTTCTAAAGAATACTTTAATATCTTACAATAAAAGTATGATAGGGTTTTTAAAAAGAAACAAGTTTGAATTGGTTGTCTTTTTTATTATCTTTTTAATTCTTGGTTTTTTTGCTTCAAAAACATTTCTTTTTTATGATGATATTACTTTTTGCTTTTCTACTATTACAAAAGATTATCTAAACTTTTACAAAAATTACATAAAAGATTATGGTTTTTTCAGACCCTTAGCTCTAATTTATTACTTTTTTATTTACAACTTGTACCTAATTTTACCAAGGCTAACTCATTTGATTCCTTTAGCTTTACTGACAATAACTTCTTTTTTGATATTCAAAGTGCTTTCTCGTCAGGGATTCAATAAAAAACAGTCGCTAGTCGTTAGTATTTTTTTTCTCTCATTACCTTTTGTCACTGAAGCATATAGCTGGCTTTCTGCCAATACCAGCATTATCGTTTTATTTATTTTTTTCTTCCAGATTTATTTAATAGAAAAAAATTCTATTAAAAAAAACTTATTAAAAATTATTTTAACTTTGCAGATAATATCAATATTTTTTTATGAATCGACGATTTTTATGTCTTTCGCACTTGCGTATTTACTTTATATTAAAGGAAAAGTAAAAAATAAGCTACAACTGGCTCTTTTCTCTATCTTTCCAATATTTACTTATTTTATAAGTAAGATTGTTATACCACCACAATTTGAAAATAGAAGTAAGTTTATTTCAATATCTGAGGCATTCTCCCATTGGCAGGCGTTTTTATCACAATTAAAAATGTTATTTTCCAATAATTATCTGCAAAATTTTTGGAGTTTAGAATTTATAGACGGCTTAAGTTTTATTAAAAGCAATGCTTTCATATTAATTTTATTGATTAGTGTTTTTATACTTATTACTTTTAAACTATTTAAAAATGAACAAGATTATGAGAAAAAAATTCCTCGTTCTCACATGTATTTTTGGTCTTCAGCCTTTATTTTGAGCCTAATTCCTTTGAGCTGGCAAACAGATTACCTACCTTTCAGAACACTGATTCTACCAATTCTTATTTTTTTAATTTGCTTAATTTTTATATTTAACTTTATTTCAAATAATAAAAAAGTAAAAAATATACTTCGCTTATTTATTGTTCCGTTTAAAGTTATTTTTATAATAATGACAATTATTTTCCTTATAATACAAATTTCTATGATTAACCAATATGTCAGTCAATTTAAATATGACAATAAAATAGTTTTAGAGATAAACAAAAAATTGGAAGATTCTGGATTTGAGCATCCTTACCGTAGTAATTTACTATTAAAAATGGTCCCAAATAATAATGTTGGAAGATTGGTTTATGGAGATTATATATACGGATTATTTCATAATTATTGGTCAGCTGAGGCTTTGTTGGATCTTAACTCAGGCAGTTTTTCTAAATTAGGGATCGAATTCTCAGACGAAAATAACTTTTCTTCAAGTGTTTCTAAAGAAGATTTTTTAAAGCTTAGACCTCTGACGATAATGAGTTTTACGGATAATCAAAGCTGTTTAAGGAACGAATGTTTGAAAGTTGAGGCAGTTTATCAAAATAAATACAAATGATAAAAAAAATATTTTTAAAATATAAATATCAGTTTCTTCTTGCTACCATCGTCTTTATTTTGTTTTTTGTTAATTATAAATCCGGAACATATCTGACAGGATGGGACAATTTGCAGACTGAATTGAATCCGGGGTTAGCTGTCAAACGGGCCTTCTTTTCAGTCTGGGAAGAATACCAAAGCTTTGGGTTAACTGCAGGAATGGCTCATGCGGCCGATCTATCTCGAGCAGTTTTTCTGTGGATAATGTCTTACGTAATTCCACAAAATATTATCCGATATTTTTATCATTTTCTCATGCTTTTGCTGGGAGGGTTGGGGGCTTTTGAATTATTTTACCAACGCTTAACAGCCACGGTTAAGCAAGATCAAAACAAAGTAAAAACCGCGGCGGTTTTTGCCTTCTTCGGCGCTTTATTTTACATGCTTAACCTTGGTACAATTCAGATTTTTTATCTTCCCTATGAGGCCTTTTCTACTTTTTTCGCTTTCCTGCCGTGGGGAATATGGATTTTCTCGAAAATAATCAACAATGAATCGAGCAATTGGAGGCTGTTCTTCTTAATTAATTTATTAGGTATCCCCTCTTTTTATACTCAACAGCTTTTTATTGTTTATATGATGGTTTTAGGTTGTATTGCTTTGACAAAAATTATGAATATTAAGAGGGTATTATTATCTTTTTTTCTAATTATAATTATTAATTCATTCTGGCTTCTACCCCAGCTTTATTTTCTTAAGACAAACGGTCAGGTGGTCACGGAAGCTAAGAATAATACTTTGTCAACTGAAAACGTTTACTTCCAAAACTATGAAAAAGGAACGATTAACAATTTTTTACGCCTTGAAGGATTTTATTTTGATTTAAAAGGACGCGATAATACTTTTCTTTTTGCTCCGTGGAAAGATCATTTTTCCGAAGTTTTTGGAATTCTTCCTTACGTTTTTGCGGGATTAATGGTTTTGGGTTTTGTAAAAAATATCAAAGAAAAAAAACATAACTATATTTTGATTTTTATACTTTGTGCGATCGGCTTATTGTTGGCAACACCGCCTTTTTCTTGGATAAATGAGTTAATTAGGAAGATTCCAATTATTAATCAAATTTTCCGCTCGCCGTTTACAAAATTTGTTATACCTTACTCGCTTGTTTATAGCTACTTTGTGGCAGTTGGAATTCGCACTCTTTTTTCTCAATTTAATACTGGCAAGAGAAAATATTTATTTATTTCATTATTATTTTATTTCCTTATTTTTCTATATTCTCTTCCTGCCTTTCAAGGTTATTTCTTTTCTCCGGAGATGAAAGTGAAGATTCCCGATGATTATCAATCGGTTATTAATTATTTTAAAACTGAAGGCAAAAATAGCCGAATTGCCTTGCTTCCCGATTACACTTTTTGGGGGTGGTTCTTTAATAAATGGGGTTATAACGGCAGCGGATTTATCTGGTATGGGATAGAACAGCCAATCGTATCGCGGACTTTTGACGTCTGGAGCAAGGCTTCAGAAAGTTATTTTTGGGAGTCAAAGACGGCTTTTGAAGCTGAAGATATCAATAAACTAATTAAGGTTTTTAATAAGTACAAAATAGACTATTTGCTATTGGACAAGTCCTTGATACCGGTTGTATCAAGTTACAAAGCCTTACAATATGATCGAGTTAACGAACTATTGATAAAAAGCCCTAATATTACACCTATTTTTTACGGTGAAAATATCTATCTTTATAAAATTAATCATGATTATATTGCAAAAAATTTCGTTGGCATGACGTCTTCTTCCGACAATGTCACTCCAAAGATTGACATAACTAATGACGATCAAGCTTTTTTTGAAAATGGTTTTTATAGTTATAATCAAAATATTAAACCTGATATTTTCTATCCTTTTTTAAACCTGACCAGTCAAATAGATTTGGCGGATAAAGACTGGAAGATCACTGAGGATGATGACTATTTTTATTTAACAACTCCGTTAGATATTGCCATCAACAACTTTGATTTATCCTTTAATAATACTTATGAAGGAACCATCTTAATAAATGATAATCCGATTAAAATTTCTACAAAAATTGAGCCATTTATCCAAAATAATGATCTAACTATAAAAATTGAAAAAAAGATTATCAAAAACTTTAATGTAAATTTAAATCAAACATCCAATTTTGGCTTTACAGATCTGACCATTTCCCAAGGGCTCAGCTACCTTTTAAAGACAAAATCAATTAACAATTCTGGTTTACCTTTATTTTTTTATATAGTTGATGAAACGAAAAAACAAAGCTACTTGGAAGACCGCTTGAACAATCAAATCGATTACTTTGTTCTTCAACCAAGATATAAATATGGTCTTGGTTATACTTTTGCCTTTCAAAATAAATCATTCAAAAATTTAACCGCCTCAAACGATCTTGAGGAACTATCGCTTTATCTTTTTCCTTATCAAAACCTGAAGGAGATGAAGTTTGTTTCAAAAGATTATGTTAAAAAAGGTGTTAATTTTTCAAATGATTTTGAAGCTAAAAAAATCAATTACTTTGCCTATAGAGTTGTTTTAAACTATGAAACTATTAAGCAATCGAACAATCTGATCCTATTTCAATCCTACTCCCCTGGCTGGGTGGCTTTTTCCAACGGAAAATTTCTCAATCATATTTTGATAAATAACTGGGCAAACGGCTGGTTGATAAATGATCAGGTAACTACCAACCCACAAGTAATTACAATTCTTTATTGGCCACAATATTTGGAGTTTTTGGGGTTTGGATTATTGATTATTACTCTGATCTTAGTTATGTTTTTATAAATCTTTTATCAACTTTCCTATTTTTACTTTAAGGGTTTTAGAAATTCTGTGAAGAAATTTGATTGAAGGGTTGGCTTTCCCCTCCTCTATTTCAGCCAAATAACTTCTGTCTACCTGTGATTTATCGGCTACCTGAAACTGAGACAGTTTTAGTTTTTTTCGATAAAATATTATGCTCTCACCCAGCCTTTTGTAATAGAAATTTCCACGGACCATGGAGCAATCATATTAGAACAGAAAGTCAAAATCAGTCGGTTATAACCTACAAAACATGTGTTTTAGGTCGATATGGCGGAATATTTTACTCATTATGCCACGTTTTTTCGCAAAACACCCATCACCAACCTTGTCCTGACCCCAGGGGTCGAGACAGGGGTGGCTGGAATAGTCTGAAATATTATTCAAGTATTATTTTTTTTATATGTTTTAATTCTCTTTGATATTCTATATTATTTTCAATAAATTGTTTATAATCGCTAACATCATCAATAGAAATTTCTTTCATAAAATCATTTAATAGGTTTTTGTCAGTAATAAAATCTTTATATGAAGAAAAGATCCAATCCTCTGGTTTATCAACTAATCGACTAGTAGTTGGATTTAAGTGAATGTAACGACTGACGTGAAGAAGTTGCTCATTTGATCTGATCTCGACAGACTTAAAAACTGATTGCCATAGAGGTCCTTTTCGGCCAAACTTAATATTAAAATATCGAGTAAAACTATTTTCAACATTATTAATAAACTGAGATAAAGAATAGTCTTCTATTATTTTTAAAAGAAAATGATAATGATCAGGCATAATACAATACGTTAGTATCTTACAAAGTGAATTGTCTCCAGGATAAATAATATTTTTGTAATCAAATTTTTTTCTTTTTGTAAATTGAGAAAAACATTCTGTTATTGATCTGTTGTTGTAATATTCAACTACATTTAGAAATCTTTGACTATTATTAAAGTCTTTAAAAATACCATAATTAGAAATACTTTTATTAAAAATATGATAAATTTCTCCTTCAATAAACTTATCTTTTCTTTTCATATCTCCATAGTTTTTGCCAACCTTGTCCTGACCCCAGGGGTCGAGACAGGGGTGGCTAGATTCCCCTTAATAGATCACAAATCTTTATTTTTAACATCCGGCAGAGTTTATTGAGAATTTTAACTGAAGGATTTGCCATCCCCTTTTCTATTTTAAAAAGATATGACCTGTTAATATCACAGAGCAGACATAGCTGTTCTTGGGTCAGCTTTCGTTTTTTTCGCAAACGAAAAATAACCCTCCCCAAATTTTGATAGAAAAGACTTCTATCCATGCCGGGAAAAAGCATAATTTAATGGAAGCGCTCCGTCAATCGCTTATAACCTACAAAAGCAATGTTTTAGATTGCTGGGAAAGGATTATTTTGACGATATAAGCTTATGTTATAATATTCTCTTATGAAGCTCTCAATCGGTATCGTCGGACTGCCAAATGTTGGAAAAAGCACCTTGTTTAATGCCCTACTTAAAAAACAAGTGGCGAACGTTGCAAATTATCCTTTCTGCACGATTGAACCAAACGTCGGCATTATTGAGGTTCCTGATGAACGACTCCCAGTGCTCGCTAAAATCGTCAATACGACAAAAATTGTTCCGGCCGCTATTGAATTCTATGATATTGCCGGATTAGTGCGCGGGGCTTCCAAAGGCGAAGGGCTGGGAAATAAATTTCTGTCTCACATCCGCGAGGTGGAGGCAATTGTCCATGTCGTCCGTCTTTTTGAAGATTCAAATGTCGTCCATGTATCAGACAAGATAAATCCTGAGGATGATATTAAAACTATTGAAACTGAGCTGATTTTGGCCGATTTGGAAACTGTTAATAAACAGAAAGAGCCCAAAGGCAGTTCGGCACCGAAAGAAGCTTTTAGTGCCTACGAGGTGGTTAAGAAAATTAAGGTTAAGCTCGATTCTGGTATTCCTGTCCTCCAAATGGCCCTGTCTGATGAAGAATTAGCAGCCATAAAACCACTGAATCTGCTGACGATAAAGCCGGTTGTTTACGTCTTTAACATTTCCGAATCCCAGTTGCAAAACAAAGAGGAAACGGAAAAAAAGATTAAAGAAATTATTAATAATGATAATTATTTATATTTCTGCGCTAAGCTTGAATCTGATATTGTTGCTCTTGATCCAAAAGATCAGAAAGAATATCTTAGTCAGTACGGTCTGAAGGAAACGGGGCTCAATCGTCTTATCAAAAAATCTTACGAGATTCTTGGATTAATTTCATTTTTAACAGCCGGAGTTATTGAAGCCCGGGCATGGACGATCAAGAAAGGCTGGCTAGCACCACAGGCGGCCGGAACAATCCACACCGATTTTGAGAAAAAATTTATTAAAGCCGATATTGTCAAATATGAAGATTTCATCAAGTGCGGAGGTTGGGTAAAAGCCCGAGAACAGGGATTGGTTCAAATCACCGGAAAAGATTATGTAATGAAAGACGGCGAAGTTGTAGAATTCAAGATCGGCGCATAGCTGCCCACTTAACATATATAACCCAATATCTTATTGCGGAGAATAGACTAAATACAAAACCCGGAAATCCATCTAAAAAACCTTTGTGGCGGAAATACATCATAAAAAAGGTAATTTTTGGCTTCCAGATAATATAATTAAAAAAGTTAAGCTTTGTATCTTTCGGCATTCTTTCAACCTCAGCAGTTGTGTATCGGTCCCAGCGCATTAAATACCGGCTAAAATCCGGATCGGCGTAATGTAAAAGCGGATTTTTTAAATATCCGATCTCGCCTTTTATCTCAACATTTTCATGAACGTCACGACAGGGAAATTTCGCGACACCATTTTTGTACAAGCGGATGGTGTAATCAGGATACTGCCCGCCTTTCATCAAAAAGCCCGTCAAAAACCAGTTCTTTCGGGGAAGCCAATAGGCAGTAATAGTTGAATTAGTTAAATTGGTTATCAATTTAATTTCTTCCTTTAATTCCATTGTTAATTCCTCATCCGCATCCAATTGCAAAATCCAGTCTCCCTTCGCCGATTCAATCGCTTTTTGTTTGTTTTTATGAAACATTGCCGGGTTATCAGTATTTATTATTTTTATTTTTTTGCCGTAAGATTTAGCAACTTCTAAAGTTTTATCGGTTGATCCCCCATCAACAATAACCACCTCATCAACCAGATCAACGGCAGAATCCAACGGATAATGGAGGTTTTTTTCTTCGTTAAAAACCGCAAGGCAAAGTGAAAGTTTCATTGCTTTATTATATAATATTTCCATGTTAAAGATCGTTACAGTTCCAAATAATACCCTTTCATTCCCCACTAAACCTGTCGAGAATATTGATATTAATATTAAAAAAATCATCTGCGACATGGAAAAGGTCCTGATAGCTCAAAATGATCCTCCAGGAGTTGGATTGGCAGCCAACCAGGTCGGACTAAATCTATCAATCTTTATTATGAAAGCCTCTGAAAAATCAAAAACAAAAGTATTCATTAATCCGAAAATAATAAAATTAGGCTCTGGCAATATAGAAAGACAAAGAAAAGATCCTGTCAAGAAAAAACGCGCTAAAATCAAACTTGAAGGATGCCTTTCTATTCCCCGCATTTGGGGTCCGGTAAAACGAAAAGACCGTGTTTTCCTTAAATACCAGGATATTTCCGGGAAAGAACATATGAAGTGGTTCTTCGGTTTTGAATCGATTATCATTCAACACGAAATGGATCATTTATCCGGAGTCGTTTTTACCCAAAGATCTTTAGAACAGAAGGGTCAGTTGTATCGAGAAGAAAATGACGAACTGGTAAAAATAAATTATTAGGATTTTTTCTTTGAAGTTTTTTCTTTCTTAACCGCTTTTACTTTCTTTGTTTTAACTTTTACTTTGGCATCTTCGACAGCTTTGGTTTCTTTATTTTTGGCATTCATTTCTTTCTTAATGTTTGCCAATGTCAAAAACGGTTTTTTTCCGTCAATCATATCTTTTCTGATTCTTTTTAAACATTTAGCGCACAATCTTACCCTCATCGTTTTTCCTTTTTCGATGATGCTTAAGCGGACAAGGTTGGCTTTAAAGATCCGTTGGGTTTTTGGGGCTCTTTTCTTCCATCGTCCTCCGGCCACACCTCTGTGATGAGTGTGTGATCTTCCGTACAGCAATCCTTTTCCGCAGTGATAACATCCAAAAGTCATAATTTAATATTAAATCTGTTAATTCGAGATTAATTATGATAACATAGTTAGGTTAGTTATTCAAACGTTTTTATATCAAAAATCTAAGAAAATGATAAATTATCTTTTCTCTAACCCTTTATTATTCGTAATCTATATGTCTTCACTTCTCGTGGCGATAACTATTCACGAATTTTCCCATGCATGGGCTTCTGATTATCTCGGAGATCCAACTCCTAGGCTTCAGGGTCGACTGAAACTCAACCCTTTAGTACATATTGATAACATAGGAATGCTTTTTTTACTGTTTTTTGGCTTCGGCTGGGGAAAACCGGTTGAATTTGACCCATACAACTTAAAAAACCCACGAAGGGACGCCGCCTGGATCTCAATCGCCGGCCCAAGTTCTAATTTTATTTTGGCTATAGTACTAGCCTTACTACTTAAACTGTTCATTTTTTTACAACTCAACTTTCTTATTATTATAGGAGGAATAATTTTTGTTCCGATGATCAGAATGAACATTGTCTTGGGGGTTTTTAATCTTTTACCAATTCATCCTATGGACGGATTTAAAATTGTCGAGGGAATATTACCGGAAGAAAAAGCCCGTGAATGGGCAAGCCTACAAAGGTACGGAATGATATTTTTGATTGCTCTAATATTTCCATTTTTCGGAGGCAGGTCGATGTTAGATAATATTTTAACTCCTGCTGTTGGCTTCTTATTTAACTTACTCGTACCGGGAAGGATCATGTAGGTAAATTTCAAATGACAAATGATAAATAACAATTGAATAACAAATTACAAAAAATCAATTACAAAACTGTTTTGACATTTGATATTTGTTATTTAACATTCAATTGATGTTTGTTATTGGTGATTTGTTATTTCTTTTATGGAGTTGGTGTCGCTTTCTTTAAGCACAAAAGTAGTCTTGTGTTGAACAGCCTTTACCTAATAATAATTTTATCTTGCCGCAATCCGTTTCGGCGCAATTAGTGCCATCGGAAACCTTTAACGACTGAACCGGTGTCGGCTGAGAAGTTGCCTTCGTTGGTGCTGCAGTCGGCGATACAACTGATTCTTCCGCCCCTTTGGTTGTAAACGTCCAGGGAACCCCGCCATTATCATATTTTGTATCCCCCACCCGGATATCAAAATAGTAGGTTGTACTTGGAGAAAGTAAAGTTAAATCAATCGTATGAATTTTAGTTTTTACAGCCTCAGGAGCAAAAAAATTTAAAGCGGTCGGCGTTGTCCCGTATTCAACTACTCCCTGAGTATCTACTCCGGTCGCCCAAGTGGCTTTAACAGAATTTTTTTCAATATTGGATACGATAACGTCACGAGGCTCGTAATCGGCGGCCCTTGTACCGAAAATGGCAAAATATCCTACAACCAGACCAACAAAAATTGCAATCCCAATTATTATCGCAGCCGCTTTTTTGACAACAGGATTATTCATAATACTAACCTTAACACACTTCCTAATATTAACAATATTGCCCCTGGAAATGCAAATTTAACAACATTATCAAAAATTCCTGTCTGCGGCAATTGAGATGGAGGCACTGCGGTTGGAGCGACAGCTCCTCCACCGCTTCCAACAGTTACCGCCGAAGTTCCATTTTGTGAACAGGTAATAACATTTGAAGCGTTAATGTCGTTTTTTATAATTTTGGAAGTATTGCAATCAAACGCTAAGGTTCCCGTCCCCTCTTTTAATCCTTGAAAAGTAATCGTCGCCAATGTACCTGCCGCACTAATTGATGAAGCAGGATCATTCACCATGCCGGCAATATAGACTTTCCCTGATGTTGAAATATCGTTGGAAACGGTTGGAAATAAAGTTCCGGCCGATACCGCCGTTGCCTTAAGCAAAGTTGCGTCGTAAGTCACATAAACGTCGGTTGAATTTAGCGCGTCGCTCCCTGGATCAACATTGACTGATATTTGAAAAGTGGCTCCATTGGCAGCCGTTGCCGTCGATTTATCAAAGTTAAGAGAAGCCGCTTCAGCGCTCAACACAAATGGAGCAACTATAAAGAATAGTACCAATGACAGAAAAACGTTCAATAATTTTTTCATTTTTATTTTTTGGAATTTTATTTTACTTCAACTACCACCTTATTCAAAGTCGGTATCAAGACTTCGGTCTTATCAGTGATCAAATCTGTCTTGTCCTTATCATTGGATGACAAGAGCGAGAATTCAAATTGACCTGTCTTAGTAGCTTCAAAAGTCAGAGTGGCTAATTTATTGGCCTTAGTCATTGGCGAAGGACTGCTTTGCAAAGTTTTTAAGCCTGTAATCGTAAAAAAATGGCCTTTTTTATAAGTGTAGATATGGTAGTCGGAAAGAGATGAGAGCCCTCTTAAAAAATCAAAAGCTAATGAATCGTAAGACATAACAACGTCATATCCGACAATATTTTTACCATTGGAATCAGCAAACAAACTTAATTCGATCATATCCCCAACCTTCATCTTACCGCCAGGCAGATCTGTCTCCAAGGTCATGCTGGTTGACGAAGGAACCGTGGTAATTGTGGCGCCAACCGTTGATACAGTAGCGGCCGTTGGAATAATAGCCGTCGTCTCTTCCGGAAAATCCACTCCATTATTATTTATCTTTTGTGTATCGGTTACCCTAACGGTGCTGATTTTTTCGTTTGGATTTTTTGGTCTACCTGATAAAAGCATAAAAATTCCGGTGACGATAAACACGGCAAAAAAAACAACCAAAAGATATTTAAATATTTTATTTTTTTCCTGATCGTTTTCCATATTTTTATAGTTCATCATTTTTAACTGATAAGGCGGCGATTATCAAAGAATAGTCTTGAGTATCAACTTTTCCATCGCGGTTGACATCAGCATTATTTAAACAGGTTTCATCGGTCTTTCCGATACAGTTTCGGACAAGGGAAATATCGTAAGCATCAACCGTCCCATTCTGTTCCGGTAAATCGCCGGTCAGTAATAAAATTCCTGATAAGTTAAGATCGTTATCTCCGGTGGTAAGTGTGATATTCCCCCTGGCGCAACGGTAGGTGCCGCCATCAGTTTCGGTCGGTGCGGCAACGCAGATTTTTTTCTGAACATGATAAGGACCCTTGGCTAATAAAGCATATTTATGACCGGTATTGATATTAAAATCGGCACTGCCTGTCCAAACTCCGTTCTCGTTTGCGGTAAATATTGAACCATCGTTATCGGCATATTTTTCGGTGTTTTCATCCCACAACTTAAATTTAACTTTCATTTTACTTAGAGCATCCGTCGGCGGTTTTGATCCGATTCCCTGAAATTTCAGTTTCAGCTTCAATTTAACATTGGCGCCAGCTCCATCGGTTGGAGAAACGTCCGTTGGGGTTGGAATAACACCGCCATTAACGCTTAATCCTGTCGGAGCATAGGTCCAAGGACTGCTTAAAATCATATTGTCATTAATCGAATAAAAAATCGAGTTGCTGATTAAGGCAACGGTTGGATTAGCAGAAATTGCGGTAAAAGTAAGAGTAACCAGTTCAGCTCCATTGGCCGCCGTCAGGGTATAACCTGTTGACGTTTGATCTTCCCCGACTATAAATATACTTCCGGCCGTATTAATTGCATCGGCCTTAGCATCAGTGTCTCCCAATCCATCACTAACCACTCCTAATTTATATTGGATCGATTTAAATTTTAATACCGCTTTATCAAAATTAACTCTGGTTTTGTAACCTCGTATAACAGTATTAATTGAAGGTTTGACCAGTATAGACACAACAAAATCTTCATTTGCGGCAACGGTTTTAGTAGCCGGATCAAAGTTTAAGTTCATCGTCTCGCCGGTCGCTTTTGATTTTGGGGCATTTTTATTCAAAAAAATAAAATTTAATCCCCACAGAACTACGGCAATGGTAACAAAAAAAATTATTCCGATTTTTAAAAATTCTTTTTTCATATTATTCATCAGCCGCAGTCGTAACACCCATTATAGATTTAATTATTATCTCTCTGTCTTTTTGATCAATTAAATTATCCCCGTTAAAGTCCGGATTGACTGTCGGCGGAATTTTAGCCCCTGCTTTGGCCGCCACATAATAAAAATAATCTTTTAACGATGCATTTCCATTACCATCAGCGTCTCCTTTAGTCCGCATTCCTGCTTGGCACCAACCGGTTTTTTGGTCGGCGGTCGGGACACTTTGAAATAGACTGCCAGCTAATCCGCATTTTATCGGATTTGAATAAGTGGTGATATCTGTAAATTTATTAAATTGACACTGAGTCGTGCAACTTCCTTGAGCATTACATATACAATTTGGGTTTCCCGTCGGAGCCGGAGTAGCGGTTGGATTAGTATCACAGGATCTATATTGATAAAGTGTAGTGCCGATATGCCAATTACATGTTTGCGCACCGGCAAAAGCACACTGTCTCCACTGGATATTGGTTTTCCCGAAGTTACTCCCACATGCACCATAAGCATTGGTGCAATTACATTTTACCGATACTGCCCCACTTCCTCCAACAATTGTGTCTCCACTATCCTGACTTTTTATACAGTGCCCACCAGCTGGCCAACCATTTAAAATCAAACTATCACAAGCATATCCATTAGGACAATCCGAATCTTTTTCACAGTATCCTCCCGATTGATCATTAGGGCAGCAACTTCTTTGCCTGTGATTAATCTCATCTTGGCTACAACCTGATCGTGATATTTTCCAACCTGGTCCACATGAAGAATATGAGCAGCTGGTACAATCTGCTGCAAAACTATTGGTTTTAAATACAAACAGTATTAAAAAAATAAAAAAAAGAGCTAATAAAATTTTCTTCATATTACCTTTAGCAACCTAAACATTAAAAATGATACAAAATAAAATAACACTACCTGGAATATCGGCAGATATAAGGAAGCGAAGATTGTGACGATCGCTAAAATAAAAAAAGCTTCGTTGTGAATAGAAGGAAGTAGGCCCTTGGTAAAAAGCATAAGGACAACTAATGTAAGTAGTGCCCGCCTGTCAAACCACCATAAAGGCCAGCCCATTGCCGAAGCCACTCCCAACAAAATTGCTGCCAGGATTAAAAAAATCTCTTTGGTATCAAAATAAAGCGGTCCGATGTACATAGTTTAAATATAAAAGATTAAATATTAAATATCAAATAATAAATTTACTGACCTGTCAAATCAATTACCTGAACTGTCTTTCCACCAGGCAATGATAGTGTTCTGACTTTATACGTTGTTCCTTTTTCAATTTTTATGATTGTCTGATCGTTTTCTCCTTCATAAGCTGAAACGCCTTTTGAAATCGATTTAAAAAGATTGGCCGGGATATCGGCCGGATCAATCGTTGCCAAATCTATCTTGGGAGTAACACTTGGCGACTTGGTAGGGGCTGTAGTTGGGACTGATGCAATAGGATTAGTCGAACTGTTTGTTGGTATTGACGATGGTCTTGCGATAACATACGGTTTCATTGTCGGGGCAACGTTAGCAATGTTTCTCTTAACTGGTTTTTGATTGAAAATAGAAAAGGCAAGGTAAACATTATTTACTCCTTTTCTAAACTTATTTTGAAGATCAGCCAGATAATTGCCATTAACCCTTGGAGTGTAGGCCACAAAAATATTGTTGCCGGCATAACTCGAAAAACCGTATGCCACCGCCATCGTCAATATGATTAAAAGATATTTTTTCATTACTATTTAGTGCTACAACAGTAAACCTGCGTTTTAGGAACATTTGAGACACAAAATGGTGTGCCGCAGGTACTGCAAATTTTATCAACAGTATTTTCTGAGCTAACGTCAATAGCGTATCCACAACCATAATAGGTATCAGCGCCTACAGTTACTTTTTGACCTCCACCGCCTCCAGTAGTTACACCACCCCCACCATTGTCGACCTTACAATAATTTATTAATTCAGTGCTCGACACTTTTAACGCCTGACTATTACAATTACTATCTACAATATAATAACCTTTGGCATTTACCCAAATTGGCTCGGTACTCCAATTAATATTGGGTTCTTGACATGTAGTTTGGTCACAAGACTCATTATTCAATCCGGCGCAAAAACTCCTTGCTGCATTATATTTCATTCCGGCGCCTTTACATTCTTTTCCATCATGATAAAGACCTTTATCGTCTATGCTTAACGGATTATCATTATAAGGACCTATTTTATTGCAATTAGAATCCTTTGTTGGACACGCCTCAACTCCTCCAGGTCCGGAAGAACCGATCGGTCCGCCGGTACATGTTCCTTCATAAGATCCTCCACTATCATTGCAATACCCCCAACTTGTAGCGTTATACGCAGTTCCATACGCCGCTGTAGAACATTCTGTTCCCATACAATTTGATACTCTTGCATTGGCCGTTGCATAAACTCTTACACTTCCATTTTGGCAAAAACAGCAGGCTTTAGTTGAGTTAGGAATATCGGCGGCCGTACAACTTTGCGCTCTAGGATTTGAGGCGATTTTATTATTATTTGTCAAAAAAGAAAGCCCAAAAACGACAAGACTGCCGACGAGAACCAAACCGAGAGTAAGTAATGTAGCGGAGGTACCTTTTCTGGATTTAAATTTTAACATGTAATATTTTGAGATTTAATCTTATATATAATGTATATTAATAGTAGCAGGAAAACAAGAGGGAAAAAGGAATAAATAAATAAAGAAATAATAAAATAATTAAA
>Ga0172379_10002572_pt1 | contig 31489 bp, 30 predicted proteins | sample GrowelOW334metaG_FD_119756 | JGI IMG/M metagenome (GOLD analysis project Ga0172379, IMG submission 119756) | Groundwater microbial communities from an aquifer near a municipal landfill in Southern Ontario, Canada - Groundwater well OW334 metaG | ecosystem: Environmental > Aquatic > Deep...
ATATCAAAAACCAGGACGAAGACTTCGACAAACGTGGAGACGACTTCACCATCGTGGATTTTCCTAACTAAGCACTTTAGTGCGCTAAGGATACAGCCGCCTTCTAGGCGGCTGTGGTTCATTGTAGTAAACAGGTACCTGTTGCGCGCAGTTACAAAGCGCGTTACATTCATCCGCAGGTTGCTGCACATTCAGTGTTGTTATCTCAAGAGAGGAGTCTCGGTTATGGCGAATAAAGGCAATGGATACAATCCGGTGAATGCGGTACAAGAAGCGATCGCAAAATCCGGATGGACGGCGGAAACATTTTTCACCCACGCAAAAACTTTATCGAAAGCAAACGGTTTCAATCCAAAAGCGGCCGCGGAAGCGTTCGTCGCCGGCCAAGCGGATCCACCTGGGCCTGTGATCCAGTTCGCTGACTGGATGCTCACTCACAGCCCCCGAGACATACAGACAAGATTCCATTAACGAAGTACGCATCGACAATACAGACGGCTGCAGGTTTCCTGCAGCCGTTTCCATTTTTAGCCCACAAACGTTACGATGTGTGGATATGGCAGATATGCCCCTAAAATCGGAAGCGGCGAAACGCGAGGAAGCAATTCTCGCATTCTGGGAGCGCGAGGACATTTTCAAGAAATCACTCGCAAAAAAATCTCCGAAGGGCGAATACGTTTTTTATGACGGCCCGCCCTTTGCAACCGGTCTTCCGCACTACGGCCACATCGTGGCAAGCGTCATCAAGGACGTGGTACCGCGCTACTTCACCATGCGCGGCTACCATGTGCCGCGGGTGTGGGGATGGGACTGCCACGGGTTGCCGATAGAAAATATTGTCGAGAAGGAGCTCGGCTTTAAGCACAAGAAAGACATTAAGGAATATGGCATCGCGAAATTCAACGAGCGTTGCCGTGAGCGCGTGCTGACCTATGTGCACGACTGGAAAAAAATCATTCCGCGCATTGGTCGCTGGGCGGACATGGAGCATGCATATCTCACCATGGACAAACCATTCATGGAGAGCGTCTGGTGGGTTTTTAAAAAAATATACGACAAAGGGCTTGTCTACGAAGACTACCGCTCCATGCATATCTGTCCGCGTTGCGAGACGACACTCTCGCAGACAGAGGTCGCCGAAGGATACCGAGACGTCAAAGATATCGCGGTGACAGTGAAATTTAAATTGAAGAATCCTGAAAAGCTCGGGCTTTCGGGCGATGTGTATATGCTCGCATGGACCACGACACCATGGACGCTTCCGGGAAATGTTGCGCTTGCGGTTGGGGAAGACGTCGAATATTTAGCCATAAAGGCATTCAGTGATAATTCCAAAAATACTTACATTGTTTCCAAAGGCGCACTGCTCGATCATTTATTGAAAGGGGAAGGAAATTTGCGGTACCAACAAATGTTCTCAAGCGACGACCATCATTGGCTTAGTGGGGCAACAAAGAGTCATTCGACAGAAATAAAGGAGTTAAGTGGAAGCAATTTGATTGGTTTGGAGTACGAACCGCCGTTTGATTACTACGTGAACGACACGACGCTCAAGAATCGCGAGAACGGTTGGAAGGTGTATGCCGCCGACTTCGTCACGACCGACACCGGCACGGGTATCGCTCATGAAGCGCCGGCGTTCGGCGCGGATGATTGGGAACTTTCCAAGAAGGTGAATTTGCCGTTCGTGCAACACGTAAATTTTGACGGCACGATGAAGAGCGAAGTAAAAGAGTTCGCGGGGATGGATGTGAAGCCGCGTTCGGACGACGACGCGGTGCGACTCGGTACCGATATTGCCGTACTCAAATATTTGCAGGAACACGGCGCGCTCTTTTCAAAAGAAAACATCACGCACTCATACCCGCATTGCTGGCGCTGCGACACGCCACTCCTGAATTACGCGACGTCATCATGGTTTGTTTCCATTACAAAGATAAAAGGGAATTTGCTTAAAAACGCCGAGAATGTCACCTGGTCGCCCGCACACATCAAAGAAGGTCGTTTTGGGAAATGGTTGGAAGGTGCGCGCGACTGGTCCATCTCCCGCCAGCGCTTTTGGGCAAGCGTCATTCCGATCTGGCGCTGTGAGAAATGCAAAGGCACACAAGTATTCGGGAGCGTCGCGGAGCTCGAGACGGCGAGCGGGAAGAAAGTCACTGACCTGCACAAGCACGTCGTAGATGAGATAACGGTGCCGTGCGGTTCGTGCGATGGAGAGATGCACCGTATTCCGGATGTGCTCGACACGTGGTTCGACTCCGGCTCGATGCCATACGGCGAGCAGCATTATCCATTCCAGAATAAAGAGCGGTTTGAAGCCGCTTTCCCGGCACAGTTCATTGCCGAGGGGATAGACCAAACGCGCGCATGGTTCTACTACCTCCACGTGCTCGCGAGCGCGCTCTTTCAGAAAAATGCATTCCAAAACGTCATCGTGAACGGCATCGTACTCGCAGAGGACGGAAAGAAGATGTCCAAACGGCTCCAGAATTATCCCGACCCGATGGATGTCGTGGAAAGATACGGCGCCGATGCGCTCCGGCTCTATTTGCTCTCGTCGCCTGTGATGCAGGCGGAAAATCTGGCTTTTATTGAGGGCGGTGTTGACGACATCGCCAAGAAGAACATCGGCCGCCTTCATAACGTGCTCGCATTTTATAAACTCTATGAAGACGGTACGGGTCGTGCGAATACGAGCGCAAATATTCTTGACCGGTGGATACTCGCGCGCCTCGCAATACTCGTCCGGGAGACGTCTGACGGATACGAACACTATGAATTGGACAAAGCGATGCGGCCGCTCGCGCTCTTTATTGATGATCTCTCGGTGTGGTATGTCCGCCGTTCGCGCGATCGGTTCAAAGAAGACGGGAAAGAAAAAACAGACGCACTCGCAACACTTCGGCACGTACTCCATACGCTTGCTATTGTCATCGCACCCGCAATGCCATTCATCGCAGAAGAAGTTTTCCAAAGCGTACGCGGAGCACATGATCCGCAGAGCGTGCACCTCGCCGATTGGCCAATGAGTACGGGGACATTCTGGCAGCGGTTCTTCAAATGGAAGAACAATCAAAATCTGCTGGATGGCATGGCGCGTGTGCGTGCGCTTGCCTCCCTTGCGTTGCAACTGCGGCAGAAGGCTGGCATCAAAGTACGCCAACCGCTGGCGAGATTGGAAATCAGAAGCCAAAAGCTGGAAGCGGTATTTGCAAAAATCTTGTGCGAAGAAATAAACGTGAAAGAAATTCGTATACAGGCGGCTCTCGGAGTCGGAGAAATAAAACTGGATACGACGCTTACGCCCGAACTCATTGCCGAGGGTGATGAGCGAGAGATGGCACGCGCGGTCGCTGAAGCTCGCAAAGAAGAAGGATTGTCGCCGAAGGATATCGTGAGAACCGATATCAATCCGAACGGGAAGTACGTCGCAGTACTTTCGACCGGGTCCACGCCATTTGATCTGATACGCGATGCGACATAAGTACGAAACGCGCGCCATCGTGCTCGCCCGCTCGCCGATCGGGGAGGCAAGTTCATTCGTGGTATTGCTCACTCCCGAACTCGGACTGGTGCGCGCGCTCGCGCAAAGCGTGCGCAAGCCCGGGAAACTTGCCGCTGCACTCGCGACCTACGCCGAGAGCGATGTGGTGCTTGTGCGGGGAAGAGAATGGTGGCGCCTTTCCGGCGCGGTGCTCGGGGAGAATTGGTTCAAAGAGCTCCAAAATGTCGCCGCGCGCCGCCGGGCGGCGCGCGTTTCCGGTCTCTTGCTCCGGCTGGTAACGGGCGAGGCATATGATCCGGCGTTGTTCGGGATACTGCGCGGTTTTTTTGAAGCCCTTTCCGAACTTCCCGAAGATACGCATGAAGCCGCTGAAATGCTCGTCGCCATTCGCATGCTTGCGGCTCTCGGGCTCGACGTCGGGTCGATACCGGGCGAGGTATCGGCATTCACGGCACCCGTGCTCGCCGAAGTTGCGCAAGGCCGCGTGAATTACGTGGCACGCATCAATCGCGGCATCGAGGCTTCGGGGCTTTGATATACTACGCTTGATGCCTCTTTCCCCTGAAGACGACACCGGCTCGCTCGAGCGCGCGCGAAAGCGCCTCTACGAACCGGGAACCGCCCAAAAAGAAAAGCGCGCACCGCTTGCAAGCGAAGATGCGCCATCCCTGCCGCATGTCTGGGAGGAGCTCCCGATCCAGCACGTTCCGTACCAGAGCGTGCGGCACGTGCGTCTCGCCACGGTATTTTTTATTGCCGCGTTCCTTTTCTTCCTCATTTCACTTGGCGTCGTCGGGTATTTTTTCTACTTCGGCGGTAATACGGTTTCGGTAGACAAGGTCACGGTCGAAATTCAGGGTCCGACGACGATAGCGGGCGGAGACACTGTTCCGTTCTCCATTACGATCACGAACAAGAATCCGGTGGCGATAGACAACGCCACCATTGAAGTGGATTTTCCCAGCGGCACGCGCAATGCGACTAACGTGCTGCAATCATATCCTCGGTATGTGGAAAATCTTGGCACGCTCGCGAGCGGCGCGGTCGTGACGAGGTCCGTGAAGGCAATAGTGTTCGGAGGAACAGGACAGACGCTTTCACTGCCGGTTTCATTCTCGTACGACACGGCCGGATCAAACGCAGTTTTCGTAAAGAAATCTTCTTATATGCTCGCGGTGTCCTCGACGCCGCTTTCGGTAACAGTGGATACGCTCTCCGAAACGGTTTCAGGAAAACCGCTCACCTTCACGCTTACGGTCCGTTCGAACGCGACCGTGCCGCTCAATAACGTTGTCCTCTCGAACGTGTTCCCGTTCGGATTCCTCGTCACCTCCTCATCCGTCCCTCTCAACAACTCGAGTTTTCTTCTCGGCACCATTGCGCCCAGTGCAAGCAAACAGGTGACGCTCACCGGAACGCTCATCGGACAAGATAAAGAACAGCGCGTGTTCCATTTCACGGTCGGAACCGCGAACACTTCAACCGATCAGATGCCCGCAGTTGTGTACATGACACAAGACGCGACGATCGCCATCGCAGCGCCCTTCATCAACACAACACTTGCTCTCAACGGCGACACATCCCCAAATCTGGTCGTGACGCCCGGGAGCCGGCAGAGCGTCACAGTTTCATACACCAACACGCTCGCGACAAGCATTACCAATGCGACGGTCGCCATCGCGCTCTCCGGTTCGGCGATCGACTACAACAGCATCCAGACCACGAGCGGTTTCTATCGTTCGCTCGACCACACGATCATCTTCAGCCGGGACACCGATCCGGCCCTTGCGGGCTTGGCTCCGGGCGCCTCCGGCATCGGCACATTCTCGTTCGCGACCCTTCCTTCCGGCGCGCTCACCGGCGCGCCGTCGTTAACGTTCACCATTTCGGTTTCCGGTACGCGCGTAGGCCAGACGAATGTGCCGGAGCAAGTCAGTTCTTCCGTATCGAAGACCGTAAAAGTCGCAACCGCTGCGGCACTTACCGTGTCGTCACTTCACAGCTCGGGACCTCTCGGCAATAACGGCCCCATTCCGCCGAAAGCCGATCAGGCGACGACGTATTCAATTGTCCTGAATGTGCGTGGAGGCGGCAGCGCTATTGCCGGCGGAACGGTCACGACCATTCTGCCGAGCTACGTATCTTACACTGACGTTACCACTGGAGCAGGGTCATTTTCATACAATGACGCGTCCCATACGGTCACGTGGAGCACTGGTGACCTCGCTCAGGGGGCGAGTGCACAGGGAACGTTCCAAGTCTCTTTGACGCCATCAACTTCTCAGAAAGGCTTCGTGCCGGCGCTCACGGGTCCGATATCATTCTCCGGCTACGACCGCTTCGCGGGCGTGCAAATTTCTGCGATGGCCGACCCAGTCACGACCGAAACAAAGAATGATCCGGGGTATGTTCCTTCAAACGCTGTTGTGCAATGATGTCTCACATGGCTGATGCAAATTTGATGGAAAAAATAGTGTCGCTGTGCAAGCGGCGCGGATTCATTTTTCCCGGCTCCGAGATATACGGCGGCCTCGCGGGGACATTCGATTACGGTCCATACGGCGTCGTATTGAAAGAAAACGTGGAACGCTTGTGGCTCGGCATGTTCCGCGATGGGCGCGATGATATGTATGGCGTTGACGCGGCGATCCTGATGAACCCGAAGGTATGGGAGGCATCCGGCCACGTCGCCGGTTTCTCGGATCCTCTCGTTGAATGTGAGAAATGTAAAAGGCGCTTCCGTGCCGACCACCTACAATTTAAATATAAGAAAGATAAAAACGGGAAAATTCTTGAAGATCAGGAAGTATGGGTGTGTGAGAACTGCGGCACTGAAAATAAAAAAAGAGAACCACGTCAGTTCAACATGATGTTCAAAACGCACGCGGGAGCGATGGAGGACGACTCGGCAACCGTGTACTTGCGCCCCGAGACTGCGGGCGGTATCTTCACGAATTTCAAAAATGTCGTCGACTCGCTTCATCCGAAATTGCCGTTCGGCATTGCCCAAATAGGAAAGGCGTTTCGCAATGAGATAGCGCCGCGCGATTTCATTTTTCGCTTGCGCGAACTTGAGCAGATGGAAGTGGAATATTTCATTCATCCGTTAGAATGGGAACAGGCGTTCGAAGAATGGCGGAAGATGATGCATCTTTTCGCCGAAGCGATCGGATTGCCGCAGAACATGGTGCACGAGCTTGAAGTAGAAGCGAAAGACCGGGCGCATTATTCAAAACGGACCATTGATTTTGAATTCGAGTATCCGTTCGGCCGAAAGGAACTTTGGGGGCTTGCGTACCGCACCGATTTTGACCTTTCCGCTCACGAAACAAACTCAAAGGTTGAATTGAGATATCTTGATGAAGCGACCGGAGAAAAATTCACTCCGCACGTCATCGAACCCTCGCTCGGCGTTGATCGTACGGTCCTTGCTATTCTTGCGAGCGCATATCGCGAGGACGATATGGGTGCCGATGTGCGCACGTATCTTGCGCTCGCACCGAAGATAGCGCCGATGAAGGCGATGGTCTCGCCGCTCTTGAAGAACAAACCCGAACTTGTTGCGAAGGCTAGGGAAGTGCGCGCAGAACTGCAAAAAATACATCCGGCGATCGCGTGGGACGACAACGGCAACATCGGTAAGCGCTATCGTCGGCAGGACGAGATAGGTACGCCGTTCTGCGTCACCATCGATTTCGATACTTTGGGCGAGAAGCCGGAGCTTAAGGGTACGGTCACCCTACGTCATCGCGATACAGGCGAGCAAGAGCGTCTCACGGTCGCTCAAGTAGCCGGACGCATTCGGGCCGCCATTTCATAATCTCGACGCCTAAATTACAAGGTTGAACCTTGTTCTAAAATAGGCCGTATACACAGGCTCGTTTGGTGCTCCACCGGCGACTTGACAGAAGTATAAGTTCGTGTATACTATACTTCAGTTATTTTATTAGTTCCTTGAGATTTCAACTTGCGTTTGCCATAGCAGAAAGCGGCTTATTCATTAGGCCGTTCCCCGCTATGGCAAATCCCGCAACCGCGAGGAAGCCCGCTGGCACGCGACATCGTTCACTGTGAACACCGTCGCAAATCAAGGAGATACAACCATGAGCGATCTCATGCTCGATGTTGACCAAGCAGGCGAACTCAAAGCGGCGTTTCGCCGCGGGAACTGGACAAACCAGGAAATTAAACGGCTTTGCGAGGGTACTGTTCTCGCAGATGTCCGTCGCTTGGTTCTCGGTCACGCGTCCATCACCACGATTGAACACACCATCGACTGTGATGCCGCACCGTTCGTACCCTCCGGCTGGAAAGTCGAAGAGCATCAGAAAGGCGGCCAGTTCAAGTTCGACGCCTCGCAGGTCGAGTTCTACCTCGCCGCCGCTCAGAAGAAGGGCAGTATCGAGGGCAACAAGCTTCGCAAGGAACTTGTGAGCAAGCCGGTCCTGAACGCCAACATTCTCGACTACCTGCTCAAGAACCCGCGCCTCATTCCCGAGGACTGGAAGAAAGATGAGAGCGGTAATACCCGCTACATTTTCTTCTGGGGCACTGTCTATCGCGACTCTGGCGGCAGCCTGTATGTCCGCTGCCTCTACTGGTACGACGACGGGTGGTACTGGAGCGACCGCTGGCTCGACTATGACTGGAATGTCAGCTACCCTGCTGCGTTGCGCGCAAGTTAGAACTCGGGTCTCGAGAACTTAGAACTCTTTAGACCCTTTGAACTTAGTTCGTCGCTTTCCCAAGCGGCGGACTTTTTGTATTATAAAAACGGTAGTAGGCGAGTACGGGAGCGATTACGGTTGCTTCCTGCCGAATCCAGTATCCATACACCCGGAATATCCGCGATTACGGTTTCGGATAGAGTGATGTATGCAGACACTTCAAAAATGAAGATACTTGGTGTGGAGTGCTGGTGTATTACGATGCCGGATACGATTCAACCCCGAGAGTATTCAAAGAGTGGTGGTATGGATGGCGCCCTACACATAATCGCAACTCTGACGGCAACCTGTATGTCCGCTACCTCAACTGGAACGACGACAGGTGGAACTGGAACAACAACTGGCTCGACAATGACTGGAATGACAACAACCCTGCTGCGTTGCGCGCAACTCTCTTCATCACTCACCCCGCTTTTGCGGGGTCGAGTTTTGCTTCGTCAATTGCCCATTCCAGCCGCCGAGCATCTTGCCGACTTCTTCAAGTGGAATAGAAAGTGCGGCATATTTCTTCGTATCAAGCGATCTGGTTTCCCAGAGTACGAGCAACAAGACTTTTAAGGTATCAAGCTTGCGGATGGCGAGCCGTACCCACGGATGCTTCTCGCTTTTAGAAAGAAATGTCGCTCCAGCAATCGCTTCTATTATTTCTACGAATAATCCGTCCGCTTTCCCGCCAAGTGTATGGCGGTGCGCTTTCGGGAGTGTCTGATAGTATCCGTACCACAGCAGGTATGCACTCTTTAATCTTTCAAGAACCGGCAGAAGCTTCTGGGGGGGGGTTGCTCATGGAGTCTTGTATACGAGAATATCATTTCAATCAATAATCTGCTCGACGCGTGGTGGGAATTCGTAAAAGGGAAACGAAAGCGTGATGACGTGCAGGAGTTCGGGCGGTATCTCATAACGAATGTTCTCACACTTCACCACGATTTGGCGAGCGGCACCTACCGTCACGGTGGCTACCACCACTTCAGAATTTCAGATCCGAAACCACGTGACATCCACAAGGCGAGCGTGCGCGATCGGCTCGTCCACCATGCGCTCTATCGCAAACTCTATCCATTCTTCGACTGTACCTTCATCGCCGATTCGTATTCGTGCCGTCTCGGTAAGGGAACATACCGAGCGATGAATCGCTTCCAAAGTTTTACGCGTAAAGTTTCTCGCAACGACACGCACACATGCTGGGTATTAAAATGCGACATACGAAAGTTCTTCGCTTCAATTGACCAGGAGGTATTGCTAGGAATCGTCGGCGCGTACATTCCCGACGAGTGTATCTGCGCGCTTGTCGCAAACATCGTCGGTAGTTTCAATTCCGGCACAATAGGAAAGGGTTTGCCACTCGGGAATCTTACTTCGCAGCTTCTCGTGAACATCTACATGAACGAATTCGACCAGTTTATGAAGCATAAATTGAAATCGAGACACTACATCCGCTATGCTGATGATTTCGTCATTCTCTCGCACGATAGAAGTTACTTAGTAAAAACACTTCCATATATGGAAGTGTTTTTACGCAACCGATTAAAACTTGAAATGCATCCGAACAAAGTCTCAATCTCAACTCTCGCTTCCGGTGTTGATTTTCTCGGGTGGGTGCATTTCCCCGACCATCGCGTGTTGCGAACGGCGACTAAGAAAAGAATGTTCCGCACGCTCGAAAATAGTGAAGGAAGACCTGTAGTACTTAATTCATATCTCGGAATGTTGAGCCATGGGAACGCACGAAAACTTCAAGAGGAAATATGCTAGGATGCCCGTATGGGTAAGGAAATAAACATTTCCATCACGCCGAGCACCGTTTTCACGACGCTGCTCATCATTACTGGCGCATACGTCTTCTGGCTCTTACGCGATCTCGCGCTTCTCGTACTTACGGCCATTGTCATTGCTTCGGCCATTGAGCCGCTGGTCGCTTTCTTCATTCGGCGCCACATTCCGCGTTTCGTTGCCGCTCTGCTCGTCTACGTGCTCGTATTCGGCTCGGTGTTCTCGCTCCTCTATTTCTTCTTCCCGCCTATCATTGCGGACGCCGCCGGCTTCATCTCCGCGATGCCGAAATATCTTGACACGATCAACGCCACCTCCGGTTTCCCCGGTGTCGACTTTATGGGAAGCGGACAGCAAGGGAGCCAATCATTCATGCAAACTCTGCTCTCGCTTCAATCCGTATTCGCCGCGAGTTCGGGCGGCGTCATACAGCTTTTCATTATGTTCTTCGGAGGCATCTTCTCGCTCATGCTCGTTATCGTGCTTTCTTTCTACTTTGCGTTGCAGGATACCGGCGTGGACGATTTCCTCCGCATGGTGATGCCGGTAGCCTATGAAGAGTATTCCGTGGACCTCTGGAAGCGTTCGCAGAAAAAGATAGGGCTTTGGATGCAAGGACAGGTGCTCCTCTCGGTCATTGTGGCCATACTCGTATATCTCGGGCTGCTTATTATCGGCATTCCGTATGCGCTCCTGCTCTCCGTCTTTACCGCAATAGCGGAGATCATTCCGGTGTTCGGCTCGCTCATTGCGGGGACCGCTGCCGCAGTTGTCGGATATTCCGATGGCGGCATCTCGCTCGGGCTTATTGTTGCCGGCCTTTTCATTGTGGTGAACCAATTCGAGTCCAATCTCATTTATCCGCTCATCGTGAAGAAGATTGTCGGTATTCCGCCGCTTCTCGTCATTGTGGCGCTTATTGCCGGTGGCACACTCGCGGGATTTCTCGGCGTCTTGCTTTCGGTGCCGGTCGCGGCGGTTGTATTGGAACTCATCACGGATTTCGATAAGCGTAAACGACGCGTGCATCACGAGCAATCCTAATTTCTATTCATGAGTGCGCGCTACCTTACCACCACCCTGCCCTACGTGAACGCAGATCCGCATGTCGGATTTGCGCTTGAGGCGGTGCAGGCCGATGCGCTCGCACGCGTGTGGCGTGCGGCGGGCGATAGTGTTTTCTTTTCCATGGGCACGGACGAGCACGGACAGAAGATATTTGAATCGGCACAAAAGGCGGAACAAGAAACCCAAGCGTATGTCGATCATTATGCAAAAGAATTCCAGAAGCTGAAAGAAGCGCTGAACCTCACCAACGATGTTTTTATTCGCACGACCGATCCGGCGCACGTTAAAGCAGTGCAAGAGATGTGGCGACGATGCGAAGCGAAAGGCGATATCTATAAAAAAACCTACACCGGCTTCTATTGCGTCGGTTGCGAAGCATTCAAGACAGAAAAAGAATGTGTGGACGGAAAATGTCCGCTTCATCCGAATGCGGAATTGAAAGAGGTCTCCGAAGAAAATTATTTCTTCCGCTTTTCAAAATACCAGGATGCGCTGCTTTCGTATCTTGAACGGCCGAACGTGATCACTCCCGAATGGCGTCGTATTGAAGCCGTCAATTTCACGAAGGGCGGTCTCGAGGATTTCAGCATCTCGCGCGAAGCGTCACGGCTCTCATGGGGCATACCGGTTCCCGGCGACGATTCGCAGGTGATGTATGTGTGGTTCGACGCTCTCACAAACTACATTTCCACGCTTGGCTGGCCGGACGATGCACAAGAGAATTTCAAAAAGTTCTGGGAAGAAGGAATGACGCTTCAAGTGGCAGGGAAAGACCAACTGCGCTTCCAGTCGCTCATGTGGCAAGCCATGCTCATGTCGGCGGACATCAAGAATACCGACCGGGTCTTCTATCACGGTTTCATTACGTCCGGCGGGCAAAAAATGAGCAAGTCCATAGGGAACGTCATTAACCCGCTTTCAATTGTTGAGAAATACGGCACCGATGCTCTTCGGTATATGCTCCTGCGCCATATAAGCCCCGCGGAAGATTCGGACCTCACCGAGCAAACGATGTATGACTATTACAACGCACATCTCACCAACGGCATCGGCAATCTCGTCGCGCGCGTGATGAAGCTCGCCGAGGAGCATCTTTCGGAACCGGTCGCACTCTCTGATACAAGCGCCTCACCTGAGCATCTTTCGCTCGTCGGTGCATTCAAATTTAATGAGGCGATGGACGGGATTTTCCAAATGATCAGTCGCGCGGATGAACGCATCAACGCGGGAGAACCGTACAAGAAGATAAAAATACCTGAAACCGCTGACGAAGCGCGCACGCTCATACAAGGGGCGGTCCAAGAACTCGGAAAGATCGCGGGCGAACTAGAGTGGGCGATGCCGCGAACAAGCGGCAGAATATTTGCCGCCATTCGCGAGAATAAAAAACCGGAAAATCTTTTTCCGCGTTTGCCGGCTCCGGCGGCATTATGAATATCCGGTATATCGACGTACACAGCCATTTGCAGTTCGAGCAGTACGCGCATGACGACGATACGATAATCAACCAAATGCAGGAACAGGGTATCGCCGGTATTGTTGTCGGTGTTGACCTTGCTTCGTCGAGGAAAGCAGTCGCGCTCGCTGAGAAATATGAGCATCTCTATGCCGCGGTCGGCCTTCATCCGAATCACGCCGGACAAGAATTTTTCGATGAAGCGGCGTACCACGCACTCGTGGCGCACCCGAAGGTCGTGGCGATAGGGGAGTGCGGACTAGATTTTTTTCGCCCGGTTGAGCTGAATGATGAAATAAAACACGCACAAAAAGAATTGTTGCAGAAACACATTGTACTCGCCGTATCTCTCAATAAACCGCTCATCATCCATTGCCGCCCGACGAAAGGTACGCAGGATGCCTATCACGACCTTATTGAGATATTGAAGGAAGCGAAAAAAGAACATCCAAAATTGCGCGGCGATATACACTTCTTTGTCGGCGGTATCAAAGAAGCCGAAGCATTCTTTGCGCTCGATTTCACCGTTTCTTTCACCGCGGTCATCACGTTTGCTCGCGATTACGACGAAGTGATAAAAGCGGTACCGCTTTCGAACATTCTTTCTGAGACTGACGCCCCATACCTCGCTCCTGCAGCCCGCCGGGGGGAGCGCAACGACCCGCTCGCGGTCATAGATGTCGCCTTGAAGATCGCCGCTATCCGCGGCGAGGACCCAGAAATTGTCCGTAAAACCCTTCTTGGGAACGCGGAGCGGATGTTTGCACTGGGTCATTCGGCGTGATAGGATTCCGCTATTATGGCTAATAATCAGGACGAAAAGGTGCTTGACGAGACTTCCGAAGATTCGGGCACGGAGCCCCGCGTCTACGAACTCGGCTTTCATCTTGATCCGGAACTCCCCACCGAGGAGGTGAAAAAGGCGTATCAGGAGATACGGAAATTCGTTGAAGAGATGGGAACGATCGTCGCGGAGGGTGAGCCGGAAAAAATACAGCTCGCGTACACCATTTCCCGCCAAGATACTGCCGGACGGCGCGATTTCGATTCTGCATACTTCGCATGGATCGTGTACGAAACCACGCCGCTGAAGCACGATGAGGTCGTCACCTCGGCGGATGTCGACAAACGCATCGTTCGTTTTATCGACCTACTTACGACGAAAGACGCCGCACGCCACTCCGTGGAAATGCACGAACTTTCCATGAAGACGCCGGAACACGTAGAGGAAACCGAAGCGGTCGCCGGTGCTGAACTCGACGCCGCTATCGAGAACGCCGCAGTATAATCACATCATGTACCTCAACAAAGTATTTCTCTACGGCAACCTCACCCGCGATCCGGAGCTGAAAGCGCTTCCTTCCGGAAGCAACGTTGCGAACTTCGGTCTGGCGACGAACCGCACCTACAAGGACAAGAACGGGCAGAAACAGGAGGCGACTGAATTCCATAATGTCGTCGCGTTCGGTCGCACGGCGGAAGTCATCGCGCAGTACGTGAAGAAAGGACGTCCGATCTTCGTCGAGGGCCGCATCACGACGCGCTCCTGGGAAGGGAAGGAGGACGGAAAGAAGCAGTATCGCACCGAGATCATCGTAGAGAACTTCCAGTTCGGCGCTGACAGCAAGGGCGGCGCCGGTAATTCCGCTCCCTCAAGCGAACCTCATGAACAGCCGGCACCGAAAGATTCGGATGAGATAAAGTATCCGGACGAAGAGATTAATCCCGAAGATATTCCATTCTAGCAATTAGGCTTTAGGCACTAGGCTCTAGCAAAATCAGACCAGAAATGCTAGGATGCCGCTAACGCCTAAAGCCTAGCGCCTAACTAACTATTTTATGGCATACCAAGCTGAACGAGAAGAGGTAGAGATAAAGAAATTCATCGACTATAAAGATGTCGCATATTTGAAGCTTTTCACCAATCCGCACGCGAAGATGCTCTCCAAGAAACGTACCGGCATTCCATCCAGCAAGCAACGCGACATTATGCAGGCCATCAAACGCGCGCGTTATATGGCGCTTCTCCCCTACGTGCAGGCGTAGAGTGTTCATAGACCCCATCTGCTGCGTTACGGGTCCCGCCGTTTTTCTCCGCCGTACCAAAAGTACGTCTCCAAAAAACGGCTTCCCGCGCCTTGCATCTGAGGTCTCTGAATCGCTCTACAAAAACCGCCCCTCAAGGGCGGTTTTTGTTATTGCTGTATACTGACTAGTATATGAAAAGATATATTTTCGGAGCCATTTTATTTATCGGTGTTGTTATCTTGCCGACTTGTACACAGGCGGCAGGTCTTACCGCGGATCAGGCGACCATGCTTATTAATGTCGTTAAAGCATCTCCAAGTACGCCGGCGAGTGCCTTTGTTGATTTGATAACTGCATTCTCGGGCGTAACAGTAAATCAGGCAACGGCTCTCATTACGGTCGTGCAATCATCTCCCGCAACATCCGCGGAGGCCTTTATTCCTCTTCTTACCTCTTTCACGAGCGATAGACCGCTGATTACGGTAACCCAACCGGTTAGCTGCCCTCAACTCATACCTCCGCAATGTACCGGCGGAACTCTCCTGTATACAGGCAAAGATAGTAATGGATGCATTACAGGATATACGTGCTCACCGCTCAAAACCAATTACACCTGCGCGGATGGAAAAACAGTCACGTATGCTTCTCAGTGTCCGGTAGCACCGTAGCACCGCCTACGGGGTTGTAGTATTACGCCTTTTCGACTCGTTCAGTGTATTCGCCCGTGTCCGTGTTGATGCGGATGATATCGCCCGGGTTGATGAAAAGCGGCACGTTTATTTTTGCACCTGTTGAAAGCTCAATGAGCTTGGTGCCGCCCGAGACGGTATTGCCTTTCACTGCCGGCGGCGCGTCCTTTACGACGAGTTCCACTTTAACCGGTATTTTGATGGTCATCGGCGTATCTTCGTACGTCAGCACTTCAACGGATGAATTTGGAGTGAGCCATTGTACCTTGTCGTGTACGGTTTCATCAGGGAACGAAAAACGATTCTTCGCGTTTCCTTCCTCGGCGAACCAGCTCTCGCCTTTATTGGTGTAGAGATACTGTGCCATCATTTTGCCGACGTCCGCTTCGGTCACGGTTTCGTTCTGATGGAAGGCTATCTCAAGGACTTTCCCGCCCACGAGTTGGCGCAATTTAGTCTGGTTCACCGGCTTTCTTTGCTGCATGCGGAAGATATGCGCCGAAAGCACCTCGTAGGGCTCATTATTGTAGTTGATGATGCACTTCGGAAGAATTTCGTTGTATGAGAGTACGGCCATGAATTTGAAACTAACAGTGAGTAAGAATCGTTATAAAAAGTGCCCACGAAGGGCGATTCGTGTATGCCCCGTATGACTATACTCTATTTAGAATATAGCTACGGAAGCTCGCACGCGTTAATAATTCCAACTATCGTGCACCTTAGCACAAAATAGTCATACGGGGTATGCTAGCAGACACCATGACTTTTTCAAGTACGGATGAAGATATGAGCGCTCTTTCGGACGCCGAGGTGCTTGCGCGCTCGCAAAAGGACTCCAAACTTTTTGCCGTGCTCGTGGAACGATACGAGGCGGCTCTTTTGCGTCGCGCACGCACGATACTGAAAAGCCCCGAGGATGCCGAGGAGGTGGTGCAGGACGCTTTCACCAAGATGTATCTCTATGCGGATAAATATCATCCGCAAGAAGGAGCGAGCTTCTCGTCGTGGATGTATACCATCCTCAATCGCGTGGCGTACACGAAATACCGTACGAAAAGTGCGGAGTGGGGGAAGCGGGCCGAGCTCGAGCCGGAACACTATGAGTCGCTTCCTGATGCACGTGCGGAATTTCTTGAAGACCTCTCCATACGCGACGAAGTCATCAATGCGCTCGCAAAGTTGCCTGAGACCGCCGCAAAGATACTCCGGCTTCAATTCATAGAAGGGAAGAGCCAGGAAGAGATCGCAAAGGAGGAACAGCTGTCCATACCCGCGGTGAAAACGCGCATTCATCGCGCGAAAAAGCTATTCCGGGTTCAATTCGAAAATAACCAGAAATTAAACAACAAATTATGATGCTCTTTCGCTACTGCGCCGCCCATACTCCTGCTGCGAATCTTCGGCCAGCTCATCGTCGTGCCTACAGCACGCCTTCTTCGCCGGTCTCGATTCTCGCAACGGATTCTGGGCGGCTCGTGACGCGATTATTTTCGAATTGAACCCTCAAGCGTATGACGAACAACACTATGATTGAACAATCCAACATCGAACGCATCGTCATGCGCCGCATCCTCCTCATTCGCATCTTGCGGCTCGTTATCTCTACGGCAGTGCTTGCGGTGCTCACGACCATCGCGGCGCTCTGGGGTATTGGAAAAGAAGTATGGGTCGCGCGCATTTTTGAGAATGCACCGCCGAATATCGGTGATCTTCCGAATTTTTATCTCGCCGCGTTCATGCACACGCACATCATCGTCCAAATTTTGACGGTCCTCACGCTTGCGTCGCTCATCTATCTCGCATGGGAGATCGTTCGCCTCGTTGTGCACACGCTCGCCCCGTCGCGTTCTTAGCCCTCAGCAAGTTTTGCTTTTATTTGTTTGAGGAGTTCTTTTGCTGCGTCTTTATTCTCGGCTAGGAACTTGCGCGAGGCGTCGTACCCGACGCCGAGTTTTGTTTCTCCCATTTTGTAGGTATTGCCGGACTTGGCCACGAGATCGTATTTCTCACCGAGCGCGATGAGCTCTCCTTCACGGCTGATGCCTTCGTTATACAGAAGATCGAATTCCGTCGTCCTGAAGGGTGCGGCTACCTTGTTTTTCACCACTTTCACGCGCACGCGGCCGCCTACCACCTCCTCTCCCTTTTTGATGCTCGCGATGCGGCGGATGTCCAAGCGCACCGAAGTGTAGAACTTAAGCGCTTTCCCGCCCGGCGTCGTTTCCGGATTGCCGAACATTACTCCTATCTGCATGCGTATTTGATTGATGAAAATGACGATGGTTTTGCTTCGCGCACAGATGGCGGTGAGTTTGCGGAGCGCTTGGCTCATGAGCCGTGCTTGCTTGCCCACGTGCTGTTGGCCCATTTCACCTTCTATTTCGTCTTTCGGAGTAAGTGCCGCAACCGAGTCGATGACGATGATGTCCACGTTCCCGCTGCGCACCAACGATTCGACGATATCAAGCGCATGTTCGCCCGTATCCGGCTGGGAGATGAGGAGTTCCTGGAGCTTTACGCCGATGCGGCGCGCGTACTCCGGGTCAAGCGCATGCTCGGCGTCCACGAACGCGGCGATACCGCCGGCTTTCTGCGCTTCGGCAACAACATGGAGCGCAAGCGTCGTCTTGCCGGACGATTCGGGCCCGAATATTTCGATGATGCGTCCCCGGGGCAGTCCTCCCACACCGAGCGCCGCATCAAGCCCGATGGAGCCGGTGGAAACCACCGGTATTTTTTGCGGCGCACCTGCGCCGTAGGTGGTGATGGATTCATCGCCGAATTTCGTGCGGATCTCCTTGAGCGCCTGATCGATCGATTTTTGCCGTTCGCTTTTATCCGTGCTCGCCACGGAAATAGTTTTAAGCACTTTTTCTTTTTTTGGTTTGCCGAAAGCCATATCGTTAATTGTTAGTTGGTACGAAAATAGAACGTGTCGCGGTCACCACCCTCCCGAAGCGATCCCGTGCCTCAAAGGTAAGTATAGAACCTCCGCGGGGAAAGGTCAGTGTTGACGAAAAGTCACCATTCTGGTCATGGAGGACCGGTGCACCGTTCAGGGTTAGTTGTGCCGCGCGTGCGGCATTCCCACGTATGCTCACGATCCCATCTGGGTACGACGCATTTTGCGTCGGGGAAGTGATGATGAGCGATGGTCCCGCGAGAAGCGGCCACGCCTCGATGAACCCATAACTGAAAAGAACAACGAGCATGAGGATAATGAGATATCGGGTCATTGAGACTGATTAAAACATCTCTTCCTCATTCTCACTGAGTGCTGAAGAGGTAGGCGCGGCGGCGTTTCTCGTGAGAACCTCGCGCGGCTTAGAGCCGTCGGCCGGACCGATGATGCCGTGTTCTTCAAGCACGTCCATAAGGCGCGCTGCACGCGAATATCCGATCTTCAATTTGCGCTGCAGATACGAAGTGGAAGCGCGACCGGCGGCCTCCACGGTGGCGCGAGCTTCCTCGTAGAGGTCGTCATCAATGTCATCATCATCGTTGAATCCTCCGTTCACGAGGCCAATGACATCGTTCGGTTCGCTGGCGCCATTTCCACCGGTGCCGAAATCAATGCTTGAAAGATCTCCGGCATTGTGGCTCTTGATATAGCTCACCACCTTCTTCACTTCTTGTTCACTGATGAACGCGGTTTGGATGCGCACTGGCTTCTGCATATCGCTTGAGAGATAGAGCATATCGCCGGCGCCAAGCAGGGTCTCGGCGCCGGAGCCGTCGAGGATGGTGCGCGAGTCTATTTGCGAGGCGACTTGGAGCGCCATACGCGTCGGCACGTTCGCCTTGATAAGCCCGGTAATGACGTTCACCGAAGGGCGTTGGGTGGAAAGCACCAAATGAATGCCCACGGCGCGGGACATCTGTGCGAGCCGCACGATGGACGCTTCAAGCTCGCGCGGATAGGTGTGCATGATATCCGCAAGTTCATCGATGACGATGATGATGTAGGGAAGCGCTTCGGGTATTTCCGCAGCGTGACTCTTTTTTGCCGGTTCAAAGATAGTGGTGTGGTAGGAATCAATATCGCGCACGTGTTCCGCTTCGAGGATATTGTAGCGGCGTTCCATTTCCTTCGCCGCCCATTTGAGCGAGAAAATGGTTTTCTTCGCGTCCGTGATGACCGGTGTGAGAAGGTGAGGGATGCCGTTGTACGCAGTAAGCTCCACGCGCTTCGGGTCTATCATGATGAAGCGCAACTGGTTCGGTCCGTTGCGGTAGAGAAGGGAGGTAATAAGCGCATGAATGGCGACCGATTTCCCGGAGCCGGTCGCACCGGCGACGAGCGCGTGCGGCATCTTTGAAATGTTCACATAATGCGGCGTGCCGGTGATATCGCGGCCGAGTGCGGCGAGCAAGGGTTTCTTGCTTTCTGACCATTCGGGTGCGGAAAGAAGTCCGCCGAGCCCGACCATCGCTTTGGTGGTGTTCGGCACTTCAATGCCCACAAGTGATTTGCCGGGGATGGGAGCTTCAATGCGCACGGGATGCGCGGCAAGCGCGAGCTCCAAGTTATTTGCAAGCGAGACTATCTTTGAAAGGCGCACGCCCTCGGCGGGCTTCACCGCATAGCGCGTGACGGTCGGACCAACAGAAACTTCGTCCATTTCCAAATGAATGCCGAAGTTCTGGAAGGTGCGCTTGATGATGTTCGCGTTCGCTTTGATGTCGCCCACTCCCGGCTTGCCGCGATCCTCGCCAAGAATAGAAAGGGGAGGAGCATCGTACTCGGCGTCAAAATTGGCGATGCCAGAACCCTGGCGCGCACCGGTGCGATTGAATATCGTCACCACCGGCTCATGCTCTTGTTCACCTGACGCATATTCCTCTCCCTCAACTTCCGGCACGCCCACAACGTCATCAAATTCTTCCGGCAGTTCATCCTCATCTTCATTTGAGGACGCGCGCGGGTGGCGGAGACGTTCCCAGAGTGAGACGACATTCTCTTCAAGAAGCGCCACGAGCGCTTCGATGTCGGTCACAATGGCGACCCCGACCGCGATGGTTGCGATAAGTAAGACGAGCGCTCCCCAGAAACCGAAAAATCCGGAAAGCATCGTTCCGCTCCACATACCCGCCTTACCGCCAAACTCCGCACCGGGAATGAGGCCGGCGAATGCGAGGACGGACGCGAGCATGAGGATGAGACCGGATGCAGTGAGCGTATCGAGTGTCGGGCGTCCGAATCCTGCGTAGAGACCGACAGCAATAAGTGCGAATGGCAACACGAATGCACCGATGCCGACGATCGCGTAGCTGGTCGCAAAAACAACCGATCCTATGGGTCCTGCCGCCCCGAAGATGGCAAGACCAAGCAGGACGCCGGCGGCGAGAAGCACGATAGTCGAAGCGTAGCGGATGAGCGCATCGTATTCTTTTACTTCTTCCTCGCGCACACGCCCCTTCCGACCATTGGTGCCGTTCTTTCCATTGCCGCGACTCATGATGTGTCTATTGTAGCATCACCAAGCGAATCGTAGGGGGAAATAAAAACTCATCCCAAAGCCCGATTCGCCGGCAGAACAAAAATGGGTAGCGCACCACAAGAGTACTTCAGAAAATATAGTCGCTCCGCTCCTTATTTTCTTGGTCGCTCCAGGCCGCCGGAAAGGGATTCAATAGGAAGTGGAGGATAAACTTGCGCATATCGCTGTCACGGACGTATAATGTCTCATACGATATGAGACACGGACAATCAGATATTGGACAAAGTACTGAAGTCCGGAAAATCCAGACAGGCATAAAACATTCTCAAACAGGTGATTTTGTCCTAGAGAAAAGCATATTTACAAACATATTTGAAAAAGACATACGAAGGGTTTATATCTATAAAAAAGCCGAACGACTCGCAAAAGCCATTCATCTCATCACGCCGGCCTTTGCCGAATCGGTGTCTTTGAAGAACCGTATTGATGCGATTGCAGTCGGCCTCATCGATGCGGCCATAGTATCTCCCGCGATCGCGCGAACGGCGCTTTCTCGCGAGCTGCTTGCGCTCTCAAGCGTCCTTGGAATTGCGCGCACGAGCGGCGTTCTGTCAGCGATGAACGCTGAACTTATCGCTAGGGAAGCTCATATGCTGCTTCATGAAGTAGCTTCATACGAAGAGCCGAGACTTTCTTTTGACGAGACGCCAAGTCTTGCTGATTTAGCTAAGAACACCTCTTCGCGGGAAGAACCCCGGCACCTCAGCAGGTTAATTGAAAAACAACCGGTTAAAAAGACCCCAACTATTCATAAAGGACACATAAAGGACACCGAACATCTATCAGACAGTCCTATAAAGGACAGGCGTGACGCGATTTTGTCCGTTATAAGAAATAAGGGCACGGCGAGCATAAAAGACATATCTACGCTTGTCCGTGGCGTTTCCGAGAAAACCATTCAGCGTGAGCTTTCCTCTCTGATCGATCTTGGACTAGTGTTAAAACAAGGGGAGCGCCGTTGGAGCACTTACTCACTAGCAAATTAGGCTCTAGGCGTTAGCAGTCCGTGGATTGTGTTGGTTACTAGAGCCTAGAGCCTAAGGCCTAATTCCTCCCTTTGACTCTGGTCGCCGTTCTTGCTAGTATCTACTTGTGATAGCGACTGAGGCATAAAGACAAAAAAAGACCGATTTTCGGTCTCTTTTGCTTTACCGTTTTCAGCAGTTATCCACACGCCGGTTCCCAAGAACGCTTGCCTCGCTATATACTGACTCTTGTCCTTGCGAGGACTCTTTCGTTCTCGAGGGGCGTACTTTGATAAACAATAGTCTTGTTGAAAGACAGACTATTCAACCCTTGCCAACTAACCCATGGCGCACTGGTCGATACCGTGCGCTGTGGGGTAGTGTGAAATTGAAAGTGCTCGTTCTCACTTCAATGTGCGACCAATTTTTCTTGCCCGTATTTCGGGCATAGAAAAATGGAAGTACTCCACGTAGTGCAACTCTTACTTGATTATTATGTGCTCCCTAAATTCTTAACAATTGTTTATGAAAATGACAAAAGCAACAGCGAAGGTCGCGGCAGTAGCGACTGGACTCGCGATGGCAACGTCTATGCTCTCTCTTGCGCCTATCGCGCACGCAGCGACATTGACGACCGCGCAGGTCTCGTCAATTCTCTCGCTCCTTTCCTCGTTCGGTGCTTCTAGTGCAACAATCGCGAATGTCAATGCAGCCCTCACCGGCGGCACTTCGACTTCCGGTACAACGACCACGACGGCCGGTTCCTGCTCCTTCTCGCGCAGTCTCACGATTGGCTCGACAGGTGCAGATGTAACTTGCCTTCAGCAGGCGCTCATCGCGGGTGGCTTCTCGATCCCGGCTGGTGCAACTGGATACTTCGGTACCCAGACAAAGGCAGCCGTCGCTTCGTGGCAGTCATCTCGCAATGTCGCTCCGGCAGTAGGTTACTTCGGTCCGATCTCGCAAGGTGCGTGGAATCTCGGCGGCGGTAGCTCTTCGAGCACGACCACCACGACGACTACCACCACCGGTACGACTGGCGGAACGACGACAACCACGTCCACAGCTCTCACGGGCAATGGTCGTCTTACGAACATCAGCGAACTCGGTGATGTTACGAATGACATCAAGGTAGGTGACTCGGCAACGAACGTCATCGGCCTCTCGATGGACGCAACTGATGGCGATGTCGCCCTCCAGCGCGTTGACGCAACGTTCACTATCGCTTCAACCGGTAGCCAGAGCTCGAACCTCGACATGTATGTCTCTGACATAAGCCTCTACCTCGATGGGGTGAAGCTCGCGTCGATGGCTCCTTCTGGTGGCGACAAGAGCGGCCGCGTCTGGACCTATCGCTTCTCCGGCCTCAATGGGGTCATCAAGAGCGGTGCGACCGGCAAGCTCTACATCAAAGTAACTCCGCTTGCAAGCATTGGTACGAACGAGGATAGTGTTACGACTGCACACAATGTGACGGTGACACTTGCCGCCGACAGCGTTCGCGCAGTCGGTGCAGATGGCATCTCGGATACCTACGTTGCAGCTGCGGACACTGTTGCCGCAACTGGCGAGGTCTTCAAAGTCTCGTCACAGACGACCGGCACATTGACGGTCAGCCTCGCATCGGACAATCCGGTTGCTGGCATCATTGCAACGGCGTCTTCGACCACCGCAGGTGTCAACCTCCTTGCTTTCAACATGAAGGCAAAGAATAACGCCGTGACGGTCACTGATCTCGGTGCAAGTCTTGGCGTTTCGGCTGGTACTGTGGCTGCTACTGTCTCAAATGTGAAGCTTATGAAAGGCTCCACCACTATTAAGACAGGAACATTGACTACAACTGGTGCTACCTACGCTAACGTAACCTTCAGCGGCGTTGATCAGACCATCGCAGCGAATGACACTGTGGAATACTGGATCTCAGTAGACCTCAAGAATGACTCGGGATATGCCGATGGCACGACGATCACTGCTTCCACGACAGCTTCTACTCTGTGGGATGTCTCTGACTCAAATGGAGCCACGGTCACTCCTTCAGCACCTGCTGCTGGTAACGCACAGACTCTTATCGGCACCGGCCTCGTCACCGCGACCTTCGTAAGCGCAACCGCAACGAAGGAAACGGGTACTATCGCTGGTTCAAACGATAAGGTCAATACCTCTCTCACCTTCACTCTGACGGCTGATAGCGGTAGTGACATCTACTTCGATGTGACCGAGAAACCGGGTCTGATCACCGTCCTCACTGATTCAAGTGGCTACGGCTGGGCGACCACGACGGACTCGAACACCGGTACCACGACGGCTGCAACGATCGCAGCTGCCGACACGAACTCGAACGACAGCGCAGGCGCTTACTTCGTGATCCCGGCAGGAACATCGCGCACCTTCACTATCACGACATCCCTCACGAACGGTATGGTCGCTGGTAAGGCAGGTATGCGCTTCACGGGCTTCAACTACGGTACGGCCAGTGGTACGATGACCAATGTCTACAACTTCAACATGGGCGCGTTCAAGACGTTGACGTTGACTGGCCTCGCCATCCACTAGTCTTCCTAGTTGTTTGGAGGGGATAATCCTTCCAAAGCTCAAGTTCTCGGTTAAAAACCGGAACTCCGGCTCGGAGCATCGGTCCGAGCAAACAAAAAACCACCCTTCGGGGTGGTTTTTTTGTTTTTATCCGGTTGAAACTTTTTTGTATTTAGCGAGGTTATCCCCAGCCTATTTTGGGAACCATATTCCATTGTTAACGAGGTGATATTCTTACTCGCAAGATGCGCTCGCGTCTTTTATTCGCTTGAATTACTTATTATGAATCGCATCAAAACATATCTGAACAATCTCGGGAAGGCGACTCGCGCCGTTATTCTCGCACTCGCCGTCATCTTTGTGAGTGCCGGTATCGCTCAGGCAACCACGACTACGATTAACACCAGTGTCACCACAACGAACCTTACCGCATCCGGCACGCTCGGCGTAACGGGTCTTTCAACGTTCGCCTATGCCTCAACGACCGGAGCACTATCCGTGGCCGGCAACTTTATGGTGAACGGTATGGCGACAACGACGTCAGCCGGTGCCCTATCACTTGCCGGTAACTTAACGGTCGGTGCCGCAGCAACGGGAGGAACGATAACCGTTTCGAACGGAACTACCGCTGCGACTGCCACTTCTACGATCACCGTAGGATGTGTGGTGACGACCGCGACGAGCACCGAAACGCCGATAAAACTTATGTTCAATGTCGAAGCAACGTCGACGACGCTGAGTTCAAAGACCGTACAAGGACTTGTTCTTTGGGGTTACGGTTCCTCCTGCCCATAGCCGCATAGCGAGTTACTTATTAACTAAATAAACTCACTATGCAACGAACACTAGCCCGTGCAGGAATTGTAGTGGCGTTGCTTGTCGCCCCCGCTTTGGTGTTCGCAGCCGCTGACACGGTCAGCCTCGACACGACGGTTGTTCTCAACTTCGACGGTGGCATTGAAGTGGATATCACGGGTTCCACGGCCGTTGTTGAATCGATAAGCGTGACCAACACATCTTTCAGCTTCGATCTTCAAGACGGGTCCTCCATAGAAGTGACGGCGCCAAGCAGGAATATTCTCAACGTGGATTCGGCAAACGATAGAGACACCAACACGTGCACCACCGCAGCATCGGTGCTCAAGTATGTCGGCACTTCAGCACATACGGTGACCGTAACGCCGAGTAATTCCACATGTGCAAGCAGTGCAAGTACCTCCACTTCCCATTCAAGTTCAGGTTCTAGGGCAACTTCAGCAACGCCGGCCGTGCCGACCGTTGCTCCGGCTGTACCTGCAACCCCTGCTTCTTCGGGCCTCACCTCTTCGCAGATACAGTCCATTCTTGCCGTGCTCATGTCATTTGACGTTGATGCGGCAACGCTTGCGAGCGTGAAAGCTGTTCTTGAAGGTACGACGACCGGTTCAGTCACGAGCGCCGCAGTGCAAGTATTCAAATCAAATCTCACTACCGGCTCTCTCGGGAGCGAGGTGAAGGCTCTGCAAACGTTCCTCAACTCTCACGGCTATACCGTTGCGAATAGCGGTGCCGGTTCTCCGGGAAATGAAACGACCACATTCGGCGCAGCAACTCGTGCGGCGCTCATTAAGTATCAGAAAGCCAAGGGCATCACGCCAGCGGTGGGCTACTTCGGCGAAAAGACGCGAGCTGCAGTTAATGCCGAATAGGAATCTGCTCAAAAGAGAGATTGTTCGGAAGTGAAATTTAGAGCGCACACAAAAACGCCCGCGATGCGGGCGTTTTTGCGTATGGTATCCTCTCCATATATGCAGGGAGACAAGGAACGCCGAATGCTGCCGTTTTTCATTGAATTTGTGAAATTTGCTACGGGCTTTGCGGTCATTATTGCCGTTGCACTTATTACGCTTCACGCCGCGAGCGCCGCGATGGGTTAGTGGACAGGGAAGCGCTGTTTTGTTAGAGTAGCCGAGTACGAACCGAAGACCGTAAGTGGCTCACGTTGGTCGATGAGCATGAACCTTACGCAGGGGACCCGCCACACTGCAGAAGTGTGACGGGGAACTCTCCTATATTTCGTTCGTGCACCTAACTAGGCGCTCGGACAGGCTCTAGGCATTAGGCACTAGCAGCTCTTTCCCGGCTAACGCCTAGTGCCTAAAGCCTAATAGCTAGTTCATCATGGCAATATCAAAAGACAAGAAACGCGAGATAGTCGCAAAGCTTACGGACGCTTTTAAAGAAGCGTCTTCGATCGTGTTCGTCGGCTTTACGAAACTCACCGTGAAGGATGCATCAAAATTGCGTCAGGAACTTTCGAAAAAAAGCGTAAAGTACTTTGTCGCAAAAAAGACGCTTATCAAGAAGGCGCTTGAGCAGCATGGCTACGAAGGACAGATCCCTGAATTGCCGGGCGAAGTTGCCGTTGCGTGGACCACGGATGACGTGACTGCACCGGCAAGCGGCGTCTATGAATTCGGCAAGAAACTGAAAGGCGCGTTGTCGCTTCTCGGTGGCGTATTTGAGGGAGCCTATGCAGATGCCAAGATGATGATCGGTATCGCAACTATCCCGCCTATGCCGGTGTTGCGCGGAATGTTCGTGAACGTAATAAACTCGCCTATCCAGGGATTGGTGGTCGCTCTCGACAAAATACGCGAAAAGAAGTCAGTTTAAATCTCTAATCTAAATTACTATGGACGAAACAAAGGTTGTAGACGCGGCTCCGACGGCAGACGTCGAAGCACCGACCGAAAGCGTCGGCGTTGAAGTACCGAGCAAGTTCAAGAAACTCGTGGAGGAAATCGAGACGATGACCGTCCTCGAGCTCTCTGAGCTCGTGAAGGTGCTTGAAAAGAAGTTCGGTGTGAGCGCAGCGGCAGTCGCCGTTGTCGGTCCGGCCGCAGGTGCCGCACCCGAAGAGGAAGGGAAGTCCACGGCAGATGTGGAGCTTACCGAAGTCGGTGCCTCCAAGATTGCCGTCATCAAGGCGGTGAAGGAAGCGCTCGCACTCGGCCTCAAGGAAGCGAAAGACCTTGTGGACGGTGCTCCTTCCATGCTCAAGACGGGCATGAAGAAGGAGGATGCCGCAGAGCTCGCGAAGAAGCTCACAGATGCCGGAGCTAAGGTGACTCTTAAGTAAATCAATTTACTTATGTTCGTCCAAGAAAACCGCTGTGAGGCGGTTTTCTTGTTGCGGTCTTTGGTCACCTTAGCTCCGGCGTGGGAGGGGGTCGGGGAACGGGAGTTCCCCGTGTCGGAGAGCAGGGCGAAGCCCGCTGAGAACCGAGGGTTCTCAGGGAGGAGTCTGCGACGACCGCTGGTGCAAAGGTAACCCTTAAATAAGCAGAGCTTGTTCTCATCGCTTGCCTCAGGCAAGTGCATGCAGACATGCACTTGCCGTTCGGCTCGCTTGATAATAAGGACACAAAAACACGCCCCCGCCTCTGGCGGGGGCGTGTTTTGCGTTTTATCTCCCAAGCTCGTACACTAGCGGCATCCATGCCCGGTAGGTCAAAACGGCGTCGTGCCTTGCTTCACGCAAAACCACGGAATGGAAATTTTCTACACACCATGCTTACAGCGAAGATATTTAGAATCAACGGCACACAGAGCAACGTCGTTTTGTCCTGACCGGGTATGGAACGCCTCTCAAAACTGTTCGGTTCACCCGCACGCCTCAAAACACTCCGCCTCTTCGTCTTCAATCGAGACACTCCTCTGACGCTTGACGAGGTCGCGCACCGGGCGAAACTCTCAAAAGAAGCCACACGGCACGAAATTGCCGAACTTATTGACGCCGGATTGCTTCGGAAAAAAGGAGAGCGCGCTGCCGCGCACTATCAGGTGAATTCGCGTTTTGAGCACCTCGTTGCTCTCGACGCGTTCATCCGGGAGACGACTACCGTGCGACCGCAGAAGATTGTTGCAGCACTCAAGCGTGGCGGAACCCTCCGGCTCGTCGCACTCACCGGGCATTTCACCGGCATACTTGAGCCACAGATAGATCTGCTCATCGTGGGTGATAATTTGAATGACCGGGCACTTTCGCATGCGGTACACGCGCTCGAAGCCGAACTCGGGAAAGAGATACGGTATGCGTCATTTGCCACGGCGGACTTCCGGTATCGGCTCGGCGTCTATGACCGCCTTCTTAGGGACGTTTTTGACTATCCACACCGCCTTTTGATAGACAAAATAGGGCTATAAAAATGCTACACTTTATGCAGTGCTCGCATATTAGCCGCATAAACAAAAGCGTTATTTAACTATGGTCTTCAACACATGGGCGGATGTTCTCAGCCAGTCCTTCAACAATTTGTTCTACGGAATGGTGGCGTTCATCCCCAACTTAGTCGTTGCAATCGTTATATTCATCGTCGGATGGCTCGTCGGCGTCGGCCTCGGACGCGTGGTCATGCAGATCGTGGGTGCGCTCCGTGTGGACCAGGCGCTCAAGTCGACCGGCATCGAGCGTATTCTGTCTCGCGCAGGTTTTGAATTGAACGCCGGCAAGTTCCTCGGCTTCCTCGTTGAATGGTTCTTCATCATCGTCTTCTTGGTAGCATCACTTGATGTACTCAATTTGACGACGGTGAATCTCTTCATCAGCGATGTCGTTCTCGGATACCTTCCGCAGGTCATCGTGGCAGTTCTGATTCTCCTCGTCGCGGCAGTTGTCGCAGACGCGGCGGAACGAGTCGTTATGGGTTCGGCGAAAGCAGCAGCTCTCCATTCCGCCGGATTCCTCGGCAAGGTAGCGCGGTATGCAATCTGGATATTCGCTCTCCTCGCGGCGCTTGCACAGCTTAATGTGGCAACAGCCTTCGTACAGACTCTCTTCACAGGCGTTGTTATCGCATTCTCGCTCGCACTTGGCCTCGCGTTCGGTCTTGGCGGTCAGGCTTCGGCAGCCCGCTATCTCGAGCATCTCCAGGCAGATATTAAGGACTAGGCTTCGCCTCGTTTGCAAAACCGCCCGGCGGAGCCGGGCGGTTTTGTGTTTGTGGATAACGAAAAAACCGAAATGTTATACTGATTTTCTATGTTGACTCCTGCGGACAAAAAATTCCTGTCGGATAAATTTGCTACCAAAGCCGATTTTAGAGCAGTTAAAAATGATCTTAAATTACTGGCAACCAAAAAAGAACTCACTGCCGTGAGAGTTGATGTGGCGATACTCAATAAAAAACTGATAGAAATTAATACGATCCATTCTCGAACGGAAACAAAGATAGACGAGGTTTTAACCAAACTCGATAAGTTCGTGGGGAACATCGCCGATCTTGAACAAGAAAACAAAATGGGCGCGAGAACACTCCATCGGCATGATATTCAGATCCACGAACTCGCCACTGCGACCGGCACAACCATCTCCGAATAAATTTGTGCAACACCTGGTGTTGCACATTTCCTGGTGTTGCACATTTTCACTTGCGCAGTAGCGGAGCTTGCACGTTCACCGGGGGGGTAGGATTGTGGTATGAAAAAATATATTGCTGGCGCGGTGCTCTCGTTGGGCGTGTTCGTCTCCCCTGCACTTATCCAAGCGGCAAGTCTTACGACACAGCAGGCAAACAGCCTCATTGCCGTTGTCCAGTCGGCGCCCGGCGTGCCCGCGAGCGCTTTCGTCAATCTCATAACCTCGTTCTCGAACATTACCGTGAATCAAGCAACGAGCCTCATCACGGTCGTCCAATCGGCTCCGACTGCGCCGGCAAATGCCTTCGTCAATCTCCTTATTTCGTTTACGAGCGACTCGACCACTTCACAATCAACAACGTCTGCGACAAATCAGTCGGCAACTACGCAACCCGCGCAATCGACAAGTGCATTAGCTCCAACCATCTCCTACATCACTCCCACATCGGTTGTCGTCGGTGGCACGGTGTATGTGCATGGCGCGAACTTCAACTCAAGCACTTATGTCGCTTTCGATGGTGACTTCGGGAAAGTAATTTATCCCGACAATGCTCCTGCGAGCGGCACTGGCGTGTTTTCGTTTACTGTTCCGTCGACTAACGTCGGGGCGCACACCATTCAAGTCAATGAAAAAGGAGCGACATTCCCCTCAAGTAGTGCAGTTACATTGAATGTTGTTGCGGCTCCCACGCTCTCCTATATCAATCCGACTTCGGTAAGGGCTGGGGGAACCGTTTGGGTGTATGGCGCAAACTTCAATTCAAGCACCTACATCGCTTTTGATGGTGATTTTGGGCAAGTGATTTATCCAGATAATGCTCCAGCAAGCGGCACCGGCGTTTTTTCTTTCACTGTCCCAGCAAATGCGAGCGTCGGGAGTCATTCTGTTCAGGTGAATGAGAAAGGGGCCACGTTCCCCTCAAGTAGCGCGGTTACACTAAGCGTTGTTCAGTAACAGCTGGAATGCCAAGCGCCCCGGCCCCGGCCGGGGCGCTTGCGCTTTTTAGAGCACTCCTCTATACTCCCTCTACGTGTCTACGAACCGAAAAACTAAACTTTTAGGAGCGGATAGGCCGTAAGGCCCGCGCGTTGCAAACGCACGAAAACCGCCCCTTGGGGCGGTTTTCGTTTCGGATGGGGACACCGATTTTTGACATACGAATACGCAAAATAAATTGAAAAAACCTCGCAACGCACTGTTGCGAGGAGAGTGTGAATTGAATTGATTGTGGTTAACAGAATTCCGTGCGAGAGACATAAGAGTACACGGTGGATGCCTTGGCCTAGGACGGCTATGAAGGACGCGACTAACCTGCGATAAGCTTCGGGGAGGCGGTTTGTAGCCTTTGATCCGGAGATTTCCGAATGGGGAAACCCTGCAGTTTTGAACTGTAATCCGCGAGGTAACGCTTGCGTGAGGCGAACCCTGGGAAGTGAAACATCTCAGTACCAGGAGGAAAAGAGAACAATAGGTGTTGCGTTCCGTCGGCGCGTATGTTCGTGCTGATGGAACGCAACACTCGTGATACCCCAAGTAGCGGCGAGCGAAAAGGGAAAAGCCCAAACCTCACTCTTCGGAGTGGGGGGTTGTAAGATGCGAACGTCCAATTTATTGGAAAAGAGTTACAAATTGTCTATATAGCGGAAGCTGCTGGGAAGCAGCGCCCCAGAGGGTAATGGCCCCGTACGCGAAATGTATGACGACTCTTGTTTGTATTCTTGAGTAGCTCGAGACACGAGTAGCTCGAGTGAATCTGCCGGAACTAACCGGTAAGGCTAAATACGTCCTATGACCGATAGTGAACTAGTACCGTGAGGGAAAGGTGAAAAGAACCCCGAGAG
>Ga0172379_10002573_pt1 | contig 31481 bp, 38 predicted proteins | sample GrowelOW334metaG_FD_119756 | JGI IMG/M metagenome (GOLD analysis project Ga0172379, IMG submission 119756) | Groundwater microbial communities from an aquifer near a municipal landfill in Southern Ontario, Canada - Groundwater well OW334 metaG | ecosystem: Environmental > Aquatic > Deep...
GCTTTCGCTCGTACAGCCGAGGTCTTTACCTGTCGCTGCAATCCGGTTTCTTTACCCGAACTGCGCTTCGCACCGTCAGCCTACGTTTCTCGTCTGCCGGTGGTTGCAGGTTCCTTTCCCCGACGCTAACTCGCTGCCTTTTTGTTCACGAGCGCTCTTGCTGTTCAGCGTCGTTGCTACGATCGCTTTATATTGATGAATTAACTTGTATTCATCAACAGCAGTTGCGGGGCGGATACTTCCAGCGAACAGCTCGCAAACGCAATGTTTACAAGGCTTCAACCCGCTGGTCGACCTTCAGGTTTTCGGTTACTGTGAGCAACCCGTCCCTGAGGGCGATATATAGTTTACCACTACTTCTTATTCCTGTCAAGCAATTTTAAAAATAATATTTTTTGAAATTCACCTGAAATTCTTTTCACGGTGCCAGTTGTCAACAGACTGCCGAACTACTTGCGGAGCTTCATAATATTTCCATTTCCGCTAAATCTGTTGCCCTCATTATGAAGCAGTTCGGTATTCCTTTGCCTCATACCCGTAAATCTCTAAAAAAACATCGTTCCCGTGAACGTATGCCTCGCGAAGGGATTCTTTCGCAAATTGACGCCAGTTCTCACGCTTGGTTCGAAAACCGTGCTCCGAAATCTTGTTTGCATGGCTGCATTGACGATGCTACCAGCAAGGTGCAGAGTTTATTCTTCACTGAAAATGAGTGCCTGATATCTCTTCTGTCGAAGCTGCCAACTCATTCTTGCCTCGCTTCATCGAAAGGTTCAACAATCGTTTCGCCGTTGCGGCTGCTGATCCTTATCTTGGTCGGTTCTATTACTCCGACAAATAAACATGTAAATAATATTCTATTGTAATGATTAAAAAATCACAATTAACACGTTCATTTAATCTATTTGTTTAGTTGTCGCCGTGCTTATCAATTCCCTACAGCAAAAAATAGTGTAAAGGCATTGAAATAAGTATCGACAACACACTTACGAACACCACATCAGCAACAAGCCAAGGCGCACAATTGTATTTAGTTGCAAATATCGGCGTTACAAGCGCCGCCGGTGTAAGTGACAATATTTTTACTATCGGTTCTTCGGTAGCGCTAAGACTGACAGCTTTAGACACCAAAATCGCCAACAGCGGTTGCATTATATCCTGAATCAGCAAAGCCACCAGTATCAGGACAACGGACTTTTTGCTTATCGTTCCGCTTATCGACAGTCCAATCAGAACCAGTGGTAGAAATAGCAGCCCGCTCCCCGCGATATTAAGAACCTTCTTGATGAAAACCGTCTCAACAATGCCGCCAATGCCGGTTTGCGAAATAACCAACGCCAACATTATTGAACAGGATATCGGTGATTTCAAATAATTGACAATTGATTGACGCATAAGTTGAGTATTGGACAATTCGTTCTGGTTTTCTCCGAAGACACTGGCGATTATCGGACCGATTACCAAAGCAGGGATTACCATTCCAAATTCACTTGCGACAATGGCATCCGAAACCATTTGAGGGTTGTCCGGAAAAATAATTTTAATCAGCGGCAATCCAACCAGCGCTGTTGCCGAAAAACCACATACCAGCATCAGCGCACCTCTTTCAGCTCGTGTGCAGCGCAGTAGACGGCCGGCATAATTTGCCAAAATCACGTTGACAGCACAGATTATCCAGAAAATTATTACCATTTTTAGATGCCCGAATCTGAGTTGCGAACGTCCCAATTCAAACAAAATATTAGCCGGCAATACAATATTCAATACAAGATTGCTTATCGGCCGGGCATGCGAACGCTCCAGTTTTCCATAACGTCGCAACACATACACCAATAAAACCACTACAGCAAAAGCAAACACAGATATTATTAATTCATTCACCGCTATCGCCCCACCAGAAAATTCTGCAGCTCTCATTATTTTAGCACTGACGATTTTCCGTTTTTTTGATTATACAACAATAATTTCCTACTACTATTGCTGATGTCACTATGATAGTAGAAAAGCTTTTGATTCCTAAAGAATCCTGCAGGGTTTATAACTAGAAAAATTTCACGCACTGAATTGTCTGATTTTTTCCACCGTAAGAGAAGGTCAACATACCCGATTTCACTTATCGGCATTCTTCAGCACATCATATCCGAAAATAATATCAAACAGTTCCTCAGTAATAGAACTCTGGCGTTCCTGGTTGTAATTGATCGTAAATTCATCGAGAAGATCGTCAATGTTTTTTCGGGCACGTTGCATTGCCGTCAGCCGCCCGATGTTTTCGCTGACCAATGATTCGGCACACGCCCAGCACATATTAATAAATAAATGTTCCCGGACGAACGACCCTAACGCTTCGGCGTTTTTTTCAATTACCTGCGGAATCATCTTGGTCGGCCAAGTCATTTCGTGTAAATTTTCAAGCCATTCCGGACTTACCGGTAATAATTGCCTGATGATTGTCTCATAACCCGAACCGCTGGTCGGTTTGTTATAGCAAACCAATAGTTTGCCGATATTTCCTTGCTCTTGTTGTTCAACAACCTTTAATAAAATACTGCCCGCCAGCGCCGCAATTCCGGCGGCTGAATCCGGCGTCCGGTATAACTGTTTGATATCAAGTTTATCGGCCAGCTTCTGGCCAATGCGCTCGCCCACGCACCAAACCGTAGAATTAGCATCATCAGCTAACAATTCTAAAACTTTGTTGCTCAAATAATCATTGAATTGTCCGACCATGCCCTGATCAGTACCAAAAACAACAACCCCGACTCCGTCCGAGTCAGCCGGTGGAATAAGTGAGTGCAGTGAAGAACATTTCCGAAGTATCGCCCGAAATCCCAGTTCGATTATCTGATTATATTCCGCTAATGAGCGGTCAACCTTTTCGTAAATTCCAATATTCACCGCCGCCATTGTTTTCATGGTATCCACAACTTCGCGCAGTTCTTTGGCGATTTTGATCTTACGCTGTAGTATCCCCAATGCTTGCGCCATTATTTCCCTCCAGTTCTGTCAGGCATTTCTCCAGCAACTGCAAAATAACGTCGTTGTCTTCGCGATCAGGCACCCCTCCCGCCAACAGGCGTTCAAGTATTACCGGCGGTATTGTTGCCGCCACCACGATAACGGCACGCTCGGCAGCGGTTATTTTTTCTAGCGGCACTTTATCAAACAGTCCGGCAGTCAGCGCGATTAATACCGCCAGCTGTTCGTGAACTGCCAGCGGATGGTACTGTGGCTGTTTCAGACAAGCGCGGATGCGTTGACCATGCGCAAGAACAGCACGAGTTTTTTCATCCAGCCGGGTTCCGAACCGCGAAAACATTTCCAGCTCTTCAAACTGCGAATAGGCTAGTTTCAGATTCCCGGCAATGGCATGAAATGCCGGCAATTGTGCTTTTCCGCCGACCCGTGAAACTGATTTTCCGACATCAACCGCCGGTAAAATGCCTTTTTGAAACAACTCGGGCGACAGATAAATCTGGCCGTCGGTAATCGATATCAGGTTCGTCGGAATATAGGCGGAAATATTTTGTGCTTCTGTTTGAATTATCGGCAACGCGGTCAGCGACCCGCCGCCGGTTTCCGCATTCAGCCGCGTCGCCCGTTCGAGCAACCGGGAATGAATATAGAAAATATCGCCCGGAAACGCTTCGCGTCCGGGTGGACGCCGTAACAACAGCGATATCTCGCGATAAGTATTCGCGTGATTCGTCAAATCATCATAGACGATAAGTACGTCCTGCCCTTGTTCCATAAAGTGTTCGGCAATCGAAGTGGCAGCATAGGGAGCAATATACCGCAACCCGGGCGCATCACCGCCTTCGGCGAGCACGACCACGGTATTAGCTAACGCGCCGCTTTCTGTTAAATCGGCAATCAACTTCGCCAGCGCCGCACCCCGTTGGCCGATGGCACAATACACGCAAACTACTCCAGCCGCTTGCTGGTTGATAATCGCGTCAATAGCAATTGCCGTCTTGCCGGTTTGACGATCACCGAGGATAAGTTGCCGCTGCCCCCGGCCAATCGGTATCAACGCATCGATTGCCTTGATTCCGGTTTGAATTGGCTGTTGAACCGGCGCCCGATCCAAAATTCGTGGTGCCTCACGCTCAATCGGCAACCGTTTGGTTGCGCCAATTGCGCCTTTGGCATCCAACGGTTTGCCGGTTGGATCAATCACCCGTCCCAACAACGCCCGGCCAACCGGAACATCAGCTACCCGTCCGGTCCGATGCACCTCGACTCCGGCTTCAATCGCTTCGCTGGTTCCCAACAAAACAACACCGGTTTGCCGCTCATCCAGATTAAATACCATTCCCAACACATCACCGGGAAACCGAACCAGTTCTTCAAGTTCGACATCCGGCAACCCGTCGATCCAGGCAACCCCATTCGCAAGCGACCGGACTATGCCGACTTGTTCAATTTTAAAAAAGTCTTCAACCTGGGCGTTTGCCTGCTGCAATGTTTCAAAAACAGTAGCAGCAACTGTCGATAATCTATTATTACCCGACACCATCGGCCTCTTTCTTCCGTTCAAGAATTTTTTCAACGTTCTGCCGCAGCCCTGTCAAATATTGGGTCATCGTCCAGGCAAGTTTTTTTCCGTTGGCAAACAGCTCGATACCGCACAGTAATTCCCGTGACTGCTCAAATGCAACATTAATGTCAGCATTCATTTTTTGATGAATAGCCTCAATAATTAGTTGTTGCAATTTCTTCGGTAAATCGAAGGCACTGCGCACGACAATCCGGTTATCGGCATTTTCAAACAATTCCTGCAGCGCAGCAGCTGCCGGATTAGTATCGGCTAACCGCTTAATGAACGTCATTACCATCCGTTCTTCAAGGTCGGCATCAGCCAGCTCTTGCAAAAACCGTCGTGCAACCAGTTGCACTTCTTGTTGTACCTGTTTGCCAAGTTGCTCAAAAAAAGCTTCCTGTTCCTGCCGCATTGCTTGTTCCCACTCCGTTTGCTGAACTGCTACCTGATTTCTGGCCTTATCCAGCAAACTTTGCCGCTCTTGTTCAGCGCCAAGCTGTGCCGCTGCCAGTAATTCGTTTTTCCGGTGATCGATGTCGAGATTTTTTTGTTGAAATGCTAACCGCTCAGTTTCGGCTTCCGCCTTAGCGTCAGCCGCATTTTTCAAGTTGTCGGCGATTGTCTTTTCCCGCAAATCCAATGCGTCAAGCAGCGGTTTATATAAAAACCGTTTCAATAACCAGATCAATACTGCAAAATTGATAATCTGAGCGCTGACGGTAAACCAGTCTATCAGCATGATCAGCCTCCGGCTTTATGAATGAGATAGTTCCAAAACGGATTGGCAAACAGCAAAATCATGGCAATAACAAAACAATAAATCGCCATCGATTCAATCATCGCCAATCCTACAAACAGCGTTCGCGTAATTGTACCGGCTTCATCCGGCTGCTGGGCAATTGAGGTCAATGCAGCAACGACCGCCTTGCTTTCGCCAATAGCCGGAGCAATTCCCCCGATTGTAATTGTCAGCCCCGCGGTGATAATCGACACTACCGCAACAATAGCTATACCGTCCATAAAACGTTCCTCCCAAATTATTTTTAGCCTTCCTGGCCGCTAACCGCAGCCGCAAGAAACACCATCGCCAGTACCGTAAAAATGTAGGCTTGTACTAAACCGGTCAACAGCCCAAACGCCTGCAACACCACCGGAAAAATCAGCGGCGCAATTGCAAGAATTATCCCGACAATTAAAGAATGACTTACCATGTTGCCAAACAACCGCACCGCCAACGCCAGGGTGCGTGACAAATCGGTAATGACATTAAACGGAAATAATATCCAGGTCGGTTGGATGTATCTTTTGAAATAATTACCCACGCCCCGTTCGGCGATACCATAGGCCGGGACGGCGATAAACACGCATATTGCCAATGCAGTCGTGGTAGAAAGTGAGGCCGTCGGCGGTTCATAGCCCGGAACAATGGTGCAAATTGCTGCAAATGCGTTAAAAACAAATAATGTCACCAAAACACTCAAATACTTATCCGGTTTTGCCAACCCAACCGCAGCTATTTGATTGCGGATAAAAATCACAATTGTCTCCAGCCCGTTCTGCCAGCGGGAGGTTTTGAGATTAGTTGAAATTCTGCGCGTAACCAGCCATGAACCAACAACTAATACAAGCATTATCACCCAAGTTGTTACAATAGTGGCATTGAGTTTGATGAATCCATATTGCCAAAAAACAATCTCATCCGGCGTCAGACTCATTCTGCACTCCTTCTGTTGCGCACGGCGACAATTCGGATGATAAGAAAACCTGCCATATAGCAAGCAATCCGAACGATGTCGTTGCCGCAACTAAAATAAAGAATGATCAGCATAACCGCAGCGCGAATCACAAAACTGGCGAATAAAAACAATGCGACCCGCTTAACCGAAATTACTCTGCGGACTGTCCACCATAACCCGCCAAAGAAGGCGGTACCCGCCAAAATTCCAGCGGCAAAGGAAAGCAGCAAAAAATGAATTTCAGGTATTGCCATCATCATCGTCCTCAAGCTTGTTTATTTTTTTGCGTTCCACTTCCAGCCAGCGCCAGGCGTTGAAACAGCCCAGTGTCAATCCGGCGAGCAATAACATTAGCGTCCAGGATTGCGTCCGCGGATAATTCATATCCAACCACCAGCCCAGCCCAGCGCCCAATATACACGGCAATGCGATCGACCAGCCGATAAGTCCGAATACACTGAAACCAAACCAGATATTCTTGTTTTTGTTGCGCGCGGCTTTGCGTTTTCTGACTGCCTTCTTACCAATTGTTTCACTCAAATTGTCCGTTGGCGGTTTTTCAACTTCCCGTAGCGGGCGTTTGTCATTCATAATGTTTCAACTCCAAAAACCGCCGCACAAAATTACTCTCCAGTTTTGCCAACGCGGTGCGGACGTTTCGTTCTTGTTCATCCACCTTGGTAAGTTGCATTACAACCACTTGTCGAAGATTTTCCAAATCAGCGCCACTAATCGCATTTCCGACGGCTATTGAAACATCCAGCCCGGTCTTTACCAACATCCCGGCACCTAACGCTAAATAATTTTCCCCTTGTGCTGTTTCGTAAATCAATATCCCCGGTACCAGCGGCGCCGCGCAATCCAGACGATGCGGAAGGATTCCCATTGCTCCGGCTGTCGTTTCCACAACAACCCTTTTCACATCGTCTTGCTCCAAAAACAGTTGATGCGGCAAAATAACTTTAAGTCGCATTTTCATCAACTCCTGCGGGCGCAGTTTTTTTAGCTTCAATATCCGCAATTGAACCAATCATATAAAACATGCTTTCCGGCACAGCATCAAACTCGTCGCGTAATATCCGTTCACAACCATCCAGTGTTTCCGCAAGCGTTACGAATTTTCCGGAAAAATTCGAATAGTGTTCAGTCGTAGCAAACGGCTGGGTGAGAAACCGCTCCAATTTTCGCGCCCGGTAAACCGTTTTTTGATTTTCCCGGGAAATTTCTTCAATCCCCAACATGGCAATGATGTCTTTCAATTCTTCGTATTCGGCCAGTGTCCGTCTGATTTCTTGCGCTAACCGGTAGTGTCGCTCACCAACAATATCTGCCGACAACATTTTTGAAGATGACTGCAACGGATCGATTGCCGGGTATAAGCCCTCGCTGGCTTTTTTTCGCGATAATACAATTGAAGCCGAAAGGTGGGCAAAGGTGTTCACTACTGCCGGATCAGTAAAATCATCCGCCGGAACATAAACTGCCTGAATCGAAGTTATCGCACCGGCCGCGGTGCTGGAAATGCGTTCTTCAAACTGAAAGAGTTCAGTACTCATCGTCGGCTGATAGCCGAGTCGCGATGGCATTTGGCCCATTAATCCTGAGATTTCCGAACCAGCCTGAACAAAGCGGAAAATATTGTCAATTAACAACAGCACATCGCGATGCTCATCATCCCGAAAATATTCAGCCATTGTTAATGCTACGTTGCCCACACGAAACCGGCAACCGGGCGGCTCGTTCATCTGCCCGAAAACCATTACAGTGCTGCCTAACACTCCGGCATCCCGCATATCCCGATATAGTTCTTCACCTTCACGGCAGCGTTCGCCGATTCCGCAAAAGATACTTATACCCTGATGCTTGCCCCGCGTATTATGAATCATTTCCGTGAGCAACACCGTCTTTCCAACCCCGGCTCCGCCAAACAGTCCGGTCTTCCCGCCGCGCTCCAGCGGCATAAGCAAATCAATGACTTTTATACCGGTTTCAAAGACTTCAGTTTTCGCCGAGCGTTGACCCAGTGTCGGCGGTTCATTATAAACTGAACGCCATTCTACATCTTTGACCGGTTCCAGTTGATCAATCTGCTGCCCGAAAACGTTGAACATTCTCGACAAAATGTTTTTTCCAACCGGAGCCATTAACGACGACCCGGTATCATACACTTTAACGCCCCGGGCCAGCCCGCCGGTCGGAGTCAGGGCAATCGCCCGCACTTTATTTAAGGACAAATGAGTTAACACTTCAAAAAAAACTTCACCAGCAACGCCCGTCGAAAGTAACGAATTAATTGCCGGTATTCGGTCTGAAAACTGAATATCGACTATCGTCCCCTGCAACGCGGTAATAACCCCATAATTCCCGTGTTGCTCTGACTTGGTTTGTTCATTATCAACAAAAGCTTTCGGCATCGCCACCCCGCTTTGGTTTTTTCGAACCCCGATAATAAATTTATATTATTTATATTCGCCACTAATTACAAAACTCCTGCAACGCGCAACAAACTATCACCTTGCCCGGCAAGCCAGTTTACTATTTTAGTTTTAATTTGTTCACGCACCAATCGTGTGCGCACCAGTTTTTCTGCAAAACTGCCGGTAAATGCCGACGGGTCGTCAAACGACCAGTGCAACCGGCTGGTTTTCCCGGGAAACACCGGACAACCCGCGGCTTGTGATTCATCACAGACAGTAATAACATAATCAAACTCGCGTCCGTTATCGATGAAGTCGTCCACCGATTTTACTCTATTCTGCGAAATGTCGATGCCGATCTCGCGCATCGCTTCGACGACAACCGGATTGAGTTTCCCTGGTTCGATTCCGGCGCTTTCCGCCACGAATCGCTCGCTGCCAAATTGGTTAATAAACGCCTCCGCCATCTGTGACCGCGCCGAATTGTGAACGCATACCACTAAAATCGACTGCTTATTCATTGAACCAGTTCCTCCGGAAATAATAAGCTACATTGACCAGTCCGATCAATACTGGCACCTCGACTAGCGGCCCGATGACCGCCGCGAACGCCACACCGGAATTTATGCCAAACACCGCGACCGATACCGCAATTGCCAGTTCGAAATTATTGCTGGCAGCAGTAAACGACAATGATGCGGTTTTCTTGTAACCGGCGCCTATTTTTTTTCCCATATAGAACGATACCATGAACATTACCACAAAATAGATTAACAACGGTATCGCAATCCGCACAACATCCAGCGGAATCATGACAATGTATTCGCCTTTGAGTGAAAACATCACGAAGATTGTGAATAATAATGCTACCAAAGTAATCGGGCTGATTTTTGGAATAAACTGCTCTTCGTACCATTTTTTGCCGCGCAACCGAATTAATGAGAACCGGCTTATCAATCCGGCTGCAAACGGGATGCCGAGATAAATCGCGACACTTTCGGCGATTTGCCCCATAGTAATATCGACGACAGCGCCCTGTAATCCAAACCATTTCGGTAAAATCGTCACAAATACCCAGGCATACACCGAAAAAAACAAAATTTGAAAAATCGAATTAAACGCCACCAACCCAGCGCAATACTCGGTGTCGCCGTCGGCCAGTTCATTCCAAACGATAACCATCGCGATACAACGTGCCAAGCCGATCATTATCAAGCCAACCATGTATTCCGGATAACCGCTCAAAAACAGTATTGCCAAGAAAAACATCAAGACCGGACCGATTATCCAGTTTTGCACCAATGATAATCCCAGAATTTTTCCGTTTTTGAAAACCTCGCCCAGTTCTTCATATTTAACTTTCGCCAACGGCGGATACATCATTACTATTAAACCGATAGCAATCGGGATATTTGTAGCGCCAACTTGAAAATTGTTCCAAAAACCGGCGATGCTTGGGGAAAAATAGCCCCAGGCTACACCGACAAACATCGCCAAAAAAATCCATAGTGTTAAAAACCGGTCAAGAAAGGCTAATCGTTTTTTCATCGTACTCATATCTCCCTACTATTCAACGCAACTTTTGCGCGGTTCGATTCTGACAATTGTTTTACAGGTAAATGTTTGTAATATTTTTGCCGCATCACAGACAATTTGCGATCTTAGGCTGTACATTATCCATTTGCCCTCACGCACTTCACTCAGCAGCCCGGCTTGTTTTAAAATTTTCAAATGATGAGAAATTGCCGGTTGCGATTTAGCAAAAGCGTCCATTATTTCGCAGACACACATCTCCTTGCCAATCAATAGCCGCACAATACCCAGCCGTGTCGGATCGCCTAGTGCCTTGAACACTTCACACAATTGTAAATCGTTCATTACGCCCCCAATTAATTTACTTTAAGCAAATCAGCCAATTCTTTTTCCGACGGAATCCGCCCGGCAACAACAACTTTTCCATTAACAACTAATGCCGGTGTACTCATGACTTTATATTTCATAATTTCCTGGATCGCGTCGATTTTCTCAATGCTAACGTCTTGTCTTCCGACAGTTGCCGACTTCACCCGCTCCAACAAATCCTGACATTTTTTGCAACCCATTCCCAACACTTTGATTTCCATTTTTTCTCCTCCAAATAATGATTATATTGTTTTCGCAAAATCGTTTTGTTTAAAAACCAATATAGAATAGTATCAGCGAAATCAGCAGCAACAACACACCAAAGCTGATTTTCATGCCGGCTGCCAGCTGTGTTCCGCGTTTGGATTTCATAAATCCGGTGACCGATCCGGCAAACAATCCGGCGACAAAAATCAATGAGCCGCGACCAACGGAATAAACAAACAACAGCAACGCACCGTATGACCAGTCACCTTTAAGCGCCACCAGCGCCAAAATCGCTGCCAGCGCCGGAGTAGCACACGGCGACGAGGCGATTCCCGCTATCAGCCCGGCAATAAAAGCACCATACAAACCATAGCGTTGCATCGGTATGCTACAACTATCCGGCAAAATATTCACCCAGCCGATAATGCTAAATCCCAACAACGCAAAGACCCCTCCCAGCAAAATATACCAATATCTGCCGAAACCGGCGAAAAAAAATCCCAATTGTCCGGCAACTATGCCAAGCACGGTCAGAGAAACTGCCAACCCTAACCAGAAAATCAACGAACTCTTAACCGCCGACAACCGGCCGTTTTCGGATACTGAACCGACATAAGCCACCGATGCCGGTAAAATTGCCAGCGTACACGGACTGGCCGACGATAATACTCCGGCAGCCAATGCAACAATTACCGCAATTCCGCTGCCATTATTTAGATAACCAGCCATACTGTTTAAAATGCCATCCATGCCACATACCCACTTTCTAACGTACACCGGTCTTATTTGCGATTATCTGTCTGAGCTCGGCTTCTGCAATAAATCCTTCGTGTTTCCAAAGTAATCTACCGTCTGCGGCAATCAGCAATTGCACTGGTATCACTCGCAATTGAACATATTTGCCATAGGAATTCGTTTTGTCGGTTTCCATGTCTACGTTTACCAAATCCACAACCAATTTGCCGCTATAATCAGTCCGCAACTTATGCAAAATCGGCTGCATTTGCTTGCACGGTTGACACCAGTCAGCACCCAACTCGGTCAGCACCGGCAACTTGTGTGCAAACACCTGCGCAAAAGTTTCAACCGTTTGCGGCTGGTCTTGAGGCTGAATAACTTCGTCAGCTGCCGGTTTACCGGCAAATTGCTTGAACACAAAAATCCCCATTACAATAATAATGAAAACTGTAATATAAATAGTTTTCTTATTCATTTTACCTCCGGATTCAAAGAATCATATTGAACAAATAGCCGGTGCAAATTATCGCAATTCCGACGATACTGACAAATACTGCGATGAGTTTTGGCTTCATCACCCGCCGCAAAATAATCATCTCCGGCAGACTGAGCGCAGTAACGGACATCATAAACGCCAAAGCCGTTCCCATCGATACGCCTTTTTCTATCAGTACCGCCGCAATCGGCAACGCCCCGGCGCAATTAGCGTACAACGGAATGCCCAGCAACACCGCCAACGGCACCGCGTACCAGATATCCTTTCCGGCATATTTTGCCAAAAAATCTTCCGGTGCATAACCATGAACAAAAGCGCCGATACCGACAGCTACGATAATATACGGCCAGATTTTTCGTAAAATCTCCAGCGTATACTCCCGCGCATAGCTTAGTCGTTCGGCGAACAGCGGTTTTGCGGCATCTTCACAGCCGCAACCACAACTACTCTGTGCCGCTTGCAAGATATAATCTTCAATCAGATATTCCATTTTCATGCGGCCGATAACCCAGCCACCGGCAATCGCTACAACCAACCCGGTCGAAATATACAAAAGCGCAATCTTCCAGCCGAACATTATCCAGAGCAATCCCAGCGCTACCTCATTGACCATCGGCGAACTAATCAAAAAAGTCAGGGTAACGCCAAGCGGAATTCCGGCTTCGACAAAACCGATAAACAACGGTACTGCCGAGCAAGAGCAAAACGGTGTGACAATTCCCAGCAGCGCCGCGATAATATTGCCCAAAAACGTTTTTTTGCCGCCTAACAACTTCCGTGCGCGCTCCGCCGGAAAATAAGAGCGGATTACTGCCACCGCAAACATAATCACTGTGAGCAACAGAAAAATTTTTAACGTATCATACACAAAAAAGTTCAGCGCTGCGCCGAGCGTTTCTTGCGGTGTCAAGCCAATAACATAATAAACTAACCAGTCAGCAAACCATTGCATATAATCCTCCGATAAACATATTCGTATTTGTTTATATGTTACCGCATGCCAACTGCTTTGTCAATTTTATAACCATTCCACATCAAATGTTGCCGTGTCGGCGGCGCAACTGTCGCAAATCGATCGAACGTTTTCAATAACACGCTCCACCGAAGCTTTTTCACAACCGACACAAGCTATTGCCAGTTCGGCATAGCGGCTCAAATTTTGGTTACCTACTTCGGCGACCGACAAATTCAGTTTTTTCAGCTTGTCGATATTGCTGCGAACGATATTTCGTTTATCTGACAGCGTGCAGTTTCCCGGCATGACCAACTCAATATTAACAACCGCTAAATACATCGCAGCTCCTTTGCTATAACCCTTTTTTTATGCTATAATACCAGCTCGCAACTTAAGTTGCAAAGATATGAAGGAAATTAAAAGATGATTAGCACAATAGATCTCGCATTGCAATTTGGAAAACGAATATTATTTAAAGATGTCAGCATCAAATTTACACCCGGCAACTGTTATGGTTTGATTGGCGCCAACGGCTCCGGCAAGTCAACATTTTTGAAAATTTTGGCTGGCGAAATTGAACCAAACAAAGGCGAAGTTGCAATTACTCCCGGCGAGCGCATGGCGGTGCTGAAACAGGACCATTACGCGTTTGACGATTATACTGTAATGCAAACGGTAATTATGGGACACAGCCGATTGTATGAAATAATGACCGAAAAAGATGCGCTCTACGCCAAACCGGATTTCTCTGACGCAGATGGCGAGCGCGCCTCCGAGTTGGAATGTGAATTTGCGGAATTGGAAGGCTGGGATGCCGACACCGAGGCCGCACGGATGTTGACCGGCCTTGGCATTGCTGTAGAATACCACGATAAAAAAATGAGCGAATTGGGCGGAAATGAAAAAGTACGAGTCCTGTTGGCACAAGCGCTGTTCGGCAAACCGGACATCCTGCTGCTGGACGAGCCTACCAACCATCTGGATGTCGAAGCGATAACCTGGCTGGAAGATTTTCTACTGGATTTTCCTAACACCGTTATCGTAGTTTCCCACGACCGCCATTTTTTGAACACCGTTTGCACCCACATTGTGGACATTGATTTTGAACACATTCGTATGTATGTCGGCAACTATGATTTTTGGTTGGAATCCAGCCAATTGGCATTGCAACTGTTAAAAGATCAAAATAAAAAACGTGAAGAAAAAGCCAAAGACCTGATGGAATTCATCGCGCGATTCTCAGCAAATGCTTCCAAATCAAAGCAAGCTACTTCACGTAAAAAACAATTGGAAAAACTAACACTCGAAGATATTCGCCCGTCTACCCGGCGTTATCCGTTTGTCAGTTTCAAACCAAATCGTGAAGTCGGCAACGAACTGCTGGCAATTGATGGTTTGTGCGCATCAATTGACGGCGAACCGGTATTTAAGGATTTAAGCTTCACAGTAAATAAGGGTGATAAAATTGCTTTTATTGGCAATGACAATGTTGCAAAAACTACATTGTTCAAAATACTCATCGGCGAAATGACGCAGGATAGCGGCGAATTTAAGTGGGGCATAACCACTTCGCAAGCTTATTTCCCAAAAGAGAACAACAGTTATTTCGAAGATTGCAATCTCACACTGGTAGACTGGCTGCGGCAATTTTCGGTGGCACAGGAAGAATCCTTTATCCGCGGTTTTTTAGGCCGGATGTTGTTCTCCGGTGAAGAAAGTTTAAAAGAAGCCAAAGTCATTTCCGGAGGTGAACGCGTGCGTTGCATGCTATCACGAATGATGTTGAGCGGCGCCAATGTCTTGCTGATGGACGAACCGACCAACCATTTAGATTTGGAATCAATCACCGCACTCAACAACGGTTTGATTGCTTTTGAAGGAACGTTACTGTTCGTATCCCATGACCATCAATTTGTGCAAACCATCGCCAACCGCATCATCGAAATCACACCTACCGGCCTGATCGACAAACTTATGACTTACGACGAGTATCTCGACTGGAAAAAAGCTGAAAAGAATAAATAATTAAGAAATCCCGTTCCCGGAATTTTTCCGGAAACGGGATTTTATTCAATCTGGTTACTTAATCAGTAAAACTTCATCACACCGTTACCACTGGTTTACGACACTTCCGTCGGGCAATTTCCGCAAACACTTCCAGCTGCTCAGCTGACAGGTGGTGCTGGTTGGCAATTTCGCCACGCACGCCGAAATTTCTGAAACCAATGATTTTCCACTGGGCGGTACCTGGTAATTCATCAATAAATTCAGCACAACGCTCAATTTCTTCAATGTTGTCATTGAACCCCGGTACGATAACCGTACGAACTTCGACCAATTTAGAATATTCAGCAAGCAGTTTGATATTAGCTAACACAACACTATTAGCGCAACCCACCAATTTTTGATGCACCTCGCTATCAAAACATTTTAGGTCTGCAATAAAACCATCGGCATGACGTGCCAGTTTTTGCAAAACCGCAGTTGTCATTACACCGTTAGTATCAACCAATACGCTTAACGCACTATGACTGCGGACAATTTTGGCGAACTCAATTATACTGTCTGCCTGCAGACTGCATTCACCGCCGGAAAAAGTAACTCCGTCGATGAACAGCGCATTTGTAGCAACTTCGTTGAATAACTGCTGCGGTGAAAGCGTTCGGGTTTTTGGTGAAGAATAATTAGGGCAGCGTTTGATACATTCATCACAACCAGCACAATTATCCGGCAAATAATGCACCTGTTCGTTTTCAAAACGCAATGCACCAGTCCGACAACATGCAACACACTTGCCGCAATTAAAACACTTGCGCTGAGTTTCCGGATTGTGGCAGTACAGGCAATGCACATTGCAGCCTTGCAAGAACACCGCCGTCCGGCAACCCGGCCCGTCCACAAAACTCATCGGCAGGATTTTGTTAACCAAAAACCTATTCCCCATCGTTCAGTTTTCGCACCTTCCGATTCAACAAATTCTGACCATCAACTGCCTGTTGTCCGAGACCGGCGGTGTCGCTTAAAGTCACCTGCTGGTTACGGGCTTTGTCCAGATCACTGCGTTTGACGAGATAACCGCTCACACGTACCAAGTCTGATTCATCAGAATTAAAGGCAAACAGTTTCAAACCAAGCTTAAACGCCGCGCGAATTATTCGCAAAACACCGGCGCAATTGTTTTTTGCAGTGCGGTCAAAAACAAAAATATCACTCACTCCGCCGTTGAAATAATGCTGCATTTTAGCCGCTACTTTAATGTGTTCAAACAATTCCGGTTCACTGCCGACTTTGATCCTTGCGCCCGCAGTCTCAAGCACATCATCGCCAATACCGGACTGGGCATGAAACATAAACCGGTTCTCAAAACAATTCGGGTTACGGTGTGAATCAATCAGTGCACGCATCCGCGCCAATATTTTCTCGGCGATGATCAAAGCGTCAGCATCAACGCCCAGCTTCAAACCGCCGCTCAAATGCTCCACGCACTGGTACAAACCAAACGCGCCACACATCGCAGTAAACCGTTCACGACTGATCAAGCCCTCATTATTCAAAAACGATCCCTCAAAAAAATGAGCCTGGTTGATAATGTAGTCTACCCGCTTATCCATAATTTCGAATAACGCTTTCATAACATCGGGTAACCGGATTTCCAGAAAATCTTCGACACTTTCGGCAAGCAAAGCGGCTTTGCGCAAGTTAACCCGCACCAGGGTGTAGCTGCCGCCACCACGCGGCAGCGAGTTGTAGCAACTGGCAATCCCATAGAATTCGTCCCACTCTTGCAACTCACGCTCATGGTTAACCAGATAAGGTTTGCCGGTTTCCAGTGCCGTCGCAACTGCCGAAAGCAGATAGTCTTCCGGCGTTGCATCATCAACTTTCATTGAAAGATTGGGTTCGGACTGTTTAAGCTCACGTTCCAGTTCGAGAATAATTCTCCCGACCCGGGTAGCACACGGCCCGATATTGTAATGCACAAAACTGTTAGGCATCGTACGCGAAACATTTATCACAAACATCCGCAGCAGACTGCACAGGACACCATCATCCACACTAACGGCAAACGGCTCCAACAACTCATCTATTTGTCCAAGATACACCGGATACAGCGTGATCGATGGTACATAGCGGTAAATAATCAACAGTGCATTTATCGCATCAAAAATATCTTTTGGCGCTTCCAGTTGCAAATACTCACTGCCCTGCCTAAAAAACTTTTCATAATCTGGCAGAACATAGCGTGGACGATAAGGGGCGTTGCCCTCAAACAATCCGCAGATTACACCATTATCAATATAATTACGCGCCACTTCACCAACGGTAATCTCTGGTACACTGGCTTCCGCAGCAAGAAACAATTGTTCACGTTTACGATAGTATTCAAGATTCGGATTATTAATTATCGCTCGAAATTTATCGTTCGACATCTCCACCCATCCCTTCACCTAGCCACAGTTAAATTCATTCATCGTTGCCATAATTCCATTTTCTAACCAGTATTCCGCTGCTGCTGCTGCACGCCGGATTATCGGCTCTACTAGTTTCCAGTTATCAGAATCAAATCCGCCCAGTACCCAGTCTGCGCCCCGCCATTTCGCGGGCGCTTTTCCGATGCCGATTTTCAGCCGCGCAAACTCCTGACTGCCCAAGTGCTGAATTATTGATTTGATTCCGTTATGACCACCGGCGGAACCACTCTGCCGCGCCTTGAGTCCCCCCGGCGGCAAATCCAAATCATCGAAGATCACCAAAACATCTTCGCGCGCAATCTTGTAAAAGTCACAAACCTCGCGTACCGCTTCACCGCTCAGGTTCATAAACGTCTGCGGTTTTAGCAACAAGATTTTGTTCACACCGCTACGCTCGGCAATTCTGCAGTTGCCCTTGCTTTTCCAGATCCCCCCCCAGTTGTCAGCCAACAAATCCACTGCCATAAATCCGACATTGTGCTTTGTGGTTTCATAACGTTTACCGGGATTACCTAAGCCCACTATCAGTTTAACCATACCCTCGTTTCTCCATTATGTTTTACGTTAATCATATCATATCCCTGTCTAATTATGTATGTAACGCAATCAATTTTCACCATTTCCCGGCGGGATTTTCGGTTGCATTTGCCCGGAACGCAGGTTATACTTTTTAAAAACTCCCGGAGCAGCAAGCAATGAACAAACCTAAACTTTTTGATTTATTCAAACTTTTTCTATGCATCGGTGCCACCGGTTTTGGCGGCGTGGCAATGTTACCAGTCATCCGCGCCAAACTGGTCGACCAAAAAAAGTATCTTAGCGGCGAACAATACGACTATGGTATCGCGCTGGCACAAATGCTGCCTGGGCCAACAATAGTACAGGTTGCCGCTTTTACCGGATACTCATTATACGGCTATGTCGGCGGATTGCTGTGTTCACTAGGCATCTTCGCACCGGCCGCGATCATGATGTATATTTTGACAGTACTGTATTTTGCGTTTCAAAATGCCGCAATAATCGCACACATTGTTGCCGGCATGAGCGCGGTAATAATCGTTATTGTACTGCAAGCAACCTGTAACGCTGCACGTACCAGTTTGACCATTCCGCGGGATTATGTATTGGCAATTATCGGGTTTACGTTGTTTTTTTTGAAACAAAACGCTGTTATGATTTTGATTTTGTCGGCAATATTAGGAATGCTGTTCTGCCGTAATCGCAAACCACTCGAAAAAACCACACGCATTACCCATTATCCGTTATGGCAAATTATTCTCATGTTTATTGTAACTGTCGCGATTTTTGCAACGACTTTTCTAATAAACCCCCAGCTTGGCAAACTCGCTTATTACATGACAAAAACATCCTTTCTGGCTTTTGGCGGCGGCTATGCGGCAATTCCGATTTTTATCCATGACGTGGTCAACAGCGAACATTGGCAAACATTGCAACAATTCATGGTCGGCATTATGCTCGGACAAATCACGCCCGGACCCGTCATCGTTACCGCAACTTATATCGGTTACGATCTGCTGGGTTCTTGGGGTGCACTGATTGCTACGTTTTTTGTATTCGCACCGGCCTACCTGCTCGCGATGTTTGTAACACCGGTTTTCAACAAACTGATTAACAATAAATATTTCTTTCGCGCCGTTTTGGGAATTCTCTGTGCCTTTCCCGGCATGCTGCTTTCAGTATCAGTAACGATGCTGACGGAACTGCAATACAGCTATCTTACCTTTGCGCTGTTATTCTTTTCAGCAGTTATGCTTGTTTTGAAAAAAATGTCACCTTACAAAGTCATACTACTCGCCGCTACTGTCGAAATCGCTGCCTTCTACATAAAATAAGACCGGCAACGACTGCTACTGCAGTTTTCGCCGGTCTTGTTTTATTTTTTTGCTGCTTGACAATTCACTTCACAGACGGTTGTTTCTGCTGTTCGCCACGCGCCCGTTTCAAAGCCAAATCTACCAGTTCGTCGAGCAAATGGCTGTAGCTCAATCCGGTCGCCTCCCACATTTTCGGATACATACTGATTTTGGTAAAACCCGGCAATGTGTTAATTTCATTGACTAATATTCGTCCGTCCTTAGTATAAAAAAAGTCCATTCGCCCCAAACCTTCACAGAACAACGCCTTGTACGCCTTTACCGCCAATTTGCGGATTGCGGCAGTCACTGCCTCGTCCAACGGTGCCGGTATCAATAATTTTGCACCATCAGCGCTCAGATATTTGGCATCATAAGAATAGAATTCTTTACTAACGGCAATTTCTCCCGGCAACGATGCCCGCGGATATTCATTTCCGAGAACCGAACATTCAATTTCCCGGCCGTCAATAAATTCTTCCACCAGAATCTTTCGATCATACTTAAATGCATCATGAATTGCAAACCAGAACGAATCTTCGTCGGTAGCCTTATTGACGCCAACCGATGATCCCATATTCGCCGGTTTGATAAACAGCGGTAATCCGAGCTTTTCGACTATTTGCTCATAAACAATCTTGTCGCCTTTATTAAAAGCCACATAAGCGCTCACCGGAACGTTATCCGCTTCCAGCAATTTTTTCATCGCTACTTTGTCCATCCCGACTGCCGAGCCCAATACATCGGCGCCGACAAAGGGTATTTCTGAAATTTTCAACAAGCCCTGAACAGTACCATCTTCACCAAACGGTCCGTGCAATACCGGAAACGCCACATCAATCTCAATCTCGGTTATTGAATCGTCGAGAATTTCTAAAATCTGCCCGTCGCCCGGTTGAATTGCGAGATGCCGGCCCTTGATGTTAATGCAAATCTTTGCCGGATCATCACTATACAAAAACGGTTTATTGTTATCCAGATGATACCAATGACCGTCTTTGTCGATACCAATTATCGTAATAATATATTTATCTTTGTCGAGCGCTGCGATAACGCTTTTTGCCGACAACAGTGACACTTCATGTTCAGCCGACTTACCGCCGCAGAACACTCCCAACCGAATTTTTCCCGACATACTTCCCTCTTTCCGGCCACGCAAACATATTGCCTGTCAGCCGCTAATAGTATATAATTAGTGAAAAATATTTTGGAGGTAATAATGGTAACAAAAGACATTAATATAATTGAATTAGTGCAAAATCATCCTGAAGCAATCGAAGTTCTGCAGGCAGCAGGAATGGGTTGTATCGGTTGTATGGCGGCCCGGTTCGAGTCATTGGAACAAGGCGCACACGCTCATGGAATTGACATTGACAAAATGGTCGAAGATATCAACGCTGCAATCGCAAAAGCTTAATCAAGCTGACAAACCACCCGCACGGGTGGTTTTTTTATTGTACGGCGCTCGCTCCGTCGACATCCATGTATAATATTTTATAACAAGCCGTCTTTCCTGCTTCATTAAATCCGCCCACCATCGCCGCACCGATTGCAGCACAATCAGCATTACCAGCAGCAATAGCCAACATCGTCGGCCCGGCGCCGCTTATTACCGCGCCAACTGCTCCGGCTTGTTTGGCAGCAGCAAAAACCTGTTTCATCCCCGGCATCAAATAGGCGCGATGCGGTTGGTGTAATTTATCATCCAACGCCGCCGCCAAACTTTCCAAATCGCCGGTAAACAACGCCGCTGTCAACAGTGCGGCACGCGCCGCGTTGAATACCCCGTCTGAATGGGCGATATATTTTGGCAACGCCGCTCTGGCCAATCGCGTCGGCACCTCGTAATCCGGAATCGCCACGATAAATTTCAAATCGGCCTTGGGCAAAAATCGCACGCTGTTGATTCGCGCACCGCTTTGCGCCGACACTGTCACCCCGCCGAGTACTGCCGGTGCAACATTGTCCGGATGCCCTTCGATTTTTGCAGCTATTTCCACCATCTCGTGTTTGGACAACCCGCCGTTCAAGAGTAAATTGGCGCTCAAGATACCACTGACAATCGCCGCCGAACTCGACCCTAATCCATGATTAAGCGGAATATTGTTCTGACAGTAAAATTTTACACCGGTAAATTTCGTTCCGATCAATACCGCCGTGCTGGCAAACGCCTTATAAATAATGTTTTTGCTATTAGCAGGCAATTTCCCGGCGCCAACCCCGGTAATGTTGAAACTAATATCGCTGTCCGTTAATTCACATTGCATATAATTATAATAATTCAGGGCAATTCCCATACAATCAAACGCCGGTCCTACATTGGCCGTCGTCGCCGGTACGCGAATAGAAATTTTGGAATGATTCAAGATACGCCTCCGCAGCTATATTGCTTTTGCAATCTCCATGATATCGCCGACCACCGCGCTGCCGGTTGGCAAAGCACCGGCGCCACGGCCATAAAACATCAAACTTCCGCAGGCATTGCCTTCGACAAACACTGCATTGAAAGTATCATTTACAACTGCCAGCGGATGATCGAACGGCAACCGCCGGGGCTCAACCGAGAGGTTTATCACCCGGTCGTCGCACTCAGCCTGAGCAATTAATTTATAAACGCAACCAGCCGCTTTGGCATCACTAATGCTCGCCGCGGAAATATGACGAATGCCGGTTGTTTGTACCTCATCCAGCGTTTTCCAAACCCCAAAAGCTTTCGCTGCCAAAATGATTATTTTGCGTGCCGCATCCAATCCGTCGATATCGCTCTCCGGATCAGCTTCGGCAAAACCCAAACGTTGTGCCTCGGCTAATGTTTCATAAAAATCGGCACCATCACTGGTCATTTTGGATAAAATATAGTTGGAAGTACCATTGACAATACCGCTGATCTTCGTAAATTTGTTAGCGGAAAGCGATTCAGTCAACGCTTTCATTACCGGAATTGCACCACATACACTGGCTTCATACATTAACCGGACACCACGATCGCGTGCCATTGTTTCAAGTTCGCAACCGTGTAATGCCATAACATCTTTGTTGGCGGTAACAACATGTTTGCCGTTTTGCAGCGCCGTAACAATGAATTCGTACGCCGGATGCTCTTTCCCGGCAAGTTCCACCACAATGTCAATCGATGGATTCATTACCACGTCGCGAATATCATACGTTGCGCGATCTTCCACAAACGGTTCACGGTGCTTGCGATGATTTTTGAAAAATATTTTTTCAATCTCAATCCGCGCGCCACAACGCTCGGCAATCAAATCTGCGTTCATTCGTAATATTTCTACTACACCACTGCCAACTGTACCGCAACCAAGCAAACCAATTTTAACTGTTTTCATAATACCCCCAAGCTCAATTTGTAATTTTTATCTAGTTATCGCTGAACTCTGGACTTCTTCAGTTTTTTCTTTTGGCATTCCCCGGTTTGACTTTATTTTCTGTGCCGCTTAATAAGCGTTTAATGTTCGCGCGATGACGCAGCACAATAAATATAGCTACAACAATACCGAAAATCTTGATTTCCAGCGGATAATTAAAATACCACATCAAGAACGGTACCAATACACCACCGGTTATTGAACCCAGTGATACATAACGCGTCAAACCAACCAAAATAATAAATACTATCAGCACAACGCCGACTACTTTCGGCGCCAACATCAGCAACACGCCGACACTGGTCGCCACACCACGGCCCCCCTTGAATTTCATCCACATCGACCAATTATGTCCGCAAATTGCTGCAATACCGGCAACTACCATAATCAACGGATTCGCCGAAAACAGCTGCGCAAAATACACTGCCAGCAATCCCTTTAACATATCCGGAACGCCGACAAGCAAAGCGGCTTTTGGCCCCAACACCCGAAAAGCATTGGTGGCGCCGGTGTTGTTGCTGCCATGCTCGCGCAAGTCTATACCGTAAAATTTCTTACCAACAATAAGTCCGAACGGTATCGATCCGAGCAAATAACCAATTGCTATTATCAGAACGTCCATGTTTCACCTCTTTAATCTTCATCCTCTTGGCGTGCTCTAACAACCATATTCAGCGGTGTGCCTTCAAAACCAAACGCCTCGCGCAATTTGTTTTCGAGAAAACGCAGATAGGAAAAATGCATTACTTCCGGTTCATTTACAAAAAACACAAATGTCGGTGGTTTTACACTCGCCTGTGTAGCATAAAATATCTTTAACCGGCGACCTTTATCGTTCGGCGGCGGATTTATGGCTTTTGCGTCTTCGATAACCTGATTAAGCACACTTGTCTGCACCCGCAACGAGTGTTGCTCGGCAACGAATTTTACAATTTCTGTAATCCGGCTGACCCGCTGGCCGGTAAGCGCAGAAATAAATATTACCGGAGCATATTGCATAAACGGCAGTTCATAACGAATCTCTTCCTGATAACGCAATGTTGACTTGCTATCTTTTTCATAAAGATCCCATTTATTCACAACAATAATGCACCCACGCTTGGCGTCGTGCGCAAATCCGGCAATTTTTTTATCCTGTTCGGTAACCCCGGTTGTCGCGTCGATCAAAATCAGCACGACATCAGCGCGTTCGATGGCGCGCAACGACCGCATAACGCTATAACGTTCAATCGGCAACTCAACTTTGGCTTTGCGGCGCATTCCGGCAGTATCAATCAACAAATATTTCTGACCGTCGCACTCGAATGGCGTGTCAATAGCGTCACGCGTTGTTCCCGGAATATCACTGACAATAACCCGGTCCTCACCAAGCATCCGGTTAACCAAAGACGACTTTCCCACATTCGGCCGGCCAACAAAAGCCACGCGAATAATGTCGTCTTCCAAATCTTCGCCGACCGCCTGCTTCGGCAAAACAGCTATTATTGCATCCAACAAATCGCCGAGATTGCGGGCATTAGTCGTTGAAATCGGAATCGGTTCGCCCAGTCCGAGATTATAAAATTCATATACGTCATTTTCCTGTTTTTTGCTGTCAATTTTATTAACCGCCAGCACCACCGGCTTGCGGCTGGTACGCAGCATCGAGGCCACTTCTTCGTCATCAGCGGTCATTCCGATCTTGGCATCAACCATAAATAAAATTGCGTCCGCTTCATTAATCGCCAACATTGCCTGAGCGCGCATTTGTTTCAGCAACACGTCAGAAATGTCAAATTCAATCCCTCCGGTATCTACCATGGTAAATTCACGGCCGCTCCATTCCGTATCCATATATATCCGGTCACGGGTAACGCCGGGTGTATCTTCGACAATTGATACCCGTGCCCGTCCCAAATAATTAAACAAAGATGATTTCCCGACATTAGGCCGTCCGACAATTGCTAAAATAGGTTTTGCCACAATTACTCCTCTATATTCCAGTAATACAATAGTTTTTTTAATTCAACCGCGCCATCGGCGATTTGGATTTTTGTGTCCAAACATTGTTCGAGTTGCTCCGGCGTCATATCATCCAGGAAAACGCTTTCACCTTTACGCAAGGTGACCGCCGGGATAATAACGCCATCCCGTTGGCCCGGCAAGGCTTGCAAGGCTGTCTGGATATCTTCACCGGTTAATAATCCGGTTACAGTTATACTTTCGCCAAAAAAATTATTCCGAACTACAACTAACCGTACATTCAAGTTATCAATATTCAACTCTGCCAGCAACGGACGAATAATTGATTCAGCCAAAACACCGCAAACCACATCAATATGCAGCGTTTGTTTATTCTTCGCCGGCAGCATCGCACAACTTTTCCAGTCCTCAATAAATGCCCGGGAAATACCCACTCCGTTTTCCAGCTGCGGATAATCTTCATATTCAGCTACAGCCGGGAACTCCTGTCCGGCTAAAATATAAAATTCATCCGATAAAAAAATGTAATTACCAAACAAATTACCGAATTTGGCTTTGTCTTGCCACTTTTTAACCTGTTTAATCACCATCTGGGCAATTTCTTTAGTAACCGGCTGGAGCTGTGGCAATTTAGTGCGAAATTTGGTCATTCCGACCGGTACAATTGACAGCGACAAGATCTTGTCGCGATAAACATACAAATCACGCAGCGTACGCTCCAATGCAAAGCCATCATTCCAACCCGGGCAAAGCACAATCTGCATATGCAATTCCGTATCCAGCGCAAATAATTTTTCCAGCTGGGCGTTAATATCAGCCGCTTTAGGTTGTCCAAGCATTTTCGACCGTAACTCCGGATCAGTAGTATGCACTGAAACGTACAGCGGTGAAATGTTCAGGCGCTCAATCCGGGCAAAATCACTCTTGGTCATGTTGCTCAGTGTTACATAGCTCGAACTCAGGAACGACAACCGGTAATCATCGTCTTTAATGTACAAACTGCTGCGCATGTTCTTGGGCATTTGATCTACAAAACAGAATACACATTTGTTTTTGCAAACGCGGATTTTATCAAACACCGCACTTTGCATGACAACACCAAGTGTTTCATCGTAATCTTTTTCGATTTCAAACAGTTTCTCTTCTCCGGCTGCAGTTTTAACAAGCATTTCAATATATTCATCAGCAAATACGATTTGCATATCAATCAAATCTTCCATGACATAACCGTTGACTTGCATTATCTCGTCGCCTGGTTGCAATTCAAGCTCTGCCGCAATACTATCCGGCAGAATTTTTTCAATAATCGCGCGTTTATTTTTACTCATAACTCTCCGCTATATAATATAGCGCCGCCAGACGCTCAAAATCATACGAAATCATTTGGCACGCCCCATAGTATAACATATTACTGCCAAAAACAAAAACACGCCCCGGCATTAATCCGGAACGTGATTGAAACTAAAATTGGCTACTGTTAAAGGTGTTTATAACGGTCATGCTCCTCTGCTTTCTTTGCAGCATTAAAATTTTCCACTTCGGAAAGATAGCCGGTAATCCGGCGCAGACGGCGAATATCCGACTGTGGTTTGGCGGTAAGTTCTACTTCTTCGTCACTGACACGGACAATTTCTAACGAAGATAACTTCTGATTGCGTTCAAGCTTCATCCGCTCGCATTCACCATTTACCAAAAATTCAATATCCTGCATGCTCAAAGTATTATCTGCCTTGACGTTAATTCCGTTAACTACACACTCAATCATGACCATTATCTCCTGATTTTAATAAATTATTTCAGTAACAGTAGTGTACAAAAATTTGACAATTCGGGTAAAAAATTGCCGCCAATTAATCGCATCGATATTGTAGCACCACTTTAAACTAAACACAACATCTAGTGTGTAAATAATTAATTAATTCTATATACTGTTATTTCTTTACAACTTTAGCATATAACGCAAGCACAAAAAAAATACCGCTGGCTGTCACAACGATAGTCGCGCCACTGGCAAAATCACAATAATATGACAGAACTAACCCGCCAATAATCGACAGCTCGGCGAACGCGACCGCATAAACCATCGTTTTTATAAAACCCAATCTTAGCAACAGCGCCGCCGCTACCGGCAAAATCATCAACGCACCGACCAGCAACACTCCGAGCACAGTCATGCCAACCACTACAGTAATTGCCGTGGCCAAACCAAAACCAAAATTCAACCGGTTAGTGTTGATTCCCATCGTCAAGGCAACATCCTCGTCAAACACAGTGATCATAAGTTGTTTGAAATTCCGTAATACAAAAACCGCAACAAGAAATGAACATACCCCCACGATTAAAATGTCGCTATACGAAACAGTGAGAATACTCCCGAACAAATAGGCAAAAACACCACCACCACCTGGTTTAGCCAATCCCATAAAAATCACCGCAAGCGCCATACCGATATAGAACATAATCGCCAGCGCCATATCCGCATGATTCGGCAATTTGCGCCGTACCAGTTCAATAACCACCGCGCCGGTTACCGCCGCCACCACCGCTGAAAATAACGGCGCGGCATGGAAAAATATCCCGATCATTACTCCGGCAAAAGCGATATGGCCGATACCGTCGCCGATCAGCGACTGCCGCCGTACCACGATGAACAAGCCCAACATCGGGCAAAGTACAGCCGTAATCGCGCCGACCAGCAGTGCCTTAATCATAAACGAATGTTGAAATAGTTCCATAATCAGTTATTCCTTCACTTACAAATACACACAAACAACAACAGGGCGTATACAATACGCCCTGTTGTTTCATGCAATTATTCCGCTGGATCGAAAAGTCTTTCCAAGCTGTCAATAAACAAACTTGCCGTGACCAGCCACCTTCCAACCTGCTCAACTTCAAAATTGTCCACATCGCCATAATCTGCTTTTTGCCGATACTCAAACATTCTTCCAAAAAACCGACCCAAATCGACATCCACAAGACCGGAGTTTACAAATTCACGATTAAACAAACCCATAATACCACCGTGTTTTGACGAAGAAAGATTGTGGGTTAAAAGCAAAGCCACTACTTCATAAAAACAGCCATAATAAATTCTGTTGACTGCTGAGCGATATTTTCCATGTTCATATAATAGTCTCGCGTCATCTAAAGTTTCTTTAGCACAAATTCGTCTATAACTGATCAAGTCACTAAGCGTATTCATAAGGTGATTCCCTCACGATCAATATTCTGCTTGAGTGGATGAAAATCCATTTTCCTCCATTCAACGATGTTCTTTACTATTATCCCAAAAACGACATCGAATCTTAATCCAACATCATAAGCCAGGTCGAAAATTCCTTCTTCAACTTCATTTGTTGCATTCTGGTTAACCAAAGATAACACATCAATATCCGACTCTCTCGAATCGTCACTACGTGCCTTGGAGCCAAACAATATCATACTGTCCATATCGTATTTCTCTACTATCCTCGTCTTCAATTCCGCTATTGCCAAGGACTCGTTTGCAGTTAACATTGTCGCATATCCTCCTTCAGTATGACTACATTCTATCATTACTGCAATATGCAAGCAAACAAAAACCGCCGCCGGAAAATCCGGCAGCGATTTACTCACTATCTTAACACAACCGCGTTGCTGACTAAAAATACCATCTCAACCAACATGACAGTTGCGACTGTGGCGCAAGCAGCGCGAACTGGTCTGCGCTTGTTCCAACGCTGTAATTATAGGTATAGTCAGCAACAACGCCGGTGTCTTTGGCAACCATCCACTCCAGTCCGGCTGATATTGGGAAAAACAGAGCTGTCGTACCGGAATTTGGCAAGTCGGAGTTCCTCGTCCCGTAAGTATTAGCTAGTACTGTTGTCGTGATATTCGCTCCGGCGCCAAAACCGATATAGGGCTTTATTTCACCAAACGGACACGCCGCGATTAGTTGTGCGGCGATTTTGTATGAATCGACATTAATACTGCCGTTACTCAACCACATCGTCTCATACTGCGCGTAAACATCGCCTTTGCTTGCAAAATAACTGAAATTCGCGCGCGCGCTGAAATAATCATTGAATTTGACACCGCCCTCTAACGCCAATCCAGCCAATTCGCCGCGTTGAAAATTGTTGGCATAGCTGCGGTTACCGGCAGTCGGACTCGTCCAATAAATCGTTGAATTGCTGCCAGCGATCAAACCATAACCTATCCCCAGCCAACCTTCAATACGTCGCCCGGACGTATCATAAGTATTATACTGCACTGGCTGCTCAATCGCCCTGCCCGACACTTGATTCTGTGTCGGAAAAACAACTGGCGAATTGGCAGCGACGTTTCTATAAGGATTGTAATCACTGGTATTTTGCACCAACAGCCTTACGCTGACACAGTATTTGCCATAATCGCCGTTGGGCTGAAACTGCGTTTTGCCATAATTACCGCTGGTATCCTGCCTGAGTATTTCAGCATGAACCCGCGCCTTAATTTCATCTTTGGTCACCTGATTGTTTTCAACTACCGTGACCGAGCTGATGAATATTCCGCCGGCTTTTTCAATGGCATCGCGCCGCGCGGCTTGAACGGCGGCGTTTTCGCAGTCAGCGTGCGAAGTGGTCTTGGTCATCACCGCTTCGCCGTAACCATCCACCCACACCGGTGTTTTAAATTCAATATCAAACAGCTCAGCTTTGGCGGCATTGATTTCCGTTATCAGCCGCTGACGTTCGGAGCTATAATCGTTGCGCTGCTTCTCCAATGCTGATACTTTGCTGCGCGCGATATTGGAGTCGCTTTGCGCCTGCAGATAATTCTGCCATGCAATGTTTTTCTGTTGCTGCAACCGGCTGACCGCCACCGGGTCGGAGTAATGCGACTGCATAGCATTATCCAGCTCAGCAGAAGCTTTGTCATATTCATTTTTACCAGTTTGCTCGTTGGCAACAGCATTGCTTAGCGATTCATTCGCTGCCAGCAAGTCCCGCGTTACACCGCTATTTAGTTTTTCCACAACTTGCAGCTGGCTTCCCGACTGAGTCAACTTGGCATTAAGTTGTGCAATCTCCACAGTAGTGTCTGTAGCAAGACAAATTACCGAACAGGACAAAATCAACAAACCAATTAGCAATACAATAATAAATTTCGGTTTCATATACATCACTTTCTTATGAAATTTGAGTTTTCACAGAATAAACCAGCTAAATAATTATGATTAACCAAATTTTACCCAAGCAAAGAAATATAATATACAATAAGCTGCAAGCAATAGAAACACAAGACACAATAAATTATCCCAAAAATCCCATTTTAATTTGGCACCACAATTCGGACAAGTACTTGCCGATTTTGCCACTTGCTTGCCACAGGTTCCACAATTGGTTAAGCCCATGTTCACTCCCCCATTTTCATTCATCAGCAAATTTATTGTTTGGTAATATTCAGTCCACAGTTCTCAGTAGAAATATAATATAAGACTCCTCCACGCCTGATTGTCCAAATCATAGCACCGTATTGGTTATATTTATAATCACTACCTAGTAATTGAACAAAATATTCATTAAATTTGCTTTTCTCAGTATCGGAAAAAGCGCCTACAGGATAAAAAGAAGCCCCACTAAATGCGCCATCAAAAATATTTACTATACAGCAAGCTTTTACATTATAGTTCTTAATATTGTACCAAGCTTCATATTGTGTGAGTTCTTTTGACTGTTCTGTTATATCGATTTTTTGATCAAACTCTGCGCGGATTGATTTCTCGTCTACAAGCCCCTTTGCCCACACTGAATATACTTTGCTGGCGTAAATAAGCGGATCCCCGTTCACTTCATAAGTTTTCACTTCATGTTTTTCTTCTGAGTTCCCAGAAGAGCTTGTATCTTTTATAGTCTCTACTTTGCTACTTGGTACCGTTTCCACTTGTTCAGTTGCCTTATGTGGCGAATCGTTTTTTTTGTTACTTGGTGTAGTTGCATAATTAATCAATAAAAACGCAATCCAAACCACGAAAATCGAACCTGCCCACATTTTTCCTTTCTCACTCTTTCCGTTGAAAGTGAAATAAAAAGCCATAAAAATACCAACTATAGTATAAAGAACTATGAACACTGCAAAAATTCCCAGCATAATATCCTTTCCATTGTAAATATCAATTACATAAGCGACGTAAAGAAAATTAACAAGTCCACGCTAATAAGTAGAAACGTCACCTGAAAAGCTGCATATTGGCAATCAAAATCCCACAGTCTCCGACAGAAATTGAATACTGAACACCATCGTGTCTAACAACCCATTCTTTTCCTGTTTTTGTGAACTCAAAATCATCTCCGAGAATTCCCGTAAAGTAATCATTAAACTTGCGCTTTTCCTCGCCTGTAAAAACACCAATCGGCGCAAAAGCAGTTATCGCGACTCTTCCGTCCTGAATTACTACATAGCATCTTGCTTTTGCATCGTAGTCTTTCATGTTATACCAAGCTGAATAGCTAACTCGATTTTCAGTTCGTTCAGTGATTGAAGTTTTCTGATCTAGCGCGCTGAATATTGATGCCTCGTCATATTTACCGTTTTCAAAAATTCTCAGAATTTTATTTGCGTAAACAATAGGCTCGCCGGTGATATTGAAGGTTTTTTCTTCAAAATCTTTTTTTGGCTTCTCGGTACCCTTATCTTCTTTATTTTCAGTGGATAGGCTACAATAAACTGGACAAAAAAGATAAGGACATGTAAGAATAATATCAAAAAAGTAAGGGGAAGAAAAACATGTCCGAAAGAAGAGAAAAACGAACTTTCACCGAGGAATTCA
>Ga0172379_10002574_pt1 | contig 31481 bp, 33 predicted proteins | sample GrowelOW334metaG_FD_119756 | JGI IMG/M metagenome (GOLD analysis project Ga0172379, IMG submission 119756) | Groundwater microbial communities from an aquifer near a municipal landfill in Southern Ontario, Canada - Groundwater well OW334 metaG | ecosystem: Environmental > Aquatic > Deep...
AACTTCTTGGATCAATTTTTCGAAATCTACTGATTCCAAGGGGCCACTAGGCATAATAATCAATATACTCTCCGCGCGATTTAATTCGTATTTAAGCATTGGCTTTCTCCTGTATTTAATCGGGATAATACTGTTTCAAGGGCTTTACGGCAGACTCCTTATGCCGTCCACTCTTTCTCTTCAACCTTCCATCTCTATTTTTTTGCCAGTTGTCTTGCCCAAAGTGTCAGCCAGATGACGACAAATATCATCATGGCGACGCCAAGCTTATATGCCACCATTGCCCACAGCCAGATAGTGCGGATTTCCTGCCAGGTAACGCTTTCACCCCAAAAGAAAAGCATTACTGAAGGCTGCCTGGGTATAATTAGCAAATAAGCAAACCATTGAATCAGCAGGATACAGTATGCGATTAACACTGTCCACCATCCAGCCACTGCCGCCGCCCGCACTTTTTTTGTAAACAGATCGTCCATGATGATTCCCTTTCTAAGCGCTCAATTCCTATAGTTGCAAAGAGGATGCATTCAAAAGCTATTTTGTAGAGCGCGCATCAACATCTGTGAAAAAATGACCGGATTTATGCCTTTTTCGTTGAATCCAATGTGTCTCGTTATACCACTCTCCCTGTCCGCAATCTTTGAAATTCCATCAATGACAACGATATCTTGATCTTTGATTGAAAGATCCGCATGGAATCCAAGCAACTCGAAAGACTTCTCAATAATCATCATATGCCGGTCCATTATTTGCCTGCCGATGGTTAGGGTTAGACCGGACGTAAAGTTAAACAGATCCCAGATCAAGCCGATAGGAATATCAACCTTTTCTTCCTTCAGTATTTTATAATTCGCATATCCGAGATAGCATGCACATAATGTAAATGTAGGTAGAGTCAATAGATCATAAATTTCTCCGCTTGCTTGAATGTCAGCGGGTATTTTCCCTTTCTTCACAACCTTAATGCCGGAAAGGTGGGATAGCCTCTTACTTTCCGACAGAGACATCTTCGAGCCAAATTCTCCATGCTTTTCATGCGAATGATTATTTTCCATGAGTCCACTTCCCATGTATCAATTGAACACAAAACCCCACTCTCTTTTTGAGAAACGGGGTTTCGATAATCTCTCCATGGCATCACCCTTATTAAAAGGGTTCAAATTGGTTGCGTTAACCGATTGACAGTGCCTTGTTCAATTCTGCTTATTCTGGCCCTAATGAGCCAAGAAGTCAATGAAATACTTTATTGATAACCACTTGAAGGGCATTATTCATTCTGTGTTGAAGCGATATTTCTGGTTCTGACCTTAGATGGGTTTTCAATGATTTTGCTCAACCCCTTCATCACAGCTTCTGCAATAATTCGATGTCCCCTCTCATTTGGATACCTGGGATCTGATAGAACAAGATCCTTATTTCTTAGGGCATGTTCCTCAAGATAACCTGCCCAGTAGTGATGTACTGGAATTAATTCACAATTCATGTCTGAAGCCACAATCTTCAAAGACCTATAAAAAATATTAACAGTATCCATATCACAGGGGTCATCGAAAGTATGCGAAGTAGCCAAAAGAACGATCGGATTGAAACGTACACGTGCCAACCTGATCATCTGAACAAGATTTTCCTGAAACTCAGAGCGGTAGACACACTGGAAGGCATCATCGATACCGAATTGGATGAGCAGAATATCAGGCTGAAAGAAATCAATGTCCTGGTAGAATCTGTCAACACCGTCAAAAGTTGTCTCTCTATATCTCGATCGGTTAATCACTTCGATCCCTTGATTCAAGAGAGATTCCATCATGATATCTACATAATTCTTGGCAACACTGTAACCGGCAGCAATACTTCCTCCACGGATGAGAAGTTTCACGAATTGCCCGTGGGGTGAGACCATTGTATTATGGGTTCTTTCTTCATTTCGACACAATCCCTCAAGTATAAGTTAATCAGATTCTGATATGACATACCAGTATTTTTAGCTAACACTTTGAAATACTCTACGGTTTCCTTATCGAGACGAATGGTAACCTGGGTCTTTAATTCCTTCATATAAGGATTCTTCTGCCTTTTCATTTTGCTGAAATCATATTCTTTTCTCATGTTCTTTCTCTCCAATAATTGTCTTCTTCGCTCTTGGTGGCTTTTCTGGCTGTGATAATCCTTATGACTGAATCTTCTTCTCCGAAACAATGGCATACGATAAGAATTCTGAGCTTATTGCTCAACCCCACCATTAAAAACCTATCATCATCATCCGAGTGGTCAGGATCAAAATACCTGATGGCGTTCTCATCATAAAACACTGTTTTGGCTTCGTCGAATGAAACCCCATGCCTTTTCTTATTGGCATCATTTTTCCTGTTGTCCCATGAAAAGATAATCATAATTACACCATAATTATTTTGTATTTTTTGTCAACGCAAATATTGTAGGAACATTTTATATCGGAACGTCATGGCTCTAATTTATAACCCCAAAGACCTCTGTACTTCTAATGGTAACACTCGGACAATCCTATTTCCCATGCAGAATGTCCATCCATCGGATCGCTTCGGAATCGCTGATCTTGCCGAGCTAGACCTGCGTGGTTTTTAAATCTTGGTGCCTCAAGATAACCTTCGATACGACTTCCATGGGCACACCATTTCTGCTTGCATAAGTGGCCGAGTATCTCCGGAGATCATGGGGCGAAATACGGACATTTACTTTTGCTCCCCGCCGCCTGACAAGAGTTCTTGCTGTTGAATAACACATTGGAAATGGACGGTCATCAGATTGCAGGGAATTATCCTTGATATACTTTGACAGCTTTTTTGAAACGTTCTCCGGCATATAGGCCAGTTCTGTTTCTTTACCAGATTTCGGATTTCGCAGGGTAATGGTTCTGTCTGAAACATTCGACACTTTTACCTTCAGCAATTCGCCAATCCTTAATCCGCACCTAGACTGAAGTTCCAATATCAGCCGGTCTCTCTGTCCTTTTGTATTTTAGATCATCTCATCCACCGTTTCCCGTTCAAGAATCTTGCGTGATACCTGCTTTGTCGTTCGATAGGATTTTCTGAGCAGTGCCGTATTGCACGGATTCCTCATGTTGAGTGAACATCGGTCGATGATGAAGTTATAAAAGGCTTTTAACTGGGCATATCGGAGTCTTCCAGTGGATTTTGCAAGATCCTGCGTTAGCGCTTCCAGAAAGGTGTAGATTTCATCGGAACCAATGGAATCCAAGTCCCTCTGCGCATCGAAGAAAAAGCAATGCCAAAAGTCGCATGTTTCGACCGGGATTCAATAATCCCTCAGTATCTGGGGTTTATCGATTTGTATTTGTTATACTTAAAATTATCACTAGCCTCAATGCCTTGATAATGGAAAGAAAGCTGAACCGTATTCTACGGAGCTTTTACGGAAATTCAACCCATGGCCCCGGATTGACGTTATTTTCCCATGTCCAATAGTTGAACTGACCCTGCACGATTCTGAACACGACAATAGTCGGGCTGTCCGGTCTTCCGGTCCCGATCGCTTTCAACCAGGAAAATGTCTCATAGAGACGGGTACGTATTGCCATGTCTTCAACGAACTCTATGCGGCCTGAGATTCTTAATATAGAGCCGATATCCGGTGGTGTACCAGGCTGGTGGAACGCTATTTCAACGTTGGGGTTCTTTTCAAGCTGTGATACAAGGGGTTTGACTCGGGATGTGTAGAAACAAATCCCTGTTTCATCAGCAAGCCAGACAGTCATTGGACGGACATGTGGCTTATCCCCGCTTGCTGTTGCAAGAAAGCCGTTGGGGTTTCTTTTCATAAAGTCGATACATTCTTGAAATGTCATCTTGTCTCCTTGCTCATCTTCTGACCCCATACTCTGTCGCTACTTTTAAAGGGTATTCCTCAAACCCAGACAGGAACATGATATGCGGATTTGTTCTTTGTAGTATCAATATCGATATTTATGTCAAGTTTTTTTGCTTGATATAATTTCCTGTTGTTATTGCGAAACATGAGGAGTCGTGGTAGCCTCCATCTTGGGGTTTGAATACATGAAAACAATTGATCCTGAGCAATATGAGCACATCGTTTTTTTCACCGGCGCAGGGATGTCGGCTGAAAGCGGCGTTCCCACTTATCGGGGACACGGCGGCGTCTGGAATCAGTACCGCTGGGAGGAGTATGCCTGCCAGGATGCCTTTGATGGCAATCCGGAGAAAGTCCTAAAATTCCATGAATTGAGACGTGCGGCGGTCCTCGCCTGCAAACCTCACCCCGGACACACGGCAATCGCCACATTGGAGAAGAAACACCCGCGGATGACAGTGGTGACGCAGAATATCGACGGAATGCATCAACGGGCGGGAAGCGGGAACGTCATCGAGCTGCACGGGAGTCTCTGGCGTTTGAGGTGCCCTTACGATGGCATATCAGAGGACATCGGCGAAAAGTATAAAAGCTACAAATGTGAAAAATGCGGGGCCTGGCTGAGACCAGATATCATATGGTTTGGTGACATGCTCGACCAGGGCGTGATGAGCGAGGCCATAGCCGCAATCCGCTGCTGCGACCTCTTCGTGAGTATCGGTACTTCCGGTGTTGTCTATCCGGCGGCGGGTTTCCCACGATTCGCAAAAGAGAACAACGCGCGCTGTATTGAGATCAATCCCGAGGCGAATGAAATGTCTTCCCTTTACGACGAGTCGATCCGGGATACGGCGGGCAAGGCCCTGACGGAACTATTCGGCTGAGGGGCACGCCGATCCTGTTTCTTGACAGAATAAATACCGTCAAGGTATTTTCTTCCCTTCCGCCACCGGTTTCATACGGCGGCTAAGGGCGCGGCGGGCGATGCGCGTTATGACCACGGTGACCGCCACGGTGGCAATCAGGCCGACGGCATAAAGCGCCCATTCAGCAGGCGAGCGGGCGCGTCCGCCCTCCTTCGCCCCCAGCTCCGCCAGACTGCCGGCCAGCGAACCGAGATAGACATACATTACCGTGCCGGGCATCATCCCAATCCAAGAGGCCAGCACATAATCGCGGAGGGACACGCGCGTCAATCCAAAGGCATAGTTGAGGAGGTTGAAAGGAAAGACCGGTGACAGCCGGGTGAGGCCGACGATCTTCCATCCCTCGGAAGCAACGGCCTCATCTATCGAGCTAAACATGGCATTCCCCGCTACCCGGCGGGCTACCAGGTCCCGCGCCAAGTAACGCCCGACCAGGAAAGCAGCCGTTGCTCCAGCCGTGGAGGAAAGTGAGACCAGCAAAGAGCCGTTGATAACCCCGAAGACCGCGCCCGCCCCCAGGCTCAGGATCAATCCGGGCAGCATGAGCACGCAGGCTGCGATATAGAGCCCGAAGAAGACAAGGGGGCCGATGGAGCCGGCCGCATCGATCCACGCCAGAGCGTCACGAAATAGCTGCTGCAAATTGAAGTGCCTGGCCGCCAGGAGGACACCGACGACGATTGCTGCCACGATGATGGCTTTCAAGATCGATCCCATATGTCTATTGGGGACGGAGCTATTCATTTCCTTAGTCATGGCGCCCCCTTGCGTTCGTTGGGCGACCAGTCATAGTCCGGGAACCTGACGGCATAGTCGTCTTATTGTGAAGCCGCAAATAGCTTATTGCTCAATAGGCCAAGGATCTCTACCGGGAGGGCTTCGCCACGAATCTGTTCGTCAAGTCCACAGGAAGCCAACACCGCTTTTATCTCGTCAGCTTCCACACGCAGCCAGGCGGCGCTTCTCAGATTATTCCACAATGTTTTTCTCCGACTGGAAAAGGCCGCTTTGACGATCCTGGTAAAAAACACCTCGTCCAATAAATCCACCCGGGGGCGCTCCCGAAACGTAAGAGAGATGACCGATGATGTTACCCGTGGTCGCGGATAGAAGCATTGGGGAGAGACATCGAAGAGCTTTACCAATCGGGCATGCATGGAGAGCAAAACCGTTGGGACGCCATAGGCCTTTGTTCCGGGTAGACCCGTCAGACGGTCCGCCACTTCCCGCTGGACCATGAGGACAGTTTGTGAAATCATCCGGCGATGAGCCAGCAGATGAAACAGTATCTCCGTCGAGATAGCGTAGGGAATGTTCCCGATGACCTTGAGCTGCTGCCCCGGAAGCCCCTCGCATAATCCGGCAAGATCCATTTTGAGGATGTCCGCAAGGATGACACGAATTTTCCCCTCCTGTCCCTTCACCAGTTCCTTTTCCAGGATTGCAATCATCGCCGGGTCGATATCTACGGCGATCACCTGTCGAACCTCCGGGGCCAATAGTCGGGTAAGAATGCCATGCCCGGCGCCGATTTCAAGAACGATGTCCGTTTTTTGGAGGTCCGCCGCCAGGACGATTTTTCTCGCGACATTGTCATCCCTTAAAAAAGACTGACTGAGACGTTTAAGGGGCTGCACCTGGTATTTCTTCAGGATTTTTCCGGATGAAATCAAGGACGTTTCCTTTCTCTAAGGACTACGACAAAACGACGGGTAAGAAAATAGGCGGTAACGGCAAAGAAGGGGGCCGTAATGATGCCGCCGGTCAGAAGCGGAAAAAGGATATGCCAGCCCAGATTCATCACGCCTTCAAGGGAAAAATCATTCAGCGCCCAGGTGCTTTTTTGCAAACCGAGGATAATACTCCCCAGTTCATATTGGCAGAAATATAACACGGGGATGGTCACCGGATTGGAAATGAGCCATGACCCCAGATAGCCGGCAGTGATATTCTGTTTGAAGAGGACGCCCACGGCAATAATCATGGCCGTATGAAAAGGAATCGTCGGCGTCACGCCGATAAATACGCCGATGGCCATCCCCATGGCAATATTTGCCGGTTCTCCCTTCAGACTGATAAATCGGTGGTAAAATTCCTTGCTTCGCTTTTTTATGATATTCATGACCGGAGTTCTAAAGGCCAGCGCGAAACAGCGTTCAGATCCAGGCCGTCCCGTTTTCCCCTCGTCAGGAGTTGCTCGCCGACGACGGCGATCATCGCGGCGTTGTCCGTACAGAGAACGGGAGGCGGGATGAAGACCTCTATCCCCTTTTCCTTCCCATCCTGATAAAAACGTTCCCGCAGGCGGCTGTTGGCCGCGACGCCGCCGCAGACGACAACCCTTGTTATGGAGGCCCCTTCTGCCGCCTTCATGGTTTTTTGCACCAACACATCGACAATGGCCTCCTGAAAACCGGCAACGACATCTGGCAATTCTGCTTCCGTAAAGAGACGCCCCTGTTTTTTAACCATGTTGAGGAGGGATGTCTTCACACCGCTGAAACTGAAATCGAGACTGTCCCGCATGGCCCGGGGAAAGGCAATGACCCCGGGATTGCCCTGTTTGGCCATACGGTCGATGACCACACCCCCGGGATAACCTATCTCCAGCAGTTTTGCCGCCTTGTCAAAGGCTTCACCGGCGGCGTCGTCTCGGGACTGTCCCAGACAGGTACAGTCCTGGAAATCCCTAAACAGATAGATATTAGTATGACCCCCGGAAACGACCAGAGCCACAAAGGGCAAAGCGGGAGGGGCTGCGAGGAGCAGCGCGGCGGCGATGTGGCCCTCGAGATGATTGACGCCAACTATAGGCAGATCGCTTGCAAAGGCGATAGCCTTGGCCGTCGATAGGCCGACCAGGAGGGAACCGATCAAGCCTGGTCCTCTGGTCACGGCGATTCCTTCAATATCACAAAGACCAACCCCGGCATCTTCCAAAGATTGAAGAATCACCGGTATAATCGCTTCCGTATGTTTTCGCGAGGCGATCTCCGGAACGACCCCGCCATATTTCCCGTGGACTTTAACCTGTGAGGCAATGACATTGGACAGGACCCGGTTTCCATCCCGGACGACCGCTGCCGCTGTCTCATCACAGGATGATTCAATCCCCAAAATCAGCATGAAACCTCCCCATTCATTTCCTTTTACAAAACAACAGAGGAGGTATATAGAAATTCCGCAGAGTTGTAAATACCTTTTGAGGCGATATGTATTATGGAGACTCAAACTGACTTTCTTATCTTAGGCAGCGGCATCGCCGGCCTCAGTTTCGCCATCAAGGCGGCAGAGCTGGGGACGGTGGCCGTAGTGACAAAAAAGGGGAAATTCGAATCGAACACCAACTACGCCCAGGGCGGCATCGCCGCCGTCCAGGACGAGGAAGACAGCTTTGCCTCCCATATTCAGGATACCCTCAGTTGCGGGGCCGATCTCTGTAAGGAAGATGTCGTCCGTTTCGTCGTGGAGGAAGGTCCGGAGCGGGTCAAGGAGCTCGTTCAATGGGGAGTGGAATTCACCAGAGACGAAAGCGGCGGCAACTGTCGCTACGATCTGGGTCGGGAAGGCGGTCACTCCCGGCGCCGGGTACTCCATGCCAAGGACCTGACGGGCCGGGAGATAGAAAGGGCCCTTAATGAACACGCGAGCCGTAAAAAAACCGTCCACATCTATGAAAACTTCATCGCCATCGATCTTATCATGGAATCCTTCGTCACCGGCCGGACCGATATTTCAGCAAACCGGTGCATCGGCGCCTATGTCTTCGATTTCAATAATAATCGTGTTCACACCTTCAAGGCGAAATATGTAATCCTGGCAACCGGTGGCTGCGGCAAGGTATATCTGGTAACCACCAATCCCGATATCGCCACCGGCGACGGGATTGCCATGGCCTATCGGGCCGGCGCTCAAATAGCCAACATGGAATTCATCCAGTTTCATCCCACCTGCCTATTTCATCCCGACGCTAAATCCTTCCTGATCAGCGAGGCCGTCCGTGGCGAAGGAGCGATACTGAGGCTCAAAAACGGCGAATCCTTTATGGAAAGATATCACCCCATGAAGAGTCTTGCCCCCCGGGATGTAGTGGCCAAGGCCATCGATACGGAACTGAAGAAATCGGGAGACGATTATGTCCTCCTGGACATCTCCCATAAGGACCGTGATTTTGTGATGACCCGCTTCCCGAACATATACGAAAAATGCCTCCTTTATGGCATCGATATGGCCACCGATCCCATACCCGTCGTCCCCGCCGCCCATTACCTCTGCGGCGGCGTCATGATCAACGAGCACGGAGAGACGAGCATCGACCGGCTTTTTGCCTTTGGCGAGGTGGCCTGTTCAGGACTGCACGGGGCCAATCGTTTAGCCAGCAATTCCCTTCTGGAGGCGATTGTCTTCGCCCATCGGGCTTTCTTAAGAATTAAGAAAGATTTTGAACAGATTCGGGACGAAGACATCATGATTCCCCCCTGGGACCCCCGGGGGGCTACGGAAAGCGACGAATCAATTGTCGTCTCTCACAACTGGGACGAGATCAGGCTTTGCATGTGGCATTATGTGGGAATCGTCCGCTCCGACAAGCGACTGGAAAGGGCGGACCGGCGGATCGATCTCATTTCCCGGGAGATCGATGATTATTACCGGAATTTCGTCATTACCAGGGATCTGCTGGAACTCCGCAACATCGCTACGGTGGCGGCAATTATTGTCCGCTGTGCCCGGATGCGAAAAGAAAGCAGGGGGCTGCACTACAACATCGATTTTCCCGAACGGGACGATGTTCACTGGCGACGGGACACCATCATCGCGAAATAATCATCATTCCTTACCAAAGACGCGCTTAAAAATGAAATTCACCTTTCCCAGGAAATTATCCGTGCGGAAGATGGCGTCAAGCTCGTCAGGTCCCAAGTAACTCTTCGCCTGGTCATCCTCAGCCAGGAGGGCCTTGAAATCTCTTCCCTCCTCCCATGAACGCATGGCCTGCCTCTGGACCACGGCATATGCGTCTTCCCGGGACATTCCTTTATCAATAAGCTTGAGGAGGACCATCTGCGAAAAAATGACGCCATGGGTCATCTGGAGGTTTTGGAGCATTTTTTCGGGATAGACCACCAGCTTTTCTACCATGCCCGTAAACCGGCTGAGCATGAAATCCAGGAGGATCGTCGCATCGGGGCAGATGACCCGCTCTACGGAGGAATGGCTGATATCACGTTCATGCCAGAGGGGAATGTCCTCCAGGGCCGCCAGGGCGTAGGAGCGCATCAGCCTTGCCAGGCCGGACAGATTCTCTGAAAGGACGGGGTTGCGCTTATGGGGCATGGCGGAAGATCCCTTCTGGCCGGGGGAGAAATATTCCTCCGCCTCCCGAACCTCCGTCCGCTGGAGGAGCCTAATTTCCTGGGAATATTTGTCAAGGGACGAGGCAATAATGGCCAGGGTGCAGAAAAACTCGGCATGACGGTCCCGCTGGACGATCTGTGAAGAAACGGGGGCCGGCTTCAGGCCCAGCTTAGCACATACATATTCCTCTACAAAGGGATCGATGAAGGAGAAGGTCCCCACGGCCCCGGCAATCTTACCGGTACTTACGGTCTCCCTGGCCTTAAGGAGACGCTCCCGGTTTCTCTGCATCTCTCCATACCAGAGGGCCATCTTCAGGCCAAAGGTAATCGGTTCGGCATGTATGCCATGGGAACGGCCGATCATCAAAGTGGATTTATGCTCGTAGGCGCGACGCTTCAGGACCTCAATGAGGGCATCCAGATCTGCAAGCAGGATATCGGCGGCCTCCTGCATCAAGACGGCCAGGGATGTATCCAGAATGTCCGACGAGGTCAGACCCATGTGGATGAACCGTCCATCCTCGCCCACCTTTTCCGTCACCGACGTAAGAAAGGCAATGACATCGTGCTTGGTGGTCCTTTCGATCTCGTCGATCCGGTCCACATCGAAGCCGGCCTTCTCCTTAATCGTCTTCAGAGAGGATTCGGGAATGAGTCCCAGCTTTTCCATGGCCTCGCAGGCGAGGATCTCGATATCGAGCCACTTCTGATAGCGATTCTCGGGGCTCCAGATACGTTCCATCTTTTCTCGGGAATAACGGGGGATCATGATACACGCTCCTCTGAGGATAAATAATGTTAAATTTTACGTAGTATAATTTTTGTGATTACGTCAAGTCCTTTGCCTAGATCATCAAAAGAGCATTTGACATGACCTGCCTGAAAGGATAAATTATCGCTACAGACCATGAATACCAATATCACCATGAATTTCGATATCACCAAAAAACTCGTCTCCTCCGATGAGGTCTTGGAGCGCATCACCCCGGGCATGAGCATCTTTCTGGGCACGGGCGTGGCGGAACCGCGGACCCTCATCAAGGCCCTGATGTCCACTCAAAAAAACAATCTTGCCGACCTGGAACTCATTCAATTGGTCAGTCTTGGCGAGGCCCTTGCCTTTCAGACCAAGGCCGCTCCCGGTAAGTTTCGCCTGAAAACGTTTTATTCCGGATGGTTAGCAGGGGAAGCGATTACCTCCGGTTCCGTGGACCTCATTCCCAGCCGCATCTCCCGCATCCCGGGCCTCATTGAATCGGGGGCCATCCGGGTTGACGTTGTGTTCATTCAGATTTCTCCCTTTGATGAAGCAGGATTCGCAAGCCTGGGGGTCGCCGTGGACGCCGCTAAATACGCCATGGAGAAGGCAACACTTGTAGTGGGAGAAATCAACGACCAGGTCCCCAGAACGATGGGCAATACCTTCGTCCATTTCAATGATTTTGATTGCCTCGTCCGCGCCTCCGAACCCCTCATTTACCTGCCCCGCTTGCCCATTGATGATGTCATGGACAAGGTGGCCGCCCATGTGGCCTCCGTAATCACCGACGGCAGTTGCCTTTCCTTCTATCCCGGAGCCCTCTTCGAGGCACTGGGAAAACACCTGCTCCGCAAGCGGGACTTGGGGGTTCATACCTTTTTCTTTACCGACGCCCTCATGGATCTGGTGAAGAGCGGCGCTGTAACTAACAGGAAAAAAGGATATTTCCGCAATAAATCCTTGACTTCCTATGCCCAGGGGACGCCGGAACTAATGAAATGGCTCCACAACAATCCCCTCATTGAGTTTCAGGGCATCGACATCGTCTCCGACAACTTCCGTATCAGTCTTAACGACCGGATGATGGCAATATTACCGGCGAGGAAAATCGACCTCACTGGTAATATTGCCATGCATACCGGGCGGGGTAATGTGGGCGGGGGGCCGGGGCAGGCGGAGGAATTCTTCGCCGGGGCCATGCACTCCAAGGGAGGCCGCGCCGTCTTTGCCCTGCCCAGTCGCAATCTGCAAGGGGAGGCGAACATCCTGCTTTCCGTGCAGGATTTCCCTAACCAGTTCAGCAACCGCGAGGCCCTGGATCTTATCATCACCGACTACGGAATCGCCTCGATGTCAGGACGTACGGTCCGGGAACGGGCCCAGGCCCTCATTGACATCGCCCATCCCGCCGACCGGCCGGAGCTCGTCCGGCAGGCCAAAGAGGCCCATATCCTTTTCCCCGACCAGATTTATCTTACCGAATCGGGGGCCATGTATCCCTTTGATCTCTCCTTTTCTCAGACCTGGAAAGACGGTCTGACCGTCAACTTTCGCGCCATCAAGCCCTCGGACGAAGAAGAGATGCGGCGCCTTTTTTACCGGTTTTCCGATCATACCGTCTATTACCGTTACTTCAGCGAGATAAAGCAGATGCCCCACGCCAAGATGCAGGAATATGTAAATGTGGACTACCGCAAGGTCATGTCGATCGTCGGGGTGGTCGAGGAGGCGGGGATGGAAAGGATTATCGCCGAAGGAAGGTACGTCCGCCTTGCCGACCAGTCGTACGCCGATACGGCATTTGTTGTGGAAGAAACTTATCAGGGCAAGGGGATCGCGTCCCTGATCCTGCAAATGCTCATGAAAGTCGCCAGGGGGAAAGGTCTCCTGGGGTTCACGGCAGATATTATTGCCAATAACAAGGCTATCTTCAAAGTTTATGAAAAGGCGGGCCTGCCGATCAAGGCAGTCATGGAATACGGAGTCTACCACCTGACCATGCCCTTTAACGACTTGCCCAATAGAAACCCGGAGACGGGGGAAAACCTGATGCGCTGATGGCAGAAACTCTCTTCTTATTAAAAAAAATTGTCTCCCCCCTCTTTCAGCCCTTGTCCATTGTGCTGGTCCTGCTGGTTTCCGGTTTGATCCTCCTGTGGATGACCAGAAGGAAAAGTCTTGGTAAAATCTTCATTACCCTGGGAACGGTCCTGCTCCTCCTGGCAAGCTACGGATTTCTGGCTGACCAGCTCGTAGTATCTCTCGAAAACCGTTACCTCCCTTTGCTCGATGTCCAAAATATTAAGACCTCCAAAGACATCAAATGGATCGTTGTCCTGGGAGGGGGCTCTCTGCCCGATTCACGCCTGCCCCTTTCCAGCCAGCTTGGTCCGAGTTCCCTGATCCGCCTCCTGGAAGGGGTAAGGCTCCACCGTCAGCTTCCCGGTTCCAGGCTTATCCTTTCCGGCGGGGCCGTATTCCAGGATGTCCCGGAGAGTGAAACGCTTGCGAAGACGGCCCTGTTGATGGGCGTTAGTGATAATGACGTGGTGAAAGAAAATAAATCCCTGGATACGGCGGATCAGGCAAAATTGATCGCCCGCGCCGTCGGCCATAACCGTTTCATTCTCGTGACCTCGGCCATCCACATGCCCCGGTCCATAGCCCTGTTTCGCAAATTCGGGATGGACCCGATCCCCGCGCCAACCGATTACATTGTCGTCAAACAGTTGCGCATTCCTCCCCGGGCTTTCTTTCCAGGTTCTGATTCCCTGCGCAAGATGGAAGCGGCCATCCATGAATATCTGGGTCTGATCTGGGTGGGTCTTCAAGTAAGGCATGAAAAACCGTCTTGAATAATAAAAGACGGCATGTTAGTAAGCGCAAATAATTACGATGCAAGGAAATACAATAACGATTAAGGACGAGGGAAAAATATGAATCGATTTCAAAGATATGGATCGAGGCTGCTGATAGCGCTCCTCTTCATGCTCTTGATAACAGTACCCCTGTGGGCAAAGGACAAGAAAAGCGTGGCCGTGCTCCCCTTTGCCCTCAACAGCGCCGATAACATAGATTACGTGCAGCAGGGCATTGTCGACATGCTCTCGTCCCGGATTGCCTCCATCGACAAGATCGAGGTTATCAGCAAGGACAAGGTCCTCGACGCCATGAAAACCGTCAAGGTGAAAGAGATGACCCTCGCCGACATCTACGCCTTGGGAAAGAAGGTGAATGTCGATTACGTTGTCTCGGGGAGTATTACCAAGATCGGCAACAGTGTCAGTATCGACGCAAAACTGGTGGATATCGCCGCTTATAAACAGGCGGTCAGTATCTCGACCCAGTCCCAGGGTATGGATGATGTCATTGTAAAAATAGGCGACTTCGCGCAGCGAATCGATCAGCACATCCTGGGAACAGCCGTACCCGCCGTGGCCGCCCCAACGGCGGCCACAACGCCTGCCCTGCCCCAGATGTCCACTTCCGGATCTTCTGAGCCGCAAAAAGGCCGGGAAGATCTCATTATTGCCGGCATGCGTACAGGTAAGAAGGCAACCTTCACCGGGTCCATCAATCCGGATTTCCTTAGCGGCGGCCAACCCCGCGGCAAGAAGAGCTTCTGGATGAGCCAGAAATACCCGACGAACTACAAAGGGCTCGATGTCGGGGATGTGAACGGCGATGGCTTGAACGAAATTGTGGTTATTGACGAGAACAGCGTTTACTTCTATCAGAGAAAGGGAACTGATTGCCTGCTCCTGCAAAAGATCAGCTACGGCAAATATAACAACTTCGTCGGCGTCGACATCGCCGATCTCAACAACAATGGCGTCAAGGAGATCATCGTTTCCAATGTGGTATCAAAACGGGGGCCGAACAGTGTGTTCAACACCGTCAATTCCTTTATCCTCGAGTGGAAGGACGGAAAGTTTGTAAAAATTGCCGATAATCTCCCCTGGCTTTTCCGGGTAATCGATAGCAAGCCCGGGGGAATTCGGGTTTTGGGACAAAAGATAGGCGTAGGGCGGCCATTTGAAACACTTATTTACGACATGGCATGGAGCGGCGGCAAATACCAGGAAGGCAAGCAACTGAAAATACCCCGCGGGCTCTCTATCTACGGTCTTACCCTCGATAACCTGGGAGATGGTCCGGAAAAGATCATCTCTTTCAGCGACTATGATTATCTGTGTATCTACCAGGAAACGGACAAGCCCCTCTATGCTGTTCAGTCCATGCTGGGAAGCAAGGAATTTATCTATAAGAGCGACGATGTATTCGGCGGTTCTAACAGTTACATAGAGGCCTATGGAGAGGATATGCCGGGAAACGACTTTGACTTCTATAATACCTACCTGAATTCGAGAATTCTGGCATATGACATGAACAAGACCGGGAAGCGGGATTTGATTGTCCTCAAGAATCTGACGGCCAGCCGGATTCTCAAAAACGTCAAGATCTTCACGGCCAGTGAATTCTATAATCTCGGATGGGATTCCATGGGACTGTCGGAAAACTGGCGAACCCGGAAGATGGGCGGTTATGTGGCCGACTACCAGATCAAGGACATCGACAATGACGGTCAGGATGAAATTGTCATGGCCCTGGTGACATCTTCAGGAAGCATAGTGAGTAGAGAGAGCGTCATCGCCGCCTATAAGATTCACGCGGAATAGGAGTTGACAAGAAGGCCGAACTATTATAGGAGCACCCGTTAACCAGAAAGAACACCAAGGCGGTGTAGCTCAGTTGGCCAGAGCATGCGGCTCATATCCGCAGTGTCCCCTGTTCGAATCAGGGCACCGCCACCAATGATTACTAGGGGTTAGCTCAGCAGCTAACCCCTTTTTATTGCCCTTTGGGCTACTTTTTGGGCCAGTCACTTCCAAGCCATCAAGTACACTTACCGCTTTTTCCATGCTTTCCTTCAAAGCGTACATATACTTATTTGTCGTCATCAGATTAGTATGTCCCAGCATCCGACTGACCGTCACAATGTCCGGTTTATTGCCATCCACACCCATAGCGACCATAGACCCGAAGTAGTCCCTCAAATCCTTTGCTGATATGTCAATGCCCGTCAACTCGGACACCCTTTTAAAAACCTTGTCACGCCTCAATATACGGCTTCCATCGGTATGATGGAACAGTAACGGAGAGCCATTTCTAAAAGCCTCCAATTCCTTCAAAGTGGCTACCAACGCCTCACACATGGGCAGCTTCCTTAAAGACTCTTCTGTTTTTGTCCCTCTTATGATGATTTCCCTGTTTTCATAATCCACATCCGACCATTGAGCAGATAGCGCCTCAGTCAATCTTGACCCTGTAAGCTTCAAAAACCTGAAAAAAAGCCTTTCTTCACCTGACAACACTGATTCACATTTTTGTATCTGTTCAGGCGTATGATAACGCTTAATGATCTTTTCAGGCTTTATATGCTTCCTGCTTACCTTCTTCATGGGATTATTTCTTATCACTTCCTCATTAACCGCCCAATTCAACAAGGCATTCAGATCAATCACATAATGATTGATCGTATTTTTTGTTATATCCCTCTTTAATTGCCCATCAATAAAGGCATATATATCATTATGGGTAATGTCCTTAACCTTCTTCCCCGGTCCAAAAAACGGCAGGATAAAGGTTTTAAAGTTAAAATACAAAGCCCTAAGCCTATCCATTGATTTTCCGATCTTAGCGGAATGTTCAAGAAACTTATTGACCGCCTCCACAAGACACATATCCGAGCTTATTATTGTTGCTTCCCTCCGCAACCTGTCCACAAGCTCCGCTTCTTCTTGGATTGCCTCTTCCCTCATTTTGTAAACGAACTTCCTGTACGTAGTTCCACGGAAGTAAAGGCGATAGCCCCATTTCCCGTTTTCTTTCCTTTTTGAAACTGTCATCTTTTCCCCCCTCATCTGCCTCAGGACATGCGTTTATATATGCGATGAAGTCTTTCTTGAATATCCTGAAACGACCCTTTCTGTTGCCTATTCTGACTGTCCTAAGGCCCTTTATGCGGTAAACATAAGAAACGCTAACCTGAAGATATTCAGCGACCTGTTTCACTGTCATCAATTCAGGGTAACTATCCAAGGAATTCATTAAAAAAATAGCTCCTTACTGCTTTCAAATCTTTACCGGTCTGTTCTGCATAGGCCTCAATCTCAGAAAGTGGAATCCATACATATATATCAGATTTTGTAACCAACATTTTCATGCTTAAAGGGACGGTTTTCCATACATCATCGGTAAATTCCATTCTAAATGTTTTAAGACGCCCTTCCCTTTCCAATCTCAATATCTGCGTCTTTGTGACTCCTAACATTTTAGCGGCATGAAACGGCTTAACTAGCTTATTGGCGTAGAACTCAGAGACCTTTTCAAAGTCCTGATAGCTTTTTAGCCAGATCGTGCCCGATTCAATTTGAACCTTTTCTTTTTGGGAGTCCAACCCATCAACGAAGTCCTTGAGGTCTTTCTTTTTCATAGTTCTCACCGGTCCATTATTACCGTTACTCCGGTTACGGTTCACGTCTACGTTAGTTTTTCCGTCTCGTCAAGTTTTTTTTTCAAAAGAATAAAAAAAAATAGATGTTCCTCTTAATCTATATAGATACTTAATAATTTTTAGGTTCATCCGGGGATAATCGTACTTGCTCAATATATATCTTTTCCTTCCGCAGTCTCATTTTTCTCGTTAACATAAAGGCCACACTTACGAGACCGAAAATGATTCTCATGATTACAAAATATTCCCTTGACAAATCAAGTAAACATCGTATGTTTAAGAATATCTTATACGAGGTAAGCGAAAGAAGGAATCAAGAATCTATTATTTTAGTCACCTGTATTTACTTGAAGAGTGATCATGAGTGTAACTTTGAGGGATAACAAATAGCCTCCTAAAAAAAGTGTCCTAAGCACTTTTATGGGGGCTTTCATTTAGAAACTTTTAGGAGCCCGGTTATGAATCTACCATCTACAGATCCAGATAGATCACAAGAAAGAGAAAATTTACATAGGCTACTGGGTGAAATGTTGATCAATATTACGGGCCAAGCATTTATTGATAAAGACATTTATATCGATGGCTATCGGTTCATTAATTGCTATTTTGAAAAGTGCAGATTAAAAACACTGCGCGGCACTTTTGAATTCCACTCTTGTTCTCTAATAATGTGTCAACCTGTGTTTAGCCATGAAGCACTAAAGAGCGTTCAATTTTATTTTATCGGACCCAATCAATATCCAAAAGCTTTAGATGCATTTAAACCCAACAAGTCTGGTAATGACGTCTTTTCAATTGGTATAGGGGCATCATTTTGAATTGGGATTTGAGTAATTTAAAAGCATCGTTAAGCCTTACTGGGCAAATTCAACGTTTCAATATAGCCCTACTGATTATAATGGCAGCACTTTTAATAGGTTTATATTTCTCAGCATATTCAACATTCCCCATAATTCAAATTGTCGGGTCATTTTTGCTTATATTGGCCATCATAGCCATAGCTGTCATGGCTATGATACATTGTTGGAGACAACCGTCTCGGGTCAGCGAGATTACTCCATCTATAGAATGTTTTTCTGATGGCAAGAGGTTCATGCTAACAAATCCCCCCGATAGAATTTATAACCGTGAAGACTTAAGGCAACTATTTAGGAACTTCATGGTTGGTTATGATGACACATTAGTTTCCGATGGTGAGATAGAAGGGAAAGCCGTCGATGGAAAATACAGGCTTTACTCACCCGAAGAAAAGGATCAATGGTGCAAATCACATCGAGAAGAGGTGTCATCAATAAGAAATACTGCTAAAAAATATTTGGAATCTTATCCATCAGAAGAAAAAATGAACTCTGAAACCGACAAATCAATTAATTTGCAACAGGAGACGCCCCCAACTGATTTCATGGAGGCCGATAAACCTTATCCGATTTCTTAGCAGCCATCCTCAAGCCCATAACACATCAAATTTTCTGGATACAACACAGGCATGTCCTTCACCCATTTGAGTGCACTGCGAACACTTGTAAACACCTTTTCAGAACCGTCTGAATCAACAAACGCCCACCTAAAACCATGACCATCCTTAATTTCTGGCCTATACAGCTTCCACCCTTCTATATTTTTCTTCTTTTCTTCTCCCGGAATTCCATATGTTACCTCACCATCTCCATTTATTCTCTTATGCCTCAAATTATATAAACGCCTTCTGAAATACCACAGAAACGCCGCTATTCTTTCAAATTCCTGTTTAAACATCGACACCGCCAAATCAATAGACAGATAATGAGACAAATAACTCGCCAATGCCTCACCCTTAGCGAACTTTGCCACCTTGCCATCTCTATTATGAGCGAACCGCACCCCATTAGGAGCGCACCAACCCCACAATTCTGCTATTTCCTCAAAAGTCGCCACCCACTTTCCATAAAACATAAAATGAACATGGACATACCCTGACTGATGCAGCTCGAAAAACCACGCGATAAAATTCCATCTTTCATTTCTTCTCTTTTTCCTTATCTGCAACCTTTGCAAAAATCTTGTAACCTCACTACCCATAATAGAAGCTATATATTCCCTTTCCCCATAGGCCCAATAATCAGGAACCCTTTGAGCAACAATTGCTGGATCGACCGTCAATATAAAATGCCTTAAGACCTTCAATGATCTTATTTCCTCATTTACACGTTTGCCAACAGCGCCCCCATAATTATAGTCGGTATTCCATCTAGACTTCATAGGACACGTCACAATTTCACCTGCATCATTTATCAACTGAAACACTCTACCATCTACCTTTCTACGCATTTCCCTGAAATCTTCTATAATTTCCGACTCGGAAACTAAACCGCTTATAAAATTTTCCCATCTATTACTCTTCATTGTTATAATTATTACCTACAGCAGCAAGGCCAAAGGGCGCACAAGGCGCGCCCCGGACGACCGATGATTTTTCGATCCCGACACCACACAGGCAGACAACAGGCATCCGAAAAAACGCCGTCGCGCTACGGGCGCCGCTTGCGTCGCTGTTTTATGTTGACTTCTTTTTTCAATCATATATGATCCTTCAAAGTTGGAGCCAATCATGAGCCAACTTAATAAAAATAAGGCCTGAAAAGGCTATTTTGCTAATCTTGCCATTACTTCTATAATGTTAATTTTAAAGGTAATTTCCATTTCTCCTGACTCATTAATTTTGACTTTTAGCCCCTCATATCCGCAGTGTCCCCTGTTCGAATCAGGGCACCGCCACCAATGATTACAAGGGGTTAGCTCAGCAGCTAACCCCTTTTTTACGTCGCTCGGGCTAATTTAACGTTCCAACCTATCCAAAACTCCAACCACCCTTTTCTCATTTCTGTACTCGTTAATTGACTGATTTCGAAAAGTATGCAATATTACAATCAATAAGGAAGATTAACGGTATCATGATCGACTTTGAATGGGACCTTGACAAAGAGAAAAAGAACATACGAAAACATCATGTCGCTTTTAACGAGACTGCCACCGTTTTAAAAGATATAATGGGCATTACGATCTATGATCCGGATCACTCCGATGATGAAGACCGCTTCATAACAATCGGGGCAGCTATAACCGGACGTCTGCAGATGGTTTCTCATACATATAAGAATGATGAAACCCGTATTATCAGTGCTCGTGAACTTACTCGAAAGGAGCGTGAAGCATATGAAAACGAAATCCAAAGACGAAAAAGTTGATGAGCTTCACCAGGAATATGACCTTGCCGCCCTGCTTAAGAAGGGTGTACGAGGCAAATACGCCAAACGTTATGAACAAGGCACGAATCTGGTATTGCTATCACCTGATGTGGCAAGGGATTTCCCAACTGATGAAGCAGTGAACGATGCACTTCGTTTAGTCATTCAACTTAAGAAAATCCCAGGTATCGGGAAGCGAAGGACATCCAGACTGATGTAATGAATATCGCATTGATCTATCTCACAGATTTGCTTACTTTTTGCGTGTTTAACATGGTTCAATGAACAAAGACTTTTCCCCGGGATTTTTTTTCCGCAATCCTCATATCCAGACCCTTTTGGGAAGAAGCAAATTTCGCCTCAGGAAAGAAGAGGCGCTGCGGCAATCGTCAGCGCCGGTCATCCTTGACGGCGGCAATGGCGTTCGCCTCCTTGGTTATCACTCAAGGCAACCGGGAGGTACCAGCCGCGGTCTGATCGCCCTTATTCACGGTTGGGAGGGAAGTGACGATTCTACGTATATTCTCTCCACGGCGTGTTTTTTTTTCCAGAGGGGTTTTGATATTTTCAGGCTCAATCTTCGGGATCATGGAGAATCGCATCACCTGAATGAAGGACTTTTCCACGGCGCCCTGATTCTTGAAACCTTCACCGCCATGCAACACATCGGTAGTTTATGCAGGCAGGGTTATGTTTATATCATCGGCTTTTCCCTGGGCGCAAATTACGCCCTCCGTATTGCCCTGAAACATGCTCGTGAAGGCATCATTCCATCCTTGTCCCATGTCTTCGCCGTCAGTCCGGCCCTTGATCCTTACAAGTCAACATTAGCGATCGATCATGGTCTCGCGATTTATCGCCGGTACTTTCTGAAGAAATGGAAGCGATCTCTGATCAAGAAAGAGATGCTTTTCCCAGATATTTACGATTTCCGAGCCATGATGAAAATCAGTACTTGTATGGAACTTACCGAGGCCATCATGCCTTATTATCCCGACTTCAGCGACTATCGTCAATATTTCAGCCATTATACGCTCACAAATGATGCCTTTGACCGTTTAGCCATCCCCGCCACGATCATTATTTCTCAGGACGATCCCGTCGTCCCCATTGAGGACTTCCATGATCTGAAACATCAACAGAATCTTCATCTTTCTATCCAGCGGCATGGAGGTCACTGCGGTTTCATCGAGATGCCAGGCTTTTCCTGCTGGTATGAAAAAAAGATCTATGACACTATAAACGCCGAATGAATATGGATCCGAACCTTTTACAGCAAAACTATCGACTGCCGTTCATGATCAGAAAAAGCCTTGCCCCCTATGCCGGCGATTTTTCCCACAAGTGGCAAGACATCAGGCATAACAATCATGTCGGCCAGGCCAGCCAACTGGCCGCCGGGGTCCTGCTTCTTTTGTGTCAGCGCGGGGGTCACACATCCGACCCGAGGGAACCGGATGCATGGGTACTGCAATTGATAAAAAGATCTTCCCGGGTTAGTCAGCGAGGTGATATCAGTTGTCCGGGAGGCATGCTTCATCCCCTTATCGACTGGGCATTCAGTCTTTTTTTTATCAGAAGCGGCCTCCTACCCTGCTCGCCCCTATCTTTCGGATCGACCCGTGCCTTGGTCCCTTCGGTAAATAGCAATATTATCTCTTTATTTCTGGCCAATGCCCTCCGCGAATCATGGGAAGAGCTGCATTTGAATCCTCTGCATATATCGCTGCTGGGGTCCTTACCGACTTATTCATTGCATCTTTTTCGAAGGACTATCTTTCCCCTCGTCGCCATCGCAAGGAAAGACTGGACGCCCATTCCCAACCCGGAGGTGGACAAAATCATCGAAATCCCGCTAGCCAACTTCTTCAGGGAAGATTCTTATGGAAGGTATATGATTCAGGCTTCGGAAACACTGCCGACATCCGACCAGGGTCCATGGGAATTCCCTTGTCTGATTCATGATGATGACAACGGCGAAGAAATTCTCTGGGGAGCTACCTTTTATATCATTATGAACTTCCTGCGGATTGTTTTTGATTTTCATCTCCCCGATCTGCATTCACAAAGAATCAGAAATAAGACCCTGAATCCCGACTACCTTTCAGGAAACCGGTAAATGCCTCCCACGAGACCTTCTTATCCGGACTTAAAGGCCTTTGTTTTTGACTTCGATGGGACTATTGCCAGCCTGACCATCGATTTCCCGGAAATGAGAAAGGCCGTTTTGGCTCAGCTCAAATGCTTTGGTATTTCCTGTGAAGGGCTTCGCGACTTTTATATCCTGGAAATGATCTCCGCAGGAAAACAACTCATCGCCGATCGTTTTCCCGGACAGGAAAATACCTATTATCAGCAGGCAGTAGCTCTGGTAAAGGATATCGAAATAAATGCCGCCCGACGTGGCTCTCTCCTCCCTGGGACGAGGGGGATGTTGATCTATCTGCGGGCGCGAAGTATCAAAACCGGCATCGTGACCAGGAACTGCCGGGACGCCGTAAATATCGTTTTCCCCGATGTCCTCTCTTTTGTGGATATTGTTCTGACCCGTGACGAGACACCTCTTGTCAAACCCGATCCGGACCACCTGATAAAGGTTTTGGAGGCATTCGCGTTGCCGGCGGCAAAAATAGCCATGGTAGGTGATCATGAGATGGACATGAAAATGGCGAAAGATGTGGGCGCCTATGCTATCGGCGTCCTTACCGGTCATGCAGGCGCGGCAGAGCTCAGCGGCGCCGGAGCGGATACGATTATCAATAAAGCATCGGAGATCATTTCTTTTTCTCCGAACGGAGACCTGTAAGACGTTGTTCCAGGGAACATCATTGACATAAATCCTCCACTATGATTAGGGGGAGCACAGATAGGAGCTGGCTAATGAATACAGAAGTATTTCGCGAATACGACGTACGTGGTCTTGTTGATAAAGATCTGACTCTCGATTTTGTTTACCTTCTCGGCCGTGCGATTGGGACATATGCCCGTCGCCATGGTGTAAAAACCATGACCGTGGGCAGGGATTGCCGCCTAAGCTCGGAAAGCTATGCCAAGACCATCGGCAGGGGCGTCAGCGACACGGGCATTTCTATAATCGATATCGGCCTCTGCGCAACGCCGATGCTGTACTTTTCCATTCGTCATTTCCAGGTCGACGGTGGGATAATGGTTACGGGAAGCCATAATCCTCCCGATTTTAATGGTTTTAAAATCTGTATAGGGCCGGATACGATTTATGGCGACGACATTCAGGAACTGCGCAGGATTATGGAAAAAGGCAGCTATGATCCTGTCACTGGCGGAGATGTCAGCGCCGGAGACATCACCCTCACCTATCAGGATTATCTTTTCCGGAATGTGGTTATCCGTGAGGGCTTGAACATAGTTGTGGATGCCGGCAACGGTACGGGAGGTCTCTTTGCCCTTCCCATTCTCCGCCGCTTGGGTTGTCGGATTACAGAACTCTACTGTGAACCTGATGGACGTTTCCCCAACCATCATCCCGATCCGACCGTCCCCGAAAACCTAAAGGAACTCATCTCGCTGGTAAAGGAAAAGAAGGCAGATGCGGGCATTGCCTTCGACGGAGACGCAGATCGACTCGGGATAATCACCGATCAGGGCGATATCCTTTGGGGCGACGAGATACTCTTACTTTTCTCGCGATCCATTCTCAAGAAAAATCCCGGCGCGGCGATCATCGGTGAAGTAAAGTGTTCCCAAACACTATATGACGATATCGAGAGGAACGGCGGCAGGGCAATTATGTGGAAAGCGGGCCATTCGCTAATCAAGGGTAAGATGAAGGAGGAACATGCTCTCCTGGCAGGAGAGATGAGCGGGCATCTCTTTTTCGCCGACCGTTATTTCGGCTATGATGATGCTATTTATGCTGCGATTCGTCTCCTGGAGATCTTATCTGATTCGGCAGGTAAGAAGATAAGCGACCTCATGGCAGATGTGCCCAGGACCTTTACTACTCCGGAGATCCGTATTGACTGCCCCGATGATATAAAATTTAGCGTTGTCGAAGCGGTAAAGGATCACTTTCGCAGGGAGTATCCAATTATCGATATTGATGGAGTAAGAATCCCCTTTGAAGATGGATGGGGTCTCCTGCGCTCCTCAAATACACAGCCGGTTCTCGTGCTCAGGTTTGAGGCAATTTCAGATAAACGGTTACATGAAATTCGTGATCTTATTGAAGGCGTGTTAACTAAGGTTATGCATCAGTTTCTTTCCCGGAAATCTTAGTAAGCTATTCCAGAACGATAAGCTGACCCTCCTTGAGAGCAGGGTCTTTCCCCTTCATGTTATTCAGTTCCCGCAGACGAGAAAGTTTCATCTCGTGACTTCTGGCGATGCGAGCGAGGCTATCCCCTTTCTTGACCACATAGCTCTTGTCGTTCTTCTTCCCTTCCGAGGCTGTCTTTGTTGACTTAGTTCCTTTAACCTTTTTTCTTGAACTTTTTACATCCCGTTCAGAGGTTTCTGAATTTTCATTAGCGCTCACGGACTTGTCAATTTTAATGACTTCCCCTGCCTTGATGGTGTTCTTTTTCAACTTGTTGTTTTTTTTTATTGCCCCGACCGTTGTGTTGCTCATTTTCGCAATGGATGCCAGGGTATCGCCCTTCTTTACCTTATAGCTGATGAACTCTTCGCTGCCCGCTTTTTTCTTCCCTTCCTCGGCAGCAATGTTAGAAGAAACCTTCTTCGTCCCTTTGGAGCTGCGGATGGGAATAGAAAGGTACTGCCCTATTTTTACACTGCTTTTTGCGGAAAGGTGATTATAGGTTCTTATCGATTGTGGAGAGGTGCGATACTTCTTCGCTATCGATCCGATAGATTCACCACGTTTGACTCGATGCGCAATAGCAACGGGACTGGATTTGGGCACCGGCAAGGGTCTTTCCCAGCGGGGGATGGTCTCGGCCACACCGGCATATTTTCCGGCCATATCCGTGGGAACTTTCAGGGCATATTCATTCTCCGGGGTTATCTTGTAACGTAGTTCCGGATTGAGTTGGCATAGAGTCTCCTCTGGAATGTTCAGATGCTGGGCAATGTCCTGGAGCCGCATTGATTTATTTGTCTTGACGACTTCATAACCCGGGCCGGATCCTTGCTTATTCATAGGACTTCCCAAATCCATGCCATACTTTTTCGGATCCCGGACAATGTGGAGCGTCGCCAGGAAACGTGGCACATACCGTGCAGTTTCATAGGGCAATTGATGATAGAGATCCCAGAAACGGTCCAGATAGTTTATGTGCTGCCTTGAGATCACCCGGAGGACCCTGTTCTCGCCGCAGTTGTAGCCCGCCAGGACCGTCAGCCAGTCTCCAAACATCCCGTGCAGGTCCCTGAGGTAGGCAATAGCCGCCCGGGTAGATTTTTCGGGATCCATCCGCTCATCGATCCATTGATCCCTTTCGAGACCGTATTTATAACCCGTAGAAGGTATAAACTGCCACAATCCCAGGGCCCGGGCGCTCGACAGGGCGGTGATTTTAAATCCACTTTCCACCAGTGGCAGCCATGACAACTCCTCCGGAAGTCCCAGCCTCTTCAATTCCTTAACTATATCAGGGCGATATAGTCCCGAGCGCTGATAGGAAGAGATAAAAAAGCTGCGTTCTCCCGTCTGGAATGATCTTATCTCTTTCTCCACATCGGCATTAATGATAAGCGGGATTTCACCCCTTTTCCCTTTCGCCGTCGTTTGCATCCCGCTGTATATGGAAAGGATCCGTTTGGAAATGAGGAGGCGAAGATCATCCTTCTGCCTGGCAATCTCTGGATCGCCGTTTGTATCCAGGATCAGGGCATATGCCTGATCGAGCATTTCCAGAGCGCTTTCACTATCTCCCTTGACCCAGTAGCCATGAGATTCAGACAGAAGCCGCAACGCCGCATCCATCATATCCTGTTCCTGCTGGCCCTCTCCGCCTTTGGCTTTGGCTTTGGCCCTGGATTTGGATTCAGACTGGCCTGCCTCGGCAGAACTCTTTTCTTCGGACCCCCCAATATTCCAACCAGCAGAAGAATTTGCCGATTTTTTCTCGTCTTTTTGCCGCTGTTTAGCGACGCCCTCCTGGGAAGGGTCCTTCTCTTTCGTGTCCCCCCCATAAAGATGTGAACCATCGACCAATGGAAAAATCAGGACAAACAGAAGAATCATGAAATAGATGATTGTATGTCTTGCTCCTGTCATGCTTCAGAACTCCTTTCGCACCTCAGTGCTTTATCATGTCCCCTGTATCATAAATACAAATATCAGAAAATGAATTTAATCTGTTCTATGGCCCCATTATCCGACAACCTGTGAATTCGCCAGCAGGTATGCTTCGATGAAGTCATCAATGTCGCCGTCCAGGACCCTCGTGGCATTTCCGACTTCCAGATTTGTCCGGTGGTCCTTGATCATCTTGTAAGGGTGCAGGACATAGGAACGGATCTGACTGCCCCAGGCGATATCTTTCTTTGTCCTGTTGACTTCATCCTTTTTTTCATTCTGTTCCCGAAGTTTCATTTCATAAATCCGCGATTTCAGATACTTCATCGCCATCGATTTATTCTTGTGCTGGGATCTCTCATTCTGGCACTGGACCACAATGCCCGTCGGAAGATGGGTGAGCCTGACCGCAGAGTCTGTTTTATTCACATGCTGCCCGCCGGCCCCCGAGGACCGGTAGGTATCGACCCGCAGATCATTTTCGTCGATATCCACCACGATGCCGTCATCAACTTCCGGGTAGACAAAGACGGATGCGAAAGACGTATGCCTCCGGGCGCCGGCGTCAAAGGGTGAAATGCGGACCAAACGGTGAATGCCCACCTCCGCCTTGGCATAACCGTATGCGTAGTCTCCTTCAATAGTCACAGTAACGCTTTTGACGCCGGCCTCATCCCCGGGAAGATAATCAATGATCGTTGCCTTGAAACCTTTTCTCTCCACCCAGCGGAGATACATCCTCAGGAGTATCTCCGTCCAGTCCTGAGCTTCCGTTCCCCCCGCCCCGGCGTGAATGGACATAATGGCATGCAGACGGTCCTCCGGCGCTCCGAGCATGAGGCGCAACTCCTCTTTGCGGATTACTTTCTCCAGCTTCAGCAGATCCCGCCCGACATCATCACGGGCCTCTTCATCGCCCTCTTCCATCGCCATTTCATAGAGCAGCGCCAGATCATCGTATTGCCGCATCTGGACTTGCCAATGCTCAACCGCGTCTTTGAGTTTTGTCTGCTTTTTAAGAACCTCAGAAGCCTTTTCCGGATCTGCCCAAAAGTCCTCCCGGGAGGCTGTTATGTCCAGTTCTCTGATTGTTTCTTCTTTTGCGGCGATGTCAAAGACATTCCCCGAGATGGTTCAATCGTTTACGCAAATCAACTATGCTTTCATGGATTCCTTCGATCATGACTCTTCCTCCTGATGGTTATTACTGTTGACAATATGATCAATGACATAATGCATATGTACGCAAATACATCTCCGTAAGCTGCATAAAAAGTGCGTCCTTTGTTGATGTGGACGTTACCATCAAGAAAGGCCTTTTTATATAGTGCCGATGTGCTTGTCATTTTTCCTGTAGCATCGATAAAGGCACTGATTCCCGTATTGGCTGCCCGAACCACATCGAGACGATTCTCCACGGCGCGGAAAACCGTCATGGAAAGATGCTGATAGGGCGCTGAGGTTTGGCCAAACCAGGCGTCATTAGTCAGATTGACGAGAAAATCCGCACCATCCTGCTTATAAGTTCTCGCTGCCCCAGGAAAAATGCCTTCATAGCAGATCAGCACCCCGACCCGGTAGGGTCCGAACGTCAGGGGGCGGTAGCCCGGTCCGGTTCCAAAATCCCCTATCCCTTCCACCAGCTTATTGATGAAAGGGAAAAATCGCCGTAGGGGAACATATTCCCCGTAGGGAACCAGATGAACCTTGTCGTACCTCCCCATGATCGTCCCTTCCGGTGAAAGGAGGAAGGCGCTGTTGAACAACGTGATGTTCTTTTCTTGCCGGTCATAGGTCGGGCTGCCGAATAGTAGCCAGGACCTGGATTGTTTTACGAATCCGACAACTACTCGTTGCAGATCGTTGACATCCTGAAAAAAGGCAGGAAACGCCGTTTCCGGCCATACGACCAGATCCGGTGTGGATAGCTTCTCCGGCATGGAAAGGGCGGTGTGGATTTCCACCGTTTCCCGCTGATATTGAGGGTTCCACTTGACGCTCTGGTCGATGTTGCCCTGGGCGATCCTTACAGCGACTTTCGGGGCCGTCGTCATTTGTCTGGAGATCTCCTGGATACGATAGATACCGTAACCGTAAACCATCAAAAAAAGCCCTGCCAAAACCAGAATCTTGGCAAGAATTATCTTTTTTGCACCGGGAACAAACAGGACCTCATAGATCATGGCATTGATCAGAACGATGAAAAAAGTCACGCCATAGACGCCGGCAATGTCGGCAATCTGAATAAGGGGCAGCTGGAGATACTGGGAATATCCAAGGTTTTCCCAGGGGAAACCGGTTAACAGGTGAGATCTGACATATTCCAGGCAGGTCCAGAGTAGCGGCGCCCCTATCCATAAAGGAACTTCTTTCTTTCGTAAATAGACAACGGCGGCGGCAAATAGCCCCGTGTAGAGACTTAGATAAGCCGACAACAGGAGCATCGCGGCAATTCCGACGGGATAGGGCAGATAGCCGTAATTGACGACCACATGGGTGATCCAGTACATAATCCCCACTTGAGCGGTCAAACCGGTAACGAGACCCAGTATCAAACCATGGGTGAGCGTCTTTTTCCCCCGCAGGGCATAAAACAGCGGCACCAGACTCACCCAGGCAAGGAGACCCGTCCCGAATTTCGGAAAGGACAGGATCAGCAGCCATCCTGATCCCAGGGCCAGCATGAGATCATTTATTTCAAGTATCCTGAAATTAATCTTATTCTTCCGGCTCAAGCTGATCCCCTTCGGATGTTTCATTTTTTCTGCGCATCCGCACTTTTTTTATCGTCCGTTCGTCCGCATCAGCAATGACCATTTCAAAATCATCCACCGTCACTGTCTCTCCCGTGGCCGGTATCCTCTTGATCACGTTTAGGATGAGCCCCCCCAGGGTCTCATATTTCCCCTCCCCGAACGTAACGCCGAAGTGCTCCTCAAGCTGTTCAATTTCCACCCTTCCGTATACCAGTGTATATCCGTCCGGCTGATCAACGATCCCCAAATCCTCGGTGTCATGTTCATCGTGAATCTCTCCGACAATCTCCTCAATCAGATCTTCCAGGGTCACCATGCCGGATGTTCCTCCATATTCATCAATGACAATGGCCATATGATACTTTTTCTGTTTGAGCTCATGGAGGAGTTGACTGATATTTTTTGTTTCGGGAATGTAGTAGGGCTTGCGCAATATTGATAGAAAATCTTTTTCCGTAACCGGTTTGGACCAGAATTTGAGAAGATCCTTCACATTGACCACGCCGATGATATGGTCGATGTTTTCCCGATAAACAGGCATGCGGGTGTGGCCGTGTCGGCAAATGAGTTCCATAATTTCCTCAATCTTCGACCCGGCGCTTATTGCCACGATTTGAGTTCTGGGGATCATCACCTCACGGGCGATGGTATCCCTGAATTCAAGGATGCTCTGAATCATCTCCCCTGACTGAGGATCGATCAGGCCTTCCTCTTCGCCGGCGTCAATGATGGCCTGAATATCGTCCTCCAGACGTGAGGCGTCGCGTTCTTTAAACAATTTTTTCATCAGGGATAACAGACTTTTTCCCACTTCCCCCGGCTCCTTAGGCACTGACTATAATCCCCGTGCGTACTCGGGTCTTAATATTTCCTGATTGCCTGTGGCAATCACCTTTTGAATCAAGGCTACTGTCTTTTCCTTCTCTTCCGGTAATCTGGCGCGGACGGGCAGGTAGTTCGAGGCATGATTGGAAGTGAAGTAACAATTTGTAAATCGGGACTGGGCGATCATAATCCCCAGTTCGTGAAGAAAACCGAAGGTATCTGGAAGGATAAAACGGCCCGCCCTCTGATCTTCATAAAGGGTTGTCCCGGTGACAAGCATCAATGTAAGGGCCCCTGCATAATCCGGATCCATGTCTGTCAGAATCCGGGCTGTATCTGCGGCATGGACACCACTCCTCTCGACGCCACCCAGACCCAGGATAACGGTTGCGGACAAGCTAATACCTGCCTCCTTGACCCGGCGTCCCGCCTCAACCAGCTGCTCATAAGTTACCCCTTTTCGTATGTCCATGAGTACTTCGGCATTACCGCTTTCAACACCCATATAGACGATACCGAGCCCTAAATCTCTCAATTCCCGATGTTCTTCAGGTGTTTTTCTGAGGATGCTCTTGGCATTGCCATAAAGTCCGATCCTCTTGACACCCCGGACATGCTTGCCGATGAGCCGCAGGATCTCCACCAGCCGCTTCTGGGGTATAATCAACGCGTCGCCGTCACAAAGAAATACCTTGTCCACCCGGCGATACCGGCCGGCTTCGAGAATATCTTCGGTTATTTCCTCGGTGGTTTTGATCCGGAATTTTTTTTCTTTATAGGTCGGACAGAAGGTACACCGATTATGGGAACATCCGACGGTGACCTGCAAAAGCAGGCTGTAGGCCTCACTGGGTGGCCGTATAATGATTCCTTCGTACTTCATAATCCTTATAAGCAATAAAAAAGGGGTTAACCGTATCGGCCAACCCCTGAAGTATTTGGCGGGGCCGAAGGGACTCGAACCCTCGCCCTCCGGCGTGACAGGCCGGCGTTATAACCAACTTAACTACG
>Ga0172379_10002575_pt1 | contig 31476 bp, 34 predicted proteins | sample GrowelOW334metaG_FD_119756 | JGI IMG/M metagenome (GOLD analysis project Ga0172379, IMG submission 119756) | Groundwater microbial communities from an aquifer near a municipal landfill in Southern Ontario, Canada - Groundwater well OW334 metaG | ecosystem: Environmental > Aquatic > Deep...
CTAAATAACTTTTGACTTACAAAATCACCTGCCTTATATACACCAACGATCAAAAACCTGCTTCTTAATCAATCACGATCTCTGAATGGAGGAATATATGAATAAAATCAGTGTTATTATAATCATCTTTATGTTTTTCCTTTGCAGCAAGTTTGCATTTGCCCAAGACAAGATGGTTATTATCTTTAATGATGGGAAATCACAGAAAGTCACACTTTCAAAACCCGCTTACACCATAAAAAGTATCCATTTCAACAGTGATATCCGCACGAAGAAAGGCAGCAGCCTGATTGGTATTATAGCAGGCACCTACGGAAAAAATTGCGGCGCTAGATACGGGAATACAACCGAGCATCTTGCTCAGGATTGCAATGGCAAGAAACACTGTGTTTATGTCATTGACACCACAATCATCGGCGATCCAGTTTTAGGATGCAGCAAGGATTACATCGCCGAATGGCGCTGTGGTAACGATGAAACCGTACGCACCGCGATAGCTACTCCTGAGGCCGGAAGCAGAAAGCAGATCACTCTGATATGCCCACAATAATATTCCATCACGCGACGGGTTTTCTCTCCCGCCCATCCCTCGCAAGCGGGAATGTTCATTGACTTTCTTTTTATCTGCGCTTATTGTTTCGACCATGGAGGGCGTATCTCATGAGATCGGTATTGATGGCGACATTGATTATGGGGGCTATGGCTATCGGTGGATGTGCACACAGCACCAAGGATATTGACGTAAGCAAGGTTGATCCTGCTTGTGAGCAGAGATGTTCTATTTCGCATTCTCGGTGTGTCTCCGAGATGAATATAATGAGCAGTCCTATGATGAGTAAATGTAATGAGGCTTACGATGCATGCGTAGGGGCTTGTCCGGGTAAATAATGCTCCTTTCCCCTCGCTATTGGATGACCAATATTTCTATCGTTGATGGCTCTATTTAAGGAATTAAGGGCGGAGTCTGTTCAACCCCGCCCTTAATTTTGAGAGAGGCAGGTATTCATATCGTCCGGTTTTGTTACCTCTCTCGACCACTTCTGCTGCCATGGCAGAAACTATATATTCACAAGGCTGTCAGCCTTTCTTGTAATGATAAGGCGTGCACATGGGGTCAACCCAACCCTTGTAGGCTTTCTTTTCCTTTTTCATGATCCTTGCCTCCTCTCACTTAAATTACAGATCGTTTCAGCATCTTGAAAATAATCAAGGTGCAGGTGGAACGTACATGGTTTCGACCGGGGTACACATCGGATCGTCCCAGTTCCTGCCTGCCTTCTTTGCGAATTTCTCTTTGTCTTTGGCTCCAGTTTTTCTCATGGTCATTGCCTCCTATCTTCGTTTTGCTACGGTTTATAATCCTTTAAGACCGGCCAGATGATTACGGCTGGTCCTGTTTCTCTCTATCGTTTTCCCCAGGATATCTCTCTGAGGACTGAATTCGATCCTTTCGTTACTGATGGTTGTCATGGCTTTATGTCTCCTCTCCTTTTCTTTCAGCCCTAAGATAATCTAGAAGGCATTTTTTAACAATCAGGGGAATGATGAATATGGGATGAGAAAAGGGCTTTTATCCGGGTCAGGGTATTTGATGTTGGAGATCAGATTTTGTCTGATGGGACACGGAGATGACGGAATAGATTTGATGGTCAATATGGATATCGCCACGCAATCAATGATGTAATTTTCTCGGTAATTATGATATGGCTACAGCAACACGGCAGTTGGATATGTAAGGGTATGCGGATAAAACGGCCTGCGCGGATAAACAGTTCTAATCAACAGATAACGGAATGAAAGGAGTGGAGAATGAAGAAAATGGGCGGATGGAAAAAGACTGTTGTCTTGGGCGTACTTTGTACGGTGCTCTTGTTCGGCGCCGGCTGTGCGACTATGGACAAGTCCGAGATGGGGGCGGCGGGCGGCGCCGGCGTGGGAGCGCTCGTGGGGCAGGCCATCGGATATAACACGGCAGGAACCCTCATCGGCGCGGGAGTTGGTCTTGGGCTAGGCTACATCATCGGCAACGAAGCAGACAAAGCTGATGCCAGCAAACGCAAGAAGGCGACTCACGAGGAAGTGCAGCCCCTTGCGAACACAACCTGGCAAGTGGTAAGCGTCACACCGCGCCCCAAGAAACATTACCAGTCAATGATTACGCGCTTTAACCAGGATGGTACGGTTACCACGACAACGACGCTTGCAAATGGCAGGGTGGAGACAGATACGGAGAGTTACCGCGTCGTAGGCGCCACGTTGGTCATCAACAAGCCGAACTATGTGATCAATTCCAGATACCGTATCGACGGCAGCAAGATGTACATGGACACGGGAGACCACAGCATCGTTCTCCAGCGCGTCGGCTCTTAGCGATCGGTAAGGTTGCCCCGACGAAGAAAGTCAAGGATAATCATCTGTTCATCAAGGGTTAGACATTCGGTGTCAGCGAGGATGCCGGCGGCTATGGGAATGTTCATCTGGTGAAAAAGGATCTTCAAGGCCTTGAACATATGAATCGGTGGAAAGGCATCCGCTGAGAGTTCATGAATCAGTTTCAGGGTTTTAAAACCGTCAAACCAGCCATGGAATTGTCTCGTCAAATATTCATGACGGCGGTTGGCGCCTCTGATCCGTTCCCATACAGCAGCAAATTCATGGCAATCAAGAAAAGAATGAAGCTGGGGTGAAATCGCTGCCGTCCTTGCCAGAAGGTCATTACCGGAGCTGCCGGGTTCCCGGGCAAATTCCTCCAGCCATGCCTTCAGGACAGAAAAGACCCTTGGATCATAGATAAGATTTTCTTCATGAGCGCCCTCCAGAAAACGCAGCATGCGCCGACCCGTCCCGAAAGGCACCCGACCTGACGGTCGGGCGGAGGGATAAACGGTTGTGTCGCTAATATGGCCAAGGGAAGCGAGCTTTGCTAGCTTATTCATAAAATAGAAATCTTCTCCCGCCTGCCGGCAGGGCATCCCGCGGACAGCAGTGTATGCTGCCGCTGTGCAGGCCATCGTGGATCCAATGGTGTGAAACGCATAGGGAGAACCGGCCCAACCAAGTCCGAGGACATAATACCTGAGAAAGATTTCATAGCAGCAAATACCGGCCGCGAGGCGCCGATCCTCCGGTATGCGGTGGGAGAAGGCAACGACCGCCCCCGGCGGGGAGAAACGCTCAAAGTGGTTCCGAAGCGAAGACAGATAGTTTGAATCTACAAGGGTGTCCGCATCCAGACAGAATATCCTTTTCTTTCCATGATGCTGGGGATCTAATAAGGTTAGCGCCCTGTCCATCCCGATCTTTCTTGCATGACCGACACCGCCCTTAGCAGGTAATTCGTGCCCTGGTGAGGAGGCGTCGATAAAGGCAAGGCGCAGCGGTCTTTCCTTTATCTCCTTAACAAGAGCGATGATATTCTTGTCGGCAAGACGATGATCGGGCAGATCTCCCTTGATCATATCTTTCATGATCATCATTGTTTCCAGGTTATTCAGGATATCTTCCGTCGTAGCAAATGGTGAGGGGCGATTATTGATAACGCAGAGAACCAGGCTATGCTTTAATTCATCTTCCCCGTTACGGGCCAGGCTGGCCAAAGTGTGAAAGAGGGCATCTTTTTCTGCCAAAGCGGGAATGACGACGATCTGATCGAGATCGGCCACTTCGCCTGCGTAAAGAGGATAGCTCTTATAAACGCTATAGCGTTGGAGGTATTTGTCAAGATGGGAGGAATACATTATCCTGTCAGGCGATTCTCCACAAGTGATCGCAGGGCGTCGTAATCATCTCCTGGAATCCAGTGAACGACAACGCCCAGTCTTTCCATCCTCCGAAACCAGGTATCCTGCCGCTTGGCAAACTGATGGATACGGGTATTCAGGGTTTTCGCCATGTCGTCAAAGCCCATCCGGTCCTGAAGATATAAGCTGATATAGCGGTATTCCAAACCGAAATGATACAGTCTTTCCCAACTGACGCCTCTTTGATGCAGGGCAGCGACTTCCTCCACCATCCCTGACTGGAGGCGGGCGTGGAGTCTGTCCGTTATGCGTTGGCGAAGAATGGCCCGCTCCCAATGCACACCTACGACCAGGGGCCAGAGGCCGGAGGCCGGAGGCCCGGGCGGCCCGGGCTCTGAGATCGGAGGGTAGGGACCGAAGGCTAAAAGATTGTCGTCCGGCATACCTTCCCCTGGTTGCACCCTTTTAACCATTGTACCTTCAGCAATTTCGATTGCCCGAACCAAGCGCTCCCGATCCAGGAGATCCGTCTTGTTGTGGAGTTCAGGTTGAACAGCCTGCAAACGCCCGGCTAAGGCACCCATATCCAGATTGTCCAGTTCCCGGCGCAATTCCTTGTTTTCAGGGACCTCCCGCAGATCATAGGAACGGATAACGGCTTCCAGGTACATCCCGCTGCCACCCACAAGCACCGGAAGAGCGCCTCGTGCCGTAATGTCCTTAAAACAGCCGTTAAAAAGGCGCTGATAGGCAAAGAGGTGAAACTCTTCCATCGGCTCCACAATATCGACGAGATGGAAGGGAATAGCGACGCCTTCTAAAGTATAGTCGAGGATATCCTTGCCCGTACCGAGATCCATACCCCGATAAACCTGCCGGGAGTCGGCGGAGATAATCTCACCCCCTTGATCCTTTGCCAGACGGACGGCCAGACGGGTCTTCCCGGATGCGGTAGGACCGAGGATAACTACCATGTTGCATTTATTCTTCACAATTCCTTCCTACACGGGAAAACGGCACCCTGTCAAGAGCAGCGAAATGAAACTGACGGCATTGAAAATTTGACGGGACATCCAATCTCCGGTATAGAATTAAACAGGTTGTCGCTATGGTACGTTAAGGAGAAAAAATAGATATGTCAGCAGCAAATGTTTGCCCGCCGGCAATGTTGAGAGCCGGTGAAACACAGCTTGGTTTTTTCGTAAAGCGGATTGAGCAGATCCCCGAAATCCGTGTGACCGCTTATGAAATGGAACATATAGTCACCGGGGCAAAGGTCCTCCATCTGCATTGCGATGACCGGGAGAATCTTTACGCCATCGCCTTCCGGACGCCGCCCACAGATTCCACCGGCCTTCCCCACATCCTGGAACATGCCGTTCTCGCCGGCTCGAAAAACTATCCCGTTAAAGACGCCTTTAATGAGCTCTTGCGGGGAACATTGCAGACCTTTATTAACGCCTTCACCTATCCCGATAAAACCATTTATCCCGTTGCCAGCCAGGTCAAAGTCGATTTCTTCAATCTGGCCCGCGTTTATACGGATCTGGTCTTTCGGCCCCGGCTCCTCAGAGAAACATTCCTCCAGGAGGGATATCATCTGGAATGGGCTGCCGACGCCGACGGTCAAGAAAATCTGACCATCTCCGGGATCGTCTACAACGAAATGAAGGGGGCCTATTCGTCTCCCGATAACCTTATGTACAAGGCCATTCAGGAAAACCTCTTTCCCGACACCATCTACCGTTTCGACTCCGGGGGAAACCCGGCTGATATTCCCAACCTGACCTATGAGCAGTTTAAGGAATTTCATCAGGTCTACTATTCACCAAGCAATGCCCGGATTTTTATCTATGGGGATATTCCCACGGGAGAGCACCTGCTGTTCCTTCAGGAAATGCTGAATGATTTTGGTCGGATATCACTTGATTCTTCAATTCCCACTCAGGAGAGATGGGCGTTCCCGCGGGCGGTTCAAGACGTCTTTCCCATCGGCAGGGAAGATGATCCCCATGGCAAGGCAATCGCCAATATGGCCTGGTTGCTCACGGAGAATACCGATGAAGAAACGGTAATCCTGCTACAGGTCATCAGTGGGGTTCTTGTAGGCAGCGCTGCCGGAGCATTGCGCAAGGCCCTCATTGACTCCGGACTGGGCCAGGATCTCTCACCGGTCACGGGTTTTGAGCGGGATTATAAACAGGTGGTATTCGCGGTGGGCCTCCGGGGCACGGAAGTGCATAAGGGAGTAGCCATTGAATCCCTGATCCTTGACACCCTGGCCAGGGTGATCCGGGAAGGGGTGGACAAGGAGCTCATTGAAGGAACCATCCATCAGATCGAGTTCCGGGGCCGGGAAATCGTACGCCAGAACTATCCTTATGGCATCGTCCTCATGAACCGGGTCTTTCATACCTGGATGTACGACGGAGATCCCCTCCATAGTCTGAACTTCCCCGGCCTGATCGATATGATCCGCCGCAAGTGGCAAGAAAACCCGTCGCTCTTTGAGGAACTGATCCAGAAGTGGTTGATTGACAACCCTCATCGTATCCTCTCGGTAATGGAACCGAGTCCGACCTGCATGGAGACCTGGGAAGGGGATTTCAGAAAAAAGATGATCGGGCTCAAGGATTCTCTGACAAAAAACGAGCAGGAACGGATACATCATGAGGTCCAAGAGTTAAAAGCATTCCAGACGGAACCGGATTCGCCGGCCGCCGTGGCGACGTTGCCCAGACTGAAAATCACGGATATCGGCCGGCAGACGGAAAATATTCCCCGGGGACGTATTTCCATAGACAACACCATGGCAATTACTCATGATCTGTTTACCAACGGCATCTCATACCTGGATTTGGCCTTTGATATCTCTGAAATCCCCGATGACCTACAACCATATCTTCCGCTCCTGGGTAAATTCATCACCCAGATGGGAGCCGCCGGGACGGGTTATGAGGCCATGTCCAAGCGCATCGCCCTAAAAACGGGAGGAATCAGGTGCTCACTCAATGCCGGCTTGATCATGAATCAAGGAAGGTCCTGGCAGGAAATGATCTTTCGCCTCAAGACTCTGGACAGGAATATTCCGGATGCAATCAGCATCCTGTCGGATCTCCTCTGTGCTGGCGACCTGACGGATCAACGCCGCATGCAGGATCTCCTCATGGAAAAGAAAAATCGTTTTCATGCTTCCATTGTCCCCTCGGGCCATCTTTTTGCCCGGCGTCTGGCAGCTTCGTCCCTGTCCGTATCGGCATGGCGTGACGAACAGTGGCACGGCAAGACACAGCTCCGATGCTTGAAGCAGATGGCCGACGAACTCGGCGATAACCGGGATGGTTTTTTGGGAAAACTGCTGCGCCTGAAAACAGAGGTTTTCAGAAAGGACCGGCTGACCATCAACCTGACGGCAGAGGAAAGGGGACTGACAACGATGTTCGACAACCTTGCTCCCCTTGTCGAAAGGTTCCCGTCCGGTAGCCTTATGGAGAACATTAAGCCGCCAAAGTTAGAACCAGTTGACCGGGGGGTCGTCATCCCGGCTCAGGTGTCCTATGTGGCCCGAGCTCTGCCGGCGCCATCCTACGGTCACAGCGATACGGCCGCCCTCATGGTAGCATCACGGTATTTATCGAACGGCTATCTCTACAAAAAGATCCGCGTACAGGGAGGCGCATACGGGGGAATGTCATCCTACGATCCCCTCGTCGGGGTCTTCTCGTTTTTATCATATCGGGACCCGCACATTCTCCGCACCTTGAAGGTCTACGATGGCGCCATTACGGCATTGAATCGGCAAAACATCTCTCAGGAAGATCTGGATAAGGCCATCATTGGAACCATCGGTATAATGGACCGACCTATGGATCCTTCAAACAAGGGCTACACAGCCATGATCCGCCATTTATCAGGGCTGACCGATGCCTACCGGCAAACTCTCAGGGATGAAATATTGGCAATGACCATCAAGAAATTGGGGGAGGCGTCAGTATGTTTTTTAGACAAATCAAGAGAATCAAGCTCCACAGCCGTTTTCAGCTCAGAAGAGCAGTTGCAGAGTGTGAACACTGCTTTGGAGGGCAGTAAACTGCTTCTGGAATCTCTTGAATAGATACTATACTAATAATTGAGGAGGTATGAAGATGATGTTTTGGAAACGAAAAGCGGTATTAATGATGATTTTGTTCATGGCATTCATCATGACGGGTTTCTTGGGCGGCAGGTACGGAAACATCTTCCCCGATGACAAAGCGACAAAGGATTTCGAAGCCTTCAAGATCGATCCGGGGATGAATTATTATTATAGCGGGCCGGATCTTTACCCCAACGCCCTGATCGGTTTAAAAAAACAGTATGTCCTTGACTCCGACCTCTGGAAACCTATTAAACCTACCCCCGAGAGTTTCCGGGACATGATCATCCACATGCAGGACAAGGCTCTGGAATATCGAGAATATCAGCATGGTTTCATCATGTATGACGACAAGAAGCAACCGATCGGCGTCTGGTACTCCATCCTCAAGGCCCGGACCTTCACACAGATGGGAAAGGGAAACAAGGTGCGTGTTTATACGCCCGATCTGATGATTTATCAGACCGGGCCGGGCGGGATAACAACACAGCAGGATAGGAAATAACTGATCGGATTTTTATAAAAGGGGCGTATCCGTTCTCTCCATATCGGATGCGCCCTTTCTTCAGTGAACCGGATTTGCTTCTAAATCAATTCTTCCAGCTTGGCTAATGCCTTCTCCATGTTTTCGGGATGCGGTCCCCCCGCCTGGGCCATATCCGGTCTGCCACCGCCGCTGCCGCCCACAACCGGGGCCACGGCCTTGATGATGTTTCCCGCGTGGTACCGGCTTGCCAGATCCTTGGTAACCATACACAGGAGCATCGCCTTGCCTTCAACCTTGCTGCCCAGGAGAATGACACCGGAGTGCATCTTATCGCGCAGCTTGTCTCCGAAGTCACGCAGGGTCTTCACATCAGGGGCTTCAACAACAGCCGTCAGCACATTAACCCCTCTAATTTCTTTGGCCTTGCCGATCAGATCCGCCGAATCCTTGGCAGCCAGTTTGCCCTTGAGGGCGTCGATTTCTCTTTCCAGTTCCTTCTGGTGTTTCTGGATCCTCTCGATTCGGTCGGCAAGCTCCATAGGATTGGCCTTGAGGAGATCCGCCGCCTTCTTTAGCTCTGATTCGATGGCCTTGAAATATTTAATAGCCTCGGCGCCGGTCACGGCTTCGATCCTCCGGACGCCCGCTGCCACGGCCGATTCACCGATAACCTTGATGGCACCGATGTCGCCGGTGCGGCTTACATGGGTTCCACCACAGAGTTCCATGCTGAAATCGCCCATTTTCACCACCCGGACATTATCACTGTACTTTTCATCAAAGACAGCCGCCGCCCCGGTTTTCATTGCCTCTTCCTTGGGAAGGACCCTGGTGTTTACATCGGCATTCCGGCGGATATAATCGTTCGCAATGGTTTCGATAGCATCCAACTCCTCGGACTCGATCCGGGAAATGTGGGTAAAATCGAAACGGAGGCGCTCCGGTGTCACCGACGAGCCCGCCTGCTTGATATGATCTCCCAAGGTCTTCTTCAGGGCCGCATTGAGGACGTGGGTGCCGGAATGATGGGCCTCCGTCGCCCGCCGGGTGGCTTCGTCCACCTTGAGATTCACGATATCGCCGACCCTGATGGTTCCCTGCTTCATCTTGCCGATATGGGTGATCAGGGTATCGGTGGGGCATTGAGTATCCCATACCTCAAAGAGGTATCCGTCACCAGCAATGACCCCCGTATCCCCCACCTGGCCACCTTTTTCACCATAGAACGGCGTCTCTTCCAAGAAGATTTCGGCGTTATCCCCCGCTGAAACCTCATCGACTTCGGCGTCTTTTTTCAGAATTGCCGTGACCCTTGCCGTGGCTTCCGTAATGCCGTGATAACCGATGAACGTCGTGGCAATTCCCCGGACAGAAAGCCTTTTATAGCTGTCGGCAAAGGCCTGTTCGCCGCTCCCTTTCCAGGATTCCCGGGCCTTCTCCCGTTGAGCTTCCATGGCCTTTTCAAAACCGTCCATATCAAGAGAAAGGCCGTCCTTGCGGACGATATCCGCCGTCAGGTCCACGGGAAAGCCATAGGTGTCATAGAGTTTGAAGACAACCCCTCCGGGAATAATTTTTTCACCCTTATTCATGAGGATAGCCACTTCCTCACTCAAGATCCGCAGTCCCGTATCCAGGGTTTCGATGAAGCGCTGCTCTTCGTTGATCATAACTTTTCGGATAAATGATTCTTTTTCGATAAGATCGGGATATGCATCCTTCATTGTATCAACCACGATGGAAACAACTTCGTGGAGGAAGGGCCGGTCGAGGCCAAGAAGTTTCCCATGCCTGGCCGCCCGCCGGAGGATTCGCCGGAGGACATAGCCCCGCCCCTCATTACTTGGCAGGACGCCGTCGCCAATCAGAAAGGTAACGGCCCGGCTATGATCGGCAATCACCCGCATGGAGGCATCCGCATCCGCATTGGTTCCATGAACCCGCCCACTGATCCTGGCAATCCCTTGAATAATCGGGGTAAACAGATCCGTATCATAGTTGCTCTGCACACCCTGAACAATGGCAGCTAAACGCTCAAGACCCATACCGGTGTCTATGTTAGGTTTCGGTAGGGGATGTAAGTTACCATCCTTATCCCGGTCAAACTGGGTGAAGACATGATTCCAGATCTCGAGGTGGCGGTCGCAGTCGCACTCAACGGAGCATTCCGGACGGCCACAACCTACAGACGGACCCTGATCATAGAGGATCTCCGAACAGGGTCCGCAGGGACCGGTCTCTCCCATCATCCAGAAATTACTTTCCATTCCCATCCGGACAATGCGCTCCGCCGGGACACCCATCTGCTTGTTCCAGATTTCGAAGGCTTCATCGTCGTCCTGATAAATCGTGATCCAGAGCTTCTCTTTGGAAAGGGCCATCTTTTCAGTCAGAAACTCCCAGCCCCAAGCGATGGACTCTTTCTTGAAATAGTCGCCAAAGGAAAAATTTCCCAGCATCTCAAAGAAGGTATGGTGACGGGCCGTATAACCAACATTTTCGAGATCGTTGTGCTTGCCCCCGGCCCGGACTGATTTCTGTGAGCTTGTGGCCCGCGTATAGCCTCGATCCTCCAGCCCAAGAAAACAGTCCTTGAACTGTACCATCCCCGAATTGGTGAACAAAAGGGTCGGATCGTCCTTCGGGATAAGGCTGGAACTAGGAACGATAGTATGTCCGTGAGCCTCGAAAAATTTCAAAAATTTATCCCTGATGTCACTTGCTGTCGTCGTCATGCCCGTCTTCCTCCTCCGATCGGTTAATCATCTCGAAAATCAATCCCAGGGGGAACCCCTTGCCCATAAGATTTCTGGCAAGCCGTTGCTTACTTTTCAGATTGTTCCGGATGTCCCCGCTGGTTGTCTTTTTTCTGATTAAAGATATTAATGCCTGCGCTTCGCTACACTCTTGCCTGGCAGTGATGATCGCTTCCGCTACCACGGCTTCGGAAAGCCCTTTTTCAAGAAGGAAAGAGACGATTTTACGATTCCCGTACCCTTTTCCCGTCGCCAGGCGCCGCGCCTGGTTTGATGCGAAGACCTGGTCGTTCAAATACCCCAGCTCGCGAAAATAATCAATCGCCTCCGCGATAATCTCAATCTCAAACCCTTTATTTTTTAGTTTCCCTGCCAGTTCCCGTTCACCGTGATCCCGCAGGGCCAGTAGTCGCCAGCAGACCTTTTTCGCCTTGTTAAACTCCGAACGCTCCTCCATGGATCTTCATTATTCCGAGGTTCTGGTTTTCAATCCAAATTTATCCAGCACTCTTTCCTCTATCTCATTAATGATTTCAGGATGTTCTTTTAGGAAAACTCGCGTATTGTCCCTCCCCTGCCCCAGGCGGTCACCCTTGTAGGAATACCAGGCGCCGCTCTTTTCGATAATGGCGTTTTCCGCCGCCAGGTCAAGGAGATCTCCTTCCCGAGAGATGCCCTCGCCAAAGATGATATCGAATTCCGTCTCTCGAAATGGCGGAGCAACCTTGTTTTTAACTACCTTGACACGGGTGCGCATGCCAATGACATCCTGTCCCTGCTTAATGGAAGTTACCTTCCGGATGTCTAGGCGCATGGAAGCATAAAACTTGAGAGCATTACCACCGGTCGTAGTTTCGGGGTTGCCAAAGAAAACTCCTATCTTCATGCGTAACTGGTTGATGAAAATGACGGTCGTTTTCGATTTACTGATGCTGGCAGTCAGTTTCCTCAAGGCCTGAGACATCAGCCGCGCCTGAAGGCCCATCTGGGCGTCTCCCATCTCCCCTTCCAGCTCCGCCCGGGGCACCAGGGCGGCAACTGAATCCACCACCAGGACATCCAGGGCGCCGCTCCTCACCAATGTTTCGGTAATCTCCAGGGCCTGCTCTCCTGAGTCCGGCTGGGCAATCAGAAGCTCATCGGTATTGACACCGATTTTTCGGGCATAGGTCACATCCAGGGCGTGCTCTGCATCGATGAAGGCCGCCAGACCGTTCTGTCTCTGGGCTTCGGCTACGATGTGGAGGGCTAACGTCGTTTTACCGCCCGATTCGGGACCATATATCTCGATGATTCGGCCGCGCGGCACACCGCCTACCCCAAGGGCAATGTCAAGACTGAGAGTCCCCGTAGAGATCACCGGTACATCGATTTTTTCCGCACCGCCAAGCCTCATAATGGCCCCTTTTCCAAACTGTCGCTCGATTTGGCTGATGGCCAGATCAACGGCCTTGTTTCTGTCCATATCTACCCCCATCGTGAACCCTCCTTTTTCGATAAGTAATGGTCTGCAACTCGTGGCGCTTCTTTTACCCCTGAAGAGGAAACGCTGCAAGTCTTGTATATATTGCTCCCTGCGGCGACAGGCTGCTTTGGAACAACGCTACTTCCCCAACCGTGAAATTGCCAGCCGTCAGATTGCCCCCAGCCTCTACGGCCGGGGCCAGGCCGATAATCCTTTTGGGAACCTTAACCCGTCCCATGGTTAAATGCGCCCGGAAAGGCCGGTCCTCTTTCGGAAAACCCAGAAGGAATAATTCCTCCTCCAGATCTTTCTGGAGAGAAAGCAGGGGCTCCAATTGCCCGGATATTCCCAGCCAAAGGACCCGGGGCCGGGTCACGTCCGGGAACGCCCCTAGACCCTTGATCTCCAGAGCAAACGGTGGAACAGCAGTCATTCTCTTGGCACTGACCTCAGAAATATTTTCTACGTCGTGCGCCGCTATGTCACCGAAAAACTTCAAGGTCAGATGGATCCCTTCCGGCCGCAACCAGCGAATCACACCCTGGATGCTTTTTTTTAAACGGTTTTGCATCGCTTGGATATTTTCAAGAACAACCGCCGGCGGATCGATGGCCAGAAAAGCGCGGATATTTTTATTTTCACTCATGGTTTGTCTCCCCGGTCAGGTATCGCTTGAGCATGAGCAGCGCCGCCTGCGACGCAATGATCTTGACGCGGCGGCGATCCCAGCGGTAAGAGAACTTTCGGCAGACGGTTTTCGCGCCGTCGGCAAGGGCGATAAAGACGGTCCCTACCGGCTTGGCCTCCGAGCCCCCGTCAGGCCCTGCAATCCCTGTCGTCGCAAGTCCCAGATCCGAACCGGCAAGCATCCTTACACCTTCCGCCATGAGACGGGCCGTCTCTTCACTGACGGCACCGTGCTTTTGGAGGATATCTTCCGTAACCCCGAGGAGATCCGTTTTCGATCTATTGCTGTAGGTTACAAGCCCCCGCTCAAGATACGTGGAGCTGCCCGGGATATCAGTCAGACGATCGGTAATCAACCCGCCAGTGCAGGATTCGGCAACGGAGACCGTACGTCCCTGCTCTCTGAGCAGTCCTGCTACGACGCCTTCCAGGGTTTCTTCGTCATAGGCAAAGATATATGGGCCGAGGCGTTTGTGGATCTCCTCCTCCGCTTTTTTTACCCTTAACCAGGCTGCGGCTTCCACGGCATCTCTCGCGGACAACACCAGATGATTCTCCGGGAAACGGGGGTAGAAACCGACGCCGACGCCGAGCCCCGGCAGATCTATCCCGGCTACCGCCTGGTCTACCGCCGCTTCGCCGAGACCGAAGATCTTCATGGTTCGGACCGCCGGATATTGCGATTCCTCGGGAAAAGAGCGGCGAAAGAGAGGAAGGACGACTTCCGGCAACATTCTTTTTACCTCGACCGGGACGCCCGGAATGACGGCAAGGACCTTTCCCCGGACCTGCAGGGAAAACCCGGCAGCCGTTCCCACTGGATTATCAAGTATTTGAGCTCCCTGGGGAAACACCGCCTGTTTGGCATTGTTCTGGGTCCATTTCCAACCGTACCTGGAAAAGATCGCCTTGATATGATTCAAAACCACTTCGTCCGTATAGAGCGGCAAGTTGAAAGCCCTGGCCACAGCGGCAGTTGTAATATCGTCGGCCGTCGGTCCAAGACCGCCGGTAATGATAACGGCATCCGTCAAGGGCAGGACGAAATCAAGAGCCTTCTTGATCATCGCCTCGTCATCTCCCACGGACAGGGTTGCCGCAACCTGCCAGCCCTGGAGATGGAACTGGCGGGCAATGAGCGCGGTATTTGTATCCTGGATGCCGCCGCTCGTCAATTCGTTGCCAATGGTAATAATACCGGTCTTCAAATCATCTCCCTGCCCTGCTCACAGATTCACATAGCGGATCAGGATGTGCAGGATTGCATTTGCGTAAATGCCCGCCGCGACGTCGTCCATAACAACCCCGTATCCACCGGGCAAATGCTTCTGGAAGAAATTGGCGGGAAAGATCTTTACAATATCAAAAAAACGAAAAAGCACAAACCCCACCAGCAGGTGGGGAACCGTAGGCAACACGAGAAACATCGCCCAGATGAAACCGGTCCATTCATCAACGACGATCCGGGAGGAATCCTTCTCCTGGAAGATCTTTTCCGCCTCCTGAGACGTATAAAAGGCTAGAAAAGTAAAGGCAACCACAGTCACAATGTACAGCGGCCAGGACAAAGGTGAGAGGACCAGATACAGGGGAATGGCGGCGACGGTTCCCGCCGTTCCCGAAGCAAAAGGGAAATACCCGCTGCCGCAGCCTGTGGCAATGACCTTGATAAGGGATTTGTTCAGGGATCACCTCACCCAAGTAGTTGATCAAGCTATCCTCTTTTCTCCCGTCTGTCAACAGAAAATCCCTTAGCAATAGAACGATCGCTCTATTGCTAAGGCGCCTCCCATGAAAGACCTACACTCCACTCCTGGCCCCTGGCCATCGTCCATTTGGACGGCGGCGCTTTTTTTACCTCCTGCAAGAGACAATCCATCCGGAGCTGCGGGGGAAACCAATCATTATGGGGGTGGAGGGAACGGGGCACCGTGGCCTGCGCCAGTTACGCCGCCAAAAGGCTGGTGATTAAACGGGGAGCATCTCTCCATGAGATCAGACATCATCGGGGCATACGGCAAGGGGAAGAGGGGCGAACCAACCATTAAGGGAGCAGACCCAGTTCTACGGAGACAACCACCGCAGACACCTGGGTCCGCCGATTTTTTACATTCCCCGAAAAAGCGCCGATAATTCGTCTACGGCAGCGAAGACAGATAAGAACGAAGATTGACCTTTTTGTTGTTTAAACCAAGTTTATTCCGGATGTGATTCCGGTGCAGATCAATAGCGCTCTTGGAAACATTCATGATCGCAGCGATTTCCTTGGTCTTCTTTGCATCTCTGATGAGGCTGGCCACCTGAATCTCTTTGGGGGTGAAACCCAGATACGTCGAGGTCAGCTTCATGAGGAAAGGAGATATGATTTCGCCAAGATGCATATCGATAATATCCACCAGGATCGCCTGGGTTTCGTTCAAGGGGGTGGCCTTAAGTTTCCCAACATAAGGCAGGACCAGTTCCTTGACATTGGCGATAACTCTGACCCCGACTTCGTTCTTGTCATCTTCCCGATGCTTCAATAGCACCTTCAGAGCGGCATTCAGCTCTTCGAGAGACTTGGCGGTGGCCTCCAGTTCCATTTCCCGTCTCTTCAACGCCTCCTCAGCAACCTTTTTCTCAGCGTTTTCCTGTTCCAATATCTTATTGATCCTGAGAAGCTCCGATACTCTTTCCTCGCCCCTTTTCTCCGTTTCTTCTTGACCCTTACGAAGCATTTTCTTCCTCCTCAATTATTTAAGATTATACTGTTCATGGCTTGCATACCTTTGTTTCATCCACTACGAGGTTAATCATATATAACTTCTTTGATAACATGCCTTTTATATCAGCCCTAATCTGTTGGTAGCAGTACAAGACAAAAGATAAAAAATCAAGCTTTTTTTAAAATAATATTACTATAAAACATAAAGTAGGATATTTTTAGCAATCGAAATAATTTCATGATTTTATGATTGACAGCCGCAAGCCTTTCCGATAGTACTCCAAACAAAATATAAGCAGGATTAAAGATAAAAAGTTCCTGAATCCTATAAAGAAGGTTTGCTCGTCGGATATGTAAAATGTATAGTAAAATGAGAAAAATATTTGTCGCGATCATGCTAATTTTTACCGTCGGCTTTGCCGCTAATGTCCAGGCGGAAAATGCTACGATCTTCAAAATCGGAGAGGACATTACGATTGAAGAAGGGGTGCATATAAATCATGTCTTGGCGATCAATGGCCAAATCACGGTCTCAGGGACTGTCGAGGGAAACGTTATCGCTATTAACAAATCCATTGTTCTGACCAGAAAGGCCGTGGTCAAAGGGAATATCTTAACCGTAGGCGGCGTCATAGTCAGGGGTAAGGGGGCGGAGGTTCAGGGAACGATCACAGAGATTAATTCCTCAAACATCTCAGACGCTATCACCACAGTTTTGAGTGGTGAATGGGAAGGTTGGTCGTGGGTATTCGCAATCATTTCCCTTACTATCTTCTTCAGCGTATTGATCATTGCCGTCCTGATTGTAGTCCTGATACCCAAACCCGTCAGGGTCATTGCTGCTTCCATTCAGGAGGAAACTGTAAGGATTACCCTCTGGGGACTTCTGGGAATGGTGCTGGTTGTCCCATTAGCTATTTTATTGACCATCTCCGTCATCGGCATTGTGTTGATACCTTTGGAGATGATCCTGATTGTTTCTGCGGGGCTGCTGGGTTTCATCGCCATGTCCCAGATTCTCGGACAGAAGCTATATGCATTGTTTAAGAGACCTCCCCAGCACATCATCCGGGAAACATTCTGGGGTCTAGTCGTCTTGTGGTTAATCGGCTGGATACCCTACATAGGCTGGATGATCAAGGTCCTTGCCCTGATGATGGGGCTGGGCTCCGTCATCTATACTCGCTTCGGCTCCCACTCGCCAAAAAGGCAACAGCCTGTCATTAAGGAGACTGCCTTCAAGTCCGCCCCTTGAATACGGACCTCTGTCCCTTTCTCGCTCACATAAGCTCAGGCAAGGCGCTTCAAGGCATCGACAAGTTCCCTCACAGATTGCGCCGACTTTTTCAGGGCTGACATCTCCCCATCGGTCAGGTGAAGTTGCATGATCTCCTCAACGCCCCTTTTGCCTAATTTTACCGGAACGCCGATGAACAGGTCTTGAATATCATACTCCCCCTGGAGATAAACTGCACAGGGAAGGATTTTTTTCCGATCTTTGAGGATTGCCTCGGCCATCTCCACCGCCGCTGCCGCCGGGGCATAGAAGGCGCTGCCCGTTTTCAGAAGGCCGACGATTTCCGCCCCCCCGTTGCGAGTTCTGTCTACCAGTGCCTCAATACGCTCAGGGGAGAGAACTTCCGGCAACGGAATACCGGCAACGGTGGAATAGCGCGGCAGGGGAACCATTGTATCGCCATGACCACCCAGAACGGTGGCGTGGATATTCTCCACCGATACCTGCAATGCCACCGCAATGAAGGCCCGGAACCGTGCCGCGTCGAGGACGCCCGCCATACCTATCACCCTGTTTCTCGGAAAACCACTGACTTCGAAGGCAACATGACACATCGCATCCAGAGGATTGCTGACAATTATCAAGATGGCTGCCGGTGAATACTTGACCACTTCCTGCACTACAGCTTTCATGATCCGGGAATTGATTGTCAGGAGGTCATCCCTGCTCATACCGGGCTTGCGGGGAACACCCGCCGTGATGATGACAATGTCCGATCCTGCCGATTCTTCATAGCTGTTCGCTCCCATGATTATAGCGTCGTGTTTTTCAATGGGCGCCGCTTGCGCAAGATCCAGGGCCTTGCCTTGAGGAACGCCTTCCAGAACGTCTATCAAGACCACATCACATAATGCTTTCTCCACAAGGCGCTGGGCGATGGTCGCCCCCACATTTCCAGCTCCAATAACCGCTACCTTCTTGTCCATGATACACCTTTCGCAGGTTTAATGGCGCTTCATAATGTCGCATCATTCCCTTGTCAAGATGTTTTATGAATCTTGACGGCTTCGTAAAAAGATCCGGATGCTGCGTTGCGCTGCATCCTTCGTCACTGCGGCGTACTCCAAGTACGCCTCATTCTTCAGGATTAGCGCGCCTTGCCTGCGGATCTTTTTACGAAGCCATCGATTATGGCCAAATTTACAACTTCTTACGAGGGCGTCAATCCTGGGCATTCCTATGTTTTTTCTTGAAGTCTCGTCGTCACTTCGCTATATGCCAACGGACGCTGTCTAACCGTTACTCAATGAGGGAATCTGCCATGTTGCATAAAGATTTCGAACGGATTTTTCATCCCCGCCGCGTCGCTGTCGCCGGTGTATCGACGGAGGGTTTCGGCTTCGGCCGGGGAATTTTTCTTTCGCTGTTGTCCATGGGTTTTGAGGGGGAGCTTATCCCCGTCAATCCCCGGGGAGGTGAAATGCTGGGGAGAAAGTTATATCGAAGCATCGATGAAATCCCGGGAAACATAGATTTTGCCGTTATTGCCGTGGCAGCATCGAGGGTGCCGGAAACCCTCGAACAATGCCGGAGAAAGGGGGCACTGGGGGCCGAAATCATTTCCTCCGGTTTTCGGGAGTTAGGAACGCCGGATGGCGTTGCCCTGGAAGACGAGATTCGCACCATAGCTCGCAGAGGGATTAGGGTCATCGGTCCTAATTGTTTCGGTATTTATTGTCCCCGCAGCGGGCTCACCATGCTTCCCGGACCGGATCTGTCCAGAGAAAGCGGTCCCGTCGCCTTCATTTCCCAAAGTGGAGGCATGTCTATAGATTTTGCCTTCATGGGCCCCTGGACAGGCGTCCACTTCAGCAAAATGGTCAGTTTTGGCAATGGAGCCGACCTTCGAGAGACGGAGCTGCTGGAGTATTTCAAAGACGATGACGAAACTGGTATTGTATCACTGTATGTGGAGGGGGTGGAAGACGGTGAGCGATTTATCAGGGCCCTTCGAGAAACATCTGCGGTCAAACCTGTCGTCGTTTACAAAGGCGGGCTGTCGGAAGCCGGGCAACGGGCGGTAACAAGCCATACCGCCTCTCTGGGAGGAAGCCGGGTTATCTGGGAAGCAGCCATCCGCCAAGCGGGGGCGATTCAGGTCCAAAGCGTCGAAGAAATGGCTCATACCTGCCTCGCTTTTTCCCTGCTGCCCCTCCGGATTTACCGGGGAATCACCGTTGCCGGCGGGGGCGGCGCCCTGGGGGTGGCTGCCTGTGACATGGCGGAAGCTTACGGTCTGTCCCTCCCCCATCTAAAAGGAGATGTTTATGAGGCCGTCTTATCCTGTTTACCTAAACCCGGCTCCAGCGCCGCCAATCCCATCGACATCGCCAATCCCTATGTGGCCCCACGCATGATCCGGGAGGCATTGATCCAGGCGGCAAAAGATGAACGGGTGGATATCCAGATCCAGGCGCCCCTGTTGTATCATTTCAAGGCCCTGAGCACACTGATGGGCATGAAGTCCTTTCAGGAAATAACCCCTTATCTCGAAATAGCTGCGGATGCCAGAGAAGTTGCTGATATCACTGGAAAACCAGTGGTGGTTGTCCTTCCCAATCCGAGAAGAGGGGAGAAAGATATGGATGTGGAAGAACTGTTCCGACGGGCAAGAAGGTCCTTTTTAGAAAGGGGAATCCCTGTCTTTGATATGCTGTCAGACGCCATGCGGGCAATCCATCATGTATCTGCATATGCAGCCGCCCACAGACGAGAGGATTAATAAGCAAAACTCACCAAATCCTGAATGTCAGCGGCCGCGATTTACATACCACAGCACTTCTTGAATTTCTTGCCGCTGCCGCAAGGACAGAGGTCATTTCTGCCAATCTTGGGAGATTCTCTTTTTACCTGTTTTGGTTTTACCATCTCGCCGTCTTTGAAATACCATTTACCCGCCACTTTTTCAAAAACGGCAAGTTCATGATGTTGAAGCCGTTTATTCTCCATAGAAAAACCGGCTATGAATTCAACCGTTCCCTGATCATCAGCGGGGCCTCCCGCTTCGGTTTGAATAATCTCAAGCCCGTTCCATACGGATGATTTTGACCATTTTAAAGCGCCCTCCTCATCCCAATCCTCCCTGGAATCGGGGTGTATGGTATCGTGTATATACGGTATTTCCTGTAACGTGTAGGCGCTGTATCGCGAACGCATCAACTGCTCCGCCGTTTCCGGATTTCTCTCCCCTCTTATGAATGGTTCACAACATTTTTCATAAGTCTTTTCTGAGCCGCATGGACAATCCATCTATTTCTCCTCCCCGTAGCATTCACAAACCGCATTTTATTGTTGATGCCGGAACGACGCAATGGCAACATAAAACTGAAATTAATGATGTATGATTCATCAAGCGTGAAATTCAGGAGATACCGCTCGCTCTAAGATGGACTTGATAAATGCGTTCAGAGTTTTCCCTTCATTCATAGCATGGGATACAAGTCTTTGATGCAGCGATGGATCAAGTCGGATATTGAACGACCCCTTGAAGGGTTTTTCCGGTTCTCTGCCAGCCTGAGCACACATTTCAAGATAATCATCAACAGCTTCTTCAAAGGAACGCTTGAGAGAATCAACGTCTGTTCCTTCGTAACTGACCAAAGCACGAATAAATTCAATCTTTCCGAAGAAAACGCGATCATTGTCACTGTAATGGACAGAACCGAAATAACCTTTAAATGACATCATGTCTTTCATATTAATCCCTCGTTTCTCAATACCTGCGCCACCTGTTCTATCTGATATCGCTTTAGGAATGGGGACGGATGAGGACGGTGAAGACTTATTGGAGCCCCTATTTGATAATCGAATCTTACCCGTGATCCTCCGGTTTTCCCCGCCTTCACTTGGACATATCCAAATCCGGCAAGTAACGTTTGTAATTCCTGCCATGCGAAATCAACTGGCATGGATAGGAATCTTTTCAGGAGCTTTTCGTGTTTGCTCATGGTTGTAGATTATAACAGAAGGAGGTAAAAAGCAACTAAAATAAGTTGCAAATTATACTTAGCAAACAAAAACATTACGAAGCGTTCGTGTTGCAACGAAAGCAGGATATCAACAAATCAGACCTTCGCAAAATCGGCTACTGAGCAGGCATATCAACGCTGCATGGTGATCGACAACCTGAATCATTACATACGGCAAGGGCTCATCAAAATTATCTGCCAATAGGGAAAATTATATGTTTTCTTGAAAAAGGCAAGTCCATCTCCACGGTTATTTTAAAACGCCCGGCGCTGCCAGGAGACGGGGCGGCATCTGGGGGTCTCGACAGGTTTTGAAATCACACGTACCCAGGCGGCCCCAGTGATTGACCGCCGCGACCCAGCGCCGGGCAACCTGGTATTTCTGGCGGTCCTGATCGTCTTCTTCGCCTTTCATCTCGAGGATGAGGGTTCTACCGTTCTTGAGTCGGACCAGGTAATCCGGTTCGAAATGATGCTGGGCTCCTTCATACTCATAAGGAATCAGCAAGAAAGGCCGATCGTTTCTCACATAGCAGAAGACATGGTCGGTCTGCTGCTCCAGATAGAAGGCAGCGGTCTGCTCCCAGGTGCTGTCCAGGACAACAGCGTTAATGTGGGAGCGAATCGTGCTGTGCACATTGCGTTTCGTCGTAAAATCAACATCGGATGTAGCGCCGATAGGCTTATAGCGGTTGAGGATAGGCAGGAGCGGCGTTTCGCCTTCCTACTCATTGGGTACAATGGCGTCAAGAAGCAATTCTTTGATGCGACGGACATATTTCTCCAAACCCAGTTCACATTGATGCTGCCCCCGGAAGTCAACCTTTTCGGCGATGTACCGGGGGACAATCCTGAGAACCTGTGGAAAAAGCTCATGCCTTGCCAGTCCGCGTGTTCGGGCGTTTCCTTGGACGGGGGCCTGTTCTCCCTCACCCACCAGGGCGGCAACAACATGCCGGGCGATTTCAAATTCGATCTCCTGCAGGTGGTGACGAGCCCAGTATTCTGCACGGTCATGTTTGACATATTCACCTATGCCGCCGCCATGTACACCATCCTCCAAATGATCCGCCACGATCCTTACAAATGTTGCGGTTCTAATCCCTTTTGCCCCCATGGCTGATGCCGATGATCTCATAGCATATGAAGATTGGCAAATTACATTCCCGCTTAAACGGAGGCTTTTTTACGCCTAGCCTTGGCAGGCGGCATAGCCTCGATCAGGGCGCGCAGTACTTTGTTCACGGAATCAGAGGTCTGAAATACTTCAGATACGTCAGGATCAAGCGCTACGACAACCAGTCCCTCATTCTGCTGGCTGGCGAACCGATTAGGTTTTGCCTTCCGATAATCGAAGTTATACTCCGATCGCATATCCTCCTTAATGCCTGGGGTCGTTTTAGGTGCCGATATTTTCTTCATAATTCTCCCGTTCTTTCTTTGTGATCCATCTTAACTCAGTTCGGTGCACCGAACTAATTAAACATTACGTATTAATTAAGCAATCTCCGGCAGCGCCTTCGATTTTCACGCCAGTTTTGGACCGCTTTCGGAATCGTTTCCCCCTGCATACGTCTACTGTGCCACCTCGGCGATTTTTGTTTCGATGCCCTGCTTCAAGGCTTCCAGGGCGATGATAAAAGTCTCTCTGTCTTCCAGAGACTGGGCCTGTATATCCACAAGGGAGATTTTCGTCTGTACCTGGTCCATAGTATTGAACAATTTCTGTATTCGCGACGGGGTAGCCCCGTCCGGGATTTTTATTTTTGGTTTCATCTGCTCACGATACCGTTGGTACTCCTTGAGCATGCTCTGGTCTTGTTTTTTTCTGGCGATTTTGACCAAAACATTCTTAGGAACCGAGGGGTCCGTACGGCACTCGTCCCGTATCTCTTTCGGAAGCCGGTTCAGCGAAAGGGTCTCCGAGATGGTTGCCTTGGATTTATTGAAAATCCTTACCAGATCATCCTGTTGATATATGTGGTCATTCTTGAGGCGATCAAAGGCCTCCGCTTCCTCAATGGGGTTGAGATCCGATCTGGTGATGTTTTCGATTAGGGAAAGTTCCGTAGAATTGACATTTTCCTTGTAAATAGCCGGAATGACCGTCAGGCCGGCCTTCCTGGCCGCACTGCACCGCCTTTCTCCGGCCACAATATACAGGAGCCCGTCCGGTCCCCGCCGGAAGAGGGGCGGCTGCAAGATGCCCTGCTGACGGATCGATTCCGTCAGTTCAGCTAGCGCGACGGGATCGAAGTATTTCCGGGGCTGATCCGGATCGGGCAGCAGATCGTTCAACGGGATTATATACAACTGGTTGGAGATGAAGTTTTCGTCTGACGACATAAGATCCTCCTTGGCGGCATTCGATTGATCGGTATCTGTGATACTATAAAATCACGTTTTCCATTCAAAAGTCCTGATCAGGTCTTTGAAGTAGCTCCATCTCTTTGTCAGATGCTGATAGCGTCCGGCGACGATCCCCGGAGAGATGCCAAGTTTGCCAGCTAAACAGCCGATTTCAACTTTGGAACGGCATGCGTGGATTTCACTATCGTAGTGGGAAGGGATCAGATATTCGGCGGCAAACCGGTTGGCCCTTTCCTCGCGTGGATCATCGCTGCTGCCGTCATTGATGAGCAAATCTTTCTTGCTGTCGTGCAAAATGTGGCCTGCCTCGTGGAAGAAAGAAAACCAGAATTTGTCTTCGCTTTTCCCTCGCAGACAAAGGAGGATCATTGCTTTTTGCGATGATAGCCACCTGGTGGCGCCGTTCCAGGGCACCTTTTTCATCTCCCGAACCAGCGAAATGGCCACCCCTGCGTCCGCACAAAGCTTTTTCATTTCCGGTTCAAACCCTTCGGGTTCTTCGCGGGTCAGACTGCGGACCGCTTGCAGGGCCTTCTGAAAACGATCCTTGTCATAGGGTTTGCATTCCATTTTCTGGGCAAGCAATTCGCCTTGCCTGATCCATGCGGATGCCGGACCCGGGCGCGATTCAAAACACTGCGATCGCCTCGCCGCTACGGCAGGGGCATCCCAGACGTCATGCCATGCACCGACACTGCTGACACCATAAAAAGCCAGGGTTTCCCGAAGTAATTCAATGTCCTCTTGCACGGGTTTCACATAACCGCGTTCCTTGAGTTCTTTAGTGGGGATGGTTTTCAGCCAGTCCAGATCCGGCGTCATCCGCTCTTGTTCCGCAAGCCTGGCTAACTGTTCCTGGTACTGGAGTTCCAGATTGTTCCAGTAACGGGCGGGCACGCCGGTCACCAGTTCAAGGCGGTTTGCGGTTTCGTAAGAGATGGGCTGATCGCCCTTGAAGATTCTGATCAGCGTCTGCACTGTCAAGCCGGTCCGCATCGCCATTTCTTTCTGGGACATGCCGAGCGATGCCATGACCTCCTGGAGGGTCTTTCCGGGGGGTACTGCATAATCGGGAGTAAATCCGTACTTCTTTCTGTTCTTCATATTTAAATTTTCAGTGTGTATCTACAATTTCAATAACTTCGATTTCTGTAACCCGTTTCCTGTCAATTCCGCCGTCATCGTGCACGCGAATCGGCTCGTTGGCCGGGATGAGCAGTAGTCGATACGGATGTTCCAGATCAATGGAAAACTGTCCGGTCCGGTTTCCGGACAGTTCATGAAAACGCGTGGGGGGAAGGTGAGACATATCCGATAATGCATCGGCCGCCTTTAATTCCATCAGTCGTTGCCTGAGCTTCTCAGCACATTTCGTTCCAAGCTGTTTCTGCATTTCCTTTTCCTCGGAGCAGATCTTTTGCAGCTTCTTTGTTCTGAAATATATATCCATTACGTCGCTATGTCAAATAATAATTAACATGTTGTGTTAATAAATATTTAATTGCATGGCTGTGCCCAGCGAGAAACCCTAAAAACGGTTGTCTGTCGTGATGTTGCCTGGTAGTATCTTTAAACTGCATAGCGTTGACGCGACACGAGGTCCTTGTCAGCGCTGTGCGGCATTATAAGTGTGATGATTATGATGTAAGTTTAAGTTTGATATTTCATACACCCGATGATTAGAAAATGTAAAGGAAAATGGAGACGTGATCTCCTGATTTTCCTCATAATTTTACTTCGCAAATCAGCGAGATTTACCAGATCGCCTGAACACCATACTCCGGGATGCGGCGCCTCATTCCCTCCTCCTTTTATACCCCTTGACAGGCCTCCGAAATAGATGTTAGGAGGCGCCAACATTTATAAGGACAACAAGGCAACTTTGCATGACGCATCAAACCCTGATCAAAAAGATCGTTTTACTGTCGATGGCTGGCTTTTTCTTGGCCATTATCGCCGTTGCCTTCCATCACCATGACCGCTCTTTTTTATTGACCTCGTGCTCCATCTGCAAGGTAAAAAGCTCCCTCTCCGGAACATTCAATAAAAACAAAATAGATGCCGCTCCGGCGGTAGCTGCAATCTTTCTTGGCTCGACAGCAATCTTCCTTGCATTATCGACAGTCGTGCCCGGAGCCACAACCATCTTCATCTCTTCCCAGGTAGCCTGCATCTACCCCAACAAGGCCCCCCCGGCCAGGTCTTAATTCTACAAACCCACAGATTTTATTACGATTGCCGCCGTAGAAACCCGTTTCAGGTTTCGCGTGTGTCCTGGCAATCTTAAATATAATTGAAAATTTAACCCAAATGAAGGAGAAAGAAAAATGAATTGTCCCATTTGCATTATACCATTGAATGTAGCAGAACGTCAGGGTGTCGAGATCGATTTCTGTCCGAAATGCCGGGGCGTCTGGCTGGACCGGGGCGAGCTTGATAAGATTATCGAGCGGTCCACGCTGGAAACACCTTCCCGTCCTTATCCCGAGCAGCGGTATAATGACGGCCGTAGTCAGCAGCCCTATGACAAGCATCACGATGAGCATCGCGGTGAGCATCATCAAAAAAAGCGTAGTTTTCTCCATGATTTATTTGATTGAGAGGTAGAAGGAAGTAGCATGGATACTCAACGCCGTAAGGAGAGGGTCGCCGTCCTTTCTGTCGTCTCCAACACGACCCTTGTGGCCATGAAGTTGGTTGTGGGCCTGATGATCGGGTCTGTCTCCATCATCTCGGAGGCGATTCACTCCGGCGTTGACCTCCTTGCCGCCATTATCGCGCTGTTCTCGGTTAAGACCTCCAGCATCCCGGCGGACAGCGAACACCCCTTCGGACATGGGAAAATCGAGACTCCGGCACCATCGAAGCCCTGCTTATCTTTGTGGCAGCAATCTGGATCATCTTCGAGGCAGTGAAAAAGCTTATGAATCCGGAGCCGATCGAGGCCATCGGTTGGGGCGTAGGGGTGATGCTGATTGCAGCGATAGTCAACATTATCGTATCGGAGATGCTTTTCAAGGTCGGCCGGGAAACGGATTCCGTTGCCTTGCAGGCCGACGCCTGGCATCTGAAAACGGATGTATACACATCCGCCGGGGTTATGGGCGGTCTGGCCCTGATCTGGATCGCTCAGTGGCTTTTCCCCGGGCAGGATTTCTTCTGGCTCGACCCGGTTGCCGCTCTGGGCGTCGCCCTGCTCATTATGAAAGCGGCTTATGATCTGACCACCCAGTCTGCTAAGGACCTCCTGGATGTCCATCTTCCCAGGGGGGAAGTGGACTGGGTCCGGCAGCGCATCGTCGAACAGGAAGGCATCATTCACGGTTACCACGATCTGCGGACGCGCAAGGCGGGGCACTACCGTTTTGTCGAGTTCCATCTGAAAGTTGAGCCCCACATGTCGGTGATGGAGTCCCACGCGATTGCAAAAGAACTGTCAAATAAGATCAAAGATCGCTTCCCCCATACAACAGTCACCATCCATATCGAGCCCTGTGACAGCAACTGTATAGATAAATGCATCGCCGGATGCCTCCTGACCGAGCAAAAAAGGCAGGAAATGCATAGCAAAAATTGAATATCCACATTAAACACGATTGCTTTGCAAAAAGTCAGCAAATATAACAAGATAAGGAAACTTCTATGAAACGATCGAAACTGTTTTTTATCCTGCTAATCATCCTCCTGTTTGGTTGCAGCGAGGGTTTGAAGGGCGTGGAATCAGACTATACTATCAAAATGACCGGCGCCGACCAGTTGCCGTTCAGCGGTCACTATACAATCGCCGGTACAGGGGCCATGCCCAAGCCTGTCCAGGTCACCGGGAAGATCCCCGCGGAATTCTCAGGCAAGGGCTTGGCGGCAGCCTGCGTCATTAGGAAAACGACTGTCGAAGGCACGCTGAAGGTGGAAATCATGCACGGGAAAGAAGTCGTGTCCACCGCGGAAACCGCTGCTCCATACGGGATAATTACCCTTGGTAAAATCCCTGATACGAATTCCATCATCAATCAGATCCTGGGGAAGATATTGGGATAGGCGGGAAATATTATGATGCCGGACCCTGAGTCATGGCATTGAGTTTGTCCCTCTTGACTTTCAATGGATAAAAGGTAAAGTCAGGGGCATACTAATAAATATGGAGGTTGATGATGGAGCTGAAAGAGGCGATAAAAAGTCGGAGAAGTATCAGAAAATTCAAACCCGTCGAAGTTCCCCGCAGTCTGATTGAAGAGATACTGGAGGAGGCCCGCTGGTCGCCATCCTGGGGAAACACGCAACCATGGGAGTTCTACGTGATCACCGGTCAGCCCCTGGCGGAACTCAAACGGCTGAATAGCGAAAAGTCCTTGAGCGGCGGGCTTCCTGCCCCTGATGTTCCCATGCCGGAGAAATGGCCGGAGGCGATGAAAGGCAGGTATGGAGAACTGGGAAGGGTAGTTCTGGATACCCTGGGAATTCCCCGGGAGGACAAGGAGGCTCGGAACCGATACTATCTTGGCATGTCGGGTTTATTCGACGCCCCGTGCCTGCTGGTAGCCTGCATCCCCCGGGACTTGCAGATGGAGTATGCCATGCTCGATATCGGTCTCATTGTCCAGACCGTCTGCCTCCTTGCTCATGACCGGGGGCTGGGGAGCTGCATCATGGCCGCCGCTGTCGTCTATCCGGATTTACTGAGGAGCATCGCGGACATACCTGATGACCGGCGGGTCGTTGTCGGCGTAGTCTTGGGTTATCCGGACGACTCCTACCCGCTAAACCACTTCGAGCGGCCGCGCGCGAAAAAAGAAGATTTTACCCGCTGGGTGGATTGATTAATCGGATGTTCCCAAGCATGGCGATTTTTTGCGAGGGGCTAAATAAGGCTTACTACGGACATACGGCCTCCCCCACGGATATCCTCGTACGCAAGGATGTCAATAATCCGCAGGCCAAGGGTTTGCTGGGAACCGTCGCGAAATACGCCGGCGGCAAATGACCGCTGATTATACCTCCTGCCTTTCTCCGAATTCGCAGGACAGGACAAAGAAGTCCTCATCCAGGGCGGTCTTGACTGCGTAGGGAAGTTTCCTGAACAGGCGGATCATGGCGGCGTTACGATGCGAGGTATAGGCCACCATACCGGAATAACCATTCCCCATGGCCCCTTGGGCGAGCTTGGTCAGGATGACGTGGGCAATCCCTTTGCCCTGCCAGTCTTTGGAAACGGAAAAGGCGACTTCCACCCGGTTCTGGGCCGGTTCAAGGTTATATTCGCCCACACCGATCACCCTTTCCAACCCTCCTTCCCCCGTGGCAGCGACAACGGTCATGTTCTTGACGTAGTCCACCTGATACATGTCCGATAGTTGTTCCTGATAAAAGGTAGCGCGCAACTGGAAGAACCTTGTCGATACATCCTTGTCGTCCATGGTGTAGAAGTGTTCCTGGATGGGGCGGATATCCGTCGGTTTGACGGGACGGAAGGTAACCCGGCCGCCGCCGTACTCACGGATTTCTTCCAGCCATACGGGATAGACGCCGAAGAGGGATTCGTTCAGGGTGCGCTCCGGGCTGATCAATCCCAGTTCCCCTGCCTGTTGGAAGAGCTCTTCCCGAAAGGCGGGGTGGGCGATGCTGATCAGGGCCATGGCCCGCTCCTGGAGACTTTTCCCGAAGAGATTGACCATGCCGTATTCCGTGATGACATACTGAATATAGCTTTTCGATATGAACACCGCCCCGCAGTCCAGTTCGGGGACGATGTTGCTCTTCTTGCCATCCGGCGTCGCAGCGGACAGGACGATCATTGATTTTCCCTCCGGATTGGCCAGGGCGCCGATGACAAAATCAGCCATGCCCGTAACCCCGGAGAAATAATTCTCGGGCAGGGCGTCGGCGGCAATCTGTCCCGTCAGGTCAATAGCCGTGGCGGCATTTACGGAGGTCATCCGCTCCTGTTGGGCAATAATTACGGGGTTATTTACATAGTCGGCGGGATGGAATTCAATGGCGGGATGGTTATGGAGGAATCTGTACAATTCCTCCCCACCAATGGCCGATTCCGCCACGAGTTTTCCCTCCTGGCTGCTCTTATAACGGTTCGTGATCACCCCTTCCTTCATGAGGTGCATGAATCCGTCCGTCATGAACTGGGTATGGACTCCCAGGTCGCGCTTGTCCTTTAAGGCTCTGAGAATGGGACCGGTATATTCACTCAGTCCCACATGGATCGTGGCGCCGTCCTCAATCAGGCAGGCAACCAGTTCGGCAATCTTCCGGGCCGCCTCCGTTTCCGGATGTTCCTGAACCGACGGCAGCGGTGCGTCCCATTCCACAAATATGTTTATATCCCGTACATGGAGGAAGGTGTTCCCGTTGATGCGGGGCATCTGCGGGTTGACTTGGGCGATTACGAGATCCGCCGCCTGAGCTGCCGCTCTCGTAATATCGACGGATACCCCCAGGCTCATCCATCCGTATTCGTCGGGCGGGCTGACCTGAATAAGGGCACAGTTGATGGGCAACTTCCGGGAACGAAAAAGCCGGGGGATGGAGGAAAAACCCATCGGGGTGAGAAAGCGTCGGATGCCTCTGAGCTGTTCCGTCCTTCCCGACCCCTGATAGATGCTCCGGAAGGAAAAGATATGCTCCAGTTCCTGGCGATGTTTCGTCAAGTCGATGGTTGCTTCCAATGACAGGAGGCGGAGAATCTCCAGGTCGGAGAAACGGGCGCGGTTTTTAATGAGTGCTTCCACAAGATGGCGGGGCGAGCCGCAGGTGGAGCTAATGAAGACCCGCTGGCCGGAATGGATCATGGCAATGGCTTCCTCTGCCGTCCTTAATTTTTGCCTGTATTCTTGCATCGTTTAAATCCTCCCTGTAATCATTAACGGCGATATGACACATAGAACAGAATAATTCACCAAATTTTCTCCTATTTTCTTTCCTTGTGCAAAAATGACAATCCATTGTATATTACTGCATGGTTGATTATGCGCTGACCGATAAAAAAAGCCAGTTCGCCCTTATCGCCTTGGCCGGATCGCTTGCGGGCGTGGCCAATCTCGATTATTCCCTGGTGAATGTCTCCATCATTCCCATTTCTAATTATTTTTTATGGAGGTACTAAATAGATGGAAAATGCTGCACACCCAATGCTTGCGCTTCAGGCAGCCCTCAAGCAGCGGAAGGGCAAGATCGTCTCCTCCGAGGAGGCGGTCCGCGTCATCCGGAGCGGCGACACCATCGCCGTCAGTGGCTTTCTCGGCGCCGTATTTGCCGAAGAAATCGCCCGCAAAATTGAGGAATCTTACCTTAAATGCGGAAATCCGCGGGATTTGACCCTCTTCTATGCTGCGGGAATCGGCGATGGCAAGGATAAGGGCGTCAATATCCTGGCCCACGAAGGACTGTTGAAGAAGGTTGTCTGCGGTCATGTCGGTCTGGCCCCGAAGCTTCAAAGGCTCATTCGGGAAAACAAGCTCCTAGCCTATAACCTTCCCCAAGGGGTGATCAACCACCTCACCCGTGATATCGCCGCCCACAAACCGGGAACCCTTTCTTTCGTCGGGTTGGGAACCTTCATCGATCCCCGCCTGGACGGGGGAAAACTCAACGACCTGACCAAAATGGAGGGGGAAGACCATGTCCAGCTTATAACCGTGGGGGGGAAGGAATGCCTGTTCTACAGGGCCTTCCCCATTAACGTGGCCGTGGTCCGGGGAACTACCGCCGATCCAGACGGCAACATCACCATGGAAAAGGAGGCCCTGACCCTGGAGACCCTGTCCTTGGCCATGGCTGCCAAGAATTCCGGGGGCTTTGTCATCGCCCAAGTGGAACGGATCGCCGACCGGGGAACCCTCAACGCCCGGCAGGTGAA
>Ga0172379_10002576_pt1 | contig 31476 bp, 36 predicted proteins | sample GrowelOW334metaG_FD_119756 | JGI IMG/M metagenome (GOLD analysis project Ga0172379, IMG submission 119756) | Groundwater microbial communities from an aquifer near a municipal landfill in Southern Ontario, Canada - Groundwater well OW334 metaG | ecosystem: Environmental > Aquatic > Deep...
CGCGTATGCCAATCTCGGCCTTTTTAATCTTATCTTCCGTAGTTACGCTGTGTTTTGAAGGAAAAACCGTGATCTCATTAAATTCATTTATTACTTCACCGGTAAAAGAATCCGCTTCCACAATATTTTCGATTTCATCGCCAAAAAATTCCAGACGGAAAATTGTATCCTGGCCCGGAGGAAAAATTTCCACCGTGTCTCCAAGCACGTGAAACATACCCTGTTTAAATTCCATGCTGGACCTCGTATATTGGATGTCCGTTAGCCTGCGAAGCAATTTATCGCGCTCAAAATTTTCGCCCTTTTTTAAAGTGATTGCCAACGCCTCATATTCTTCCACCGAACCAAGTCCATAAATACAAGAAACGGAAGCGATAATAATAACGTCTTTGCGCGTGAGCAAATGCATTGTGGCGGCATGCCTAAATTTGCTAATTTCCTCGTTAATTGACGCATCTTTTTCTATGTAAGTATCAGTAGCAGGCATATATGCCTCCGGCTGATAATAATCATAATAAGAAACAAAATAATCCACTGCATTTTCCGGGAAAAACTCCTTAAATTCAGCATAAAGCTGCGCAGCCAAAGTTTTGTTATGCGAAATTATAAGCGTCGGCTTTTGGATTTTTTCGATTACAGAAGCCACGGTAAAAGTTTTGCCAGAGCCTGTAACTCCAAGCAAAACCTGATCTCTTATGCCGGAATTAATAGCTTTTGTGAGCTTTTCAATTGCCTGTGGCTGATCGCCTGCGGCCTTAAAAGGCGCAACCAGTTTGAATTTTCGGGAAGAATCTTTTGACATATAATAGGGCTCAAGCAGTCTAGCAGAGAAAAAGGGGCTATAACAGGGCTATATTACTCCTGAGGCCTATTTATTCATCATTTTTTTGGCTTTCTCCAGCACTTCTTCCAGCTTTGCCTCCGATTTCAAAACAAATTCACATTTACCACCTTCATCTGCACATTTTCGCGCCTTAACATCATCATTCAAATTCGTGAGTATTAAAACCGGCACGTCCTTGCCAAATTCATCAACCCTTAGTCTTTTCAAAAAATCCGAGCCATCCATGTGTGGCATAACCAAATCAAGCAAAATCAAATCGTATTTATGACTAAGGACTGCATTTAGTCCTTCTTCGCCATCTTTGGCTTCAACTATTTCAAAGCCTGCGCGAGTAAACTTATCGGCCAAAGCCTTGCGTATAGAAACCTCATCTTCAATAATTAAAATTTTTGGTGTATTCATAAATATTATTTTTTATGCTTTCCTATAAGCGGGATCGTAACATAAAATGCCGTTCCTTTATTTTCAGCACTTTCAAACCATATCTTTCCTCCGAATTGCTCAATAATAGATTTAGTTATATATAGCCCAAGCCCCGTGCCATCAGAGTCTACTACTTTTGCATTGTCTGCTCTAAAAAGCTTTGTAAAAATTTTTGATCTCGCCGATTCCGGTATGCCGCAGCCATTATCCGCTACCGTGATTTGAACATACGAAGTTTTTTGCTCTATTTTTAACGTAACTTTTCCGTTTTCATGTGTGTATTTTACGGCATTAGAGAGAAGGTTCTGAAAAACAATACGCATCAGTTTTGGATCAATATAAATTTTTGGAATCTTATTCCCGTACTCTTCAACTATTTTAAGCTTCTTCTGCGAAATATCATGACTTAATTCTTTTATTACGCTGCTCGCAAATTCGCGTATATCAACCATTTTCGGCTCAATCACAAAAGTGCCAAGCTCCAAACGAGAAACATTCAAAAGCGCTCCAACCAAACCCACCATTCTTTTATTGGCATTATAAATTTCCTTCAAATATTTCTTTTGATTTTTATTTATTTTTCCAGCATCGCCGGCAAGCAGCATTTCTGCATACCAATTTACAGAAGACAGCGGCGTGCGCAATTGGTGCGAAGCCAAAGACACAAACTCGCTCTTTACACGATCTATATTTTTTTCTTTTGTAATGTCCCTCTCTATTCCTACAAAGAAAATAATTTCGCCATTTTTGTCCAAAACCGGCGAAATACTAAGCACTGCATCATATTCTTCACCGCCCTTGCGACGATTGCGAATTTCGCCCACATACGGCTTCTTTTCGGTTTTTATGCGCTTCCACATTTTTTTATAATATGGCTCCGGCATAGGCAATTTCCACAAAGCCGCAGCCTTTTGCCCAATTGCTGCCTTGGGGGAATAACCCGTTACAGTCTCCATTGCTCTGTTTACATAAACCACAATTCCCTCGCTATCAGTTATTACAATGAGATCAGAAGCATCGTCCACCGCCATCTTAAATTTTTGCAACTCTGCAATTTGAACTGCCTTATATCTTGCATTAAGCATCATGTAAAATGTGACAGACAAAAACATAGCCAGCAGTGCGCCGCCAACAAACAGAATTAATGGAATTATTACTTCCGATTCTGCGAGCCCAAAATCCGATCCACCTTCAAAAAGAAGCTTCCACACTCTACCTGCTTGTGCAATTTCACTTGTACTATTAAGATTTGAGTTTTTTTCTTGTGCTGGAATTTCTATGGTCGTACTCCAGTCGAACAACAGATCTACGTTTCCCGTTGTTTTTGCAGTAGCATCAAACGCACTAAATTTTAATTCATTAAATCTATTTATAAATTTCTTCAATGTATTTGCCGAGAATTGCTCTATGCGAACAGCCGCATTAACAAACCCAATTAAATTGGCGCGTTTTAATTCTAGTGTAGATATATCTGCGCCAATCCTATAAACCGGCATTATAATTAAAACTCCAACTGCATTATCCGGCAGCAGCCGAATCGTTGATGTTAGCCGCGCATCGCCACTGTCCCGCGCAAAATCCATTGCAGCACGCCTAACATTGTCAGAATAAAAATCAAAACCAAGAACTTCTTCATTCTCCTTCTCTGGTTCAATATATTTCACGGGGAAATGATTGCCATTTTCTTTCTCTGTAAAAGATATGGCAGAAAGTCCAGGATATTGTTTTTTAATGTCAATCGTCCCAATAAAAGCCTTAAATTCATTCTGGCTAACTGCATAGTCAGCCACAAAAAGCCCTTTAATAAAATATAAAGCGTGTATATATTGATCGATTTCTTCGTTTACTGCAGCGGTAATCTCATTAACGGCCAAATCAAACTTAAGAAAGCTTTGCGTTTTTTGATTTTGATATGAAGCAAGCGAAACCCACACAGAAAGAGCTAATCCAATCAATAAAACTAACACGGGTATTGCCAATAATTTTAATCTCACCATCACATTCATATTTTATTTTTATTTTTAACTTTTTGACTACCTCGTAACCGTAATAGACGCGCCACTCTCGGCATAATACGACGTCACAGTTAACCTATTATTTGCAGTTTTGAATATTGTGTAACCAGTAGCATTGTCTCCGGAATTAATCCTGATCGGATCAATTGGCATGGAAACCAAATATTTTTCGTTCGTTGTTAAAACAGCCAAATCAACCAATCCGCCGGTGCAAGTCACATTGCTTCTGCATATTTCAGTAGGGCTAAGACCTATAGTTACAGGCATTGTTCCATTATTATCTATAGAATATTGGTAAGCAGCATCCAGAATAGTCCTAACATCACTTCTGCGCTGATCATTGCGAGTATCCGCCAATTGTTTGCTCGGATTAATTGCCAAAATAACTATTCCGGCCAAAATCGCGATGATTGCTACGACCAGCAAAACTTCTATTAATGTAAATCCTTTTTTCGATAAAAGTTTTTTTTGCATATGGTTATCTTGTTACGCTAATAGTAGAGCCTTGTTCTACGAGCGGAGCAGTCACAGTGACGCGTCCATTTGCAGATTTGGAGATATTATATGACGTTCCGTTTACAGAAACTCCACTCGGATCAATTGGCATAGAAACAACATATTTTTCGCTCGCCGTTAGTACGCCAAGATCTATAAGTCCAGTGCAAGTTCCACCTGTTTTGCAAATTTCTGTAGAAGTAACCGTAATACTTGCCGGCAGAACCCCTTTATTATCGATGGCATATTGGTACACCGCATTTAAAACAGTATTCACATCAGCGCGACGCTGTGCGTTTCGCGTATCTCCCAGCTGTTTGGTCGGATTAATTGCCAAAATAACTATTCCGGCCAAAATAGCGATCGCAGCGACAACAAGCAATATTTCCAAAAGGGTAAATCCATTTTTTGAGGCGTTAATTTTATTCATTTTTGAGTTTTTCAAATTAATTTTATTATTCTTATTATAACACAAAAGCTAAAAATCAGCGAGTTCCTGCCAGTAGATTGAGCTTATAGTTGGATTTATATGACTTATCATAACTTTTGATTTTCGGATTTCGCTGCCCACCGTACCGGTTGAGGTTATCGTCCTAGTTGTGCCTCCAGTATTTATAACAGTATATGTACACGAACCATCGCCGATTGTTAATGTGCCAGTGCCGGTAAAAATAATTGATTCGCGAATTTTAGTTAGCCCCTCTTCTGCACAAGCTACAGATAACGCTTTTGCCTTGGCGGAATTTTCCAATTCCAAGCCGGTTCGCGAAGTATCAATTCCAAGCAAAACCATATATACCGCAATGGACGTCATAACTACGCCCAGAATTAAAACCGCTAGAAGTGCACCAAATCCCCTATTGTTGTCTAAGGCTTGCCGAGGCATAAAAAGTTTTTGAATAAATGAATTCATTGCGACCAGAGGCGGAGTTATACGCCAATGTAAATTGTATTTTTACAGTGCCTTTTGTTCCCGGCCTGGATAAATTCTGAAAAGTTAAACCTGAAGCTACAACGTTTGTCGCAGTTAATACAACCGCTGCACCGGCACCTTCTTTTATTCTTATAGCTCCAGCACTTAAATCAAAAATAGTTGGATTCTTGCTTAAATTCAAAGTGCTAAACGACACAGAATTTGCAGAATTGCCTGCGGCCGGCGAATTTATTAAAAGGGCATTGCGACCCACTTGCGTCATTATTTGAATTACAGCCGCTCCTTGCTGTTCAACCTCAGAAACAACCTGACTTTTTGTTCTAATTTGCAAAGTATTAAAAAGAAAAACCGACACAACCATCAATATTGTAGCCAGCAAGCCTATGGAAAGCAGGAGTTCTACCAAGGTAAATGCCTGTGTATGTTTTTTCATAAATTATTGAGGTGCAAGTATTACTAATTCCGCTGCATTAGCCACGCCAACGCTGTATGCTCGATCGCGAACAGAATCATATGCAATTCCGTCCACAGCTCCACCTAAGTTGAATGTGCCTACGGAAACCGGCGCAGCCGGAGTTGAAATATCCAAAACCTGGAATTCCTGCGTTCCATTATCTTTTGCCAAGAAAACATAGTCACTATTTGCATCGAACACCAAGTCATTTAAACCGTCCGAAACAGCGATAGAACCAAGAGTGGCGGGCACGAGTGGATTTGTGACGTCAACGATATAAACATTACTTCCGCGACCAAGCGCAACGATATTCGAAAATCCATCTATTGTCGTGGCATTTGTGTTTCCAGTTATATTAAGGCTTCCAACAATGGACATGCTGGCTGGATTTGAAATATTAACAACTTGTATTTCCTGACTATTGTCCGCTGATGCAATATATGCGTAACTTCCCAAGACCACTATTTCGTTTGCATCTGCTCCAAGGTCCAGGGAACCAAGCGAAGTTGGAGCCGCGGGATTACTCGCGTTTATAACGATGAATTCATCGTTAGCGCTGGACACTCTCAATGAATACACTGTCGTCCCATTTACAAAAACGCCTGAGCCGTCTGCGTTTCCGGGAGCATTAAAAATGCCAACCAGTGCCGGTGCGACCGGATTTGAAATATTTACTATTTGCAATTCTTCGCTATTGCCGTTTGTAGTTATGTACGCATAATTTCCGCTGATATCTATATTCACCGGCACACCTGTTAGATTAATTGATCCGACAACTGTTGGAGCAGCCAAGTTTGTAAGATCTATAACATAAAAATTGTTACCATTTCCATTTCTGATTATGTATGCGTAGTTATTAGCATATTTGATTTTTAAACCATTGGCATTTGTGAGTAAATTCAGCGAGGAAACTTGTTGGGGAAGCGCCCAATTTCCATGACCCGCCGCCATCCAATTAGTTAAATATGTCACAAGCGAAGTGGAGCCCGCTCTTTGCTCATTTTGATTCCAAGTGACAGTAGAAGTTACCATTTTTCGTTTTGTGCCCACGGCTGCAATTTGTACTTGCCTCGTGAATATGTCGTTTATATCTTGCGTTCCCGAAAACGCCCATTGCCCGCCAGAAACAGCCAAACCATGCGCACCGTCAGTTAAATTTACATATGCGGAGTCACGAATATTGCGAACTGCTTCCAGCCCTTCATCCGCCAAAAAAACCGCCTGCACCCGGCGCCCAAACGTGGACGGGCTTTCTTCTCCATAAATCAAGGCGCCAAATATTCCAGTCGCCAACAAAGCAAAAAGTCCAGCTGCAAGTATTATTTCAATTAGAGAAAATCCTTTATTTTGTTTTTTTATATTCATTTTTAATAACTTACTGTCCCGTAAGAATTAATCGCAATATTTCTAATTTCATTTGTCGAAGTAGTGAGCGTTGCCGTACCGGCAGCAAGCGGGAATCCGGTAAATTTCGCAAAAACAAATTCTGTCGTGCCGCTCCCGGTTATTGTTACCGGCACATCAAAAGTTTCGTCAAAATTTACATCTCTGGCAGCATAAGCCGCGCCCTTAAAAAGGATCACCGCAGTGCTGGTTAATTTAATCCCCCAAGAAGAATCTTCGCTTGACCCTTGAGATAAAACTTGCGCACGCCTTGCGGTTGACGCCACTGCATTCACAACCAAATCCACATCATTTTTTACCTGAAATGACTGATAAATAGGCACGGAAATAACGGCCATAATCGCCATTAAAGCAATCACCAAAAGCATTTCCTGAAGAGTAAATCCTTTCTTCATCTTAATTGTCCAATTAAGCTGTAAATTGGAAGAATAACGGCAAGTGCCACAGCCACAACTCCAAGCCAAACAATCACCAGCAAAATTGGCTCAAGAATCGTAGCCAAATCTTTGGTGGTCGTTTCCGTTTTTGCTTCAAAAATTTTACCGATTTTTATAAATACCTCATCCAATTCGCCGGACCTCTCTCCGGCAATAATCAATTGTTGAATTGTAATTTGCAAAAATTTATTATCTATTTTTGCATTTTCGAAAGTTTTCTTAAAAGAGTTTCCTTCGTTAACGCTGTCGCTTATCGTGGAATAAATTTTCTTATAAATTCTAAATTCCGTCGCATCTCTAATGGAATTAATGGCTTCCACAAGAGGAAGTCCTGCGCCAAGAAGAGTCCCCATCAAATAACCAAATCGCGCCAACTCAACCTCAATTAACATCCTATTAACTCCGGGCAAAATCAAAAGTATTTTTTCGCCAATAATTTTTGTGCGAGAAAAAAAGAACACAAAATATGAAATCAAAATCACCGCCAACATTGCCAGCGGCACAACAACCGTTCCCTTATCCCCCAGAAATTTACCAACCTGTATTAAAATTTTAGTTATCAGCGGCAAGTCGGCCGTCATACTTTTAAAAACAGTTGCGAGTCGGGGCAAAATAAACCAAGCTATTCCAACGCCAACTATTACAGTTAATCCCATAACAAAAACCGGATACATCATCGCTGATCTTATTTTTGAGCGGAACACGCGATCTTTCTGTTGTTGCTCGGCAATTGCCCTAAAATTATTCGCCAAATTGCCGGATTTTTCACCAAGCTTTATGAGAGATATAACATGTGGCTGGAACAGGCCTATTTTTTCCAAAGTTTCCCAAAGATACATTCCCGAATTAATATCTTCTTCCATTTCGCTTATTATTTCCTTAATTCTTCCAGATCTCGAACTTCTTTTTAGCGCATCCAGTGCAGCTAAAATATCAAGACCGGACTCCAGCATCATTGCCAAATTCTCAACCAAATATTCCTTTTCTTCTCCCAAGAAAAGGGTTTTAAAAAACGAGTTTTTTTTTGTTTTTGCGTTGATCATACTAATCTGTTGGTGGCGTTGTAATTCTCAACAAATCTTCCAGCGTAGTAATGCCTGATTTTACTTTATCAATACCGTCTTCAAACAAAGTTACTGCTCCTTCTTTTCTGGCCAATTCCCAAATCTGCTTAGTGGATGGATTTTTTAAAATTAAATCCCTCATGTCGGGTGTAATTTTCATAAATTCAAAAACCGCCGTTCTGCCTTTGTAGCCCGTGCCGGCACAAGATTCGCACCCTTTGCCTTTATACAAAGTTACAACATCTTCCGGAAAATATTTTCCCGCATTCGGAATGCTGCCTGCAATTTCATCTCGTTTTATATTCATGCCATACCTGCAATTTTTACATACCGTCCTAACCAATCTTTGGGCTATTACAAGCTCCAAAGTCGATGCCATCAAAAACGGCTCAACGCCCATATTTAGCAAACGCGGAATAGAAGTTGCCGCATCGTTTGAATGAAAAGTGGAAAGCAAAAGATGTCCGGTCAAAGCGGCATTTACTGCAATTTCCGCCGTTTCCCTATCTCTGATTTCACCAACCAAAATTATATTCGGATCTTGCCTTGCTATCGAACGAAGCCCAGCGGCAAAAGTTATATCCGTTTGCGGATTTACTTGAATTTGATTAATTCCAACGACCTTGTATTCAACCGGATCTTCGATTGTTGTTATATTCACTTCCGGTGTATTTAGTGACTTTAAAAGCGCATATAGCGTAGTGGTTTTTCCTGATCCCGTAGCGCCTGTAACGAGTATCATTCCAAACGGTTTTTGCGCCGTCTCCGTTAAAACTTTTTGATTTTTATATGAAAGTCCCAAATCATAAAGTGACAAACTTTGCACATATTCCGCCAACAAACGAATTACTATTTTTTCGCCATTGATTGTTGGAGCAATAGAAATACGCATATCCACAGGAACCGCAGCTTTGCGTTCATATCTTATTGAACCATCCTGTACGGCAAAGTGCTCATCTATTCTCAAATGCGCCTGAACTTTTATGCGATTTAAAATATTTTCATAAAATTCTTTCTGTATTCTCCCTGCCTCATGCAAAACCCCATCTATGCGAAAACGTATAACTACTTCGTTTTCCTGAGGTTCAAAATGTATATCCGAAGCACGATATAAAAATGCATCCCTAAATATTTCTTCAATTATTTCCGGAGCAATGTGCTTTTCGGTTTTTAAAATATCAACAAAACGTGTATTTAAAGGCTTTCTGTAATATATAAAAACACTTTCAAAATCTTCTTGCATTGCATATGCAAACGCAATTTTCTTATTTGGAAAGATTGCACTTAATACTTGTGGCAACTCTGCATTGCTCGGATCTGTCGTCGCGATTGTAACTTCCGTCTCATTCTCGCCAATCAAAACAACTTCATATTTTTTGGATATTTCTTCCGGAATTCGGAGCACTGCTTCTCTAACAATTGGCTTGGAATTAAGATCTGCGTAGGTGACTCCATACATTTCGGCAATCGCCTGCCCCAAAAGATCACGAGTTAAGAACCCTTTGAAAAATAAATACTCAACAATTGATGCCGAATGTTCCTTTGCAAAAACTTCCGCAGCATTTAAATTCTCTTCGGACACATAGTCTCCTTTGGCTAAGGCTTCACGAATTTTGACATCCTCGAGCTTCATAAATTAAAAAGAGTTTTTATATAATCCACTATGTGCGCAATTGGCACGTCCGTTTTAACAAAATATTCGGTAATACCCATTTTTTTAACGCGATCAATATCTTCTTCCTGATTCAAATTTGAAATTATAACTATCGGAACACCAGGCTGTTTCTCTTTGGTCTCGGTTATAACCGCAAATCCATCTTTTTTGGGCAATACCAAATCAGTCAAAATAAGATCAAATTTCTCTTCTTGTAGAGCTTTTATTGCTTCCTCACCGTCCGTGCAAATTCTGGTTTCGAATCCGGCACGCTTGAGCTTTAAATCAAGTGCGGTATATAGCGGTTTTTCATCCTCAACAACGAGGATTTTCTTGGAACCAGTAGACATTGTTTATTTTTTGTTTTTTATTATCGTATTATTTTACCATAAAACGACGAAAAAAGCCACCCTTATTAACAGGTGGCAACGTGGCGGACTTAACCTGTAAAAACTACTACTTCAATCCGCCAAACACTATCCCGTAATTGTTAGCCGCATTCCACACCACAAACTCATCAAGACCCATGTCGTTTAAGGCACGAACCTGTTCACGAGTGTAATTTGAGCCATAATTTGTAACGCGCATGGCAAAACCCTGCAGCCATGGCCTAATTTTTACACCGGTGCCCATTGTCTGCTCCACGAACTTCTTAGTTGTCTCTTGCACAAAAAAGTAAGGTTCATCGGCAGGATTGGCGTGGCCACCCCAGCCAGGCCCAAAGTGCGAAGGATAAGGCATTGGATAAAGCACATCCACATACTTGGCAAGCTCAGCGATATTTTGCCCAATAACTTTCCAGCTAACATTATCCCAAACCACGATTCCAAAAATATCCACTCCAACTTTCACACCAAGATAATGAATTTCATTCGCAATTTCCGCCACAGCGTTAGTAAGCGTCTGATCGCGAGTTAAAGTGGCGTCATCAATAAACGAATATCCGACATATCCGCCTTTGCCACCTTCCGGAAACCTAACATAATCAAATTGAATTTCATCTGCTCCGGCCAACGCAATTTCCTGAGAAATTTCCGTTAAATATGCCTTCAATTCCGGATTCCCCGGATCAAGCCAAATTGGGCCATCGCGACTCACAAAAGGGCTATTTGTGCCTTTGGCTTTTAGAGTCCACTCCGGCTTTCTGGCAGCCAAAAAACCATTTTTAAAAAGAACAAATCGTACCGCCACATAAAAACCTTTTTCATGCATTGTGTTTATTGCTGCGGCCAAGTCCGGAATTTGGTTTTTGCGATTTCCAATTTCGTGCGAAATTTGCGCATTCGAAAGATATGCCAACTTGCCATCGGAATCCTGAATATCAAACACAATAAAATTTCCACCGATCTTTGCAAATTCATCCATAATCAAACCTCCGCCGGTATTCGATGCATTTTGGCTGGTGATATAGATGCCATGAAGAGGCGCTGCAATCTCCGGAGCGATGTCGGCAGGAGCTTGTTGAGTGCCAAAGAAGGCAAACGGGATAAGTGCCAAAAACTGCAAAAATTTCATACTAGGCACACTATACCAATTTTCCGGTGTCATATACTACAATATTGCGGTAAAATCCCTTCGGTGGTATAAGAAATAGCCATGCGCCTGTAGTTCAACGGATAGAATGAAAGCTTGCGGAGCTTTTGATCCAGGTTCGATTCCTGGCAGGCGCACCATAGAAAACGAGTGAATCCTAAGACAAACCATGAGCGCTCCCTGTCATGGAAGCGAATGGTTTTGACTTAGAGGTGAACGAAGTTTTCCTTTAAAAACAGCTCTCCTCCAAGCGGGCGAAGCCCTTTTACCTCAAACTCTCGATCGCCTTTACCCTGTCCTCTGCCCCAAAAATATAAGATCCGGCAACGAGAATATTTGCACCGGCTTCCACTGCAATCTTGGCGGTTTTTTCATTAATTCCGCCATCAACTGCAATATTTAATTTTGGTTCTCTTTGGCGAAGTTCTTTTATTTTCGGCACCACAGAATCAATAAATCCCTGCCCACCAAACCCTGGGTTTACGGTCATTAGAAGCACTAAATCACAATCTTTTAAAAACGGCTCAATTGTAAAAAGCGGAGTTGCCGGATTAATAGCCACGCCCACAAGGCATCCCACAGCTTTTATTTGCTCTATAACTCGATGTAAATGAGGGCAAGTTTCTTGATGAACAGTAATATAACAATCATCTTTTCTGCCATGAGCCTTCATAATCGCCTTGGCAAAATCTTCAAAAAAATCCTGAGGATTTTCTATCATCAAGTGAACATCCATAGGTCGGCCACATTTAAACTTGGAAACAACAGGCGCACCAAAGGTTAAATTTGGCACGAAATGGCCATCCATTACATCTATATGTACCAAATCCGAATGAGCTTCTACCGCGGCAATCTCTTCATTTATCTTGCCAAAATCGGCAGAAAGAATTGACGGGGCTATGAGAATTTTTTGTTTTTCCATAATTTTATTCACGTGCTACTTGGATATTTTATCTATCGCTTTAACTCGGCGAACATGGCGATCTTCTTTTTCAAAAGCCGTTTCCAAAAACTTATCTACCATCTCCAGCGCAAGTTTTTCTTCCAAAACTCTACCGCCAAGACAAAGAATATTTGAATCATTGTGCTTGCGAGACATTTCCACAGTCCCAACGCTTTCGCAATTTGCACCGCGAATTCCAGGAGTTTTATTTGCCGCCATACACATTCCAATTCCCGTTCCACAAACCAAAATCCCCTTATTGCTCAAATCTTCTTGTACTTTTTCTGCGACTTCGTGAGCGATCACAGGATAATCCGTAGGTGGCTCAACGGCAAACGCGCCAAGATCTATAACCTTTTCTTTTTTGCTCTCCAAATGTGCTTTTATTGTCTGTTTTAACGGAAGACCGGCGTGGTCCGAGCCTATGTAAATCATGCGTTTAGTGGATTAATAAGCGGAGTTAAAGGCTTGCCGGTGTGAACATTTTCTATGACGCTCGCAAGCAAAGGAGCAACAGAAACTATTGTCATATTCGCCAACATTTTTTCTCTTGGAACCGGAATTGTATCGGTAAAAATAATTTCTTTAAATTTAGCTTTTTTGAGTTTTTTGTGCGCATCTTTAGAAAGCACCGCATGAGTTGCCATTAAATAAATATCTTTATTGGCACGATGCCTACGCAAAATCCTGGCTCCATTAGCCACAGAACCGCCCGTATCCACCAAATCGTCATACAAAATACATGTGCGACCCGCCACATTTCCAACCAAGTGAGTAACTTCCGAAACATTGTGAGCGGAACGGAATTTATTTAAAATCGCCAAATCTGCACCAATCAATTTGGCTAGTCTTTGCGCTTCTTTTGCACTTCCAACATCGGGCGCAACAATCACAGCATCGGTAATATTTTTCTTTTTCAAATAATCCACAAATAGTTGGCGTGCATTCAAATTATCTACCGGAAAATCAAAGAACCCCTGCTCTTGCTCACTATGAAGAGTGAGAGTTACCAAATGATCCGCACCAGCCTTAGAAATCAAATCCGCCATGAGCTTTGCAGTAATTGGCTCACGAGGACTTGCCACGCGATCTTGCCTTGCATAAGGCAAATATGGCATTACAACGTGAATTTTATTCGCAAAAGACCTCTTGCAACTATCGAGCATTATAAAAAGCTCCATCATGTCTTCGTTAACATCCTGCGTGCCTGTTTGAATTATATAAACATCCGAATTGCGAACCGTTTCCAGCAATTTTGTATAAATTTCTCCGCATGCAAAACGCTTCAACTCAATTGGAGTAAGCGGAACACCAAGCAGTTTAGAAATCGCGGCCGACAAATGTGGGTGCGAAGAGCCTGCAAATAATTTAAGTGAATGCTTATCCATCAGCTATTATTATACCATTTTTACCCTCTACTCTTCCACCAATTCGAGACTTGCTCATAAACCCCCTCCGCGTCGAATTGGAATTTTTTGTATAGGTCAGCGCTTTTTCCGGATTCTCCAAAGCGGTCATGCATGCCTATTCTGTAGAGTTTTTTTGGATAAGTCTGGCACAAAGCCTCACTAACTGCTCCTGCCAAACCGCCTGAGATTTGATGATCTTCGGCAGTTACCAGCATTTTTACTTTTCGCGCGGTTTCTTCCACCAAAATTGTATCTATCGGTTTTATTGAACTCATATTTACAACGCGCACAGAAATTCCTTGGGATTTGAATTTTTCCGCAGCGGCCAAACAGCTTTCAACAAGGCTTCCCGTAGCGATAATTCCAATATCGTCGCCATCGGTTAAAACACTCCCCTTCCCAATATTAAATACATAACTATCATCATAAATTCTAGAAACCGGCAGGCGACCAAGCCGAATATAAGTCGGACCATAATCTTGCAAAATAACCGGCAACATTTTTTTGGTTTCCACCGCATCCGCAGGACAAAAAACTTTCATGTTGGGAATTGCTCGCATTATTGCCAAATCTTCCAGCGCTTGATGAGTTGCGCCATCTTCTCCAACTTGAATTCCACAATGAGAACCAACAAGTTTAACATTCAAATTTGGGTAGCAGATGCCATTTCTTATCTGCTGCCACGCAAGCCCGCTAACAAAAACAGCAAACGAACATGCCACCGGAATTTTGCCGGCCATCGCAAGTCCCGCCGCAGTATCCACCATGTCTTGCTCGGAAATTCCCATATTAAAATGCCGCGTCGGGAATTTTTTCTCAAACAAATGAGTCATCACAGAAGTGCTAACGTCCGCAGCCAAAACCACAACATTTTTAAGTTTATCGCCGGAAATCGCTAGAGCTTCACCAAAAGCTTTGCGAGTTGCAACCGAATTTTCACTTAAAGGAGCTGGCATAAGCAAGCGCAAGTATACCTAAAACGCGTTTGTAATGCGAATTAAGGCGCCTAACATTAAAAAGTAACCGTATCCCCAACCTTAACTTTGTGATTTTCAACAAAGCCGGCCGCAACTTCCAGGGCATACATTGCCTTTTTATCCGAGTTATAAAGCGTGCAATTTGGCACAGTACACGGTTCCATTTTTTTGATTACCTTAACGGCTTTTTTATCTTTATCAAAGAAAATAATGTCGAGCGGAACAAGCGTTTTCTTCATCCAAAAAGTTCGCGGCGCTTCGTCTGTAAAAATAAAAAGCATGCCCTCGGAGCTCCCCACTTTTTTGCGATCCATAAGGCCTTGCGTGCGCTCCTCTGCGCTGTCCGCAACTTCTGCGGTAATCTCAATTTTTTCCTTTTGCGTCTGTAATGAGATTTCTTTCGTTGGCAATTTTCCACGAAGCTTTAAAACCGCATCTTGCAAAAATTCTCCGCAACCGGCGAGTAAAATAGAAAGAATTATTAGAGCGATTAGTTTTTTCTTCATAGATTTTTTAACATTATAACAAGGGTGCAATTGTATAGCCAAAGAAGCTGATTGTCTATAGAGCAAGCGCTTCTTGCCTTTCCACACACGCCCCACACTTACCACACGGTTTTGCCAAACCCTTATAACAAGTCCATGTTTTTGAGTAATCGACTCCGAGTTTTCGGCCAAGAATAGCTATCTTTCGCTTACTCATCTTTAAAAACGGCGCATAAATATCAACTGATTTATAATTCGCCACCTTGGAAACCGCACTCATTGCCTTTATAAATTCCGGCCTACAATCGGGGTAAATTGCATGATCTCCAGCATGAACCGCAATCGCAACGCGATCAGATTTAAGAGAAACGGCTTGAGCAATTGCCAGCGCAATAAAAATCATATTGCGATTTGGAACGACTGTAGCGCGCATGGTTTTATCTTCATAATGACCTTCCGGAACTGCAATTTTGGAAGTTAGCGAAGAACCCGCCATGAGTTCCTGCGTGCACGAAATATCCACAATTTTGTGCGGCACTTTTAACTGCGCACAAATTTTCTTTGCACAGTTAAGTTCCTTTTTATGTCGTTGGCCATAATCAAAAGACAAACACGAAACCGTGTCGCCATCGTGCAGCAATTTATGAAGCAGCGTTGTGGAATCCATGCCACCGGAAAAGACCAAAATAGTTTTCACAGAGCTCATTTTATGCCTAGTGAAGCTATTTTAGAAGTTTCTCAAGTTGGTCTCGAGTAAAACGTCCAGTTTCATCCATTTGACGCTGCTGTAAAGCAATTTGAGCACTAGTGGCTGAAGAACGCTTAGGCGCTGGTGGCAATTGAGCTGTCCTATCAAAACCACCATCCGTAAATTGGTTAAATGAACCTCCATCTTTTCTAGATGGCAAATTCATTAAAGGGAATACGTGCTTGCCACGAGGCATTTCGGTGGTTGAATCAATAATAGTAGCAGCAGGAGCAGGCGATTTCTCACGTGAAATTTCTAGCTGTTCGGCAAATTGCTCATGAAAATCACATGCCATACCTAGTGCTGACGCATCGTCTGGCAAAGCGCAGTTTTCCGAAACAAGAACACTCGGAGTTAAGGCAGATTGAGAGTCTTGATCCACTAAACCAAATTCTTCGCCAAGCTCCTTTTCAAAAGCTTCAAAAGACATAGGCTCTTGTCCTGGTTGTTGTGAAGTTGAATCACTCATAGTAACGCTATTATAGCCATAATCACATATTTGTCAAGCCTAAGGCCAAGTGCCTAAGTTTACAGGTTAAAACGGGCCAAATTAAATAGCCTTAGTAATATACATGTGAAGCTGGGGAAAATTATGCCTTACCTTGTGAACCGGGAGCGACTGGCTCATCATCAACTACTGCCTGGCACATAGCTGTTACCCCATCTTGCGCCGCCGCTACTGCTGCTGGTAGCATTGAGGTTCTCTCTTCTTGAGAAGAAGGTTGAGAATCATCAGCCGTGGACATTCTACTTTCCACCATCAATTCCCCCACCGCACGGAAAAAATTAACAAAAAACGTTGTGTCAAATTTATCCACAACAGAACATAATTTCACAAGTAATTCCCTTATCAGATCTGGACGATCTAGTAATGCTCTAGCAAGAATGCCTGCTGTTTTTCCCGAGGGTTGATCCAGCAAAGTTTTCGCATCAACAAAAGCCGGTTTTATTCCTGGTTTACTCTGTAAATCTAAGGTATCCGCTTCCATAGCAAATTTCAAATTTCTACCAAATGTAACCAAAAATTCTAAATCTGCACCTGTCTTCTCATCCAACTCTCTTGGTGTTTTCCCTGATTGTTCTGCCATACAATTATTGGTTATTTATAATAAGGGACCCCAATATATGACAAAACTAGCAGTTACGTCAAATTTTCTATATGGCGCGTCGGTTGCCCCACAGCAGTATTTGTAGGCGAGTTGTGTATTTATAGCCCTTTAAGAGGCAATAACTGACTATAAAAGGCTCTTTCTCAACGATTTTTCTTCTGGTTACGCCTTCTGGCATTAAAAACACCTTCTCACCTGGAAGCTTATACTTCTTTATGACCTGTTCAATTTCCTTAAAATCGGCCTTTTTTGTGACTGTGAACTTGTAAACGCACCTTTTGTTGATAGTTTTTAGTGGATATGTCAAATTTCCAGAGTTTTTGAGCTTATAGGAGACCGTAAACAGATCAACTTCGTTGAGGCAATTTACAGGTTGGCTGCCATTTGTCTCCACTTCTATGTAGTGGCTGGGAAATTCGCGCCGAATTGCCTTAATAGCTTCTTGCTGGAGCATTGGCTCGCCTCCCGTAATCACGAGGTGCTTACATTTCTTAAACGAGCGAATTTCCCTAAAAACTTTTTTAATATCAACTTCCTTGTTATCGCAAAAATTCTTATGCCAAGAATATTTTGTATCGCACCAAACGCACTTCAAATTACAATTTCCAAATCGCACAAAAACAGACGGCGTGCCAATATTCAATCCTTCGCCTTGAATGGAATAAAAAATCTCGTTAAGGATTATTTTCATTTTAATTTAAAGCGCACTCACTTCGTTCGCACGTATCTTAAAATATTTCTTGCACACAGTTTTTACGTTTCCACGCACATTCATATCCACGCAAATCCAAGCCTTGCGCGGCTTAACAACTTCCAAAAAATCCGCAAAAAGCACTTCCGTCAGCGCCTCATGAAAAATCTTAACATCGCGAAAAGCGTTTATATAAAGCTTAAAAGACTTAAGTTCCAAACAAACTTTATTCGGCACATAACAAATTTCCACTTTTCCAAAATCCGGATAATCGGTAAACGGACAAATGGAAGTGAGCTCCGGAGTGGCAATGGAAACCCAATGTTCCCCCGCCGCAGCTTCTTCAAATTCAAATGCAACAAGAGGTGCAATTTCTTTTAACTGCGCACGCAGCTTTTTCAAATCAATCTGTTTGTAATCCTCCCCCTCTTTATAAAGTTTAAAAGCGCTTTTTTTCATTTGCTTGAACTTAATAAACCTAAAAACCAAGCCTGTCAACCTACTGAATTAACAGCAAGCTGGCTTTACTAACGTAAACGAAGACGATTTAAGCCCACAATATAATTAATCACAATTTAAACCTTGTCGATTTGTAATTTTTTGCATAATTTTTAAAATCGAACGTTTTTGGATTAGCTCCTTCTATTTTTTTCATAATGCCACCGAACTCTGGACTATATGCCCACACATTTACTTCATCTTTTGCAAATAAAGAATTAGAAACGTAGACCTCTTCAAAAGTTTTTACATCTACATCTAAAACTCTCATAAAAACATTTTTCTTATTAAAGAAAAATATATTCTCATTATCGAGAAAAAACGGCCATTTTTTCTCGGCAAAAGTAGCGGCATTAACATTATTTATCTCATAGAGATTACCTCCATAATAATGATAAATATGGCTTTTATCTTTAAAAAAACGAGGGTTTTTCTGATTCCCAAACTTTGCGCTTTTAAAAGTTGCAGCATCAACGCTATCTAGCGGCTCAAGTTTATAATTTGGAAGAATCCTATAGACCATCTTCTTGTCTTTGAGAAACAAACTATCTTTAACTTCACTTAAATTTCCCTCGTATGTATTTCCAACCAACACGGCGGTTTCCGCATCAACCGGCGGCGGAAAAATTGCATATAATTTCTTTGAAGGAACTGCGATATAGGCGATGTTCTTGAATACATGGAGAAAAACAGGACCATTCTTATCGTTTTTCTTAAATATCGACTTATATGAAGCATTTTGCATAAAGGCAATAAGCTTTATTTGCTTTGCTGTTTGCTCGTCAACTCCAAACGGGAGCTCCCCCGGATTAAGAAAAATATTTTCATCTTCGATTAACGGATCAAATATTATCCCGATATCTTCACCATCAACCTTACCTTCTTTAAACGCTTTTGGATCATTGAGCCCATCAAGAGAATCCATCATTTTATTAGCCTTTTTTATTACCGCATACGTTGTTGAACTTTTATCTGTAGTTTTGGTTGCTACTCTCCAAATCATTTCCAGTGCAATGCCGCGCGATAAATCCTCTTCAAAATAAATAGGTGAAGCCACCGGCAATGCATTTATTTTTTCCAGGGCAGGCATATAAGGCTCAAGCTGGTCTTTTCCTTTGATGCTTTTCAGCTTAAGATCAAACACATTAACAATTGCGATTACAGCGTCCTTAAACTTCATGAAATCATTTGGTCTAAATAAACCCGAACTAGACTCAATAAAATTTAATTCCTTAGCCTGGCATACATAAGGGGCAAACCATTCCTTTTTCACATCTTTAAAACAATTAACATTCTTAATGCCCTTATAATCCGCAGACTTCATTAAAACTGTTATAAATTCCGCTCTTGTTATTGAATTATGAATGCCAAATGTACCATCTGCATATCCACTAATAATGTTATTATCCTTTAAATATATGATGGCTGGAGCATATGGATGAGTCTGCTCAATATCAGATGACTTACCAATAACAACTAAGGCGGAAGCTTTTGGGAAGCCACTAAAAACAACACATACAATCAAACTGGCGACTATTAAAAAGGAATATTTTTTCATATATGTAGAAATTAAACTTTCAAATAAAGCCTAAAACAACTTAATAAAAGACCTTAAGGAAGCACATGTCAACTTATAAGGTACCTTTTAGCTCCTTTTCCAACAAAGGAATTGCCGCGGCCATTTCTTCTGCAGAAAGCGGAACGCCATGATAATTGGCCTTATTTTCGGCAAATGGCACGCCTTTACCTTTCACCGTGTCGCAAACAATCACAGTTGGCTTTAATTTTGTTTTCCACGCCTTGCGAATTGCTTCGGTAAGCTCATCAAAATTGTGACCATCGGCAACATTAATCACATTCCAGCCAAACGACGCGAATTTTTGACCAATCGGCTCAACTTGTTTAATTGCACGCACAAAATTAGTCTGTTGAAGTTTATTATTATCGACAATAACGGTGACATTATCCAGCCTGTGCTGCGCAGAAGTCATTGCAGCTTCCCAAATTTGGCCTTCCTGAAGCTCTCCATCGCCAACCACCACATAAATATGATTTTGTTTGCGATCCATTTTTAGCGCCAGCGCAATTCCATTCGCAAAAGAAATCCCCTGCCCAAGCGGGCCGGTTGTGGCTTCCACTCCTGGTATTTTATTAACCGGATGTCCTTCCAATAAACTGTTTATTTGTCTCAGATGACCAAGTTCATCCTTTGGAAAAAATCCAAGCCAAGCCAAAACGGTATAAAGCGGCGGAGCGGCATGTCCCTTGCTCAAAATAAAATAGTCGCGGCCTTCCCACTGCGGTTTTTGCGGATCATATTTCATTATCTGCTTGCCATCGACGTCGCCAAAATAAAGCAAAGTTAAAATATCTATGCACGAAAGAGCGGTTGTGGCGTGCCCGGATTTTGCCTTATGTACGGCCCAAAGCAGGTCGATGCGGAACTGAGCGGCTAGTTTTTTTAATTGATGTGATTGCATATTCTAGAGCCACCTAAAGGGGCTCATGTGGGCTCACTATAGCCTTATCTGCGCAATCTCTCAACAAAATTTTTATCGGTTTTTTGTGTACTGGATGCACAAATTCCGATGCTATGTCGTTCAAGGGCACCAGTACAAAGGCACGCTGGGCAATTAACGGATGTGGCACCTCCAGGCGTTCATCTTTAATGATCTGTGAGCCATAAAACAATATATCCGCATCAATTGGGCGCGGTTCGTAATGCTGGCCGGTATGAGTAGCCGGCTTTTCGCGACCAAGGCTTTGCTCAATTTTCTGCAATGCATCCAAAAGTTCAAGGGGCTTTAAATCCGTTAAAAGCTCCACTGCGGCATTCAAATAAAAAGGCTGGTCCTTATTTTCGCCCCACGGTTCAGTTTCAAAAAGCCGTGATGCTGCACCAAGCTTTCCAAGCTGCGCCATTTGCGCAATCGCGTTTTCTATATTGGCTTTTTTGTCACCTAGATTTGCACCAAGTAGGATTATTGCTTTTTCCATCACCTAAATTTTAAACCATTAAGAGATAAATGTGGATATTTTCTTTTGATTAACTCCGAGATTGAATCGGCTGTCTGTTCATATTCCTGCAGACCAAGCAATTTAACCGCCTTATTTATTTCTTTCGGTGACGAGCCTTCTATTTCCACAAAAGCCGGCATTTTTGGATGTTCATCAATTTCAAAATGCATCTTTCCGAGTGTATAAAGTGTGCGTTTTTTTTCATAAGAAAGAGTGTGCTTTAAGCCTAATCCAAGCAGAAAATCACTCAACGTCTTAAAATGCTTTTTACCATCAAACCTGGACTCCAATTCTTCAAAATATTTACATCCGCCCTTCACTCCTTTGTAAATTTTATAAACCAATTCCGTATAAGGTTCTTTTCCTTTTTGCACAAATTCACGCAGTCGCAGCAAATCTTTTTTTGCACGAATACTGCCATCTTCAAAATCAAAATATTTAACACGAACAAGAGCTTCAAAAACTTTTTTTGCCTTTAATTTTCTAAGTCGCAAAACGAATTCTTCCTTATTTATACCCAAAATTTTGCGTTCAATCTCCATTGTAAGAAACGTAAGTGTTATCCCCTTCCCACAATTTAATTTCAACAAGTTTAGTTTTTGTGCCGGTGTCTTTGCCAATATTTTTTAATTCCTTCCATGCCCAAACTGCAATATTTTCCGCAGACGGATTTTTAAAGAAACTATTTAAATCCTGATGATCCAATTTTTCGAGCACTTTTTCTCCCACAACTTTTTTTAGCTCAACAAAGTCGAGTACCAAGCCATTTTTAGCCACCGGCCCTTCCACAGTAACGGCAAGGCGATAGGTGTGTCCGTGCGGACGTTCGCAAGCACCTTTGTATTCAGTTAGGTGGTGCGCTGCTGAAAATGAAAAAACTCGAGTAACTTTCATAAAGTATCTATATTCTAGCAGATTTAGGCAATTGATCTATTAGACTGATCCGCCATTTCTGCCACGCACTCTCTGGTCCCTTAAGTTATATGCGGCCGTAATTATCATTTTCGCATTCAGTTCCCCCCACAATCCTGAACCACTTCTCAGTCTTGCGGATATTAAATTTAGGCCATCCATTGCTTGACCTAAGTTACCCTGAGGACTCAATACCTGAGCTACATCAACGATTTCTATTACATCTGCGCCTACAGCCTGCCGCATCACTAAAACGAGTGCTTCCTCTGGCGTTATTGCCGGCAAATGATCCAAAAATGCACAATCGGGACCATGTATTTCCTCTGCTGTTAGCTGCTGATTATTGGCTGAGAATTCCACCATGTAATTTTAGTTAATTTTAAAGATATAATTATCATCCCAAATTCCCGCCAAGTCAACTTTACCTCTATTTAAAGGCATTTTCTCGAGGCAATAACGTCGTGCACCCTCAAAATACTTGCCCCGTTTTTGACCGCCACCATGTTGGCAATTAAAGATGGAATGAGCCTTTGACTTAACGCTCCAGGCAAAAATGATTTACGCGAAGTGCCGATTAAAATTTCGCAGCCAAGTTTTTTAAATTCAGAAAGTCTGCGTAATATCTCAAAACTATATTCCGGAATTGCGCTTATAAAAGCCCCCATTCCTGGGTCAATAATTATATTTTCTTTTTTAATGCCGGCATCGCGAGCATATTTAATTTGTTCTTCTAAAAATTCCATGACGGTTTTTACTACGTCTTTATATTTTTTCTCAAGTCGAGTTGTGCGCGCAGTTGAATCTTTTGAATACATCAAAATAATTGGCACATTGAGTTCTGCTGCAGCCCCAGCCATTTTTGGGTCGCCACGAAAAGCTGTTACATCGTTAATAATTGAGGCTCCTGCCTTAACCGCCTGCCTCGCAACCTCCGACTTATAAGTATCTATGGAAATTAAAACTTTATGTTTTTTACAAATTGGCGCGATCTTTTTTATTACCGGAATAACTCTTTTTAATTCTTCCTCTTCCGACACAAAAACACTATTTGGACCGCTCGATTCTCCGCCAACATCAATAATATCTGCGCCTTCCTTTATAATTTCCTTGGCCCGAGAAATGGCTTTATTTAGCGAAAAATAAACACCGCCGTCCGAAAAAGAATCCGGCGTGATATTTAAAATTCCCATAATTTCAACTTTCCTTTCGCTGTTCATTTCTTAGCGCTAAATTAGAATTTCTTAATTCGTTTTTCAAATTCCTGCATTAAATGTTTTGTGATCGGACCGGGTTTGCCGGTGCCGATTTTTTCGCCATCTATTTTAACGACCGGGATAATTCCTTTCGGTGAATTCGTTAAAAAACATTCGTCTGCGTTGAAAATTTCGCGGCGGGTAATATCGCGTTGTTTGAGCCTAAAAAGCTTCCGTGAAAGCTTTAAAAGTAGGCTGCGAGTTGTGCCAAGTAAAACTCCAAGGCGCGGAGTAATAATGCGCTTTTTCTTTACAATAAAAACATTGGTCCAAGTCCCTTCGGTTATGCAACCTTTGCGATTAATTAAAAGTGCTTCGAACGCCTTCTTTTTCATCATTTCCATGCGCGCAACAATTAGCGGCTGCATGCTGGTGGTTTTCATTTGAGGAAAAGGACGCTCTAAAGGAAAAGTAATTGCGCTGACGCCATTTTTGTAGACTGAGTCCGGGATTTTTTCCAGCGGCTGCACCCAAATAAAAAGCGTAGGAGAAATTACTCCTGGAGTTATCATCACGCGAACACGCGACCTATCAAAATCATTCTTTTTTGCCGTGTCCTCAATGGCTTTTGCAAGGTGTTTGCGAGACCAAACGAGCTTCCATCCACGCATTTTTGCCGATTCAAAAAGCCTATCCAAGTGTTCTTCCATCTGCCAAATCTTTTTATTATATGTGCGCAGAGTTTCAAAAATTCCATCACCATACAAAAAACCAGCATCAAAAACAGGAATTTTTGCCTCGCGCGCTTTTATGAATTTTCCATTTAAATAGACGTACATGCTGGATGTATTTTACTCCACTCGCCTACTTTCAGAAATGGCTCTTTGAAGAGCATTGGCCTTATGGGTGGTCTCTTCATATTCCTTTTTAGGATCAGAATCGACCACAATCCCGCCACCGGAATGAAAAAACAGGTTAGACTCCTCCCCGGGGAGGAATTTGGAGAAATTATCAAAATGTCGTGAAATCTTACAATTTTGCCTGTGTTTGGGTTTTGAGCCCTTTTCAAGAAAAAGAGTCCTGATCATAATATTAAAGTCGCAGCGGCCGGAAAGGTCGATGTAACCGGCAGAGCCGCAATAAACTCCGCGCTTAAAATCTTCCAACTCATCAATAATTTCCATAGTGCGTTTTTTTGGGCAGCCGGTAATTGAACCGCCGGGGAAAAGCGCGCGTAGCGCATCCAGCCAATCTTTTCCTTTCTCCAATTTTCCGCGAACGGTGGAGGAAGTGTGAATGACATGCGAATATTTTTCGACCGTGCGATGAGCGGTTACTTTTACGGAGCCAGGCACGCAAATTTTGCCAAGGTCATTACGTTCCAAATCTACAATCATAGAAAGTTCCGCCCGCTCTTTGTCGCTGGCAAGAAGGCGCTTTATGTTTGCGCGATCTTGCGCGGCATTTTTGCCGCGCGGCACGGTGCCTTTTATTGGCCGCGTTTCTATTTCTCCGTTTTGCGAAATTTTAAAAAGCCTCTCCGGCGAATTCGAAATCACGGCAAATTGCGGAGTTTCCATAAAAAACTGGAACGGCGAAGGATTTATATTTGTGATTTTTTTATAAAGTTCAAACGCATCGCCCTTAAATGGCGCAGAAAATCTTTGAGAAAAATTAACTTGATATGTATCTCCGGAAAAAAGATATTTTTTGATGGTTCGGAGTTTTGAAAAATATTGTTTGTATGTGAGATTTGAAGTCGGTGAGGGAATGGCACGCGTACTCCGAGCAGGACTCCCGCAAGCCGAGGGCGATAAAGTTTTGGCAGCAGAAAAGGCAAAAACCCTATCAACATAAACAAAATGCGCATCAGGGCAATCAATATCTTTTTTAACTTTCTGCTTAATCCCCTGCCACTTTGCCCCCAAATCATAACTTGCAAATCCCACAAAACCGCTTTTAAAAGGCGATGCATTTTTATCTAATTTTTCCCAAGAAGATTTTTTATTTTGCGATTTATTTTTCTTAATAAATTTACGCATAAATTCAAAAGCTTCCTCGCCTCGCGGAACTTTAACTTTTTTATTTACAACTCCAACAAAAGACCAGACCTCCGCCCCAAAACCACCCTCAAACAAAACGACCTCCTCTCCGGCTTTTCTTAACGACTCAAAAACATGATGTACAGAAATATTATTTTCCAAGCTCGTCTCCCATGTAGACGTGCATGTATTCCGTCTTGTCGTATTCAAAAATTTCATCTGGTTTAAAGAATCTCTTAACTTCTTTTTGCGCATTCTCGATGCTGTCTGAAGCGTGAATTACATTACACGCCACACTCATTGCCAAATCCCCACGAATGGTACCAGGAGCTGCTGCGCGAGCCTTCGTAATACCTGCGAGCAAACGAACCGACTCAACGACATCAACGCCTTCCCAGCACATAGCAACCACCGGCGTGCTTCTCATAAACTTTTCAACACCGGGATAAAAAGGCTTATCTGCAATATGAGCATAGTGTTCACGCAAAACAGCCTCATCCAAACTCATCATTTTCATTCCGACAAGTTTAAGTCCTTTGCACTCAAATCTTTTAATAATTTCACCAACCAACCCTCTTTGCATTCCATCCGGTTTAACCAATACTAATGTTTTTTCCATAAAATATTATTGTGGCCAATGGCCTGTTATGTGATTAATAAAAGAAAATAACCACATTGATTATATCCAAAAACCCTATAAGTGCAAAATATCTTCAAATTCTTCTTTTTTATCGTAAGGACCTATAACTGCAAGCCTTAGATTTTCATCACGGAACAATTCTTCACTAACTCGTGAAAGATCCTCCTCGGTGACCGCATCAATCTTTGCAATTATTTCTTCCGGGCTCTTTGATTCTTTATATAGAAGTTCGTGTTTGCCGATTAAATGGGCATATTCCTCAGAATCTTCCAGGCGGAGAATTAATTTTCCTTTCAAATATTCTTTGGCTTTAGTTAACTCGGCGTGCGGAATTTTTTCGCCACGAATTTTCTTATATTCTTCTACAGTTGCGGCAATGGCTAATTTTATGCGCTTAACATCCACTCCGGCACGGGTCGAAAAAATTCCCGTATCCACATAATCATCCGTGGAAGTGTGAATGTAATAGGCCAAACCTTTAGCCTCGCGCACCGCCAAAAACATCCTAGAGCTCATGTTTCCACCAAGCACAACCGAAAGAACCTGCTCTGTGTAATGATCTTTGTGGGCTTCCTCATAAGCGGTAAATCCAACAACCATGTGAGCCTGCTCAGTTTTTTTGCTGTGCAAAAAAACGCGACTTGTATCTTTATTATCAACCAGCGGTGCAAAACTGCGATTCTTTTTTCCATTCCCTTCAAATTTAAAAAACTTCTCAACCATTTTGCATGCCTCGTCATGCTCAACATTTCCCACCACGCTTATCACCAAATTATCCGGTGTATAAAGCGAAGTCTTATAATCCACAAAATCCTTATTCTTAACCCTCAAAATCACATCTTTCTCACCAACTTGGTCCCAACCCATTGGCTGATCGCCATAAACAAGCCGTTCAAAATCCCAACCGACCTGATACATCGGCGTGTCCTGATACATATTATATTCCTCCAAAATCACACCTCTCTCTTTTTCTATTTCAGCTTCATCAAAACGCGAATGAATGAGCATATCCGACAAAACATCCATCGCGGTATCTTGATGTTGCGAAGCCGTCTTTACGAAATACCCAACATATTCCTTTCCTGTAAACGCATTAAAATCACCACCAATCGAATCCACAGCACTGGAAACTTCTTTGGCATTCTTATATTTTTTAGCTCCCTTAAAGAACATGTGTTCCAAAAAGTGCGAAATTCCATTTATTTCCTTTGTTTCATAGCGCGAACCGGCAGCCGTAAGTATCAAAACCGTCACCGATTTTGTGTTTTCCAGCTTTTTTGTAACTACGCGCAACCCATTTTTAAAAATTTCTTTTTGCATGAGCCCTTCGTACCATAAGCACAGTCAAAACTCAAACAAATGAGGTATAATAACCCAGCCTAATGAGAGTACCCCGCTTAAAAATCAATCGTGTTTATTTTCTCCTCTTTGCAATGCTGATAGTTGGCGGTTGCATTGTATTAAAATTATTCCAGCTACAAGTAATTAGGCATGGAGATTTTTTGGCAAAAGCCGAAGATGGACACCTTGGTTATAGCGAAGTAAGCGCGCGCCGCGGAGAAATTTTAATTGAAGACTACCATTCAAGAGAAGTTTTTCGCTTAGCCACAAACACTTCTTTCCCATTAATGTTTGCTGATCCAACTCTTATAAAAGACCCTACTTATGTGGCCGACAAGCTTGCTCCACTTCTTTTCGATAAAAAAGTTGAAAATGAAAAAGATGCCAGAAGAATACGCGATTTAAAACGCAGATTACCCGATAATCCAACAAAAGAAGAACTTGCCGCCATCGCGCCAAAAAGCGAAGCGGACATGATTAAAGATTTCCGCACAAATCTTTTTGAAAAATTAAGCCAAAAAACGCGTTCGGAAATTCTATTATACAAAGCTCCAACCGAAGAAATGCTAAAGTTTTTTGATGGCACAAAATTGCCCGGCATAGAAGTAACCGCCGAAGAAATAATGGCTTATCCTGCACAAATTGGCGATCGCGACTACACCGCAAAAATCCTTTCACCAATTATAGATATTCCTTATGAACGTTTGAGCGAACTTTTAATTGGCCGCAACCGATATATTGTTTTGCGCCAAGAAGTTCCGGCAGAGGCCGAGCAACAATTAAGAAAATTAATTGCTGATGATAAAAAAGACAAAAAGGATTTATTCACCGGACTGGCCTTTCAAGAAAAAAATTATCGCTATTATCCGGAAGGCAAATTGGCCGCACAAGTAATTGGTTTTACTTCCGGCACCGGAAGCGGACTTTATGGAATCGAACAAAGTTTTGACTCCATTCTCCGTGGCAAAAAAGGAATTTTTAAAACACGTTTGGACGCCACCGGCCAACAAGTAATAGTGGGGAATGATTTAATTATCCAACCGGCAATTGATGGCTCAAGCGTCACATTAACCTTGGATCGCTCAATTCAAATGGAGGTAGAAAAATATCTTGCAAAAACGGTTCAAGACACAAAATCCGACTCCGGCTTGGTAATAGTTATGGAACCTTCCACCGGAAGAATTGTTTCCATGGCACATTATCCAACTTTTGACCCCAATGAATATCCAAAAGCGCTCGAAACAGAGGACATTTCACTTTCTGCGGAAGAGCAAAATAATATTGTGACTTTAAAAAACAGCCAAGGCGAAGAAATAAATTATTTATATTTGGATGCGGCTTCTCATTACAGAATTCAAGTTTTTAAAGAAATCTTAGACACCGGGAAAGTTATCATTTCGAAATTCAAAAATATTCTTGGCTCAGGCGCATATCGCAATCGTGCAGTAGCAGATACTTATGAGCCTGGTTCGGTTTTTAAAACAATCGCAATGGCCATTGCGCTTGACGATGGCGATGTTACGCCAAACACAACTTTTAATGATGTTGGCCCGCTTAAGGTTGATGAGTTCGAAATTCACAATGCGTTAAATACATATTTTGGGATTACAACCATGCGCGAAGTTTTGGAAAAATCGCTAAATACAGGCATGGCTTTTGTGGCTCGCAAAATGGGTCGCGAGCTTTTTTATCGCTATTTAAAGAAATTTGGATTTGGCGAAAAAACCGATATCGAATTTGAAGGGGAGGCCGATGGAAAATTGCAAGAAGCCTCCACTTGGGCGGAAAGCGAACTTATAACTTATGCATTCGGACAAGGTATAGCCGTAAGTCCAATCCAATTTATTACAGCCGTTGGCGCGCTGGCCAATAAGGGAATTTTAATGCATCCGCATATTGTAAAAAGCATTAAAGGGTCGGACGACAAAGTAACCATAGTCGAACCGGAACAACTTCACCGTGTAATCTCCGAAAAAACCGCTGCGACAATAACAGCCATGATGGTAAGTGTGGTGGAAAATGGTGGCGCAAACAAAGCAATGATTCCCGGATATAGAATTGCCGGAAAAACTGGAACTGCGCAGACTTATAAAAACGGCATACCGCTAACAGGTCCCGGAACAACGATTGCCTCATTCATAGGTTTTGCACCGGCAAATGATCCAAAGTTTATAGTTCTGACGATTGTAGACAGGCCACGCAGCTCTATATGGGCAGATTCGACGGCAACTCCCCTTTTCGCTCAGATAGCGCAATTCTTATTTAAGTATTACAATATCCCTCCGGACAAGTAGAATAGATGTGACATCAAATATAGGGGCGTAGTTAAGTGGTATAACGTCCGCCTCCAAAGCGGAAATTGTGGGTTCGATTCCTACCGCCCCTGCCAAAACTTCATCAATCCCCCAAATCCCAGGGAAAGATTATTAATGTATGACCAGTAGGATAATCATCGGGCAGCAATGTTGTACTTTCTCCATTTGGCAAAATTATATCCAACGCCCCCAACTGCTCAAACTCTTCATAATCCAAAACAAGAGGCATATTTTCCAATTCCGATGCGGTCAGAGCTGCTCCTCTTTCCATAAGCAAAAATAATCCCATGATATTGTAATTAATCGGTGAAATTTCTCCACTTTCACGACGACGCGCCAATTCCAAAAATTTTTCCGTATCAGCAATTCTTGCGCGAATATAATTAATAACTTGATCCATTCCGGAAATGCGAGTGAACCCACTTTCATTCTCGCAACTTGGCTCAACCACAAAAAATCGATCTGCCAGTGCAAGCGCCCGAGTGTAGTGAAAAACTTCCGCATTATCAGTCTCAAATTCCTCCTGTGAAGGCTTATATCCAGGCGGATAAATTTTCATTGGCCACTCTGCCGGAAGAAGACCAGAACTCGTCAAAATCAACGGCGTTTTGCCATAATTCTTCCTTACTTGAGGAAAATCTCCTCCTTCCATATACCTTTCTGCGATAAATAATATGCGACGCCTAAAACGCCTGGACAACATTTCGGTGGAAGTTAATGCCTTAAAATTAAATTGCCCACGCAAAGTATGTGCAAGGTCATAACCCTCAAATTCCGGCTGATTTAGATCGGAAACTATTACATCCGGACAAGAACTGCCATCCGCCAATGCCTCCAGAGCCGCTTTGCCATTAAAAACCGCATGAACCCCAAAACCGGCATTGCGAAGCGCATCAACCTTTAGCCGACGGGTACTTTCGGTGTCTTCTACAAGAAGGATTTCACTCATATAGCGGCAAAATATGCCACAATATCAGAAAAACGTCAAGGCGCCGCAAAAGACAATAAACTAAGACTTACATGCCTGATGGTGGAGGAGGCATATCGCCAGGAAATCCACCATTTTGCTGCACTCCATTTACTTGTTTTTGCTTAGCATTAGCCGACGACGTAGACGAAGTTGACACAGCGGGAACCATCCCAGCTGGCATCAGCTGAACACTGTCCGCGGTCAAACTTCCGTCGGAATTAGTTTTTCCATTAATGCTCACCGTTTTTCCAACAACTAAATCGCTCAATGCTCCATCGGTATTCTTTGTAATTTTCGTACTGTCGGAAACAAAAATAATTTTGGAACCATTATCGCGCATTTTTACTGTAATGCTTTTATCGTCCTTAGAAATAATTTCTCCAGCGGTAAAACCCGCACCCGCACGATTTGCTCCGGCGCCCTGCCCTTGCTTCATCCCTTGAAAATTTGCACCGCCCGCTCCAGCAAAGCCTCCCGGCCCTCTTTGTGGTGTTTTGCCCGATTGATATTGCATCCCGCCAAAAAATGCCGCGCCTGCAACAACAATTCCTATAACGACTACAACTGCTACTGGTGGTTTTGTCATAAAAAATAAATTAAAAATATATAAACTGCAGACCGGCAGTGAGATTAAAAATAAAATTATTCGTAACGCAAGGCTTCAATTGGATTAAGTTTAGATGCTCTTTGCGCAGGATAATATCCAAAAACAATTCCGATTCCGGCCGAAACGGAACATGCGAGAATTATTGATGTCGGAGAAATTGTCGCCGTTATTCCGGCAAATTGCCCAATCACAAACGCGATAAGCCATCCCAAAATAATTCCCGCCACGCCACCAATAAAAGTAAGCATCACGGCCTCGCACAAAAACTGCATATTTATATCGCTACTTTTTGCACCAATGGCTTTGCGAAGACCAATTTCC